>Ga0082212_10004980_pt1 | contig 18291 bp, 11 predicted proteins | sample TergutNt197P3_FD_71548 | JGI IMG/M metagenome (GOLD analysis project Ga0082212, IMG submission 71548) | Neocapritermes taracua P3 segment gut microbial communities from Petit-Saut dam, French Guiana - Nt197 P3 | ecosystem: Host-associated > Arthropoda: Insects > Digestive system > Gut ...
GCTCTTGTCCTCCCCGGAGCGACTGAAGTGCTGCTCGGTACGATTCCTCTGGAAGACCTTGATGTGTTGATCGATCCCAAGTCGCAACAACTGATCGTCAATCCGGCAAGACCGTATCTTGCCGGTACGAAAGTCAAATCAACATTGTGAGTGCCGTATTTTTTCGCTTCATTGAAATAACCATGTGTAGCCATCACGACATTTCGCAGGACGGCTTCAACGAACCATTGCCTCGCCCCGATGGTGCCCGTGCGATCATGGAATATTCGCCTGAAACATTGTCGATCATCGTACCGTCGGAAATGTTCGATAAAAGTCCCGGTGAAAAACGTTTTATCGTTGCCGGCATGGTATCCTTCTGCATCTTTGTCTGCGGTTTCGTGGGGTGGATGACGTACTCAGCGATCTATGGTTGCCGTATTTACTGGGAATCGTTTGATTTTTGGCCGGCACTCGGATGCACGGTGTTGACTTTCGTCATTTGTTTTGCAATGTTATATATGCTGTTACTGCCACTGTATGTCGTATGCTCACAATTGGCACGCTGGCAACTGGTTTTGAGCAAAAACGAAATCCGGTTCGAATATCGCGCATGGTTTAATAAACAGACGTTTGTCGTACCCTGTTCGACGGAACTTGTTGCCTCGCCGGGAGACAACAAGTACATCAACCGCCAACAATTGGCTTTACGATACTGGCTTGTTTACAACCGTGCCTTTGAAGTGCATCACAAAAGCATCCGTATCAACACCGAACCGCTCATCGTGTTTCCCTGTGCCAACGAAAGCGAATGTGTTTGGCTGTTGCAGATTTTGAACGAATTTATTCGGCGGTGTCATCCGTAATAACCCTCTTACCACCCACCACTCAAGATGAGAGCCAAATCAGTACTATACGCCTATTGCCTCCTGATCGCGGCATTATTATTAGCGACCTCTTCCGGGTGTTGGAAAAAGCCGGAGTTGCAAACCGTCAATCCGACCAGATACCTTGATGTGAAAGAAGATCAGCAGGAAGAACTCTGGGAACTGATCCGCATCAAGAATGAAGTCGTGGGGTATCGCAATACGGTCATTGAACGCTTTTCCGAAGAAGGCAAAACTGTCTATCAGGTGACGCAGGAAACCATGATTGCCGACAACCGACTTGGCAACCGTGTCTCAGGCAGTATTATGACAATTGTGCAACAGAAACGTGACGGAACCTTTCTGCTGGGCGACAAATATGAAAGTCTTTCCGGTCAACCCATGGTGACGCGGTTTCGCCCGGACGAAGAGTCGGACAATATGATTCGCTGGGCTTCAGCAGTGATGATTGATCAGGCATCAGGCGAGGAAACCACCGGTACTGATCCAAGTATCAAAAAATTGCCCTGGAAAACAGGGACATCCGGCGAGTTTGGCGTATTATTTTCGCTTTGGGAAAAACCGCTTACACCCGGCGAAAAACGGATATTTGAGTATTTTGACATGACGCTTGAGCAGTTGGTAACGGTGGAACTTGTTGCGGGCAAGATTGAGCCGCTACTTTACAATAATGCCGAAACGTATCTGCTGCCGGTTGCCGAAACAACGCGAATCGGGAAAACCGTGCTCACATCGCACCTCTGGATGGACGCCGGCGGCAGCATCGTGAAGGCGGCAATGACCGACCCGTATCCGATGGAAATCACGCTCTCGACGCGAGAGAAGGCCAAAAGTGCCTTTGCGAACGCCGGAAAACTCAACCTCAGCTTGTTTGCCCTTGTCCGGGTACAAGGGACTATCCCACAACCGCGCACGACGCAAAAAGTCGAGCTTCGTCTGCATTGGGTCAATCAGAACGCGCAAAATGCTTCGGCCACTCCTTTTGCGACCTTGTTCCCGGAAACGGCGTTTCAATCGGTTAGCGTGGTCGATGGCAATACGCTGACAATGACGGTGACCGCGTCGACGCCGCAAGCTCTGAGTGCATTGTATGGTAGTGTTATCCCACCGACTCCGAAGGAAACCACCGTTCCGGGTGACGTGCAACGCAATGAATGGGTACAGTCCGATTCCGATACAATTAAAACACTGGCCGACGAAGCAACCGATCGCAAAAATCCCATTTGGGAAGTGGCGGCGGACTTGGAGCGTTTCGTTTCACAAAAAATGCGTCGGGTCAGCTATCAGCAGTCGTTTGCGTCGGCAGCCGAGGTCGCGGAAACTCTGCAAGGCGATAGTGCCGGTTACGCCGTGTTGCTTGCGGCAGTTGCCAGGGCAAAAAATATTCCTTCGCGCGTTGTGGTCGGGCTGGTTTACACCGAAACCAACATGAGCGAAGGTGTTTTTGTCCCGCATTTTTGGACGGAACTGTACATCGACGGCCATTGGCATCCCTTTGATGCGACCATAACACGAACAACCGGCCAGGGAGGTGCCGACGCATCCCGCATTGTACTCGCCCGCTCGAACCTGGCTGACGAATCGCTGCCGTCTCTTGCTGCCAAGACCCTGCCGCTCATCGGACATTTGCAAGTGACCGTGGTAACGACGATGGGCGATTGACGATGGGCAAGGGACTAGCGTGTGATTCCCATCCCTTTCCCCTTAACTCTTAATTCTTAACTCTCTCCCATGCCCCACAAACCCAAACGCGACAATATCCCGGAAGGCACCTGCCTTTGCGAATTTTGCGGAGCCAAGTGCTGCCGCTATTTTGCGCTGCCGATTGACACGCCCAAAGGTTGGCGCGAGTTCGATTTCATGCGATGGTACCTGCTACACGAAAGAGCCACCGTCTTTCTCGACGGCAATGATTGGTACCTGCTCGTTCATGCGAAGTGCAAAATGCTGTGCGACGACAACCTCTGCGGCATTTACGAAACGCGCCCGAACATCTGCCGCGACTACAAAACCGACAAATGCGAATACGAAGACCGCTGGGTTTACGACAAATATTTTGAAACGCCCGAACAGGTCGCCGAATACGCCGAAGCCTTTCTCGGCCCCAAAAAGGGAAAGAATGTCCGGTCGCAAAAGATCATAAAAAACTGAGCGTGTTTGTCAGCCATAGACCGTATAAGGTTTCCGCATTTTAACCGGACGGCCGCTATTTGTTCTCATCTCCCTGTGGGCGGATCGACTCGAAATACTGGCGGATCATACGACGCTGACCGAGCGGGATCGGTTCGGTTTCGAGAACCGATTCGGACATTTTGCGGAACTCGCGGTAGGCTTCGCTGTAGGAGCGACTCGTTTGTTCCTCACTGCCTTCGTTGGAGAGAATGGTTTCGTACTCCGAGGGGCCGTTGCCCTGTATGCCGGTGATCTGCTTCATTTCGCGGTTGCCGCCGAGGTTCGTTTCTTCGCCGCTGTCGGGTTGCCCGGCGGTGCCGCGTCCCCAACTGTTGCTGGGTGAGTTCGACTTGTTGCTGTTTTCGCCGCCGTTTTTGTCGCCTTGACATTGACACGCACCGGCACAGTCCGATTTGCACAGGCTCAACAATGCGAGTTTGCTCCCCAACGCCTGGCAGATACCTTTGCGGAGTCCCTGCTTATCGCAGATGCCTGCTATTTGACAGGCTGAGTCGCAAGCACCCTCGCAATCGCCTTCCTGTAGTTCGTCGGACAATTTGTCGGTCAGCTGCGACAGTTCCTTTTGATTCCGCTTCTGCATATTGCCCGCCGCTTGCTTCAACTGCTGTGCAATGGCGTTGCGTTCGAGTTTCGACAAGTCCGCGAGATCCATGTTCTTGAGTTCCTCGGCGGCTTTGGCGTAATTGCCGTCTTTCATGGCCTGACTTGCGGAACGAGACAACTCGGACGCACTCAAAGCGTCGGCGATTTCCTGAAGCGAAGCGTCCATCGCTTCGAGGTTGTACTCGCTCATCATTGCGTTGGCCGCCGCTTCCATTTCCGACATCACGGCAATGGCCTCACGCGGGTCGGTGAGCGTTTCCTCGAGTTTCACGTGTTGCTGCTCAAGTTCTTCGGACAGGTCTTTGAGTTCCTGTTCGTCGGGATGCTCATTCGCTTTTTCCTCAATCCAGTCGATCAACTCCTCTTTGAGCAGTTCGGCACTATTGATGACCTCCTGCACGGGCAACGGTGCAGCTTTGAGTGCCTGTTGCGGGTTGATGATCGGCGAAGCCACACACAAACCGATCGCAAGTAGCAGCACGCCCAGGGTTCGCGAAAAATATCGCGGCACACAATACGGCACAACAACCCGGGCATCAACTTTCGCCGCATATTCCGTCGCGTCCGAAATTTGCAACCGCTCAATGACCGTTTGGTCAGGTTTGGCCAACAATCGCAAGGCCGTCAGCAGGCGATCTTTGAGGCGGTAAAACGTATCGGCTTTCTCGGCGGCGGCTTTCGCTTCCAACGGCCAAAACCAACCGAGCATCACACTGGCCGCAAGTCCGAGCAAGAGGCAAACCAGCAAAATCGGCCAAGCATGAACACCGGAAAACACGTTCAACACTTGTAGCAACAGTAACGGCAATGCTGCCAAACTACCGTAAAACATGCCGTAACAGAGCGATTCAAGCAACCGCTGAATGCGGCTCCGGCGATTAACCGCCATGAGTGATTGGGTAATGATTTTTTTGGCCATGGGATTCCCCGCGAAAAAATACGTTAATGTTTTTGTTGCTATTGATGCTATTGTACCAAATTCGTCTGGTCAATCAAAGGTCTGTCAGAAAAAAAGATAAAGAAAAATCAACTCACCCGGTTTTGTTGCCTATTTGACGAAATAAAAAATATTGCCTATAATCAATTTGTACTATACTTTCTGTGAGCCAGAGTGGCCAAGTATCGCCGTAAGATACATTGATTTCAAGGACAAGATTCATGTCAGAGCCGGACAACCATCAAGATAACAAGTCGGAACAACCGGAGGATCGGCCAGAGCAACAACAGCCGCGTCGTCCTGACCTTTTGACGGGTGGGATTTCGCCGAGTTCGGGTGCTCCGACTTTCTTCATTTTTATTGCACTTGCCGCCATTCTGCTTGTGTTGTTCTATTTCCAATACCCCGTTTCGCGAACAGAAATCAGTTGGGGGGATTTCAGTAAACAATTTGACCAAAAGAACGTCAAAAACATCGAAATTCAAGGGTCGCAACTGACCGGGGAGTTCAAAAATCATGTTCCCGCTTTCAGCGAATTGACCTTCCCCGACCCTAAGAAAAAGCCACAGAAAGTTGAACGAAAATTCGTGGTTGAAATTCCGCCTTTTGCTTTTGGGCCGGGGGACTGGGATGACAAATTGAAAAATGAACTCGGCGGCGAATATCGTGCCAAAAAAACGGATGACCACTCTTTTTGGTTGCTGGCTATGTTCTTGGGGGTTCCGATTCTGATCTTGATTGTTTTTTGGGTGATGATGCGCCGTGCCCAAGAACGCATGATGGGCGGCGGGGTCAATCCCAACTTTCATCGAAGCCAGGCACGCTTGTATCATTCAGGTGAGAAAAACGTGACCTTTAAAGATGTTGCCGGATTGGAAGGCGTCAAAAAGGAACTGGAGGAAATCGTCGATTATCTGCGTCACCCCGAGCGTTACAAGAAAATGGGAGCAAAAGTTCCGAAAGGCACGCTTTTGCTCGGGCCGCCGGGGACGGGTAAAACCTTACTTGCACGGGCTATTGCCGGAGAAGCCGATGTCCCGTTTTACTCGATCAACGGCTCCGAGTTCATTCAACTTTACGTCGGTGTCGGTGCGAGTCGGGTGCGTGACCTGTTCGACACGGCCAAGATACACGCGCCGGCGATTTTGTTCATCGACGAAATCGACGCCGTCGGACGCGAACGCGGTTCCGGCGTCGGCGGTGGTCACGACGAACGCGAGCAGACGCTCAACCAAATATTGAGCGAAATGGACGGTTTCGAGCAAAACGACGACATGGTCATGGTGCTGGCATCAACCAACCGGCCCGATGTGCTTGACTCGGCCTTGTTGCGACCGGGGCGATTCGACCGGCATATCACCGTTGACCGTCCGTCGCTCAAGGGACGGCTCGAAATGTTTCAGGTCCATACTCGCAAAGTGCCGCTGGCCGATGGGGTCGATCTCGAGAAAATGGCACGTTCAACCGTCGGGTTTACAGGGGCGGACATTCAAAACCTCATCAACGAAGCCGCACTCTGGGCCACTCGACACAACAAGGAAAAGGTGGAACAGACCGATTTCGAGTACGCCCAAGTCAAGGTCGTCATGGGCTTGAAACGCGAAGAGACGCTCAACGAGAACGAAAAGAAAAAGACCGCTTGGCACGAAGCAGGGCACACCATTGTCGGCTGGTTTGAGCCGGTCAACTCGCGGGTGCATAAGGTTTCGATCATCCCGCGTGGTCGGGCTTTGGGTGCCACAATGGTCATGCCGGAAGAAGACCAACTCAGTATCTCCGAAACGCAATTGCGGGCGGAAATCGCCTTCTTGATGGGTGGGCGCGTTGCCGAACGCATGTTGACGCAAGAGTTTTCCGCAGGCGCAGAAAATGATTTGAAGCGGGCAACACAACTGGCGCGTCGCATGGTGATTCACTGGGGTATGAGCGAAAAACTCGGACCGATTGCCTTCCGTGTCGGCGAGGCGCACCCGTTTCTGGGGCGGGAAATTTCCGAAACCCGCGAGTACAGCGAGGAAACTGCACGAATCATCGACAGCGAAACGGTCGAAATTTTACGTACCGCCGAGAGTTACGCATTGAGACTGCTCGAAGAAAAACGCGGCCTGCTCGAAACGCTTGCCGACCGCCTCGTACAAGAAGAAGAACTCGAAGAAGCCGACCTCGAACAAATACTGGGGCCGTGTCCGTATAAGAAAGTGAAGTTGGAAGAGTAAGGCTTTCGCCGGAAAGTCATAAGTCAAATCAGAGCTCGCCGCGTAAGCAATCAGAGCCGCAATGGAGTAAGTGAAAAATGATAGGGCGGTCGCCGTGACCGCCGCATCAGAGGTGTGCTTGGCATGTTATTGAACTTGGAGGTGAAAGTTTTCTATCGGCCTGTCAGGGGGGAATGATTAGCCCGAAGGCAAGGGGGTAGGTCGCAAGGCCGAATCCGAAACAGTCATGTTTTCTTGGCGCGGCAAACCGCTGCCCCGACCGAAGACTCAAATGTGTTATTGTGATGGAAACCGAAATTCCGACAGACGACACGACAACACGTACAACACGTACAACAAAACGTGACACTGCCGGAGAGTAGCGGGCGGAATCCGCAAGGGTACGGACGAGGTGCGTCAACGGCATCTGCGACAAAGACGGAGAATATCCATACAAACAGAGAGTCTGCGAGACAATCATGTTCATTTTCACTCGAACCGCCGGATACGGAACCGTCCGGTGGTGTGGGAGGCAGGACGGCGGCGGGAGTAATCCCTCCTCCTAACCGATCGCTTAATCCATTCTGGCGAAAGCCCGTGTGAAACGTGGATTTTTTTGTCCGTGTTTTATCCGTGCTAACCCGTGGTAATGAATTTCATTCCGCTACTACGCTACAATTCATTGGCCGTCGGCTTATTGAGCTTATGCACCGCAGCGGCAATGAAACCATCGAACAGCAGGTGTGGTTTTGTCGGTTGCGAGCGAAATTCCGGGTGGTATTGCACCGCGACGAACCAAGGATGCGTTGGTACTTCAACAACATCGACCAGCTTGTCGTCCGCACTTGTTCCGGCAATGAGCAAGCCGGCATTGGCCAGCGTTTCGCGGAAATCGGGGTTAAACTCATAACGGTGGCGATGGCGTTCCGAGATTTCCAGCTTGCCGTATTGTTCCGCCGCACGACTGCCTTCTTGTAGTACGGTCTGCCGCGCACCAAGCCGCATGGTATTACGGACTTCGGACTTCGGACTTCCGGCTTCGAGATTGATTTTCGATGCGGAACCTGAAGTCTGCTCGGGCAACAGTGTGATGACCGGGTGCGGTGTTTCACTGTCAAATTCTGTTGAGTTGGCTCCTTCGAGACCGGCGACATTGCGTGCGTATTCGATGACAGTGCATTGCATCCCCACACAAATGCCGAAAAATGGGATGCCGTTTTCACGGGCGATGCGAACGGCCTCGATTTTACCTTCCGTACCGCTTTCGCCGAATCCGCCGGGAATCAGAATGCCGTTGGCCGAACGAATCATCTCCTGCGTTTCCTTACGGTCAAGCCGGTCACTCAGAATGCGTTCGATGCGGATTTTGGTGCGATTGCTGATACCCGCGTGATCGAGTGCCTCGTAAACCGACTTGTAGGCGTCCTTATGCTTGGCGTACTTTCCGACCACGGCGATGGTCACTTGGTGCTCCGGCGTTTTCAAGCGTTGCAAAATGTCATACCAGTGCGACAAGTCCGGTTCGTTGCGTCCTTTGAGCCGCAACTGCTCCAGAATCAGACGGTCAAGCCCGTGATCGGCCAACGCAATGGGTACTTCGTAAATCGACAGCTCGCAATCGCGTTCCTCAACAACATGCGAGCTTTGCACATTGCAGAAGAGTGCGATTTTGTCGATGTCCTCACGGTTGATCGGTTGCTCAGTGCGGCAGATTAGAAAGTCGGGCTGAATCCCGATTTCGCGGAGTTGTCCGACCGAGTGCTGTGTTGGTTTGGTCTTGAGTTCACGCGCCGCTTTCAGGTAAGGCACAAGCGTCAAATGCACATACACGCAATTTTCCTTGCCGACATCCAGCGAAAATTGCCGAATCGCTTCCAGAAACGGCAAGCCTTCGATGTCACCGACCGTGCCGCCGATTTCAGTGATGACCACGTCAACGTCATCGGCTTCAAGGCTGCGAATCACCCGTTTGATTTCGTTCGTGACGTGCGGGACGACCTGCACGGTTTTGCCCTTATACTCACCACGACGTTCACGGTCAATGACGTTCAAGTAAATTTTGCCGGTTGTCCAACTGCTGTTGCGCGTCAATGGGCCGTTGGTGAATCGCTCATAATGTCCCAAATCGAGATCGGTTTCACTGCCGTCATTGAGGACATAAACTTCACCGTGCTGAAAGGGACTCATCGTGCCGGGATCGACGTTCAAATACGGGTCGAGTTTTTGCATCCGAACCGAAAGCCCGTGACTTTCGAGGAGCATTCCGATGGACGCACTGGTCAACCCTTTGCCCAGCGAACTAACCACCCCGCCCGTGATAAAGATATGTTTTGTCATTTGTTTGTAAGCACCGGTCTTCAAATTGTGAAAAAGTAGATTGTAGGTTTTGTTTTTCGCTTGTCAAGATTTGCGCAATGCATCGGCTATAATTTCGTGGATTTGATCGGCGACAGCGTCAATCGGCTGCGTGGCGTCAAGTACGATGAAACGTTGGGGATCGGTTTTTGCATGCGATAAAAAACCCTGACGTACCTGTTCGTGGTAATCGGTACCCATGCGTTCCATGCGGTCTGCTTCGCGGTCAGACATGCGCGACTTGGCAACATCAAGCGGCAAATCGAGAACGAAACACAATTCGGGCAATATCCCGGCGGTAGCAACGACTCCCACGTTTTCGATGTCGGTCACGGCAATCTTACCGGCATACCCCTGATAAACAATGGTCGAAAGCAGAAAGCGGTCGGTCACGACAATTTTGTTCGATTCCAGTGCCGGTTGGATCATTTCCTGAACCATTTGCGTCCGTGCGGCCATAAAAAGAAGCATCTCGCTCATACGGCAAATGGCGAGGTCGTGCCGATTGAGCAGAATGCCGCGTACCGCCTCGCCGAGTGGCGTACTGCCGGGATCGCGACAGGTGAAAACATCGTGTCCCTGTTGCCGCAACCGGCTTGCAAGACGTTCGACTTGCGTGCTTTTGCCGCAACCGTCAATGCCGTCAATCGAGATAAACATGGGTGATTCAAAAAGTGAAGGCGGTTTGTAACAATTGTGATTTGGGATTGCCCGTTTGCCGCGTCACCTTGTGACGCGCAAAAGGTAGGGCGGTAACGCCGTGACCGCCGCCTCACTCTCCTTGTTCGGGGAGTAACCATTCGGGGACGCGAATGATGTGACCGTCCCGATCGACGGCGGCGAGAACCGTTCGACCTGTGGCCAGCAGTTCGTCGTCGCGCCAGACTTCGTAGTGATGTTCGATTTTAACCCGCGTGGCCTTCACAACCGAGGTTCGCACGGTGATGAGGTCGTCGTATTTCGCAGGACGTTTGTAGGAGCATTCCGCCTTGTTGACGACGAGAAAACAGCCGGACTCCTCAAGGTCGCGGTAGGTTTTACCCAGCGAACGGAGTGCCTCGGTGCGTGCCATCTCAAACCAGGTCAAGTAGTTTGCGTGGTAAACCACACCCATCTGATCCGTCTCGTGGTAACGAACACGAATTTGGTAATCAAATTGATAAAGTGCCATTGGTTTTTGTGTATTGGATTATTTTAACACACTCGCGACTTGTTGCAATTTCCTTACGCTGTAATACGGCTCAATGCGTCACTCAAAAATCTCCCGCAATTTGGCTTGTAATTTGTCTTCACGGGCGTGCATCATGATAATTTTTCCCTCTTGATCGACCAACACCATTGTCGGAACGCCATGAGCACGGATCATATAAAAATCCCCCTGCTTTGGTTGTTCCGACTTCTCCGTTAAAGCCTCTGAAAGAATGATCCATGGCAGTTTTGCCTCTTCAACGTGTTGCTTGACCTCGGCAATCGGGTCGGGTTCGTCCTGCCAGATATAGATCGAAACGATTTCCAGCCCTTTGTCATGATACTTTTGATATGCATCCAACATGCCGGGAATCTCCATTTTGCACGGGCCGCACCACGTTGCCGTGAATTTCATCAAGACATACTTTCCTCGAAGGCTTTGCCAGTCGAAATCTTCGTCGTCAAGAGTCCTGCCGTAGAGTAACGGGTCCGTACCGGGAGCAAAACGAAGCGCAAACTCCAACGAAGAAAGCACTATCTCTTTCTCGGAGGCGGTCAACTGGCATTTCGATGATTGAACAAACTCTATCAGTTCCTTGATGAACTGATCGACAGGGGTTTTATGCCATTCGGCAACCTGAAATCCGTAGTAGATGTCGTCAATAGGACCAGTGTTCCATTTGAGCCAACTTGTTACGTATGATTTCAATTCGTCGAAAGTGGCGTCCGGCTTCATCGTCTTTTTGCAGTGCAGCAAAAATTGAGCAGCCGGTGGGCGTACAGAACGCAGCCCCCCTCTTTCGGCATCTTCCCATGCGCGGAATTCATCCAGAAACGTTTTGAGATTTTGTTCGGCACCTTCAACATCAGCCTCCGTCAGGAGCATCAAGGCTTCCAATTTCGTATCGTAAGCCCGCGACTTTTCGTCGGTGTTTTGGGCGATTTCCATCATTTTGTCGCCTGCCGACATCAAAATATCGGCTCGTTCAGCGACTCGTGTTTTCAAATCGGTGAAGCTTGGGGGAAGTTTGCGGTTTTCATCTCGTATGTAAGCTCTCACGTCATCAATCGTTTTGGCATCGTCGAGTTGTTTATTCTGTGCGAACACCGACGCAACAACGAACATCGAAAGTAACCAGAGGGTTACAACAAACCGGATAGGGGATAACATAAGAGTTCTCTTTGGGAAAAATGGATGAGTCAAAACATCGCTTCCATTTTATGTTGTTACTTCTTTGGGGGCAATACTGGAGATAAGGTAGCGATACACCCTGCGTCCTTAATAGCATGGATTCTCTCCCGTTACTGCGTCCTTATACCCTTATTGGATTGCGTAAAATATGGGTATAAGGGCGCGCAAAATGAGGCACTTCGGTGCTACTAAGGGCGCATTCAATTCGGCGGTCACGGCGTGACCGCCCTACCTTGTCACGAAACTTTCTGGCGACAACCTTATTGCATCGTCACGCTAAATATTTTATCAAACCCTTCGTCGGTGGTGGCGACCATGCGGATACGCTGTGCGAGTGTGCGGAGTCGCGGATCGTTTTTCAGTTTGCCGAAACGTGTCATGTCGCTGAAATCGACGGGGACGGGGCTGATGAGAATCAGGTCGGCGTTCGGTTCGGTATTGGCCAAGGCGTCGGTCAGCATGTCGGCCAGGCAATCCGTCGGCGTCATCCGCAACACGGCCAGGCGGTCGAGAATTTGGTCGAGTAAAGCCGTGTTGGATGGGCCGTGATAAATTTCCGCCGATTCCTGAAACGCTCCGAAAGTGAGGTTGCAACCGCCGCGTCGAATAATGTCTGAAGTCAGCGTTGCGGCAAAGCTGACAGCCAACTCGATGTCATCCGCATATTGCAACGCTTTTTCCGGCGGACAAAACAAGTCGAGCAAAATGGCCGCGTCGTGATTCTGGTGCTGTTCATACTGCCGAACGACGAGTTGGTCGTGCCGCGCCGAAGCCCGCCAGTGAATCCAGCGTTTCGTGTCGCCGTGTTGCCAACCGCGAACGCCGAGAAACTCGCCGGTCACGCGACTCGGACGATGACGGCGGTGCAACATGGTTTCCGACGCCTCATGCTGTCGCGTCATCCAACCGGCAGCCAGCATTCCAATCTTCGGCAACACAATCATCTCGTCTTCGACGTCGAGTTCCACCGTACTGCGGAAAAACCCGCAGGGAAATCGCGTCGAAAGCGTGATCTTGCCGAAACGGTAACGTCCCCGTTCGGGCAAGCGACCGACGTAGCTCTTGCGCTTGTTGTCGCTCGCGCGGATGTAATCGAAATAGACCGCCGGACGATGTTTGGATTGTTCGCCGCCTGTGCCCGACTCGACAATCGCGATGTCATCCTCAACGATGACGCCCCAGGCCGAGATTTTATCACGTGGGTTGGCCAATTCCAATTGCGTGACGAAGGTGTCGCCTGCATGAATACGCGATGGCACACTTCGTTTGACGGCAAGTTTCCCCAAAATACGGCGGCTGAGCCACAAACTGATAAACAGCGGACAGACCAACAGCGACGTGAACAGCATCGTGGCGTTGACCTGCTTGAGCAATGCGGCGAAAAACGCAAAGGCGATGACCAGCGAGTACCAAACGCCCTCGCGACAAAAATATGTTCTAATTTTCATGGTCTCGCGTTGCACGGGAAGTTGACCTCTCGCATGTGGATTTTTACGGGTATTGCTTTGAAATAACACCGTTTCATTCTACCTCATCACCTCATCAATTTCCAGCATAACGTTGCCGGTTTCTTGCAAGGCGCGTATGATGCGTTGATAGTGCTGGATTTCGTCAAAATTCAGCGCACGGCCTTTACGGTCTTTCAGCCATTTTTGTGCCGGTTGGTAACCGCCGATGTAAAATTCCCACGCTTCTTGCGGGACACGATCGAAATATTGTTCGGCGTTGATGTAAACGCGACCGCTCTTGCCACCCGATTTATAATACGGTTTTTCCACTTCGTTGGTACCGGCCACGGGAAAATTCGCCATGTTCGGCAGCGGTTGGACGCCTTCCATCAGATGCAAACGCCGCAGTTTGCCGCCCAATTTGACCAATTTCCAGAACTTTTTGACATCTTCAGGATAAGGCACATGTGGAAAATCAATCTTCATTAATTCCTTGTAACGTTCGCGATACGTCGGACTGTGCAACACGGCGTAAATGTAATCCAACACGTCAATCGGGGCGAAGGTCTTTGTCCTGCGTCGGGCAACCGTAGGGGCAGGGCTTGCCCCTGCCCTGCGTTGGGCAACCGCAAGGGGGGCAACCGCGCGGGGGGCAACCGCGAGGGTTGCCCCTACGGGTTCATCGGTAAATTCCAAGCCCAAACGTTGCGCCATGTCGTTGATGATCGTTGCGTTCAGGTTGGGTGTTCTCGTTTCCAAAATGCGTTCCTTGCCGTTTTTGAGAACCACCTCTTTGTAAAGGTAAAGGGGAAACAAATACGCTGTTTCCTTTGTTTGTAATGAAATGGCGCACATATCCGCGATGGTATTCGACACCAAAACATGTTGAAAAGCATAAGTGCTTTGTTGACGGCAAGTTAATAATCCGATATTTTCGCCTTTGAAAAAATGCTGCATGACGTTATAAAATGGACGTCCTATCAGTTTCTCATCGTAATAAATGTAATAAGCGTCAAACGGACGATAAGTTATCAATCTGATTTTATTTTTATTGAAAGATGTTTCTTTGAGTTTGCGTAGGAAAGGATAGGAAGATGAGTCTTTGACATTATATTTGATCTTAAAATCATCTTTCAAGTTATCGCTAAAGAGTTGCCTCATTCTTCGAGCTAATTGAATCCTATCAATATCCGTAAAGAGTGAATCCCTCTTTGTCTGTATCCCACACGCATTGACTGGAAACAACTCGTCAATCTTGAAACCTTTTACGTATTCCCGTTTCGATGAAAAGTCTTTCGGCTTGAAGAAATAATACGGTGCCGATAATTTCACCTTTTTCCACCTGACCGTCTGCAAGGTTTTTTTTTCGAGAAAAACGAATTTTTCGGCACGTTTGCCGAAGAGATCATGGTGAAAAACTTCCGCCAAATCATCTTTCGCCTTGCGCCCCGACTTGACAAAAATGTTGATCGAAACGCCTTGCTGAATGTCAAAAACGTTTTCGTCCTTCTCACCGCTCGTCGTGGTTTCTTTTTTTCTGGCACTTCCATGCAGGTCAAGAATATAGATCGTGTCAAACGTTTCGAGCAAAACCTTGCGCATTTGCCGGTGAATCAAACTGTCAATAAAACTGTTGTTGGAAATGTACGCCAAAACGCCTTCGCCGTTTTTCTCGATGAAACGCTGGCCAAGCCGGATAAACTTAATGTAATCGTCGGAAAGCGGCTGAATATTTCGCTCGTCAAGTCCCTGCTTGTACTCCGAAATCAGACCGTTGATCCAATCGTTTCTGTTTTGCGTGCTGACATTGTACGGAGGATTTCCCATCACCACCATGACCGGAATATCCTTTTTAATGCGATTGGCTTCATTAGCTTCATCGCTCAACCACTGCGCAAAAGGCAACATTTGATTCGTCGCACGACCTTCCTCCAAACTGTTCGTGAGGTAAATGCGCATGCGATTGTTTTTCGTATGTTGATAACCGGTTTGCCGCAACAACATGTCCAATTTCAAATGCGCCATCGCATACGACGCCATCAGAATCTCGAAGCCATGAACACGCGGAATCAGATGTTTCGCGGCGTAATCCTGCCACATGCCCTGCTGACTTTTGAAACGCTGATAAATATTTTGCGTCACTTCCGCAAGAAAAGTGCCGGTTCCTGTCGCCGGGTCAAGAATCTGGACGCGGTGTAACTCTTTGATATCTTCCGTGACCGTACCGTCTTTTTGCGTGACCGTGCGTTTCCATGGAACCGTTGACGCATCGGCCAAACCTTGCGGCAGGCCGAAAACCTCTTGCAAAATATCGTCAACAGCCTGCACAATAAATCGGACAACAGGTTGCGGCGTGTACCAAACCCCGCGACCTTTTCGTAACGTCGGATCGTATTCTGCAAGAAACGTTTCGTAAAAATGAATGGTCGGATCGTGTTCGGCTTTGGCAAACTCCGTGATGATCGCCTGAATATCGACGTAGTTGAACAAATCCGCCAGGTCGTCAACAACCCAGCGAATGCGTTCATCGAGATCGTAACCGGCAATGTAACGGAAAAACTTTCGCAAAAACGGATTGGACTGCGGAATCAATTCCGAGGATTTTGCCCGGGTAAATACGGTCGTTGTTTCATCATGAAGCCGCGCGGCGAACATTCCGTATGCAATCGTTTGCGCATAAACATCGGAAAATTCCTTATGCGAAATATCGTGAATCAACATATCGCGGAAGCCCTGCAACTGCCCGTCGAGCGAATTGCCGTCGTCATTACCGACGTCATGGCCGTTACCGAATATGTCGCCGAACAGTCCGTCGTGTTCGTTGGCATCCAACGTGTTTTCGAGAACACTTGCCATGAATCGCGCCTTGTTGGCCAACACTTTTGCCAACTGTTCCGACGTTTCAATGCTCAAACCTTCGTAACCGACAAAACGCCATATCAGCGTGTCAAACGCCTTAAATTGCGAGGGATCAGCCTCAATGCCGTTTGGCGTGACTTGGGCAATCGTCACGGAATTAACTTGTTCGCCATTTTCAAAAATCTGGAACGTGAGATAATCGGTGATGATCAGGTTGTCAAGCGATTGCTTGTAACGGTCGAACTGCTCTTTGTGCTTTTTGTCGTTGAGGTTCTCACCGATGTCTTTCGCCTCGACGTACCCGAGCGGCCTTACGCCTCGCGTGATGATGTAATCCGGCGCTCCGCAGGCAATGCGTTTCGGCTCGTTGGTGATCGTCAAGCCCGAAGTCATGCTTTCCAACAGACGATGCAACGCGAATCGATACGTGTGCTCGGTCGCATTGCCCGCACAGTAAAGCCGGTTCAGCTCGGTGATGTAGGCGGTGATTTGATTATGCATGATTATTTTTTACTCCATCGCCTCATCTATTTCCAGCATGATGTCGCCTGTTTCTTTCAGCACGCGGATGATGCGTTGGTAATGCCGGACGTCGTCATAACTCAGCTTGCGGCCTTTGCGGTCTTTGAGCCATTTTTGCGCGGGTTGGTAGCCGCCGATGTAAAAATCCCAGGCTTCAAGCGGGACATGCCCGAAATACTGCGTGTCGTTAATATACACATTGTTACCAATCCGTTGAAATTTTTCGACTTCATCGGAACCGGCAACGGGAAAATCCGCCAGGTTTTTTTGCGGTTCGACACCTTCCATCAAGTGCAAACGCCGCAACTTTCCGCCAAGTTTAACCAATTTCCGAAAACTTTTTGCATCTTCCGGGTAAGGCACACGCGGAAAGTCGATTTTCAGAAATTCCTTGTAACGTTCGCGATACGTCGGACTGTGCAACACGGCATAGACATAATCGAGCAGGTCAACGGGTGCGAATCGTCTTGGGTTATTGCTTTTCTCATACTCAAATTTCATATTGAGTGTTTCGGCGATTTTTTCGACGATCTTCATGTCGAGGTTCGGCATCCGAAAAACGTCGTTGTGAAAAGCGGTCCCGTTGGGATAGAGATAAAGCGGGAAAACGTAACTTCGTTCTTTTGTCCTATTGGAAATATAAGAATCATCTGCTATCTTATTGGTAATATGTACAAGTTCCCATGAATTCGTAGCGGCTTGCCGACAAGTGACCAATCCCACATTTTCGCCTTTCAAGAAATGCTGCATGACATTTGTTCTTGTGCGCCACAGTATCTTATTGTCAAAATAAGTCCATTTTTTTTCAAAGAGGCGATAATCCACTTCCACGAAAGCGTTCATATCAAGAAGTTTCAACAGTGTTTTTGCCTGAAGAACGAATTCCGCGTAATTTTTTCCCAATGGAAAATCATCATCTAACTGAGCGGCAGTATAATTTTTATCGAGCAATAATTGTAAACGTCTCTGTAATTCATCTTTACTGTGTGCAAAAGCAAACGCATCTCCCATTGAGATAATCCCACCGGAATGAACGGGAAATAAATTCGTCACGGAAAAACCCTGATTATATTTTTTCTGCCCTCTGGATTTTTTCGGTACAAAGTAATACTGCGGTGCTGACGGTTTAAGTTTTTTGAACGGAACCGTCGAAAGTTTGTATTGTAGCAGATGATGGAATTTCGCATGCCGCTTGCCGTAGAGTTCGTAATGATAAACTTCCGCCAATGCATCTTTTGCCTTGCGACCTGTCTTGACGAAAATATTGATACTCACACCTTCTTTGATGTCGAAGACGTTTTCGTCTTTACCGCCGTCGGGTGCGGTTTCTTTCTTTTTGCTGTTGCCGTGCAGGTCAATGATGTAAATTTTGTCGAAACTTCGCATTAGATTCCATCGCATCCCGCGAAATGTGGGACTGTCGATAAAACTGTTGCTATTGATGTAAGCCAACACGCCTTCAATATTCTTTTCCACGAAAAACTGTCCCAGACGGATGAATTTGCAATAATCATTGTTGATCCATTTGGGGTTGCGCTCCTGCAACGGCGAATCGGTGTCCGGCTCCTTTTTATAATCCTCCATCAAGCCGGCAATCCATTTTCCTCTGTTCTGACTTTCACCGCTGTACGGCGGGTTTCCTATGACCACCATCACGGGGACATCGCGTTTGATGCTGTTGGCTTCGTTGGCTTCCCGGGCGAGAAATTGGTGAAAAAACGTTCCGGTTTCCGGGTGGTGTTCTTCCAGCGAGTTGGTGAGATAAATGCGGAAACGCCGGTCGTTCGTCGCTTCATGGCCCGTTTGACGTAACAGCCAGGCAAGATTAATATGCGCCATGGTGTAGGGAGCCATCAACAACTCAAACCCGTTGAGACGCGGGATGAGGTGCTCTTCCACATAGCTCTGCCATAAGCCGTGTTGCCCTTGAAGT
>Ga0082212_10004981_pt1 | contig 18286 bp, 16 predicted proteins | sample TergutNt197P3_FD_71548 | JGI IMG/M metagenome (GOLD analysis project Ga0082212, IMG submission 71548) | Neocapritermes taracua P3 segment gut microbial communities from Petit-Saut dam, French Guiana - Nt197 P3 | ecosystem: Host-associated > Arthropoda: Insects > Digestive system > Gut ...
AAGAGTGTTCTCCGGCATGCCCCAACTCGCGACGGCCATACAGGCGAACGACGCTGATACGATTCGGAAAATTGCGCGGATGATACTGAGCCAGTTTGCCTTTGACGCCGCTACCGTTACCGATGCCAAGGGCATTGTAATGGGCCGCGGCCACTCGGATTTGGCAGGAGACGACATCAGCAAACGCTCCACCACGCAGATGGCCCTGCGGGGAATCACCAAGGCCGGTGTTCTTTTTGATTCAAACGCCGTGGTGCCGTACTCCATCCGCTGTGATGCACCCATCCAAGCCGAGGACGGCGCTCTGCTGGGTGTTTTGAGCGTGAGCGCTTCTTTGGGTTCGGAGGCGTTCATTGACAATCTGCGTGCCCGCACCGGAATGCATTTTACCCTTTTCTCCGGCGATACCCGCGTCATGACCAGCCTTAAGGATAAAAGCGGCAAACGCGCCATCGGAACAAAGCTGGGGAATGCGGAGATTTTGGACAAGGTGCTCGGCAAGGGCGAAGTGCTTGTCCGTAAGCTTGATTTATTAGGCGAGCCTTACAATGCCGTGTACTGGCCGGTGAAAGATCTCAACGACGCCATCGTAGGCATGTGGTTCGTCGGCCAGCAGTTGACCGAGCAGGAAGAACAGACAAGACGCTACATGCTGATAATCGTCGGATGCGCGACGGGAGTCATCCTGATTCTCGCTTTGCTGGCGAGTATGCTGGGCGGAAAGATCGCCGTGCCTGTGCGCAAGGTGACCGATTACGCAGTGCAGGTGGCGGACGGCGATCTTGACGCGCCTCTTTTGGTGCGCAGCCGCGACGAAGTGGGTCTGCTCATTGATGCGTTGCAAAGAATGGTGCGCACGTTGAAGGAGCGCATCGGCGAGGCTGAAACTGTGAGCGCGCAGGCAAAAGAACAGGCGCAGAGGGCCACTGAAGCCAAATTTTCGGCTGAAGCCGCCGGTGAAGCGGCCCGAAAAAATCAAGAAGAGATTTTGCACGCCGCGAAACTGCTCGAAGAGGCTGTCAAGAATATCCGGGAGTCCTCCACGGATCTCACGACATACATACGGCAGGCGGAAGAAGACTCCGGCCGGCAGGTGAAATATATAGCGACAAGCGCCAGCGCTATGGCGGAGGTGAGCAACACGGCGAAAGAAGTGACCGCAAATGCCGGAAACGCCAAAGAATTTTCTGTCCAGACCCGGGAGAAGGCCACCCAGGGCGAAAAAGTTGTGGAAGAGGTCGTCACCAGCATCCATGGCGTACAGCAAAATTCGCTTGCTCTCAAAGAGGATATGGTGGAACTGAGCACCCACGCCAAATCCATCAGCCAAATCATGAATGTCATTTCCGATATCGCCGACCAGACAAACCTTCTGGCCTTGAATGCCGCCATTGAAGCGGCCAGAGCCGGAGAAGCCGGGCGCGGTTTTGCCGTGGTGGCGGACGAAGTGCGCAAATTGGCGGAGAAGACCATGACCTCCACCGGCGATGTCAGACAGGCCGTGGACGCCATCCATGCCAGCATGGATAAGAGCATGGTGCAGGTGGGCATGACCGTGGCCAACATCGAACAGGCCACACAACTTGCCGCGCAGTCCGGCACGGCTTTGCGGGAAATCGTCCACATGGCCGATGACGCGGTCAAACAGGTTGAAGGCATTGTCAAGGCCTGTGAGCGTCAGGCCGATATGAGCGAAAATGTCAATCGCAGCATTGCTGAAGTAAATTCCATTGCGGATAAAACTTACGCAACCATGGGGAAAGCCACCAGGGATATCGCCGATCTCGCCACCCAGACGGACAGCCTCGGCGGGCTTGTCGCTGAAATGAGGAGCGGCTGAACGTATGGCTTCGTAAAAAGAAAGCGCTTGCAGGCAAGATTCCGGCAAGCGCTTTCTTTTTGGCTTATATGATAGAGCAGTCCAAACTCACATGCCGGGTTTCAACCGAAACGGTACAATACCCCGAAAGAGGGGCGAGGATGGTTCCAGTCGAGCGCGCCGGGCAGGTGGGCACAGGCTACGCGGCAGGTGCCGCATTCCAGGCAACCCGCCACTTCAAAGGCCATTTGGCCTTTTTCGTTGATGGTGTATAGGCCGGCGGGGCAGACCATGGTCAAGGCCTTGATCGTGGCCGCATCCAACTTGTCTTCATGCAGCACGATGTGCGGATTGCCTTCGTCCACCACGAACTTGTTGAGTGAGAGTTTTTGTTCGACGTTCATATGGCCCCCGCTCCCTTCATGCCGTCTTTCATCAGGTTGAACATACCGGCTTCGCGGATGATCGGCAGCATTTTCCAGAGCATCTTCTTGGCCGGTTCGCCGTCCATGGTGAACATTTGCATGAAGATCTTTTCCACCATTTCCGGGTATTCCTTGTACAGACGGGTGGTGTGCTCAATGAAATGCGGCGCCCTGGAGTAGGTGGCAAGATCTTTGAGCACAATGCCCTGTTCCAGGCGAGTCTTGTAGCCGCCGAGCGTGGCGTTGCTGTAATCGCCCTTGCTTTTGGCCTCAATGGCGGTCTGGGCCGCCGCTTCGCCGGAGGCAATGGCGTAATCCATGCCGCGCACGGTGAAGCCGAGATTGATGCAGAAGCCGGCCGCGTCTCCGACCACCATGAGGTTATCGGCGGCAATGTCGGGCATCATGTGAATGCCGGCCTCGGGCACAAGGTGGGCCGAGTATTCGGCCAGTTTGCCGCCTGCAATCAGGGGCTTGATGGCGGGATGGGCCTTGAGGGTTTCCAGCATGTCCGGCAGGCGAGTGGGGGATTTGGCGATGTCGCCGACACCCATAATGAGGCCAAGAGAGAGGCTTTCCTTGTTGGTGTAAAGGAAAGCGCCGCCCATCATGCCTTGCGAGGGCGCGCCGGCCATGAGCCGGGCCATGCCTTCGCCGTCTTCGAGGCCGAAGCGGTCGTTGATGACGTTCTTGGGCAGTTCAATGACTTCCTTGCAGCCCACGCCCACTTGGTGAGGGGCAAGCTCTTTTTTCAATCCGGCCCTCTGCGCCAGCAGGCTGTTGACGCCGTCGGCCAGAATCACCACATCGGCGGTAAGTTCGTCCTCGCCGGCGATGACGCCGACAATTTTGCCGTCCTGGCGCAAGAGGTCATCAACACGGGCGGGAGAAACCACGTCGCAGCCCGCTTCTTCGGCCTTGCCCGTGAGCCAGGCGTCGAATGCGGAGCGCAGCACCGTATAGGATGCCTGCTTGGGATCGGCGGCGAAGCGCGAGGAGTGAAAATCGATGTTGAAAGAGCTTTCAGCCGTCATCATGGAGATGGTTTCCCGGACCACGCGGCGCTCAACCGGCGCTTCGTCTGCAAAACCGGGAATGATTTTTTCCAGGCTGTGCGCATACAGGCGGCCGCCGGTCACGTTCTTGGAGCCTGCCGTGTCGCCACGGTCGAGGATCAAGACGCTCATGCCGGCTTTGGCCATGCAATACGCAGCCGTGCTGCCGGACACGCCGGCACCCACAACTATTGCATCATAATCAGCCATTGGTCACCCCTTGTGATAAACGGGAGCATACGCCACGCAAGACGGCATATGCTCCCGGTAAGAGTTTTCGGCGTCGGCGTTACTTCGCGGCAAACGCTTGAGTCAGAGCGGGCAGGATCTCCTTGAGATCGCCCACGATGAAGTAGTCCGAGAGCTGGAGTATGGGTGCGTTTTCATCCTTGTTCACGCTCACAATGGTCTTGGAGTCGCGGACGCCGTATACATGCTGGGCCTGACCGGAGATGCCGACCGCCAGGTACACCTGGGGTTTGATCGACTGGCCGGAGATGCCGAGATAGCGTTCTTCAGGCAGCCACTTGAAGAACTCGGCAATGGGGCGGGAACAGGCAAGTTCTGCGCCCATGGCCTTGACCAGCGCTTCCGCCAGGGCCAGTTCGCTTTGTTCGACAAAGCCGCGGCCTACGCCGACCACCAGGTTGGCGTCGCCCAGGTTGACGGATTCGACTTCCTTGCCCTTACGACTGGTCACCTTGGCCTTGGCGCCGGTGAGGGGCAGGGTTTCCACGGAGCCGGCGCGAGACGGGTCGGCCGCCAGAGGCTCGAAACTGCGCGCGCCTATGGTCACGACGATCGTGTCGGCCGTGGCCTTCAGGGTCTTGGTGGCCATGCCGCCGTATACCATGCGATCGGCTGTGATGCTGTTGCCTTCGATCAGCAGCTTCTTGCAGTCCGAAATGCAGGGCACATCAAGCATGCCGGCAATCTGCGCCGCCATGTCGCGGCCACGGCGGCTGCTGCCGATCATGATGGCTTTGGGTTTTTCGGCCTTGGCTTTTTCGGCCAGAACCGTGGCGTATGATTCCCACATGGCGTCAGCGGGCAGGGGCAAGGCGTACGCTTTGTCCGCGCCGGAGCCGACAACGGTTTTCGCGGCGGCTTCGTCACCGCCGACAAAGGCGACGACCGCGCCGCCCTTGCCGATATCTTTGGCGCCGCGCACCAGCTCGGCGGCCAGCTGCGGCGTTTCGGCAACAATCCACATGTCACTCATTCTGCTATCTCCTTCAGCCTTGCGACTGGGGCGTTGTGTTCCGACATTGCCGCAAGTCGTCAGATGACGCCGTCGGCTTGCAACTGCTTGACCAACTTTGTCGCCGCATCGGCGATCGACATGCCGTCGGTGTTGATGCGGATGCACTTGCGTTCCACCACAGGCGCCAGCACGCTGGCTGTGGTCAACTGGGGCGCGCAGGCGTCAGCCGACAGAGCGACATCAGCCAGAGAAACGGCGGTGACGGGTTTCTTCTTGGCGCCCAGGATTTGTTTGACGCTCGGGATGGGCGGATCGTTGACGTCCGGCACTACGGTGATGACCGCCGGGGCGGGCACTTCCACATATTCCACGCCATCGTCCATCTTGCGGGCCAACTTGAGCGTGTCGCCGGCGACTTCAATGCCGCTGACATTGGTTACAGACGGCCAGCCGAGCAGGGCCGCCATGCGCGAGCCGGTCTGCTGGGCGTATTCGTCGCTGGAACCTTCACTGCAGATGACCGCGTCCACATCGCCGATTTTTTTGACCATAGCGGCCAGCACCTTGGAGGTGGTGCGGTTGTCGGCCTTGGCCATGACGGCGTCATCAAGATACATGACGCTGTCCGGACCACGGGACAGGGCATCCTTGGTGGAGGGTTCGGTCTTTTCGCCGCAGGTGATGCCGATCAGTTCGCAGTCGGTCGCGTTTTTGATCTGCACGCCAGCTTCCAGGCCGTTGCGGTCATATTCGTTGACCTTGCCCTTGGCTTTTTCAAAGTCCAATTCGCGGGTTTTGTCGTTGACGCGGATATCCGCGTCATCCAGAACCCATTTGTAGCAGACAACAACCTTCTTCATTACTTCCTCGCAAGGGCTTAGGCCAGAATGCTTCCGGCGATGACCATACGCTGCACCTGGCTGGTGCCTTCATAGATTTCGGTGATCTTGGCATCGCGCATCATGCGTTCCACCGGATAGCTCTTGGTGTAGCCGATGCCGCCGTGGATCTGCACGGCCTTGGTGGTGACGTCCATTGCGACTTCAGAGGCGAACAGCTTGGCCATGGCGGCTTCTTTGCTGAAACGTTCCTTGGCGTCCTTTTTGGCTGCGGCGCGCTGGGTGAGCAGGCGGGCGGCCTCAACGGCGACAGCCATGTCGGCCATCATCCACTGCAGACCCTGGTTGGCGGAAATGGGCTTGTTGAACTGCTTGCGTTCCTTGGAGTAATTGATCGCGGCTTCGAGCGCGCCCTGGGCGATGCCGAGAGCCTGGGCGGCGATGCCGATACGGCCGCCGTCGAGCGTTTGCATGGCGATTTTGAAACCTTCGCCTTCTTTGCCCAGCAGGTTGGCCACCGGAACCTGGCAGTCCTTGAAGATGATTTCCGTGGTGGAGGAGGCGCAGATGCCGAGCTTGTCTTCAAGCTGGCCCACGGCGAAGCCGGGGAAGGATTTTTCCACGATAAAGGCAGAGATGCCTTTCAGTCCCTGGGCTTTGTCGGTCATGCCGAAAACGACGAAGGTTTCGGCAACGCCGCCGTTGGTGATGAACACCTTGGAGCCGTTCAAAATATACTTGTCACCCTTTTTTTCGGCCACGGTAAGTTGGGAGGCGGCGTCGGTGCCGGCGCCGGGTTCGGTCAGGCAGAAAGCGCCGAACTTGCGGCCGCTGGCGAGATCGGGCACATATTTCTTTTTCTGTTCGTCTGTGCCGAACATCATAATCGGATGAACGCAGAGCGAAATATGGGCGGACAGAATGACGCCGTGGGTGCCGTCCACGCGGCTCAGTTCTTCAACGGCCGTGGCGTAAGCGACGGTGTCGCCGCCGGCGCCTTCAAGCTCTTCGGGGATGGTCAGGCCGAGCAGACCCAGTTCCGCCATCCGCTTCGCGGTCGCGGCGGGGAATTTGTGGGCCTTGTCAGCTTCGGCCGCAATCGGCTTCACTTCGTTCTCGGCAAATTCACGCACCATGTTTTTGATGAGCTGTTGTTCTTCTGTGAATTGAAAATCCATGGGAACCTCCGCAAATTGGGTTGAAATTGTTTGGGCAGCACAAGTCACCCTTGCAAACTTTTTTTCTTGTAGACGAAAAAAAGCGATCCCGCAAGTGTGGGGTGAGTTGTCAAAAAATTGTGTCGTGGCGTGGTGATTGCCCGAGCGAACCGGATGGGGGATAGGGGGTGTCCCGCTCTCGGCCTACGCCGCCGCGCCGTCCGGATATTTTCCCGTAAATCTCGTTAGATGCTCTAGAAAAACTTGAATCCCGAAAAAAACTGTGCTATGCAAAGTTCCGTGCCGGGGCGACAGCCCGCCACCTTGGAGGCAAAGCCTCCGGAGTGAGCCGAAAACCACGCTTTTCGGCGAAGCGCTCTTTTCATGATTGATCCGTTGAGGTTGATCATGGGACATCTTGTAGTCGTGAGTACGCAGGAGCACAGCATGCCCCAGGTCGCTGCCCGCATCAATGAGCAACAAGAACGATGGCTCAAAGATTATTTCCGTACCAAGAGCGCGGGCGCGGAGTTCATTCTGCCTTGGGCCGTGGACACGTTTTTTCGCGCCATCGCCAGCATCAAGACCATCTTCAGCAGTTCCGAGTTGAAAACCATCATCGAGGCGTACCGCGACATGCGCCTTCTGCCCGATCACACCCGCCTCAATTATCTGTTGCTGCGCATTGCCGACGCCTGTGACGTCAACGGTCTTCATGCCAAGCACGGAGCCAGCCGATCCAGCCTGGAAGCCAAGATCAAACGCCTGGACGATACCCAGGCCACAGCGCTCATGGTCTGGGCCGCCGCTTTCTGGGTCAGCCGCAACTGCTCGGCGGAAAGCATGGATGAATACATTAAGAGCTATTGATTGCCCTTTGTTGCCCGCATTTCTTTGCATGCCCGTCCTCAAGAGGCACAGGGCGAAGCCGTGCCGCGTCTGATCGCCGTGGAATGAGGCATCAGCCATGCGCATCATTGCCGGCGCGTTGAAAGGGCGTCAACTGAAAATTGTGGACAGTCCGGGCTGTCGTCCGGCCATGGGCAGAACCAGGGAAGCCTTGTTTTCCGCGTTGGAAGCGCGTTGCGTGATCTGGAACGGCGCGCGGGTGCTGGATTTGTTCGCGGGATCGGGCAGCGTGGCCTTTGAGGCTGTGAGCCGGGGAGCGAACGAGGCCTGGTGCGTGGAGGCGGAAAAAAAAGTCGCGCTCGGCATTGTGGAAAATGCCCGGCGTCTGGGTCTGGAGGACGGCAGGGTCCGTGTCGTGACGGAAGGTGTGGAAAAATTTTTGCGCCGGCGCGAAGCGGCGCCGTTTGACCTGATTTTTGTCGATCCCCCTTACGGCGCCGGTCTGTTACCGCCGACGCTATGCGCCGTGATCCGGGGAAGCTGGCTGAAGGAGGGCGGCATGCTTGCCGCCGAGGTGGAAGCGGGATTGAGCGTGCCCGATCAAACCTCGCTGTCGGCGCTCATGGACAGGCGCTATGGGCAAACCAGGATTTTGCTATGGACACTCCGCAAGGACGTTTCGCCATCTATCCCGGAACCTTCGATCCGCTGACCAACGGCCACATAGGCATTATGCGGCGGGGGCTGCGCGTGTTCGACTCGATCATCATGGCCGTGGCCGCGGATTCGACCAAAACGCCCCTGTTCAACCAGGCCGAGCGCGTGGCCATGGCCAAGGCCGCTCTGGCCGCTGACGAGCGGATCATGGTCGAACCTTTTTCCGGCCTGCTCATGCGCTATGCCGAGGAACGCGGCGCCTGCGCGTTGTTGCGCGGCCTGCGGGCCATTTCGGACTTCGACTTCGAATTCCAGACCGCGCTCATGAACCGGCATTTGAACCAGACCCTTGAAACGGTCTTTCTCATGACCGACTACCGCTGGCTGTATACCAGTTCGACCCTTGTCAAGACCGTGGCCGGCCTTGGCGGCAACGTGATCAATTTGGTGCCGCCGGAAGTGTTCGCCAAGCTCTGCGAACGCTTCGGCGAGCCGTGTTACGGGTATGAGGACGTGCTGCGCCAGTTGCCGTCTTCCTGCTCCCTGCCCCAGTCATGAGCGGAGGCGACGCGGCCCGGACAGCGATCTGTCTGGCCGGCCCTACCGGAACGGGCAAAAGCGCCGCCGCCCTTCATGTGGCCGAAGTCTTCGGCGGGGTCATCATCAATGCCGACTCCCGCCAAGTCTATCGGGATTTTCCGCTGATTACGGCTCAACCCGGCCGCGAGGAACTGGCGCGCTGCCCGCATGCGCTGTATGGCTTTCTGGATACGGGCGAACGCATCAGCGCCGGGCGCTGGGCCGCACTGGCCGGGGAAGCTGCGCGTGCGGCCATGGAGGCCGGCAGTTTGCCCATTCTGACCGGCGGCACGGGCCTTTATCTGCGGGCGCTTTTGGACGGCGTGGCGGACATTCCGCCCGTGCCCGAGTCCATCCGCAGCACGCTCTTGCGCGCCTGTGAAGCATGCGGTCCTGCGGTCATGCACGAGCGCTTGCGCAATGCGGACCCGGCCTGCGCCGCCCGCCTGCATCCGAACGACCGCCAGCGCATTCTGCGCGCTCTGGAGGTCTATGAGTCCACGGGTAAACCCCTGTCCTGGTGGCAGGCCGAGCGCGCCGGGCCTGGCGCGCCCTGGCGCGTGCTGCGTCTCGCTCTGGGCCTGCCTCTGTCCGAACTGACCCCGATCCTCGCCAGCCGCATCGACCGCATGCTGGAAGCCGGCGCCGCAGCCGAAGCCGAAGCGGCCCTGAGCCGTTGCCCGGACGGCACTGCGCCGGGCTGGTCCGGCATCGGTTGCGCCGAGTTGCGCGCGTATCTGGAAGGCAAGTTGGATATGGACGCCATGCGCCGCCGATGGTTGACCAATACCAGAGCCTACGCCAAACGGCAGTTGACCTGGTTCCGGGCTGACGCGCGCCTGTGCTGGTTCAGGCCGGCCGAACATGAGGCCGTGGAAAATGCGGTCATGGAATTTCTCGGCAGCGGCCCGGCCTGAGCGCTCCCGATCATTTGCGGAACGGTGAAATAGCCCGCAGGCTGGAGATGATTGACGGCATGACGGCCAGAGTGTCGTCAATATCCGCTTCCGTGGTATAGCGCGATAGAGAGAAGCGGATGGAACCGTGGACGAAGGTGAACGGCACGTTCATGGCCCGGAGCACATGCGAAGGCTCAAGGCTGCCCGAAGTGCAGGCTGAGCCGGAACTGGCGCAGATGCCGTGGCGATCCATATGGAGCAGGATGGCTTCGCCTTCTATGAATTTGAAAGAAACATTGGATGTGTTGGGCAGGCGATGCTCCGGGTCGCCGTTGACGCGCGTGTCGGCAATGGTCAGCAGGTTTTGTTCCAGTTTGTCGCGCAGGCGGCGCATGAGAAGGGTATCCGCGTCCATGGTCCGGCAGATCAGTTCGGCGGCCCGGCCGAGGCCGATGATATAGGGCACGTTTTCCGTGCCGGCCCGCCGGGAGTGCTCCTGATGCCCGCCGCGCAAAAAGGGCCGGAAGCGCGCGCCCTTGCGCACGTAGAGCACGCCTATGCCCTTGGGCGCGTGCAGCTTGTGCCCGGACAGAGAAAGGTAATCCACCGGCAGGGTGGCCAGATTGATGGATTCTTTGCCCACAGTCTGCACGGCATCGGTGTGCAGCAGGATGCCGCGTTCCTTGACGATGTCCGCAATGCGCTGCATGGGGAACATCGTACCGGTCTCGTTGTTGGCGGACATGATGGAGACAATGGCCGTGTCGCGGCGCAGGCTGGAGGCCAGTTCGTCCAGATTCAGGCGACCCTGTTCGTCTACGCCGAGCAGGGTCACGTCGTAGCCGCGCGTTTCCAGATGTTGGCACAGAGTTACAATGGCCGGGTGCTCCACCGCGGTGGTGACGATGTGTCGTTTTTCCGGCTGGGTCTGCAAAGCGGCCATGATGGCGGTGGAGTCGCTTTCCGTGCCGCAGGAAGTGTAAATGAGTTCATCGGGTGAAGCGCCGATCAATTGGGCTGTCTGTTCCCGTGCACGGGCAATGGGCCGGCCGAGTTGTCCTCCGAAGGAATGCATGCTGGAGGCATTGCCGTAGAATTCGGTGAAATAGGGAAGCATGGCTTCCACGACTTCGGGCGCGACTTTGGTGGTGGCGTTGTTGTCCAGGTAAATGGCGCGCATGCTTTACGCCTCCTCGACGACAATGGCCGGATCGACCTGATCGCGCAGTGTCCTTTCGATGAATTCATGGACGGTGAATCCGCGTGGGCGGCAGTCCGCGCACTTGCCCAGCATCTTGACCGTGACGCGCGGGCCGGCAACGTCGATGAGTTCGAGATCCTGGCCGTCAGCGGTCAGGGCCGGCCGGATCTGATCGTCAATGGCCTGCATGATTTTTTGCATACGCTGCACATTGGTCATCATGAGTTTGGGCTTGAGCACGAATTCCTGCGGCTCGGGTTTTTTGTCGCGTTCTTCGTCCAGAATGGTCTGGATTTGGTCGTGGCATTCGCCGCAGGCGCCGCCGGCCTTGGTGTAGGCCGTGACTTCGTCCAAAGTTTTGAGCTGGTTTTCAAGGATGATCCGGCGAATCTGCACGTCGGTCACGCCGAAGCACTTGCAGACGAGCGCGCCTTCCCGGCACCGGGCCAGGGGCGGATCGCCGCGCCAGTTACGGATGGCGGCTTCCAGCGCTTCCTGGCTCATGACGGAGCAGTGCATTTTTTCCTTGGGCAGACCGCCGAGGAAGCTGGCGATGTCCTTGTTGGTGAGTTTTATGGCTTCATCCACGTGCTTGCCCGCAATCAGTTCCACCAGGGCGGAACTGGAGGCAATGGCGCTGGCGCAGCCGAAGGTCTGAAACGTGGCGTCCTGAATGACGCCCTGATCGTCGATTTTGAGGTAGAGTTTGAGGGCGTCGCCGCAAGCCAGGCTGCCTACTTCGCCGATGCCGTTGGCCTCGGCCAGTTCCCCCACGCCGCGTGGATTCAGGAAGTATTCCCGTACTTTGTCCGTATATTCCCACATAGTGCAGCCTCCCGTGCTCAGGCATGGCATAGAAATAAGCCCGGAATTCCCGGTTGAAAAGATGTTTTTTTGCCGGGTCGCGACTTTTCGGATAACGCCCGGTTGCCGCGTATTCTCCGGCCGGCTTGCACACCTCTGCCCGGAAAGGATATAAGCTGGCATGCGGCGCTGGATCATGCACATTGACATGGACGCTTTTTACGCCTCCGTGGAACAGCTTGACCGTCCCGAGCTGCGAGGCAGGCCGGTGATCGTGGGCGGCCGGGAGCGGGGCGTGGTCAGCGCGGCTTCGTACGAGGCGCGGTTTTTCGGCGTGCGTTCGGCCATGCCCATGGGGCACGCCCGACGCCTGTGCCCCGCCGGCATCTACGCGCACGGGCGCATGGAGCGTTACCGGGAAGTTTCGCAATGGGTTCTGGCCGTGCTGCATCGTTTTTCGCCCCGGGTGGAGCAGGCCTCCATTGACGAGGCGTATCTGGACGCCACGGGCCTGGAACGCCTGTTCGGCCCGGTGGAGGACATGGCCCGGCGGCTCAAAGCGGCGGTGCGCGAGGGCACGGGCGGCTTGACGTGTTCGGTGGGCATCGCGCCGATCAAGTTTCTGGCCAAGATCGCCTCGGAGTTGCACAAGCCCGACGGCTTGTGCATTCTGCGGCCGGAACAGGTCGAAGATTTTTTGCGCACGCTGCCGGTGGGCAAAATTCCCGGCGTAGGGCGTAAGTTCGAGGCCGCGCTTGCCAATCTGGGCGTGCGCACGGGCGGGGATGTGTTGCGTTTTTCCGCGGCGTTTTGGGCCGAGCGCCACGGCAAGATGGGCGAATACCTGCATCGGCGCGCTCTCGGCCTGGACGAACATGAGGTGGAACCGTGGACTCCGCCCAAGTCGGAGAGCGCGGAAACCACCTTTGCCCAGGACACGCGGGATCGCTCCGTGCTCACGGACTGGCTGTTCCGTCACGCGGAACGGGTGGGCCGGCATTTGCGCAAACAGGCTCTGGCCGGGCGGGTGATCACGCTCAAGGTGAAGTACGCGGATTTTCGTCAGGTCACCCGGCAGCTTACCCTGCCAGAACCTACCTGCGCCACGGATACGATTTTTGAGACCGCTTGCCGTTTGCTGGCCGATCTCAACCCGCGCGACCCGATCCGGCTGATCGGACTCGGCGTGTCCGCTTTTGACGCCGGCGCGCGACAATTGAACCTGCCCTTTGCGGACGGCGGCCGCAACCGGGCCGAGGAGCGTCGAGTCAGGCTGGATAGGACTTTGGACGCCCTGGCCGGAAAATACGGGCGCGATGCCGTGGTGCGCGGCCGTCTGCACCGGGGCAAGCCGGAGAACAGGAACGAGCATGAGCGTGATTGATCCGGGGCATTGGGTCGTTGTCCGTTTGAGCGCGCTGGGGGACACGGTGCTGACCACCGGCGTGTTGCGTCACTGGCATGAGACGCGCGGCCTGACCTTCACCGTGATCACGCGCACGGCGTTTGCCCCGGTGTTTGCCGGGCATCCGGCCGTGCGTGAGGTCGTGCCCCTGGCGGACGCGGATTTGCGCGGCCACCCTCTGCGCGTCCGTTGGCGTGAGTTGGCGGCTGCCTACAGTGGGCACGGCTTGATCGATCTGCACGGCACGGGGCGCACGCGGCTGCTCGGCCTGTACTGGTCGGGGCCGATCCGGCGTTATCCCAAGCTGGCTTTGGAGCGCAGGCTGTTTTTGATTTCGGGCGGGCGGCTGTGCGCTGCCGCGTTGCGCGCTGCCGATGTCAGCCAGCGCTACGCCCTGGCTTTGGAGCCGCGCGGGGCGCTTCCTCCGCCCGCTGCGCAATTGTTGCCGCGCCTGTACTTGAACGGGGAGGAATTGGCCGAAGGCGGAGCCACGGCTGCCAGGGCGCGCGGAGAAAAGACGCGCCTTGTCGCCCTGCATCCTTTTGCCGCGCACTCGGGCAAGGCCTGGCCGGCAGGACGCTGGCTGGAACTTATGCAGCGCCTGGACGAACAGGGCGCGGCCTGGTGCGTGATCGGTCAGGGCGCGGCGTTGGCATTGCCGGGAGCGGTCGTGCCGGCCGGACGCGATCTGCGCAATCGCTGCTCCCTCCGCCAGAGTGCGGCCTTGCTCGCGGCCTGCACGCTCCTGGTGACCGGCGATTCCGGCCCCATGCATCTGGCTGCGGCCGTGGGCACGCCGGTCGTGGCGCTGTTTGGCTCCACCACACGGGAATGGGGATTTTATCCGGCCGATCCGGGCGCGGTGATTCTGGAGCGGGACATGCGTTGCCGCCCTTGCGGTCTGCATGGCGCCAAGGGTTGCGATCAGGATTATGCCTGCCTGAGCGGCATCGGCGCGGATGAGGTGTTGCGGGCGATGGAGAGATGCCGGGCAGAGCATTGCGATGCCGAGCAGCTGCCCTGATGTGACGGACTATCGAGGCATCACGCTGCAAGAAACTGTCTCTTGACTGGCTCCAAGACCTTATTCATTTGATAGGAGAAAGAGTGCATGCCTGACAACAGGAAGGAACAGGAACGGGCGGAACTGCACCGCGTGATCTGGAGTATCGCCAATGATCTGCGCGGCAGCGTGGACGGTTGGGACTTCAAACAATATGTTCTTGGCGTGCTGTTGTATCGCTACATTTCGGAAAACCTCGCCGGATACATAAACGCTGGTGAACGCGAAGCCGGGGATGCCTCTTTCGAGTATGCCGAATTGTCTGACAGCGATGCGGAGCAGGCCCGCGATGATTTGGTGAAGACAAAGGGCTTCTTCATTCTGCCGAGCGAACTTTTTGAGAATGTGCGCCAAAGTGCTGCCGGAGATGAAAACCTGAACGAAACCCTGGAGCGGGTTTTCAAAAATATTGAAGCATCGGCCAGGGGCACGGACAGCGAGGACGCCATTGCCGGGCTGTTTGACGACCTTGACGTGAACAGCAACAAACTCGGCGGCTCGGTCGCCAAGCGCAACGAGCGCCTCGTCAAGCTGCTGAACGGCGTGGGCGAGATGAAGCTTGGCGACTATAAAGACAACACCATTGACGCCTTCGGCGATGCCTATGAGTTCCTCATGGGCATGTACGCCTCCAACGCGGGCAAAAGCGGCGGCGAATATTACACGCCGCAGGAAGTTTCGGAATTGCTGACCCGTATCGCGCTCGTGGGCAAGTCCGAAGTCAACAAGGTGTATGACCCGGCCTGCGGCTCCGGCTCGTTGCTGCTGAAATTCGCCAAAATTCTCGGCAAGGAGAACGTGCGGCAGGGTTTCTTTGGGCAGGAGATCAACATCACCACCTACAACCTCTGCCGCATCAACATGTTCCTGCATGACATCGATTACGACAAGTTCCACATCGGCCACGGCGACACCCTGACCGACCCCTTGCATGAAGACGATGAGCCGTTTGAGGCCATTGTCTCCAATCCTCCCTATTCCATCAAATGGGATGGCGACACGAATCCTTTGCTTATCAACGACCCGCGTTTTTCGCCTGCCGGCGTGCTTGCGCCGAAGTCCAAGGCTGACCTTGCCTTCATCATGCACAGCCTGTCGTGGCTGGCTACCAGCGGCACAGCGGCCATTGTCTGCTTCCCCGGCATACTGTATCGCGGCGGCGCGGAACAAAAAATCCGCAAGTACCTTATTGACAACAACTTCGTGGATTGCGTGATCCAGCTTCCCGACAACCTGTTTTACGGAACAACCATCGCCACCTGCATCATGGTGTTGAAGCGCGGAAAGTCGGAAAACAGCACCCTGTTCATTGACGCAAGCCGTGAATGTATCAAGGTCACGAACAGCAACAAGCTCACGCAGGCGAATATTGACGCGATCCTCGCCGCATACACGGCGCGGAAGGACGCGCCGCACTTCGTCAGGCTTGTGCCCAATGGCGACGTTGCCGCGCAGGACTATAACCTCTCTGTCAGTTCCTATGTGGAGCAGGAGGACAAGCGCGAAAAGGTGGACATCAAAAAGCTCAATGCCGAGCTTGAGGCCATTGTCGCGCGCGGGGATGTTCTGCGCGGTGAGATAGCCGCGATCATTGCCGAGATTGAGGGGGAAAAACCATGAGCGATCCGAAGAGTGCTCTCAGGCTGTTTGAAGATCGCCGGGTTCGCACGGTATGGGATGAGGAACACGAAAAATGGTGGCTGTCCATCGTTGATGTGGTAGGCGTTTTGACCGACCAGCCGACGCAACGCGGCGCAGCCCTGTATTGGGGCAAGTTGAAGCAACGCTTGCATGAGGAAGGTTCTGAACTGTTGACAAAATGTCAACAGTTGAAAATGCCGGCCTCTGACGGGAAAAAACGCCTGACCGATGTGGCCGATGCCGAGCAGATTTTGCGCCTCGTCCAGTCCATTCCGAGCAAAAAGGCGGAGCCGTTCAAACTGTGGCTTGCCAAGGTGGGCAACGAAAGGATTGACGAAACGCTTGACCCGGAACTGTCCATCAACCGCGCCATCCAGAATTATCGCCGCCTGGGATACAGCGAAAGCTGGATCAACCAGCGCGTCAAATCCATTGAAGTCCGCAAGGCGCTGACGGACGAGTGGGATAGGGGCGGCGTCCGGCAGGGCGAGGAATATGCCGTGTTGACCGATTTGATGAGCAAAACCTGGAGCGGCCTGACCACGCGGGAGTACAAGCGGCATAAAGGACTGAAAAAGGAAAACCTGCGCGACAACATGACCAACACCGAACTGGTGCTCAATATGCTGGCCGAAGTTGCCGCAACGGATATTTCCCTTGTGCGGCAGCCTGCGGGGTTCGAGGAAAGCGCCGTTGTCGCCGCAGAAGGCGCGAAGGCCGCTAAAGCCGCACGGGATCAGCTTGAAAAAAGCACGGGGAAATCCGCTGTCAGCCGCTTGAATGCAAGGGACTTGGGGCAAAACGCGCTGGAAGAAGGTAGGGACGCATGAGTACGTTGGAGCGGCTGATCGCCGAGCTTTGCCCGGATGGGGTGGAGCATAGAACGCTTGGAGACGTAGCGCAGTATTCATCCGCTCGCATAGCCGCCGCCGCTGTCAATTCTGAGAGTTATGTCGGGGTTGACAATCTGTTACCGGATAAACAAGGCAAAGACTTCTCTAACTATGTGCCTCAATCTGGAATGCTCACGAGGTATGAGCCGAATGACATTTTGATTGGCAATATACGCCCGTATCTGAAAAAGATATGGAAGTCTGATTGCGTTGGTGGAACAAACGGTGATGTGCTTGTCGTGCATATTACGGACAACATGGTATCTGCTGATTATTTATACTATGTGCTTTCGTCAGACACTTTCTTTACTTACGACATGCAGCATGCAAAGGGTGCAAAAATGCCGCGCGGGAGTAAAGACGCCATATTACGTTACGACATCCCCCTCCCCCCCCTCCCCATCCAACAAGAAATCGTCCGTATCTTGGACAAATTCACTGAGCTTACAGCGGAGCTTACAGCGGAGCTTACAACACGAAAGAGGCAATATGAATATTATCGGAGTGAATTGCTGACCTTTGGCGATGATGTGCCGATGGTGTCACTTGATGAGATTTGTAAAATAACAACTGGAAAACTGAATGCTAACGAACAAGTAAAAAATGGAAAGTATCCATTTTTTACTTGTGATGAAATACCATATAAAATAGACTCATTTGCATTTGATACTGAAGCAATAATTATATCTGGAAACGGAAGTCGTATTGGACATATTAACTATTATAATGGAAAATTCAATGCATACCAAAGGACTTATGTGCTATCATCATTTGTTAAAATTAACGTAATGCATTTGCTCTATTACATGCAAGCTTATCTTAGAGATTATATTATCATAAATTCAAAAAAAGGCTCAGTGCCATATATTACACTTCCAATGCTCACAAATTATAAAGTGCCCGTACCATCGCTTGGCGAACAATCTCGCATTGTCGCCATTCTCGACCGTTTCGACGAGCTGACGACCGATATCGCCAACGGCCTGCCCGCCGAGATTGAGGCGCGGCGTAAGCAGTATGAATACTACCGCGACAAGCTATTGTCTTTTGAGGATAAAGTAGATGCGCATTGAAGAAATTCCATATAATACTTTCGATGCCTTTTTAAGCGATGTCCTTCCAGATGGTGCGTTAGGAAAAATCTTGTATGGCTTCGATAGGTTCATCTTTAGAGGAGAATCTTCAAATAAATACAAATTGTTGCCAAGCGCTCTTAGGGAGGAAAATATCCAATATATCGGTTACGCACACGGTGCTGGAGAACAAGTAAGAACGGAGTATTATTTATTGAGAGATTTTTTCACTGTAGCAAATGACAACGGTCTAAAATTACCGATTAGCCATGATTTTCGTAAATACTATTTTAGTACACTGGCTACGGATTTTGCATATCAAAAAAAGCCCTACAAATGGTTATCAAATAGATATGTAGAAATTGCTGCCTTAGCTCAGCATTATGGTGTTTTTACTAGAATGCTAGACTGGACTTCTGACTTATTCACAGCAATGTATTTTGCATCTCAAGGGGTATTCAAAAATTGGTACCAGGATCAAGAGAGATACGAATTTGATGATTGCATGGTGATTTGGGCATTAAACTCAGGAAGACTACAGCGCCCAAGAGGATTTGGCGGACCTATCCCCCTAAAACTTATTGTCCCTCCGTATAACGATAATCAAAATCTTAATGCACAAAAAGGCATATTATCATATTGGGAGATTATATTACCTAGTAGGGCAGATGAGGACGCAGATATGGGGCGTAAAGAACCGCAGTTTTCTGTCGATAGACGCCC
>Ga0082212_10004982_pt1 | contig 18283 bp, 14 predicted proteins | sample TergutNt197P3_FD_71548 | JGI IMG/M metagenome (GOLD analysis project Ga0082212, IMG submission 71548) | Neocapritermes taracua P3 segment gut microbial communities from Petit-Saut dam, French Guiana - Nt197 P3 | ecosystem: Host-associated > Arthropoda: Insects > Digestive system > Gut ...
AAAAAGAAGGCAATCATATCCCCAAAGTGCATTATGTGGCGCCGCAGGTGTGGGCATGGAAGAAAGGTCGCGCTAAAACCGTCGCCCGTTTGGTCGATCGCCTGATGACGCTTCTTCCATACGAACCGCCTTATTTTGAAAAATACGGATTATCATGTACTTTCGTGGGACATCCGGTCATTGAAAACACGGCCAATTTAGTGAACGATCCGGTTGCTTTCAGAAAGAAATACGACATTCCGGAACGATGCACGCTGATGTCGGTATTGCCGGGTAGCCGTCACAGCGAGATCAAACGGCTGATACCGGTTTTCAAACAGACGCTCCGGCAACTGCAAAAAACCTTTCCCGATTTGTATTTGGTCATCCCGTCGGTGGAGGCCATTGCCAACGAAGTAAAAACCGCTTTTGCCGACATAGATATTCCTCATCGGGTGATTCTGGGTCAGTACGAACGTTATGCCGCTTTTCAGGCAAGCGTTTTTGCGCTGGCTGCATCCGGAACGGTATCGCTGGAACTTACGGCTTGCGGAACGCCCCACGTCATTGCCTACAAGTTTGGTTGTGTGACCAATAAGATAGTGAAAAAATTTGCCGGAACAAAATATGCCAATCTGATCAACAACCTTGCCGATAAATTTGTTATTCCCGAATTTGTACTCGAAAATTGCCGCGAATCGCTCATTACTCCCAAAGTACTCGACCTGATGCAACATCCCGACAAGGCGAAAGCCCAAACGGATAAAGCCCGGCAATACCTCCTGAAATTGAAGCCCGACGGCGCTATGCCCTCCGAAAAAGCAGCCGAAGTAGTTTGGTCTGTTTTTTCATAAAAATTCATAAATAATGCGAATCAAGAGTTAAAATAATCCGTTAGGATTTGCATATCAATAGAATACGAATTTTCTGTTTCATTTATTGTCCGTAGGACATTCACATATCTGGCTATTGAATCCCCTAAGCCGGACAAGCCGGAACCAAACAAGGAAATTGGTATCTTTGCCGGATGGAAAAATTCATTGATAAATACAGCCAACAGATAAGTTTTAGTTTATCCTGCTACGACCGTTTGGTCATCATGGGTAATTTACCGGAGATAAGTTATGCTCAAGGTATAGCCCCTAATTAAACGACATTGCTTTACGTATGTAATCGGCATATTCCGATTGTTTCATCTCCTTTTTGCGCGTTCCCATATCACATCCTGCGACTTTCTGATATGCCTGAAAAAACCGGCATAAACGGCCAGATTCATGATGAAAAAATAGAACGGGACAAACAGTATTTTCAGTTTGATATGATGATTTTCCAAAAACCACCCGACGCCTGCCATCGCATAAAAAAGGACTTGTAGCCATAAAACAACGGGGAAAAACCCGCATGAGAAGATGCCGGTTGGCAACGCCAGAGCGAGATTGCTGACGAGCAGCAGCAACAAACTCAAAGGCGCCAGCGTCCATCGCAGCACGCGGTGCGAAATGTACTGGAACGAAAGTATACCGTATCTGAAAATATTCAACAGGGGCGTCAGGCGGACAATGGATTGAAACCCGCCGGCAGCAATCCGTATTTTTCGTTTCAGTTCTTCCCTGACGTTTACCGACGATGTTTCGCAGGCGTATGCTTCGGGGTCGTACTGTGTTGTATAGCCTTGCATGGCGATGCGCAGGGAAATGATAAAATCATCCAGCAGCGTATCATGTTCCACATCGGCGTAGTGTTCGCGGCGTATGGCGAAGAGTTCGCCGGCGGCGCCCACCACCGAATATAAACGGGCGTCGTAACTTTTCAGGAACGATTCGTATTTCCAGTACAGTCCTTCGCCGGCTCCGGCTGCCGAATCCTTTTCAAAATCGCATATTCTTTTCTCGCCGGCAACGCATCCCACTTTCGGATTGGCGAAAAGATCGACGATGCGCCGGATGGATTCCCTGCCAAGCATGGTATTGGCGTCCGAAAAAATGATAACCGGCGTTGTGGCCAACTTTACAGCCCTGTTCATGGCTGAGATTTTACCGGCGCGTTCCGGACGGTGATGTACAACAACGTCAGGATATTGCCGCAACAAATCGGGCGTACCGTCGTCCGATCCGTCGGTTACCCATACCAAATGCAGTTTATCCGTCGGATATTCCAACGCCTGCGAATTTTTAACCTTTGCCTCCACACAGTCTTTTTCGTTATATGCGGAAACCAAAAGGGTTACGTCGGGAAGTTCTTTGGCAACGTACTTTTCCGGTTTCCCTCTGACGGATTCTTTTATTTTTACCATCAGCCACAACAAAATGCCGTATCCGGCATACGTGTAAAACACAATCAAAACCGACAACCCAAAAACGATTATCATTAGTCAATTATTAAGGAATGAAACATAATTAACTTATACTATGTTACATCCCGTTAGGGATGTGTCGCTCGGTAAAAACGAAACAACAACCGCAAAAATTGCATCCCGTCAGGGATGCATCCCTGACGGGATGCAAAGGAAACGTTTCAGCATTCTTTTCTACCGAGCGATGTATTCCTAACGGAATACTCAGTTTGAGAAATTTAAATACCATTATCATATATTTAAAATACTATATTTCTGATATTTTTCCAAGAATTTCTTCTACTACATCCAATTCAACATGATTGAGAATGATTTGCGGTTTCATCCCCGAAATCCTGATAAAACCGTCTAACGCTGTCTGGTCGGCTTTTACCCATTCCCTGTTGGCCCTGCATACTAAAAATGCCATATCGAATTGTTTGACTAATTCTACCGGGTAATCGTTCGTGAGCAACGGCGGTAATTCGATGATGAGAATATCGGCGTCGCTCATCTTTTCCACAGGAATAATATCTTCAGCGCGCGACCGGAAGAACGAGTTATCCACCCTGTAACTCACTACCGACCAACTGCCCGAATCAATATAGGGCGTCACTACCAGACATTTTCGCCCTTTGCTGCGCAGACGTTCGCTGAGTATGCCGCTTATCATCGTTTTTCCCTCTTCAGCCCGCGTACTGATCATCAGGATACGTATCTGGTTCGACTTGTGATCGGTCATGTACAGGTTTTTCAGAATAGTGTCGCTCAGCCCGTCGCTGATCGTATCTGCATTTCTCAGTTCGTATAATTTTCCCGAATCGGGAATAATACCCGCTATTTCCAATCCTGTGGCTTTTTCCGCGCGTTGCGGCGTTTGGATATTTTTATTGAAATAAGCCCTCAACAGGAAAATCAATAATGGAATCACAAAACCGGCCAACATTCCCAGCAGCACCAGCGCCTCCCTCATGCTTCCGGCCGTCAGTGGAAAATTCGGCTTATCAATGATCTGAATGGTAGAAGACGAATATTGTTCTTCCTGTTGTTGGCGGCGATTTTGATTCAGTTTGTCAAACTTGCGGATACTGACGTCAATCAGGATTTCGAGCGTTTTCTGACATACTCCGGGATCATTGCTGAAGTATGTCAGCGAGATCATATCGCTGCTTTTGCGGCTTACGGTTACAGCCGACAATGCGGCATTACTGTAATACGGCACGCCGGGATGATTCATCACTCTGATAAGTGTAAGATGCGTATCGGCTATCTCGTTCATATTCAGATAAGTGATACTGTCTGTATCGCTTATCAATCCTCTTATATCGGGCGGAATGATCTTCTGAACGGCTCCGAAATGTGCAGGCGAAATCATCATCGGGTCAGCCTGTTTCATACACAAGTGCATGGCCAGCAGTCTCAATCCCGTTTCTTTAAGCGTTTCCCTGCCGGTAATGATGTTTACCAGATTGTCAAGCGAACCGTCCTGTATCATGCTTTCGTTGATATAGAGGGTTGCCGACGATTGATAAACCCCTGCGATGCGCATTGTCAGGAAAAACGTCAGCGCTCCGGCGCCCACTGTACCAGCAAGTATGATTTTCCAATTCCTGAATACCGATCTCAACAGATTCATCGCAGATTTTTTACATGTTTGTTTTCTGAAACAGAGCCGGAATGGTGCGTATCAGCAGCACGACGTCGTCCAGGAATGAATTTTTGTGCGCATACATATTGTCGAGAACAAAACGTTCCTCTTCCGACATGAACCCTCCGCGAACCCGAAACTCTACCTGCCAGAGACCTGTCACTCCCGACGCCGCATTGAAACGCCGCGACCATCGCGATTTGGTGAGCGAGTGCGCTTCGTAGATCGGTAACGGCCGGTTGCCGACGATCGACATGTCGCCTTTCAAAACATTGAACAATTGCGGCAATTCGTCGATACTTGTGTTGCGAATGAACTTACCTGCTTTGGTGATGCGCGGATCGTCATGTATTTTCACGAAAGCCTTTTGTGAGTTTTGCCGTTTGAGCGCTAAACGTTCACAAATACGTTCGCCATCGCAATAATAAGCGGGCGAACATAATTCGCCTTCTTTAAGTTTGGCGCATAACGGACATTTCAACAATTCCATCACGTCGTCCTGCGCAGCATACTGGTTCAGGTGCGCCAATTCTTTCAGTTTCTTGTCGGCGTTGAGATACATTGACCGGAACTTGTAAAAGTTGAAAGTCCTGTAATTAGCGCCCACCCGTTGCGATACGTAAATCGCCCTTCCTTTCGATTCTAACCGAATGGCTATGGCCGTAAGTATCAGAACAGGCGATAACAGGACGAGTACGAAAGATGCGACTAATATGTCGAAAACCCGTTTGGTAAAAGGAGTTCTGTATGGCCGCATAAATTCGTCTTCGGAACTTCTGCTGTATTGAGGTCTGACAGGCTGATAATTTTTCAGATAATGGATTCGGTCGTATATCAGCTTATCATTCACCGGTTTCAGCAAATATCCATGAATACCCGCCATCAGCGCCCCCTTCTTGATTTGATCGTTGTGATTGGCTGCCAGGAGAATAAAGTAGAGACCGCTGTTCAGTTTCTTTTTTTCCATTTCCTGAAATAAAGCCAGACCGTTCAACCCCGGCAGATTGGTTTCGCAAACAATCGCTTCAATATCCTGATAACATCGTAATGTCTTTGGCGAATCGAAAGCGCGGTATTCGCGATTGGTCATCCATTCAAACGCCTTCAAACCATTGACTTCCTGATGAACTTCAAGATAATCGTGCTTTTCAAGCGCTGTTACAGTTTCCATATCAGCGCCGATATACAATATTTTAACCGGTTGATCCATCTGTTTAGTTGCCGATTCTGCTTAAAAAACGTTCCCTGACTTCCAGACGACGTTTGATACGGGCAATTAATTCGCTGGGATTAAATGGCTTAACCACATAATCTTCGGCGCCCATTTCAAAACATTTGATTTTGTCTTTACTCCATTCCCTTCCCGAAAGAATCATAATGGGAATGTCATCAAAAAAACCGCTGGTTTTGATTCGTTCTAAAAAATCAAAACCGGTCATCACAGGCATTACCAGATCACATATAATCATGTCGGGAAAATTTCCGGCTTCCAGATAATCGAGACCTTCCTGTCCATTTGACAGTGAGATGACGTCAAATTCCTGTTTCAGAGTATTCTCTATAATAAACCGAATACTTTTTTCATCGTCGATAGATAAAATTTTCCTTTTGATCATTCTCAAATGCTACGAATAAAATATGACATCGCAAAGATAAACAAAATTTTTATTTTTTTATCTGATTTTTATTTTTTCATGTACTTTTGCCAAATTTCACATAAAAAAATCATGACGTCATCATATTATAAATATATTTGGATATTTATTTGCTTGCTATTCATTTCGTTAGCAGCATATCCACAAGACTTTGATCTGCAAACGCCGCTACCGGTCGATACGTCCATCAGGACAGGACGTCTGGATAACGGGCTGACCTATTATTTGCGGTATAACGCCCGACCGGAGAAACGTATCGAACTTCGTCTGGCAGTGAAGGCCGGTTCGATATGCGAAACCGACCGGCAAAAAGGATTGGCGCATTTCGTGGAACATTTGTGTTTCAACGGAACGAAAAATTTCAAGGAAAACGAATTGGTGAACATATTAGAGGAAATGGGCGTAAAATTTGGCTCAGGACTGAACGCTTATACCAGTTTCGACGAAACGGTTTACAAACTTCAGACGCCATCGGATCGTCCCGACTTAGTTGAAAAGGCTTTTTTAGTTCTTGAAGATTGGGCGCATCAGGTGACTTTTGACGAGAAGAGTATCGACGACGAGCGTGGCGTAATCGTGGAGGAATGGCGGTTGGGGCTTGGCGCCGAAGACCGTATGCTCAAACAGTACCTGCCGGTATTGCTCAAAGATTCGCGCTATGCACAGAGATTGCCCATCGGCGATATGGACATTATCAGGAATGCTCCGTCATCGGACATTCGCAGATTTTACAGGGACTGGTACCGTCCCGACCTGATGGCAGTGACCGTTGTAGGCGATCTTCCCGTGAAAGAAATGGAAAACAGGCTGATGCAACACTTTGCCGGGCTGACAAATCCCGACAACGCGCCGCAACGGGTTGAATATGACATACCGGGGAACAGGGAGCCGCTCATCGCAATTGTTACCGACAGGGAAGCCACTGCCAATATCGTACAATTGCTCGTCAAACATCCCGCCATTGTTGAAAAAACGGTAGGCGATTACCGAAATATGCTGGTACAACAACTGTACAACGGGATGATCAACAAGCGGTTCGACGAAATATCGCAGGAACCGGACGCACCTTTCATGTATGCCGGTTCCGACTATTCTGATTTTCTGGGCTCCGTTGATACATACGCCGCTTACGCAGTGGCAAAGGAAAATGAGATAGAAAACTCGCTTGAGGTTTTGTTGCTTGAAAATGAACGGGTAAAGAAATTCGGATTTACCCAAACCGAATTAGAACGCGAAAAATTGGATTTGCTGACGTCATTCGCCCAGGCGGCGAAAGAAGCCGACAAAATCAGTTCAGACAGGCTGGCGGATGAATACGTCCGTAATTTCACAAGAAAAGAGCCGATTCCGGGTATCATCACCGAGAATGCTTATGCGCAACACTTTATTCCCGACGTCACATTAGAAGACGTCAATCAATTGGCCGCCAAATGGTTCACTGACGAAAACGTCTGCATCATCGTCATGGCTCCTGAAAAGGCGGGTAATACTGTTACCACCGAAAATAACATATTAAGGATATTAGAAACGAGCCGGCAGGCTGAACTTACCGAATATGTTGATCAGGTGACAGACGCGCCCCTGCTGGAGCAAAAGCCGGAAGGCAGCCGCGTATTCCGTCGCAAAGACAATGCTGATTTCGGATATACCGAACTGATTTTTATGAACGGGGTACATGTACTTTTGAAATCGACAGACTTTAAAAATGATCAGATTCTCTTTTCGGGATTCAGTCCGGGAGGTACGTCGCTTTACTTGGATGAGGATTACATGTCGGCCATCATGGCTTCCGGCATTGTTACGATGAGCGGGCTGGGCGGGTTCGACCAGATTGCGCTCGGCAAAAAACTCACGGGCAATACGGCAAAACTGACGCCCTACATCGGCGAAATATACGAAGGAGTGAGCGGTTCGGCGGCGCCGGATGACCTTGAAACTTTGCTGCAACTCAATTACATGTACTTTACAGCTGTGCGCTACGACGACAAAGCGTTCAACACCCTGATTTCCCAACTCCGGAATCAGGTGGTCAATATGAAGGCCAACCCCATGTACGCCTATCTTGACACGTTGTACAAAGTTGTCACGGACAACCATCCCCGCACGGTAACGATTCCCGCCGAAGAGCAAATTGACCGCATCAATCCTGACCATGCGATGTACATTTTTAACGACCGTTTTGCCGACGCCAGCGATTTCAAGTTCGTTATGGTGGGCAATTTTAATACTGATGCGGTGACGAAACTGCTCGAAACTTATCTGGGCGGACTTCCGTCGAAACGGCGTGCGGAAACGTGGCGCGACGTCACGCCTCCGTTCCCGAAAGGTATTACCAATCTCAGTTTTGCCCGCAATTCGGAAGAACAGAGCCGCGTCAATATCATCATGAAAGGAGGGTTCAACTGGGATATGAAAGAACGCCTTCATTTCCTGATGATGACGGAAATACTGAACATCAAACTGCGCGAAACGATGCGCGAGGAACAGGGCGGAGTATACGGGGTAAGCGTATCGGGCAATATCAGCCGATACCCCAGTTCGCGGTATTCATTGGATTTTGCATGGGGTTGTTCGCCTGAAAATGTGGATAAATTGGTGGCTACCGTATTTGAAGAAGCAAAGAAACTCAAGACCGACGGCCCCACCGGAAGCGACCTGAAAAAAGTGAAGGAAACTCTCATCCGCGAACGCGAAACCGCCATGAAGGAAAACAATTACTGGCAACAAGTATTGTTAAATATCTATCGGCAAGGCGACAAACCAATGACGCTTGAAGATTACAAAAAAATGGTCAATTCGGTAAAAGCAAAGGATATAAGCAAAGTTACGCGGCAATATTTCAACGACGCCAATTATGTGCGGGGTGAATTAATGCCTGCTGAAGAAGATAGATAGCGTGCTAACTCCGGTGTTAGCCGCAAGCGGGCGAGAGCATCGTCGAGAGAGTACAGAAAAGAAAGTACATCTCGAAAATGTTGGTTGAATTTGCAGGAGAAAAATGTTGAGCGAGAAATTTTGAGAGATAATCAGAACAATCGAAAATATTGCTTAACTTTGTAGAGACAAAAACATCTTTTATTTAATAATCATCATTATCATTATGAATATATTACAATCGAATTCAGTTTCGCGACTTGTTTTTATCGTAGTTTTTGGTAGTATCAACCTTGTTTTATCTGTTGCACAAACTGAAAATCCAATTATTCCCGCCATCAAAAAAGAAGTGGACAAAAATTTAATCGAATTGAAATCAGATGGGTTGCTGCCACCTTTTTTCATCAGTTATGCAGTAGTTGATCAGCATCAAATAAAGATAGCGTCGTCTTTTGGCGCTGTTACCGAAGCGAATGAAACTCGCAACCTTTGGGGTATGCCTTTTGTGCTTGTCGGCAGTTTTCAACTGAACAACATGAGAATGGATACCGAAAGAACCTCATCTTCGGCGATCACTTTAGACAACGATCTGTCAGGTATCGGTGTTTCTATTCGGAAAGATTTGGATGTCAAGTATCAATCCGCCGTAACGGCTTATCAAAAAAAAATGGGCATATTGAGTCGAACTCAATTGACGCCCGAAGAACAGGTGCGACCTGATTACAATAAAACGCCGGTGGTGAATTTGATACTTCCTCCTGAAAAACAAAATATGGACATAAAATATTGGGAAACGTATGCACGCACGGCATCTGCCGTTGCCAATAAATATCCTGAAATCGTTAAAACCAATGTTTCGGTTGAGATAATAAACGGCATGATATATTATTATGATACAGAAGGCAGCCAATTTGCTGTTCCTTCCATTGATTGCCGCATAGATTTTACTGCGCAGACGACGACCGCCGACGGAGAAGAACTTTGGGAATATATTTCTATCGCACGCTCGTCGACCGACCGACTTCCCGATATGGAATCATTCGCAACGGAATGTGAAGAAAAAATTGTTCACCTTTTACAGTTAAAAAATGCTCCGTTGGTTGACTACAATTATGTCGGTCCTGTTTTATGCGAAAGAGAAGGATTGGTAAAACTTATCTTTTTTACATTTTTCAACAATCGGATGATGGTTTACAACAGGTTTTTAGATACAACGTCGAAACTTACTATTGTTACTTTTGAACCGATGATGGGCGAAGATTTTATTTCAAGTCAACTGACTTTCAAGTCACTTTCAGGAACTAAAATGTACGGAGGACAGGTTTTAGACGGTTGCTTTCCCATAGATGGCGAGGCTGTAATCCCTGCCGAAGAATTGGTGTTGATAGAAAACGGCGTTTTAAAAAATATGCTGACAAGCAGAGTACCCGGCGTAAAAAATCAACATTCGAGCGGACATAGCCGTATCACATTTAACGCACATTTTTCAAGACCCAGTAAGGACACTCGTCCCGGAGTAATACAGGTTACTGGACGAAATATGTATCCTGACGCCGATATGAAACAAGAATTAATCAAAGCAGCCCGCAATGCCGGATTGGAATATGCGTACATCATCAAAGACATGAGCAGAAGTAACGAAGGCACAAGAATATATGTGGCGGATGGAAGAGAAGAGTTGGTTCGAGGTATCGTTCTTTCAAGCAAAAATTTTAATAACAAATCATTTGGAAAAATATTAGGCATCTCGGATGAGGAGTATTTTTCGACAAGCGGATATAAAGGTGCTATGACTACTTACATTACGCCCAGGTCAATGATATTTGAAGAACTCGAATTATCTATAAGTAATAAGCAATAAACAAGTCAGACACTATTTGACATGCTGGATACGATAATAAATGAAAAAGTTGTTTCAACTGCTCGTGGTATTATAACATAATACTATTGTGTTGCAAGTCCCATACACGCTGCAAATACTCGGTGAAGATTGACAAGAGGGAGGGTTATTGACGGACTGAAATACCAGCGGCTAACATGCGCTTTGGCGCCAGCGGGGGCATGTTCTCGACTGACAATGTGTGGGTAACATCATCGTTTGCTCTCGTCCGCGCCTTTGCGATACCCCCGCCAGCGTCAAGCCGCAGGTCGTTGTGCATCAGCGGACAGAATGTGTCGTGCAATTGAGAAGCGAAAAAAGACTGAGAAAAAAAGACAAGAAAGTTGAAATAAAAGAATAGATGACTTTAAACAACAGCAAGAAAGAAACAAAGATATTTTATAGATAGTTGGCTTTCGCCGTGTTCGCTACGCTTACACCGCATCGCCAACTCCACGCCCAAAAATAGGTTTCGCCATTTTTCGGCTCTGCCCACCCACCACCCTACAAGAAAGCTAGGACAATAAAGAGGAATAAAAAAAACAAATATTTCAAATAAAATATATTTACATTTGCATATATGCAAAAAAACATATATCTTTGCAGTGATTTTTTTTAATAATTGAATATATGAAAAATGTTGTTGGAGCAATCGTCGAAAAAGAGAATTTTTTCGGCAGAGAAAAAGAAATAAAAGGTGCAATGGAATTGCTGAATGACGGCTATTCCTTAATATTCGCAGCACCTCGTAGAGTTGGCAAATCCTCTTTTGCTAACAAAATGAAAGATGTGGTCGAAGAAAAAGGCTGGAAAGGATTTTACATTGATTTGGAAAAATTCAAAACAGAAATGAGTTTTGTCAAACAATTTCTGACGATTTTAAAAGGAGAAAGTTGGTTTGAAAAATTTAGTGTGGACAATTTGACAATAAAAGGCAAACTTGTTGACTTGTCGATTGATGTAGTGAAAAATGATATTTACCAAAAAATAGAAAAAGTATTGCCTTACGATGAAGATACTTTGATAGTAATTGATGAATTGACGATTTTCCTTGATTATCTTTTAGACAACAAAATAGAAAATTTGAAAAATGTCAGTTTCTTTTTACATTGGCTGAGAGGTTTGAGACAAGAGCATCGCGGGAGTAAAATTCGTTGGATTTTTTGCAGCTCTGTCAGCATTCAAAATTTTGCTCATAAATACAGTTTAAGCGATACATTAAATGATATAGAAGAATTTTCTATTGATGAATTGAAAGAAAATGAACCCACTATATTTGTTAGAGAATTAGCAAAAACGAAAAAAATGGATTTTCCCGATACGGAAATTCAGTATCTATTAAATAAATTGGAATGGAAATTGCCTTACTACATACAACTAATGCTAAAAGAAATTGGCGATTTGGTTGATAATGAAACTATTTCAAAAAAGACAATAGACCTTGCTTTCAAAAACGCAACTTCCAAAAAATCAATACGATTTAATACTTGGATAGAGCGTTTAAAAAACTATGGAGAAGATAAAACTTATGCGCACTTATTGTTAAACGAATTTGCAAAAATAAAGAGCGGACAAAGTAGGGAGAATTTGCTGTTATTGATTTACAATAAAGTAAGTGATATGAATAAAGCGGAAGATGTTTTAAATCGCCTATTGCTAATACTTGAAAACGAGGGATATATTATGAGTATGAGAGGAAAATATACTTTCCGTTCTCCATTATTAAGAGAATTTTGGTATAACCGTTATTTTAATTAAAATATGGAAACAGCAATTAGTTTAAATGAAATTGGATTATATAATCCGCAACGGCAAAGTGCCGAAGTTTCCAAAGCATTGTTTGTTGTACGTCAAAAGCAATTTAATTCTCTGTTGGGAGGTATCACTACAGAAAAAAAGGGAAGCAGACCGCAACATTATCTCATTATCGGACAACGAGGAATGGGAAAAACAACTTTACTTAAACGAATAGAAGTAGAACTGCACGAAGAGCCTTATCGCAAACAATTTATTCCGCTTCTTTTTCCCGAAGAACAATATAATGTAAAAAACCTTGCGACATTTTGGTTGAATTGTTTAGATGCTTTGGCAAATAGTTTGGAGGCAGAAAAATATTCCAATGAAATAATTTTAAAAATTGATAATACCGTAAAGGAAATATCAAAAAAAACACCTGAAATAATATCGGAAGAATCTTTTAAATTTTTAATGGATACTTGTCGGAATTTACAACGCCGACCTGTATTGCTAATAGATAACATTGACTTAGTATTTAACAGATTAGAGAAATCCGGACAACACGATTTGCGTTCAGTATTAAACGAAAATGGAACGCCGATTATCATTGGCGGCGGCGTGGCGGTAACAAGTAACGTAACAAAGTATGAAATGCCGTTTTACGATTTCTTTCAAGTGGAAACACTTGAAAAATTAAGTTATGAAGAGTTTGTTGAGTTATTAAAGAATCTTGCAACGGTTTCGCATTGTGATGAAATCGTTTTTAAATCAATACAGGAAAATGCTGCCCGCCAAAGAGCGTTATATGGACTTACAGGAGGAAATCCACGCATAACAGTAATGTTATTCAAATTTATTTTAAAGGGATTTGCAAATGATATTAATACCGATTTAGAAGCATTGGCAGATGAAGCAACACCATTGTATAAGGCAAAATATGAAGATTTATCCGAACAACAGCAAATTGTTTTAGATGCAATTGCGATGAATTGGCACCCCATTCCACTAAACCAACTTTCACAGGCAACAGGTTATGTAAACACACAACTTACAACACCGTTAAGTAAACTAAAAGAAAGCGGCTGGCTTGAAACAACACCTGCTTACAAGGCAAAAGGCAATGCTTATTCAATTTGCGAACGCTTTTTTAATATTTGGTTTTTAATGAGATGCAGTAGAAGGCATAAAGAAGGAATATACTGTTTATCTAAATTTTTGGAATGTTTTTATGGAAAAGAGGAGTTGGAAAGAATATCAGACAATTTATTGAAAGAAGGTATTTATTCTTCAAAGCAAATGTTGGTCAGTATGGCGATATCCAAGTCGGAAATATTAGACGAAAATAAACATGAACAACATAATGATAACATAAACAAAGCACTCGTAGAAAACGAAAAATTACGCGAAGAATTTGGAGTTTCTGAAGAATCTTTATTGGAAAAAATTCAAATGTTGGATGTAAGTGAAATAACAGATTTAAAACTCACAAATAAAAATTTATGGAAAGATATAGGCGATTCTTTACGATGGAAAGAGCAATATGAAAAAGCGGTTGTTTGTTATCATAAATTTCTCGCAATTAATCCAAATGATGAAGATGCTTGGTTTTGGAAAGGTTGTTGTTTGTATGATATACAAAAATATGAAGAATCTATAAATTGTTTTGACAAAGCCATTGATTTAAACCAAAAAGACAGTTACAATTGGAGTTGTAAAGGATATGTTTTAAATGAATTACAACGTTTTGAAGAAGCTATTGAATGTTATGACAAAGCTATTGAATTAAATCCAAAAAACGATTCGACTTGGCATAGTAAAGGTAATGCTTTAAATAGCTTAAAACGTTTTGAAGAAGCTGTTGAATGTTATGACAAAGCTATTGAATTAGACCCCAATTCCTCTTTGTACTGGAATTGGAAAGGTTATGTCTTAAACGAATTACAACATTATGAAGAGGCTATTGTTTGTTTCAATAAGACAATTGAATTAAATCCAAACAATAATTCTGCGTGGAGTAATAAAGGCTATGCTTTAGACTCTTTACAACGTTATGAAGAGGCTATTGTTTGTTTCAATAAGGCAATCGAATTAAATCCAAACAATAATTATGCGTGGGGTAATAAAGGCTATGCTTTAATAGGATTAAAGAATTATGAAGAAGCAGTATTTGCCTACGAGAAGTCAAAGTCGATTGCACCTGAAAATTTATTGTATAAATTTCATTTGACATTTCTATACAGAGATAAATTGAATGAAATGAATAAAGCAACAGACCTATTTAATGAAATAGAACAAGTAATCAGTAACGATGAGAATAAAAAATTTATTAATCGTTATTATCTGAATAAGACACTGTTTGAATTATATAATCAAAACAAAGGCATTGCCAAAGAACATTTATTACAAGCATTTGAAGTTCTTGAAAAAGAAAACAAAATATCGTCTATGGCAAATGAAACTTGCTGGATACGATTTGGATACATTGTTAATAAATTAGGCTATGGTTCTTGGTTACTCGATATTTTGGAAGAAAAAGGCTACGATATTGTGTTATCGCCATACTACACCGCCATACAGTCCTTGGAAATAGAAAAACAAGACAGTAAAAATGGTAAAGAAGAGGCTGAAACCTACCTTAAAAACAGAGCGGTAGAAATAAGCGAGCCAGCGAGAGATATTATTAAAAAGATACGAAAATATATGGAGTAACATTGAAATATACGGCACATAACGAGCATATTGGCGAGATAGCGGCAGTAGCTCCGCAGAAACGGCAGTGCATTAAGAAACATAAAGTAAAAAAAGAAATGGAAAAATTAACGAAAGAACAAATTGACAAAACACTTGCTCAATTAAAAGAGTTAAGAAAGGAACCTGTTTATGGTGGGCATATACCGCACCGGAAAGCAATGTGTTACAGTATGTGTGCACCAACTTATTTTGAATGGAACGAGGTCCCCGGAGTTTGGCAATGTTCGTGCTGCGGTAAAGAATTCGGAAGTGGAAAGACAATTGAGTCTTACGCAAAATCAAGTTGGGGCAGAGATTTTATTGAAATGGATTGTGATGATGATCGTGGTTTTCGTTGGTCTGAGCGAGAAGATAAAAACTATTACATAGAGAAATACAAACTAAGTTCAATACTTAATACTTGGTTAGATGCTAAGGAGTATGGCTATGATGTTGTTTTAGAATTGCACTGTCAAGACTGTACCTTAAACAAGAAAAAACCTGCAATGGTTTTTAAGTTTAAATTTGATAATGCCAAGGATTATACCATTAGCTATCCAACCGAAACTAACATACGCGATTATGCTACAACATTGGACTTTCTGAAAGAATTAAAACCGGATATTGAATTGGAAGATGTCTCAACCGCATTAAAAAAATCTTTTGGTGGAATGTCCTATGAAGGAGTTGCTTGGAAAGATATATTTGATATTTTACAAAAGATTTTGGGCGGCGCTAAAAATGGAGAAGAATAGATGCAACTTCCAAATACAGCAGTTATAGAATTAACGGCATTATGTAATCATAAGTGTTTTTTTTGCTGTTGTCCGTGGGAGTATTCGGTAGAAAAGCCAAATAAGGAACTTTCAATCAGAGAATGGAAAAAAGCAATTCAACTTTATCGTTTTTATGGAGTTAGTCATTTGACTTTTACCGGTGGAGAAGCCGTTCTGAGAAAAGATTTACCGGAGTTAATTCATTTTACATATTCACTTGGTTGCTCTATTGGAGTTGTAACAAACGGATATGCTGTAACTGACGACTTACTTGAAATTTTCAGGAAGTTTGATGTCTTGCTAAGTATAAGCGTTCCCGGTATTGAAACATATCATGCGAATACCGGCGTTGATAATTTAGAGAATGTGTTGAATTTATTTAGAAAATGCAAAGAAATTGGAGTAAAAACGGTTGCTAATATAGCAGTATCAAAAAGCAATTTTTATGAACTTTATGAAAATATAAGCTACCCCATTATTGCCGGTGCGGATTATATTTTGCTCAATAGATTTCTTCCCGGCGGTAGAGGAATGAAATATACAGATAAATTGCTTTCTATTGATGAAATAAATGAAATGCTTAATATTGCAGAAGAAATATTAAATAAATCAGGACTAAATGGACACATTGGAACAGAGTTGCCTTATTGTATAATAAAAGAGCCGGGTAAATATAAACGATTACAAGTTGCAAGTACTTGCGGTGCAGCAAAAGGTTTTTTCGTTACCGACCCGGAAGGTAATGTTAAGACTTGTAACCATTCACCCAACATACTGTGTAAGTGGAATGAAGTTTCAAGTTTGGAAAGCAATAGATATTGGACGATATTTACCGAAAGAACATATTATCCTAAAATGTGCGAAGGGTGTAAACATACTGATATTTGCGACGGAGGGTGTAGAGAAGCGGCTAATGTTGCCAATGGGGCTGTCAATGCAAATGACCCTTGCTTTGGAGTTATTTAAATGGGCGTCGCCTAACGAGCGGTTTGGCGCAAGCGGGGATGTGGTTTCGGCTGATAGCGGGTAGGTAACATCATCGTTTGCTCTCGTTCGAGCCTTTGCGATACTCCCGCCAGCGCCAAGCCACAGGTCGTTGTGCGCAGGCGGTAGCGACAGAGTACAGTGGGCAATGAAATGAAAATTTGAATGCATTTTCATTTTCACCCTTTTGGGGGATTGACATGTATAAAAAACAATCATAATTTTGCGGAGAAATAGTTAAGTATAACTCGCTCCGAAAGGAGCATAAAACGTAAAAGAAATGTTTAAATTCAATAGTTTAATCGAAGTAGCAGTCGCCAATCAAGGCAGGACAATGGAAACCGATACCATTTCAAAATACGGGCAGAGTGCGAAATGCCAGACGAATAGCAGACTTTTTTTTGTTTTTATAGCCTTATTGATAGCCGTTCTTATGACAAATGGACATCAAGCGTCTGCACAAAATAAAAGTAATGGCGTAATAGAACTCATTTCTTACAATGTAGCAGACACTATTATTTTCAAAGTTGTTGATTGGAAAAGCATCAAACATATTGCTGATGTGAGCGTATTTCTTGTTGTCAAGAAGAAAGAAACAAAACCAAAATCGGTAACAGCCTATCCTATTGAATTTGTTGGAGAATTTAGTATGAGCACAACTCCGCAGATTTCGTTTACAGAAGATACCAAGTTTTATTTTAAATTCATAGCGCCAAAAAATCCTGAAAAAATAAAATTTGTTATCAATAATAAAACAATGTTTTTCAATCTTGTTTCTACCGAATGGGAATAAAATTTATATATTAAACAGTTCAACAATAAGTGATAACCGTTCTGAAAAGAGGCAAAAAAATAAAAAGAGTATGAATAAAAAAATGATTGCACTTGCAATAATCGCAGCAATAACAATGAATATTGTGGCATTTGGACAACAAATTACAATAGAGAAAGGCTTGCCGATAACGTTCGTTGCGCAAAAAAAATCTTATACCGTTGAAAAGTGCGAGATGACCTATAGTCCTGAACGTTTTATTGCTTTTGAAATATTCGGCGAAGGTTTTGAAATAGGTTCTCTTGACAAGACAGGTAGATTTCCCATGTCGTGTTCTTATACTTCAAAAGGAAAGGAATACTTTTTCGATGTGGTTAATGCTAAAAAGACATCTATTGAATTTTTTATTTCTCGTGCTGTTTTACCTTATCCTGAAAGTATTACATTATACCCCAAAGGAGGAAAAAAAGTAAAAATTAAAATTGAATAAAACAGGAAAACTTCCATACTTGCCCGTTGCTTTTGGGATACGGCTCGTTGCTGACTGACAATAAAGCCTATCATTTCTGTTAAAGTTGTGTTACCTTTTCAAAGAACTTTGTTTATCTTTGTACTCTGTGGCAATACACTGCCTGCCTACAACGTGCGGTTTGGCGCAAGCGGGGGGGGGCGTTTTCGGCTGACACCGAGTGGGTAACATCATCGTTCGTTCCCAGTCGAGTAGCATGGATTCGGTATATGATTTGTACAAATCTATCCACAGATAAAAATAAATACTCAGAATTGGTGGAAAGTATGAAACAAATATCAGTTATTTTGACACTTCTTTTGTCGACATTGTTATGTTTTGGACAGAAAGAACATTTAGAACCTGCAAAAGTATTTAATCCTAATGACTCTGCACGGTACGGAGGATA
>Ga0082212_10004983_pt1 | contig 18282 bp, 13 predicted proteins | sample TergutNt197P3_FD_71548 | JGI IMG/M metagenome (GOLD analysis project Ga0082212, IMG submission 71548) | Neocapritermes taracua P3 segment gut microbial communities from Petit-Saut dam, French Guiana - Nt197 P3 | ecosystem: Host-associated > Arthropoda: Insects > Digestive system > Gut ...
CCGAGGAAACGCCCTCGTCGATGATCAGCCAGATAAGCCTGGCCGCTTCAACGTCGCTGAGAAAATCGCAGGGGGTTTCCGGCGATCCGGGCAGTTCGAACTTGCTGCGGCTTTCCGAAACGGCCTTGAACAGATTCGCCAAAAGGCCGTCGCCCGCAGCGGCGTTTCCCCGCTGGTATATGTAGGGCAGGCGCACCACCGAGACGTTGGTCTGGGAGCGGTACTGCTGGCACATGTCCTCGGCGGCCTTAAGCTGGTAGCCCTGCGCCCCCTTGGGAGAGGCAGGCGTGGTTTCCGTAATGGCAGCGCTGTCCGCCGCGCCGGAAAAAACCTCGCCCGACGACACGAGTATTATCTGGCCGACGCCGGATTCGGCGCACTGTTCCAGCATGCTCTGAAACGCCGTTACGCCGCCTTCGGTTTTGTCGGAGTGCTCGCCCCGCGCCATGAAAAACACCGCCGTGTCAAAACTGCCGACCTTGACCACCCGCTCAAAAAGCGGATCGGACGGCCCGATGTTAAAGGGGCGGACGTTGTTGGGAAGCTCTCCTGCGGGAATTTTGTTCGCCGCGAGTATGACCCGATTATTCCCCGATGCCCTGACAAGGTGCATCGCAATGGAGTCCAGTTTACCGGTTAGTAATATATTCATTGTTGTAACATTGTATTAGCCAGCCTTGCCGCAGGGCAAGGCGCGGCCGCTACCCATTACCGCCTGTTGGCCGGGGCCGTTTGCGTCTGAGCGTTGGGGGTTAATTCGATGGCCTTGTCAAAGTCTTTAATGGCGTTGTCAAAATCCCCTTTCGCCAGATAGGCGGATCCCCTTTCGCTCCAGGCGGCAGCCGAAGTCGGATCCATGTTGATGACGCGGGTATAGTCCGTTATTGCCCGGTCCCATTCCTGCTTTTCCTTGTAGGCGCCGGCCCTGCCCAAAAAAGCATCGACATTGTTGGGCTCGAATTCAAGGGCTTTGTTGAAGTCCGCTATGGCTCGGTCGTAATCGCCCCGCTGCAGATACGCGTGCCCCCGGCTCAGCCATGCGTCGGCAAGCTTGTTGTCCAGGGCGAGGGCTTTGGCATAGTCGTCTATCGCCCGCGCCCAGTCGTTTCTTTCCAGGTAGATGCTTGCCCTGTCGGTGTAGAGATACGGGTCTTTGGTGTCCAGGGTTATGGCCTTGTTCAGATCTTCCAAAGCCCTGTTCAGATTGCCCGAATCACGGTACGCGTTCCCCCGCATGTGGTAGGCACTCGCATTGTTCGGGTCTATGGTGATCGCCCGATTAAAGTCCTCGATAGCCCGGTTTCTGTCGCCCTTTTCCAGATAGACGGCTCCCCGGTCAATGAGGATGTATGCGTTAAAGGGGTCCAGGCGGCTAGCCCTGTTAAAGTCTTCAAGCGCCCTGTCTAAATCGCCCCTCTGATAGTAACTGATCCCGCGCTGGTGGAATATATCACCCACTTCTTCCTGCGACATTGCGGGAACCGCGATAAAAATGACCAATAAAATGATGATGAGCTTTTTCATGATGTCAATATACTATATAATGTGAAAATTGTCCAGCATTTATATACATCAGAACATAAGCTGGAATCCGATGGGAATTCCCCATTCGATAAAGCTGACGCCGCGCTCCAGGGGGAAGGCTACGGGGTGGTGGCTCCGTATCGTGTAGTCCATGGCGTACACCCGCCGGTACGGCACGCCGTCGGTGCCAATCTGGAACCCCGCATAGAACGTGCCAAGGCCGGCATTGATGGTAATGTAGGGGTTTAGGTGCCATCCGAAGGCGCTCGTATCCTTGAGTTCCTGGATAAAGTAGTTGCTGGTTTCCGCATTTATTACGTTTTCTTCCGGTTTAAAGGAAAGACCCGCATTCAAATAGAGCCGGAAATGCCGGTATGTGTAGTAGGGCAGCACGCCTACGGCGAATTTAATCGGCTCGTTGAGCGGATCGACGCCTTCCATAACGGCACTTCCGCCAAAAGTCGCCCCAATCCGGGCTTTTATGCCGTATTCTGCCGTTCCCCAGCTTGCGCCAATGCCGGCAGCCATCGGCAAATTGTAAGTTACGTCGATTTTTTCGGTTTCATTCAGGTCGAATTTCGCCTTGTAGGGCAGGGTGTACTCAAACCCGACGTTCAGGTAAATGCCGTAGTCCTCAAAGGCGGTGAGGAAAAACGAGCCATAAAAGGTAGACACGTTGGCGCTCATTGTGGGAAAAACGGCAGGGTAAAAAGAATACCGGATAAGTTCCGGATCGTCGTCGTGGTATTCCAGCAGGTTGATATCGCCCTCTCCCGAAAAACTAATGGCCAGCCTGCCGACTCCCCAGATGTCGTAGGCTACCTGGGCATGGCTCCTCCGGTAAACATCTGCCGCCTTGGGCTGCACGTACCCGGTGAGCGTCGGTCCCGAAAGCGACGTTTCTTCAGCTAACGCGCTGTAGTTCATCGCCCTTCCGGCGGGGATGCCCAAAGGCGCGGCGAAGGTAAAGGTAAGCCCCTTTATCGGATTGAAGGTAAGGGCGGCGCCGAGCCACGTACTCGGCGTCCCGCTGTAGAAACCGGCAGTGTCGGAAAGGAAGCCGCCGGCATACGAGTTCTTCGGATATACGACGTATTCGTCGGCATCGTTGGCGTGGTAGCCCCAGCCGACAATGTCGGTAACGCCGAAATCTTCGATAAAGCCGACCTGCAATTTTAAAAAAGGAATGGGCTTCCACCATCCGTTTGCCCGGGCGATAAGCGATTGAACTTCCGTGGTGGCGTCAATTCCCACCCTGACCGTCGCGCCAGCGGCGCCGTTTTCATCCTGGATAGTCCCCTCAAGGTACCCGGTAAAGTAGTTGTATACGAGGATATCGTCGTTCTTTTTGATTATTTCGTCGAACTCGTCTACCTCGTTCGCTATGTTGGTGCCCTTTGCCAGCGTCGATCCCGATCCTACTACTCCGGTAACTTCGATTTCGGCGAAAAGCCCCGCCGCAAACAGCGTGAAAATAACCAGGAACGCCCACAGTTGTTTCATGATCTGCCCTCCGACATAGTATAACCATGTTTCACTTTCTTGCATTTTGTCAAGCCTACCCGCTGGAATTCCCCGCTGAAAGCTGTTATAATCGGAACAATGGAGCTGAAAAAAAGGAAAAAGGTCGTCGCCTGGCTGATAATCGGGGCGGTGGTCCTGTTTTTGGGGCTTTTGTTTGAGTTTTTCCGCCACCGGTACCAGGTTAACCGGAATGTGATTTTTACAACGGAAGGAAGCAAGCTTCAGCTTTTCCGGGACAAGAAACAGGATGATTTTTATATAAAGGGGCTGCTGCTGCGGCCGGGCGAAGCGGGAACGACGAGGGCCGAATATGCAGCGTGGATAAGGCGCGCCGCATCGCTGAACGTCAACGTAATCCAGGTTCACGACGTGCATCCTCCGGCATTTTACCAGGCTTTTTTTGAGTACAACCTGTTTACCGACCGGCCGGTGTACCTTCTCCACGGGATATGGCTGGACGACGCGGTAACGGAGTCGTATCAAAACGCCTACGACGACCGATACATCGCCGAATTTTTTGAGGAGATCCGCAGGGTTATCGACACCGTCCACGGCAAGGCCTCCAACGATCAGGGCAAATACAATTTTAATGCCTCCCCCTACATTATGGGGTACGTTCTCTGCGAGCCGCCTGAGCCCGGCTTTATTACCTTTACCATCGAGCAGAATGCCCACGTTATCGGCTTTGAAGGCGATTACATCTACACCGTCAACGCTTCGCCTTTTGAAGCATGGCTGGCGGCGATGGGCAACTATGCCGTTTCATATGAAAAGGACAGATACGGCGGAACCTCAAGGCTGGTAAGCTGGACAAGCCGGACGGATATTTCTCCGGTTATCCGCGTGGAAGATCACGCCGAGGTTGATTTTGAACATATCAATGCTACGGAAAAATTCAACGCAGGCATTTTCGCTTCCTACCGGGTTTTGCCCGACGAGCCGCGTCTGCGGGCGCTGGAGGTATACTATTCCATGCCGGTTGTGCTGATGGAATGGAACGTCCCGGCGACGGGCGTTGCGGAAGTTTTTGAAGAAATTGTCCGGGCAAGAATCGGCGGGGGGGTAATTTTCTCCATTCCCGAAGACCACTTGCAGGAATTCTACGCCATTATCCGGCAGCAGTTCGCCGATCATTAAGGGGGGGGATAAGTGTCCGGCGAAGCGTTAACCTGGCTGTTGTTCCTGCTTGTTGCTTTTATCGTTTTTCTTTTCGGCTTTTATTTTCTGCGGAAGCTCTTTATGATTTCGGTGGAAAAGATAACGACGAACGCCAAAAATGAAATTAAAGTAAAAATCGAAGGATGCTTGAGCGAGCCGATACCGGAATACCGCGACGGCTACATCGACGATTTTGTCCAGGCCGCCCTGGACAGGGGCAAAAACTACCGCGCCCTGGTGGACAGCTACCTGCTTGGCGCGCTGGAAGGCCAGGCGAAGAAGGAGAACCGGCGGCTGCTGATTTCGATAGCCGCGCAGATGGGCTTCGCGAACGAATGCATCGCCGAGATCAAGAGCCGGAAATTCAGGATTTCGGGGATCGGCGCCCGCAGGGCGGGGCTGTACCGGTTTGCACAAGCGTCCGACGAACTTATATCGGCCCTGGAAATTCTTACCAGCCAAAACCAGTACGAGATACTGCTCGCCATCGCCCGGATCGGCGATGCGGAAACCATGCGGCTTGCATTTGAAACGATACGGGACAACATGCTGATAAACGAACGGGCGGTGGCGCGCATCCTTTCCGCCTTTTCCGCCGGCGAGGAAAAGGTAAAGCTGTTCAGGACCATGATCCACAGCGGCACGGACTATATCGCCGTGCTGTTTCTGAAAGCCGCCGACGGAGACATGGCCGGGGCGCTGCTGGGCGACATCATCGATCTGCTGCACAACGGGGACAAGGAAATCCGCACTGCCGCCGTGCGCTGCCTTGCCGGCATGGGCGAAAAAGGCCCGGAAGAAGAGATCATCAGCGCGCTGGGCGACAACGACTGGGAAGTCCGCGCCCTGGCGGCAAAAGCCCTCGGCGAAATTAAAACGTCAAAATCCAGCCTTGCCCTGTTCAGGGCCCTCTCCGACCGGCAGTGGTGGGTGCGGCAGAACGCGGCAAAGGCGCTGGCAGGCCATCCCGGCTGCGAAACGATGTTTATGCTGGCCGCCGAGTCCGGTGACGAATACGCGAAGGACAGCATACTCAGCGTCCTTGAGGACGAGGGGAGCCCCTTCCTCCAGCGCTATGTTCGAATATTGGGAGCGTAAGAACGATGGGCGGCTATATTCTGAATTTTGTAATTGAGGGATTAATCCAGTTCATACTCTGGTACGTGGTGGGGATGGCATTGATCAACATCCTCCAGATATTCAGCGCCCTGTTTATCGTTCCCGAGCACAGGATTAAAACCCATTATCACGAATACCGGCACAAGGGCGAACACATGGCGCCGATATCGATCCTCGTGCCCGCTTTTAACGAAGAAGCCAACATCGTCGAATCGATCAAGGTGATGCTGAACCAGTACTACCTGAACTACGAAGTGCTGGTGATAAACGACGATTCGGACGACAAGACGCTGGAAGTCATGATGAAGGCCTTTAACCTGCACAAAATTACCTACCCCGTCCGCGAGCAGCTTGCCACAAAAAAGATTCGGGGGGTGTACTACAACCCCGACATTCCCCGCCTAAGGCTGGTCGACAAGGAACGAGGAGGGAAGTCCGACGCTTTGAACGTGGGTATAAACCTATCCCGCTACCCCTACATCCTGTCCGTCGACACCAACACGATTTTGGAACCCAGCGCCCTTATCAACATCGCCATGGACTTTATGTACCACGACACCGTATCCGTGGGCGGGATGATCCGCGTTGCCAACGGCTGCACAATCGAAGACGGCAGGGTTGCAAACATCGGCCTGCCCCGGAACATATGGGCTTTGTTCCAGGTGATCGAGTACATCCGGGGATGGACCGGCTTTAGCTCGCAGCTCCTCATCTCCAGCGCCTTCGGGGCATTTCAGAAAAGCGCCGTGCTGCAGGTGGGCGGCTACACAGCCGGGGCGGTGGGCGAAGACATGGACCTGGTCGTAAAGCTCCACCGGCATCTGCGGCGGAAAAAAATCAAATACCGGATGAGCTTTTTGCCCGATCCGGTCTGCTGGAAAAGGGTTCCCGAAAAACTCGGCGACCTGTTCCTCCAGCGCCGCAAGAGGCAGACGGGGCTTATCAGCATACTGTCCCGCTACCGGGAAATGTTCCTGAACCCCCGCTTCGGCATACCGGGAATGCTGGCCCTGCCGTATTACTTCCTTTTCGCGGTAATATCCCCCTGGATCAAGGTTACCGGGTATATCGCCATTCCCCTGGCATGGTACTTCGGCCGCCTGTCGCTGGAGGGGCTGATTCTGTTTTTTGCAGCCGCCACGGTCTTCGGCATTATCGCCTCCATCGGCTCGCTGCTCATCGAAGAGGCTTCCAATCCCCGGTTTACCAACCTTCGGGACGGGCTGTTCCTGTGCCTGTTGAGCATTTTTGAAAATCTGTTTTACCGGCAGATGACGGTAGTTTTCCGGCTGCTCGGATTCATCTTCCACCACAAGCAGCGGATCACCGAAAAGAAGCAGAAATAGCTATTGCCCGTACAGGGTGCCCTCTACGCTCTGGGTCTGGAGGTTGGAGGATTGTTGTATCTCGATGGTAAAGGGGTGCTGTTCGATTCTTCCCCGCTGTTCAATATCCCCGTTGGCGTTTCTGAATACCGCTTCCACCTGCCACAGGTGCCTGCCGTCCTGCAGGATAGAAAGGTTCTCCAAAACGTAGGTGAATGACCGTTCCGCAGGGCTGGTTATCAATACCGCCGGCGGGTTTTCGTTGTGGATAAGGCTGAATATGTAGGCGTTTGCGCCGGGCACTTCGCCCCATCGGAAGGTGATGTTCCGGTCCCGCGTCAGCTGCGCTATGTCGATGACGGCACGGTCCGCCGGCTGTATGGGCCGGGGAGATGCCAGCAGGGGAATCGGAAGCACGTTGATCCAGAACGGGCTGCCCGGCGTCGCCCCACGCCGGTCGCTGGTGTCGCCACGGATCGTCCAGTACCAGATCCCCTCGCCGAGCGCAGGAAACGTTACCGACGACGAACGGGCGTCCAGCACGATTGCCCTGGGGTCGCTGGAAGGATCGGCGGCGCGGGAAATGATGAGCTGCACGTTCCTTACCGGTTCGCGCGAGGTCCATTGGGCGGTTGGCGGGGTTCGCAATGCCTCTATTCCCGTGTAATTCGTTCCCGAAGCGGGCGATACCAGGGTTATGGGGGAGTAAATCTCTCCCGAATAGGTCTGGATGTTGGCGATCCGGGGAATCGACCACGCGACCTGGCCGTCCTGCCCGATGCCCTGCGCGGAGGCGATGATAAAGCTGCTTTCGGCGATAAGGCCGGTGCGCCGGCTGGTGTATTCCGTAGCCGAGGTAACGCCCTGCACCGTCCAGCGAAACCTGCCCGTCGTGCTGCGGTCGAAGGAAACAAGCACCGAGTTATTGGGAAGGGCGGAAACTTCCGTCAGCGGGCTGTCCCGCTCATCCAGATACAGGCAGAAAATGTAGTTGTCGGCATAGGCAAGCCGTTCCCAGGTGAAATTAACCGTGCTTGTGTCCTCGATGCGGATGCGCTCGTTATCCGAGGGGGATTCCTGTTTGGGGGCGGGCAGGGAAGGAAGCACGACCAGCCTGGTCGGCTGGCTTGAAGCATCGCCCGCGCCGGTTATCCGCCAGTAGTAAATCCCCGGCCTAAGGTAGGGGCCTTGCACGTGGGAGCCGGAAACGTCCAGATCGGCGACAAGCGTGCCGGAAAAATCGGGGCGTTCGGCTATCTGCAGCCGGACGGTATGGGAAAAGGGGTTTATCCATGCGTAGATGGTGTCCGGGCTGCGGCCCGCCTCTATCGTGTAATTGTCCGGGGGAAAGAGCAGGCGCAGGGAACTGTTCCCGCCGTCCTTTATTCCCCTCCGCGCAAGGGCGAAGTCGAAATTTTTGGCCTCGACGAATGGAAGCTCGTCGGAAGCGACCAGGCTGAACGAATTCACCGGCGACGGCCGCTCGTCGGCTATTATTCCGGCGTTCATCGGCCGGACGCGCCAGAAGCCCATGTCCCCCTCGACGCCGCCAGGGTACACAGGATGGATACGCCAGTGCCACCTTCCCGGCCCGATTTGCGACGTTACGAAGAACCCAGTGCCGTTGTCGGTTTTCCTGATTAGCTGCCGCAGGCGGGGGCGGTTCATCTCCGGATTGGCGGCGACTTCCAGCAGCACCGCTTCTGCTTCTTCGGGGACAGTCCACGAAAAGCGGACGTTCTGCTTTCCCGGGTATATCGTTTCGACCGAACCGTTGGCAGGGGAAACGGCCCTTGGGGCGGCGGCATGGACTATGTCAAAACGGCCGGAGTCGGCAGCTTCCGCAGAAGGGTTAACATAGGCGCGCCAGTAATAGGTTCCCAAAGGAAGGGAAACATCCAGCGAGTCCGAAGCGTCTTCATGCCACCTGCCCAAAAGCTGCGAAAAATCCCTGCTGTCGGAAATGTCCAGTCGGACGCTGCCCCCGGATGCGCCGTGTTTTTTCCAGGTAAATTTTACCTGCGCCGTTTCATCGAAGCTCCGCAGAATCCGCGTGCCGTTTCTCGGCGACAGCATCACCAGCGGGGGCGCGGGCAGGAACTGGCCGTCTTTGCCGACCCTGACCGCCTCTCCGGCGGCGGCGGCGCGGGTTTCTCCCCGTGCGGTAAAAACGCCGGAACCCTGGAACATCATGCTGGAATAACGGTCAGCGGCCTTTACGCATGCGCTGCTTCTCGGACCAAGCGTACCGTTGACGACGGGGACATTTTTTGAAGGCATGGCAATTTCCAGATCGGACCGGTTGCTCTGGACATGGATCTCGCCCTCGTTCAGTTCAATAAAGGGGTCTTCTCCCTCGCGGAACATTATGCGGATAGTGGTGTTTTCCGACAGCTCAAGGGTTTCGCCGTCGTTCAGCCTGATCTTGACTTCGGAATAGGCGGCGGTCTTTACGATGTCGCCGTAGTAAATTGAAGTATGCCGGGTAAGCCTGTCCCAATGCAGCTTGACCGCCGCGAACCGCTGAACCGTTCCGCTCACCCAGTACACGGATCCGATGGGCCTGTTTTCCGCCTGCTGCCGGACGGCCCTGTTAAAATCCTCGCGGAACGCCATTATGCTTCCGCCCATGCCCAGTATGCAGACCCCTATGATAAAAACCGACCGGATGGGAGTATAAATCGTATAATCAGAACGAACCTTTGCCATTCCTTATTCTGCTTTCCTGTTTCCCCTTAAGGATTCCCGGACATCGTCCAGGGTAAATGGCCAGCGCTGTTTGTCCTGGCTGTTTGCGGGAGTAATGTTAACCAGCGCGAAAAGGTCCGTGTCGGTTTTTCGCTGGTGGGGAAGGTCCAGTTTTTCGGCGAGGATCCGGCTTCCGGCAATTTCCCGCGCCGCGCCGGTGATAACGATATCCGTTCCGGAGGGAACGCTTGCATCCCCGGCGGCAATTGCCTCGGCAACAATTTTTCCGGTTACGGAATATTTATGGAAGCTCTCCGTACCGATGCTGCCGGCAAGCACCTTTCCCGTATCAATCCCGCAGCTCATCCGGAATATGTTCTTCTTTCCTTTTGTCGCCATGTCGGTGTTGGAATCCCACACGGCGGCCCGCAGCGTCAGGGCGGCTCGCAGGCTGTTCATAACATCGCCGCCAATATTCCCCGGCGATACAATGCCCCAGTGGGCGATAAGCTGGCTGCCCAATATCCTGTCCACCACGCCGCCGTTTTCCACTACGCTGTCGGTCATCATGGAAATGAACCTGTTCAGATATTCGAGCGATTCGGCGGCGTCATAGATCTCCAGAATTTCGGGAAAGGAAACATAATCGACGGAAAGGATCGCTGCCTCAAGATATTCGCCGCGCTGTTCAACCTCGCCGGCAAGTGTCCTGTCGAGAAATTCCTGGCTGTTGTAGCGGCCGACAAGGCTGTTCGCCGCCGCCCACTGGTCCAGTTCCCTGCTCATGTTCATAAAGCGTTCGGTTAAGACGCCAAGCTCGTCCCTGGATTCGGGCTTCAGATCGATTTTAAAATCGCCCGCTTCTATCTTCCCCGTGGCGGCGATGAGCTTTTGCACCGGGGACGTTACGCTTCTGCCGTAGAACCATGTCACCAGAACCGTCAGAAACATTACCGTTATGGAAAGCAGCAAATTCCGCCGGGTTACGGCGGTTATCTGTTCGGTGATAAGCGAATATTCCAGCGAACTGAATATGGCGGCATCGGCAAACGGAATCCGCTGCCCTGCGCCCACAAAACGGGTCCCGCCGATCGAATAGCTCAGCCGCACGGTTTCCCCCGGGCTTTTCCAGAGCGACTCCACAATGGGATACCCGGAAATGTTGTCCCCGCCGAGCACCAGGCTAAAGTCGGGGTGGATAAGTATGTCGCCGTCTCCGTTTACCAAAAAGGTAGAATTGGCGCCGGTGCCGGTAATTTCGGAAATGTTTTCCGGCGAAAAAACGATAATGGCGGCGTTTTCAAAGCCGGTGTTGTGCCATGGATAAAAGAAGGCCAGAAGGTTTATGCCGAAGACCGGCGAAATATTTTTCAGAACCGGGTCTCCCTTGCTGGCCCGTTCCACCGAACCGGCTTCGTCGGCGATCCACGCGTTCAGGGCATCCAGAGAAATCTCGTTGCTGCCCAAAAACTGCCGGTTGATTATTTCGTGCGCGCCAGGCACGATGATCGCCGCGATTGCCGGATTTCGCTCAAAGAAGATATTCCTTGCATGCCTTGCCTGCTGGTCGCCGGTTTCCTGGGCTTCATCCATATCCAGCAGCATAAGCGCGCCGGACCGTATCCCGTACAGGCGGTCGGTAATTCCGGAGGCGGCGCGGCTGTTGATGTCGAAATTGGCAGCCTCGGCGGATCTTGCGAATTCCGCCCTGACCATTACTGACACCAGCGTTGTCGTTATCCAGATGGAACCAATGAGGATGAGCGTTACGATTAAACCCAGTTTTACTCGAAACGGAAACAGGACTTTCATCCTGGTGCCTTGTGCGGATTCTGTTTTATTCTCCATTACAGCCTTCTATGTGGTACTATAAGCGAAAGTATAAGAAACGTCAAGAGAATGTAATATTGGACATATTTTTCTCCAAACTGTTGATTTCTTCCTGAAAATAACCATAATTATTGGTAAGAGGGGAAAGGAGATCGCGATGAACCGGGTTCGGGCGGCTTTTTTGCTGTTATTTCTTGCGGCTGGTTTATGCTTTGGACAGGCCCGACAGGGGAGTTTCAGCCAGAGGGGAATGGCAAGCCAGGAAATGATGACTGACGGCCTTAGCGCCGCGCACCCCAGCCTTCCTATTGGTTCCAAGGCAAGGGTAACGAATGTCGCCACTGGCAAGGAAATAGAAGTTACCATTACCGGAAGGATACCCGCAGCGTCCAACAGGATAATCGACCTTTCCCCAGGGGCGGCTTTGGCCCTTGAAATTGGCTTTAGAGGGGAAGTTATCGTATCGGTACCCACTCCTCCCCGGCCCCAGGTCGCAGCAACTCCGCCGCCGCCCCCTCCGCCTCCGCCCCCACCTCCGCCTGAGCCGGAACCCGAGCCGGAGCCGGAGCCCGAGCCCGTGGTAATCGCCGCCGTGCCGGAACCTGAACCGGAGCCGCCACCGCCACCGCCTCCTCCTCCGCCACCCCCTCCGCCGCCACCGGAACCAGAGCCAGAGCCAGAGCCGGAGCCGCCACCTCCTCCGCCGCCACCGCCACCGCCACCCCCTCCGCCTCCGCCGCCACCGCCGGAACCGGAGCCGCCGCCGCCTGTTGTCCAGGCGCCGCCGGTGCATATCACGATATACAACTATATAATGAACCCCGAGCCGCCGGAGGAGGCCAGGAACGACCTGGACTACCTTTCGTGGCTTACCCTTATGGCAATGGAAGCCCGCGCCCAGGCCGCCGAAGATCCGGAATGGCCAGAACAGCCGCAGAGCTTCCGGCAGCCGCAGATTCAGCCCCCGATACAGCCGCCTGAGCAGCCACGGGCCAAGCCGCCGGCTGCGTCTTCGCTGTTTAACCCGCCGGTATCCGACGTGCAGCTGATTCCCGGTCTGCCAAACCCCAACAGCGGCAAAACATACCGGCTGCAGGTTGGGACTTATTCCGCGATAGAGAGCGCGGCGCGCGCCATGCGGCAGTTGCAGGCCGCCGGTTTTGACGTTGCCCAGGAACCGATAGGGACGATGTTCCGGGTGCTCGCCGTGGGGATTTCCGCGCAGAACGTGCTGGGAGCGGCTCAGCGCCTCGGGGCGATAGGGTTTGGGCAGATATGGGTTAGGGAGTAAATTTCCGCTTGAACTAAAGGACGCTTAATGCTATACTGAGCCAATCTAAAATTGAGCTTTTAAAATCCAAGGGGGGTTTATGGCAAGCACTCATCAACTGGTTACCTTTCAGCTCGGCGAAGAGCTGTACGGCATTAACATAATGGATGTCAAGGAGATAGTCCGCGTTCAGGACATCAGGGCCATTCCCAACGCTCCCACGTATGTTGAAGGCATCTTCAACCTGAGAAGCGAGATCATCCCGATTATCAACCTGCACAAACGCTTCCACCTGAAAAAACTGGTTAGCTCCGAAGAAGACGAACTGCTTTCAGGCTTTGTGATCCTCGACATAGACGGAATGAAGCTGGGGATCATCATCGATCGGATATCGCGGGTTATCACCATTGAAAGGGAAGACGTACAGCCGCCGCCCCAGATGCTTTCCGGCATCGGCGCCGAATACATTCAGGGCGTAGTGCGCCAGGAGCAGGGCTACCTGATCATCCTGGACATACGCGACCTGTTTAATCCCAAGGAACTTCAGAAGATCGCCGAACTGAGACGGTAGAATTTTTTCTGCAATGAAAATAGAAGTCCATTCACCAACCATCAGAAGAAAGGAAATGGATGCCGTCCTAACGGCGATGGTCGAGGACCAGATAGGTCCGGGGGAACGTTCGCGCCTGCTGCTGCAAACGGCAAAAGAACAACTGCATTTTGATTTTGCCCTCGCCCTGCGGAGCCCTGCCATCGCCCTGCACCTGGCGCTGCTGTCCCTCGGCCTGAAAGACGGCGACGGCGTTTTGATTTCAGGGCTTTCTCCCCGGTACTATGCCCAGACGCTTGCCGACCTGCGCCTTACGCCGCTGTACTGCGACGTATCGTTCTCCTTTCCCTGCATAACAAGGGAAAGCGCCGAGAAGGCGATCGGCGCAAAGCCGGAAGGCGTACAGGCCCGCTGCATCGTCCTGCACCACACGCTGGGCTACGCGCCGGATGCCGCTTCCTTTGCCGATCTGGGCATCCCCGTCATCGAAGACATTTCCCAAAGCTATACCCCGCCTCCGTTAGCCCCCGCTGCGGAAGGCGGCGCGCCGAACAAAGAAGCGGCAGCGGCAAAGCCGGTACATGGCACTTTTGCGATACTCGGCCTTGAGGAACGGGACATGCTTACCTCCGGCGGCGGGGCGCTGCTGTTTGCATCTGCCCGCAGGGACGCCTCCCTGCTGCGCGCCCATGCCAACATCCCCGCCGAATACTGCCTGCCGGACATAAACGCCGCGCTTGCCACGGTTCAGTTCAGGGAGGCGGCGCGGAACATGGCGCGGCGGCACGAAATAGCCCAGGTGTACACCCAGGCAAGCCTTTCTACGGCGCACAAACGATTTGTCAGCCAGGAAGGAAGCGAATACAACAACTATGCGTTTGCGCTGGTGCTGGAAACCGGCATGAAGGAAGTTACCTCCTATGCGCGGAAAAAAGAAATCATCGTCGAAAACGCCTTTGAACAAAGCCTTGCCGGATCGGGGATCGTCGATACGGCGGAATGTCCGGTGAGCTGTTCGCTTGCGCTGCGGACCGTTATGTTCCCCCTGTATCCCCGGCTCCGTTCCCAGGACGTGCAGCGGGTTTCCCGGCTGATTACGACCCTTCCTTAAGCGAGGATCATGCCGGTGCAAAACGCGGTTTTGTTTGTCAACACCCACAAGGAAAACGCGGAAACGGCAGGGAAGGCGATACGCGCGGAACTGGAAAAACGCGGCGCGAACGTAACGGTATTTACCCAGGAAAATAAATTTGTCGAATTGCCCGAAGGCGGCTACGACGTTGCGTTCAGCCTTGGAGGCGACGGGACGGTACTGTACACGGCGCGGCTGCTTGCAGCGATGGACATACCGATTTTCCCCGTGCACCTCGGCACGCTGGGATTCCTTGCCGGGGTGCAGATGCACCAGTGGCTTTCGGTGTTCGAAGAATGGCTCAACGGCACGGCGCGGATCTCCCGCCGCTGTATGCTGAGCGTCGTCGTCGAGCGGGAAGGGGAGGCCGTGTACGGCGATACCTGCCTGAACGACGCGGTTATCTCGTCGCTGGGCATCGCCAAGCTGATCCGCCTGCGGGTCAACGCCGAAACGGCGCAGGGGCAATTTGCCGACCTTGGCTGCTACCGCTCCGACGGGCTTATCATCGCGACGCCGACCGGTTCCACCGCCTATTCGATGGCAGCCGGCGGCCCGATACTCGATCCCGAAATGGAAGCAAAGATACTCAGCCCGGTATGCTCGTTCGCCCTTTCCAACCGCCCCCTGGTACTCCCTTCGCGCAATACCCTGTACGTCACCGTCGAAAAAGAACAGCGATCCGGCGTGCTGCTGACCGTCGACGGGCAGAACACCCTGAACCTGGAAGGCGGCGACCGGATCACCATCGCCCACTATCCCCATTACGCCCGTCTCATCACCGCCGGGCGTTCGGCGTATTACACCGCGCTCCAGGAAAAACTTGGCTGGGGGGTCGATAATGCTTGAAGAACTGACGATCAGAAATTATGCCCTTATCGATTCGATTTCCCTTTCGTTCCGCTCCGGCTTTAACGTGCTGTCCGGCGAGACGGGCGCGGGCAAATCGATCATCGTCGGCTCGCTGGGGTTTCTTATGGGCGGCAAAGCCGAAACGGACATGATACGCTCCGGCAGCGAAGAGGCAAGCGTCTGCGCCCTCGTGTCGGTCGGCAAGGGCAATGCCGAGGCCGCCGAATGGCTGCGAAGCCGCGACATTAACTGCGACGAGGACACGATCCTGATACGGCGGACGATTCGCTCAAGCGGCCGGGGTTCGATTTTTATACAGGAAACGCCGGTAACGCGGGGCGACCTTTCGGCCTTTATGTCCCTGCTGTTTGACCTCCACGGGCAGCACGATCACGAGTCGCTTTTGCGAAAGGAAAACCACCGCCGCTACCTGGATCGCTTCGCCGGCATCGAGGAAGAGGTGATCGCCTATTCGAAAAATTTTATCGAACTTTCCGAAAAACGCAGGGCGCTTGAAGCGTCGTTCAGTTCGCAGAAGGACCGCGAGACAAGGCTGGAACTGCTCCGCTATGCCGTTGACGAAATTGCCGCTGCCAAAATTCGCGGCGGCGAGATACGCGACCTGGAAAACGAAGCGCAGCTATTGTCCGATTTTGAAAAACTCGCCAACAACGCCGCCGCCGCCGCCGACTCCCTGTTTGACGGAGAAGAGTCCGTGCTGAGCCTTGCCCGCCGCGCCCGCAGCGCGCTGGACGGCGCGGTATCGATCGATTCGTCTTTGGCCGTTCTGCAGAAGCGCCTGGAGGACATGTACTACGAGGCGGAAGACATCGCCGGCGAATTCCGCGCATACCGGGACGGCCTCCGTTTCGATCCCCAAAGGCAGGAAGCAATCGACGAGCGGCTTGCCCTTTTGTACAAACTGAAAAAAAAATACGGCGAAACGGAGGATGCGATTCTTGCCTACCGCGAACAGGCCGAGGGCGAAATAGAGGCCCTTGCCAGCACCGGCGAAAACCGCGAAAAACTTAAAGCGGAAATCGCCGCCCTGGAAAAGGAAACCGCCGCTAAGGCACAGGCGATTCGCCGCAAAAGAACCGCAGCGGCGGCGGCCCTGGCCGAAGCGATTACCGCAGTACTCAAACGGCTGGGAATGCCTGCGGCGCGTTTTTCCCCGTCGGTGATTCCCAAAACGCGCGAAGACGGCGCTCAGGCATTCGTTTGCGGCCCCTGGGGGGCGGAGGACATTGAGTTTCTCATATCTGCCAATTCCGGCGAGCCGCTTAAAGACCTCAGCCGCGTCGCTTCCGGCGGGGAGCTGTCCCGCGTAATGCTTGCGATAAAATCGGTGTTGTCAGGCGGGGAAGGCGGCGACAGCATCGAAACCCTGGTCTTCGACGAAATCGACGCGGGCATCGGCGGAGAAGTGGCGCTGGCGGTAGGGGAGTACCTCGAAAAAATCGGCGAGCGCCTCCAGATATTCTGCGTTACCCACCTTGCCAGTATCGCCGTCCGCGCCGCCAACCATTTTAAAGTAGAAAAACGCACAGAAGGCGGCAGGACGTTCACCGGAGTCGGTCCGCTCAGCGCGGAGGGGCGGCGGAAAGAAATTGCCAGGATGCTTGCCGGCGACTCGGGCGGCGCGGCACTTGCCCATGCCGATGATTTGATCTTAAAATATGGAAAGAGGGGCAGTTAATGGCGAAAGTTACCGAGAATGAGCGAATCAAATTCCATAAAATAACGAGTCCCTACCGCGAAGCGGCGGCTGTGATACTCAAAAAAGAAAAAGATTCCCGCCCCGAACTGAGCAAGCAAACATCCCAGGCGGCCTTAAAGGACATTGAAATGGCCGATTCGATGCTCAACCTCGCTTCAAACTACCTGGTGATAAGCGGCGTTTCCCAGTCTGTGCAGAATCTGAGAAACGAAGACGCATTGAACGACGCGAGAAAAACGCTGTATAAAAGCGTCATTTACCTTGAAGAAGCGGTAAGCAACTATGTAGACACGCCGTTTTCGGATTACGAGGACAAGCTTAACCTTATCGAATCGATCAACCCGGCGCGGCGTTTTTTCCTCGTGCGAAAACTCGGCCTGTCCGTACAGATGCTGAAAAATTCATACGGCGACAACAGCAAATGGAAGTGGTCGTTTGTCGATCTGGAAGGACGGGCCGCAACCGTTACCAAAAACATCATTAACCTCCGCACCGTAATGGTTAACAGCGATCCCCGCTCCCCGCATTACGAACCGACAATCCTGCACCTGCGGCTTGCGAAAAAACTGCTCATGCAGGCGGCGGATCGCTACCGGGAAAAATACGAACTTTCCACCAACCGCATAGACGATTTCAGAAAGGGCATTAATTTTCTTTCCGCGCTGGTACGGCTGAACATGGTTACCGATGCCCAGCTTGACGCGGCAGCGGTAAAAAAGAAATACGATATCTGGAACAACAAGCTCAATGCCGACATCATAAAAGCGGATATGCGGGTAAGCGGCAAAAGATAGCATGGCGAAAATTTCCGCTTCGCTTGGACAATACAAATCGCTTCTGCCTTTTTTTAAACGGTACCGCTGGAGGTACGTCCTCGGCCTGGTCTGCCTGATAACCGTCGACGCAGCGCAGATCGCGATCCCCCAGTTTATCCGCCGCGCCGTAGACCTTGTAAGCTCCGGTGTTTTTGAATTACGCCAGATAATGTACCTCTGCCTGTGGATGGTTGGGACGATGCTGATGATCTCGCTGGGGAGGTTTTTGTGGCGGTATTTTATTCACGGCTCCTCCCGGAGAATCGAAACGGAATTGCGGGAAAAACTTTTTTCCCATTTGCAGACCCTTTCTTGGGACTTCTACCAGAAAAACAAAATCGGCGACCTTATGGCGCGTTCCACAAACGACCTGAACGCCGTGCGAATGTCGATTGGCATGGGGCTTGTCGCGCTGGTTGACTTTATCGTAATGGGCACGGCGATTTTGATAATTTTATTCGTGCAGGATGCCCGCTCGGCAATGTTTGCCATCATCCCGCTTCCCCTGGTAACGGCGATAATAATGGTTTTCGGCAAAACGGTCGGCAAAAAATTCCAGGCCGCCCACGAAGCCTATTCAAAGATGAGCGACACCGCCCAGGAAACCTTTGCCGGCCTTAGGGTGATAAAATCATTTGTCAAGGAATGGTGGTTCGTTAAAAAATTCGCCGCCGACAACGACGAATACCGCAAGGCCAACATGGAGCTTGTCCGGCTGTTCGGGCTGTTCTTTCCCCTGGTCACCTTTCTTTCCGAGATGACCGTCCTTATCATG
>Ga0082212_10004984_pt1 | contig 18276 bp, 21 predicted proteins | sample TergutNt197P3_FD_71548 | JGI IMG/M metagenome (GOLD analysis project Ga0082212, IMG submission 71548) | Neocapritermes taracua P3 segment gut microbial communities from Petit-Saut dam, French Guiana - Nt197 P3 | ecosystem: Host-associated > Arthropoda: Insects > Digestive system > Gut ...
TTGTGTAATTATTTTTAGCCATTTGATTAGTCCTCCATTTCTATTATTATATCATATTTTTGGACTATCAATCATACTGGTACAATTTCTGGGGGCAAGGTCAAGACCAAAATATCAAAGAGAATTTATCTATAATGATGTTCAGCAAAAAGCTGTTATAGATACAATATTAAAGGGATTTCCCCTAAATGTAATTTATTGGGTAAAAAATAATGATGATAGTTTTGAAGTTTTAGATGGACAACAAAGAATTTTATCAATATGCGAATATGTAAATAACAAGTTTTCTATAAATATTAATGATAAGCAAATGCAATTTCATAATTTGGAAGAAACGCAAAAAGATATAGCAGAAAAAATATTGAATTATGAATTAATGGTATTTATAGTAGAAAATGGAACAGATAGTGAAAAATTAGAGTGGTTTAAAACAATAAATATTGCAGGCGAAAAACTTACAGACCAAGAACTTCGTAATGCTGTATATACTGGTAGTTGGTTAAGTGATGCAAAATTAAAATTTTCTAAAACAAACTGTCAAGCATATCAACTAGCAAGCAATTATTTAAATGGCTCTCCTATAAGGCAAGAATATCTAGAAACAGCAATAAAGTGGATTTCAAAAAATAATATTGAACAATATATGCTTGAACACCAAAAAGATCCTAATGCTAATTTACTATGGAATTATTTTTCTAACGTAATAAATTGGATAAATACTACATTTACAACATATCGTAGCGAAATGAAAGGGCTTCAATGGGGAGAATTGTATGATACATATAAAGATGTTACATTAGATAGTAAAAAACTAGAAGAAAAAATAGCAACACTTATGTCAGATGAAGATGTAACTAATAGGAAAGGTATATATGAATATGTATTAACTGGAAACGAAAATAAATTAAGCATAAGAGCATTTAGTGAAAGAGATAAAAGAAGTGCTTATGAAAGACAAAAGGGTATATGTGTTAAGTGTAATGAAAAATTTGCGATAAATGAAATGCAAGCAGACCATATTACACCATGGAGTAAAGGTGGAAAGACTATTCCAGAAAATTGCCAAATGCTCTGTGATGACTGCAATAGAAGAAAAAGTAATAAATGAAAAAAACTTTAAATGCAAGATTTAATTAGATAATTTATGTGCTAGAGTAAATTATAAATCTGCAAAAACATGATGTTTAAAGCAAAAACTGTACTTAAAATAAACTTGCACAAGAATACAAATATAAAATAAACGAGAAAAAAATCTCAATAATCGTTGCAAAATTATATAATTTGTAGTAAAATAAATTTATATAATTTTAAAAAGGAGACAAACTTATATGTTTATATATTTAGATATTGATAATATATGTGGTATAGATAATAAAATAAGCATAAATTTCTTGGCTGAACCCAGAAAGAAAACAAAAAAAGAAACAGTTGTTGAGATTAAATCTGGTAAAAATATAAACAAATTAACTGGAATATTAGGGTGTAACGCAAGTGGAAAAAGTAGTATATTGAAAGCAATTTGTGCAATAGATTATTTTTTATCATATAATGCAAGAACAGAAAAAGAAGCACAAGATAATAAGAGATATATCAGAAAAATAGAAGATATACTGCCCAAACCCAACATTAATAGGGGAAATGAATATTCTACAATTGAACTTTCTTCTTTCATAGAAAATTGTGAAATACCTGGAGTATATACTTATAAGTTACAATATTCTTTAGATATAGAAAAAGAAATAAAAGTTATTGAAAAATTATATTATAAAAAAGATTTTAATAGTAAAGACAAAGAAATTATTCATATTGAAAAGAAAAAGCTCGAAAGTGAAATTGGTATAAAATATAATTATAAGGAAAGTTTCATTGAAGAAATAAAAAAAGATTATTATGATGAAAAGATATTTATAAATTTTATGGATAAATATAGCTATTATAAATGTTTTTATGAATATATTACTAAAAAATTAATGTATTTAGAAGATGATGTAAACGATACTAGTTTACAACATTATATGATTAGAGAGTGGATAGAACAAGATAAAGAAACAATAGATGACGTTGTGAAATTAATTGATAAAACTATAGAAAGATTTGAACTCGAAAAGGTAGAGGGTACGAATAGAAAGATAATCTCATATTATAATTTACAAGGGGAAAAATTAGATTTTCTTGATATGTCTAATGGAACTAGGAAGTTTTTAACCTATATCTTTTTACTACTTGTAACATTAAATTCAAATGGAATTATATTAATTGATGAAATAGAAAATTCATTACATATGGATTTAGTAAAATTTATTTTAAAACTAATTACATTAAAAATATCAAATTCACAATTAATATTTACTACCAATAATCAATATACTCTTGATGAAGATATAATGAGAATAGATCAAATGTATTATTTAGATAAAAATGAAAAAGACAATATAATTTTAAAAAGGTTTTCAGAAAGCTTACGAGAAGAAAAAGAAACAAGAACGATAAGAAGTGATGAAACAATTAGATTAAAATTTAAAGAAAAAACTATTTGTAGAGGATTTCAACCAAGTTTTGAAAAAATAAATAACTTTGTAGAATCAATGGAAGATAAAAAAAGTTTAAATAAATATAAATTGTAATTAATTAAATACAACTATGTGAGAAAAAAATCTCATATAGTTGTATTTTTATGCATAAAAAAGATATCATTCCAACAATAAACGAGAAAAAAATCACAATAACTTGACAAGGCGAAAATAATGTAGTAATATATAAATGCAAAATAAAGTATGCCCATTAGGGTAGATGTATTAAAAAAGGAAGGAGTAACAAATATAATGATTTTATATGAAGATTTTTTACGAAAGAAATCAAAAGAAAAGCTAGGAAAGTTTGTTGCTTTAACAGAAAGTTGTAAATTTGAAGTTGACAAACAATATGATATTTTTATATCCCATAGTATTAAAGATAAGGAACTAATTGATGGATTAGCAATTGCATTAGAAGAAGCTGGATACACTTTCTTTATAGATTGGAAAGAAGATGAATTTAAGAATAGAGCTGATGTATCAAGAGAAACAGCAAGAAGACTAAAGGAATATATGGATAATTGTACTAGTTTAGTATATGTTTCAACTGAAAATACTAGCCTGTCTAGATGGTGTCCATGGGAATTAGGATATGTAGATGGCAAGAAAAATAAAGTTGCAATATTACCAATTTTAAAAGAAATACAGGGTAATGAATATGAAGGGGAAGAATACTTAGGGATTTATCCATATGTTAGATATACTTTAATACAGGATAAGAAAGAGTATGATTTTTGGGTTAAAGATGTTGGAATTGATTCTCAACCACTACGAAATTGGTTAGAGAGAAAATAGTTTATTAAAAATAATGAAAGAGAGGTATATGTATGAGAAAAAGAGCACTGGTAGTAGGTATTAACAATTATCCCAGAAGTCCATTAAATGGTTGTATCAATGATGCTAATGATATATCAAATATTCTTAAAACGCATGAAAATGGAAATCCTAATTTTAGCGTGAAAGAAATACATGATGTTGCAACCAAGGGAGATTTGATAGGAGAAATTAAAGAATTATTTAACGGAGAAAATGACACAGCTTTATTTTATTTTTCAGGACATGGAAGTATAAATGAATTAGGAGGGTATATAATTACTCCTGATTTTAGTGAAAATGACCTAGGTGTTAGTATGGAAGATATATTAAAGTTAGCTAATGGATCAAAAACTAAAAATAGAATTATTATTTTAGATTGTTGTTATTCTGGGGCAATTGCTAATCCAAATATAGAACATGGTTCGCTATGTACAATAAATAAAGGGGTAACAATTTTGACCGCAAGTAGAGATTGTGAATCTGCAATAGAGAGTAATGGGAGAGGAATTTTTACTACCCTGTTATTAGAGGGGTTAAAAGGAGGTGCAGCAAATCTCGAAGGGAAAGTAACACCAAGTAGTATATATGCATATATAGACCAAGCATTAGGAGCATGGCAACAAAGACCTGTATTTAAAACAAATGTTACTGAATTTAATCCTATTAGAGAAGTTAATCCTCAAGTATCTAAAGATATAATTCGAAAATTAAAAGAATACTTTTCATCTCCAAGTGAAGAATTTAAACTAGATCCTTCATTTGAATATACAAATTCTAATCATGTGGAACACGAAATAGTTAATCCCTATGCAGATGATAATAATGTTAAAATATTTAAAAATCTTCAAAAATTAGCAGGTGTTGGATTGATAGTTCCAGTAGGAGAAGAACATATGTATTTTGCTGCAATGCATTCTAAATCTTGCAAACTTACAGCATTAGGACAGTATTATTGGAAATTAGTAACTGAAACTAGATTATAAAAGAAGGAGGAAAAGTACTATGGCAAATAAAAGAATTTTTATAAGTTTTCCAGAGGAGGACTCTGTTTTAAGAGATTTCATAGTAGGACAATCTAGGAATGAACAATGCCCATTTGAATTTGTAGATATGTCAATAAAAGAAGCTTTACCGCAATCTGAATGGAAAAGTAGATGCAGAACAAAAATAAAAGGATGTGATGGGCTAATAGCACATATAACTAAAAATACAAAACAGGCTTCAGGAGAACTTTTTGAGATTAATTGTGCACTCGAGGAAAATGTACCAGCAATTGGTATATACAGTAGCAGTGACAAATATTCATATCCTATATATTTACCAAATCAATTATCTGGTAAAGCAATGGAGTGGAATTGGAACAATATCCATAATTGGATAAAAAAATTATAATTTTAAAATTACATATAAAAAACAGTAGTAAAATTACTGTTTTTTATTTTATCTTGCATTCCTATTTCGCTTCTCTCTAGTCCTCTGTACTTCCCTAGAATTGTGCATTTCAGAGATTGTCTCATTTGCCTTTAAACTGCGTTTTGCGATGCTTTTACACATCGTAATATCTGTAGTTGTCTTTTCTATTTTAGCGGCTAATTCTTGGATTTTGAGCGTAATATTTTCTCTTTTATCTTCGCCAGTAGTCCTGTTATATTTTTTCCATAAATTCTCTCTTTGACCCTTTAAAATTTTTAATTTTTCAATAGAATTATCTGTATATTTAGTAAGATCATCCAAAGTGTTTATTTTAGTTCTACACATAAATCTTGTTTCACTAGATATTTGTTCCATTTTCTTAACTTCTTCTTGCATAAATTTAGATAATTTAGGTGGATATTTAGGTTTAGGTGTTATTTTTAATAGATAACGATAATACCAATATAATGCTACTAACCCTTTTGTTTTCTTTTTTGCTCTAATGGTAGACCTTGCTTTATATCTGCCAATCAGACTACGTGCTTCTGGAAAAGGTATTCTTGTTGCTGTTGTATGGTAGATTCTTGTTACAATCATATTTCGGGCATAGTCTTCTCCAAAAGTTCTTTCAATACGAATATTCCTTGTATATGGCTCTTTTCTTAAGCTTAATTTACCGTTTCTATAAGTTAATATATACCCCATCTTTTTTAATATGTTTTCAAAGTCCTCATAACAGTAAGCCTGTGCAATTGCAAAGTCTATATCTTCACGAACTGCATTTGTGTAAAAATCACTTCTTGCATAGTTTTTATAATGCTCTTTTTCTTCAACAGTACTTAAACCATATTCACTACATATATCATCAGATATTTTTCTAATTAAAGCATAAGTGCTGTGTTTATTAGGATACCTTTTACCATCTACAAATGAGACAGAATTAACTACAAAGTGATTATGAACATTATCCGTATTAGTATGAGTTGTAACTAGCACTTGGAATCTATCTCCCCATATTTCATTAGCAAATTTTACTCCAATTTCGTGTGCTATTTCTGGTGTTGCTTCATCTCCCTTAAAAGATTGATATGCGTGATAACCTAATATGCCATCCGTTTTATTAAACTGCTTTTTAACTATTGTCATTTCTTTGTATGCAATATCTTTCACACAGTTTATTCCAGTAACATAGTATTGTTTTTCCGTTTTATCTTCATTTGTAACATAGCTTATGGCTTGATTTAAATCTGGAATTTCTTTTACGGTTTTATCTTTATTGGTTGCATATTCTATAACATTATTTATTTTATTTCCAATTTTCCATATCTTTGTTGTAGCCATAACTTATTCCTTTTTGACTGGCATTAAATACATTTCTTGTATGTCTGTTATAAAATCTAAAACCTTTTGTAATTCTTCATTGTATGAGCGATTATTTAGATAGCCATCTCTATTTGTAGCCCTTGCTATTTGGTTAATATTATTTGCAATTCCACCTAAATTTCTTAATACATAATAAAAGGTTTCATCTGGTTTTTCTTTTACTTTATATCCATTAATATATGCTCTAATAAAATTAGATTCAGATAGTCCTGCTTTTGCACATTTTTCTTTTAATAAATTATCTTCTTTTTCATCTATATAATATTGTTTTTTTATATGTTTTTTTCTCATTAAAATTCTCCTTTCGTATTGTCTTAATAGGGTTTGGGAGTTATCCCATCCTAGAATTGTGGCGGGAGTTACAATTCATTGCTTGCTTACCTTAAAAATCTTAATGTAACTCCCCCAAAATTAGTATAATTTTTATTCAATTAATCCTCGTTCTTGAAGATTTAAACAGGTTCTTACAGCACCTTCTATTAAAAGTTCTTTCTCATCATATTCTCTAATTTTTAGTTTTAATTCCATCATCTTTTGTAACATTTTGCACTCTTCTTTTGTTAATTCTAATGTAGAATTTGTATCATAAATATTATCAAGATTTGGATATTGTTTTACTATTCTTACTACTTCATTTCTTAATCTTTTGTACTCTGGATTTTCTATATTTAATTTATACCTAGCACAACTTGCTGTTTGTATCAGTTCATCTGTACTCATTTCAAATATACTTAAATGTTCCATAATTTTTTACCTTACCTTTCCTAATTACATATAATTTCATTAAATACTATTTCTTCAGCAACATTGCGAAGATTGTTCATTATGCCGACCCATTCCATTTGATTTTCTGTTTTTAATGCTTCAGTAACACTTTCTTTTTCAGCAAGTTGTTTAACAATATCTTCTACTCGCTGAATAGCAGTATCCTGTACTTGTAGCAAATGTGTTAGTAGAGTATCTTTCATTTTAAGTGACGTATAAAATCCTCTTTTATGCTGTTTTATATAATCTAGTCTTAATAGTCCATATTTACCTAAATTTACTTTTTTACCTCTGCTTTTTATTGTTAAATTTGGTATTAAATAATCCCCTTGTTTTGTATATTCTATTTTCATAATTAATCAAATCCTTTCTTTTTTCTAATTACTCATAATATAGCCAACTGCAAGTGTTGAGTCTAAACTCATTGTATTAACTGAATTGTATAGAGCAGTTAGTGTATATGATTTTATATTTTTAATCTTTTTTGTATTATCTTTTAAGCAATTTACAACATATTCAATATGACCTGGATTTATTTTTAATAACTGTGATTTAACTACTTGGGTAGGCTTTGGCTCACTATTTATATACACAAAATCCTTTTTAGTATTAAGTGTATCAATAGCTATATTAGTTATATCTTCAATTAAATCTGCATTACGAATATCACTTATTAAGTTGTCATATTCAATATTTTTCTTAAAAATATCTCCATAAGAATTTACCTTACCCACCTCATCTTGATTAGATGAGATAAGGTTAGTTATATTAGTTTTGATATTATTAGTATTGATTGGTCGTAAATTTTCCGTATCAAGAACCGTAGATTCTACGACTCCAGAGTCGTAATTTTTACGATTCAAAACTCGTATTTTTTCCGTATCTGGAACAACTGGTATTTCTTGATGTTGTATTTTACCAACATATATTAAATTAGGTTTACCTAGTCCCTGCCTCTTTTCAAATATTAAATTTGCTTCTGCAAGTAGGTTAAATGCTTTAGTAACAGTTTTATCAGATAATCCCAATTTATCTTGTACCTCGTGCCTAGTGAATATTAGATAAATATTTCCCTCTTTGTCATACCAATTATGCTTTTGTGACAAGGTGATCCTATCCAGTAAAAATCCATATAATAACTTGCTGTCAGAGTTCAAGTTATATTTATATAATGGATTTTCACATAGTTCTTGCGGCACTTGATAGTATTTATGTTCCAATACTTCATTAATTTTGTAACATTCTATTTCTTTCATAACCCTTTCCTTTCTAGCGAAAGAAACTCTATAGAACTTTCTAGAAATTTTCTAGAAACAAAAATCTTGATAAAAATCGTTCTAGAAATTTTTTCTAGATTTTTTTTATCAGTTTTACGAGATTTGTATAAAACCCCATAGAAAAAAGAGTGTCTACCAAACCCTTTGGTTAACACTCTTTCATCATTTTATAGTTTTCTGTGATTTCCTAGAAATCAGCCCTTTTTGGTCGGGGTGACACGAATCGAACGTGCGACCTCATGGTCCCAAACCACGCGCTCTACCAACTGAGCCACACCCCGAGATTATATAAACTCTATTAAGTATAACATCATTTTTTGGTTGCGTCAAGAAAAATTTATTACATTTATCACCATGAACAGCCCGCTGTCAACAGCCCAATAGCACCAACTGGCACATGTTTTGTGTTTTTCCATTATTTATGATAAAATGAGGCAACAAAGGGGAATATATAGTATGAAGAAAATAATATTGGTTTTAATTATAGTTGTTGTTTTAATAGTTGCAGTGCTATTGTTCTATTTCAACCGTAGCCCAAAAATCGAAATAACAATGGCAGAAGACCTAAGCTTGGAGTTTTTGGGTGAAAAAAAGGTGTCTGATTTTATTATTAGTATAAATGGAAATATTATAGACGATTTTTTAATCGATACCACAACTGTTGGTAAAAAAACAGTTGATTTTACTTTTATAAATGACGACAATAAAAAGGCAGAATATTCTTATGAAATAACAATTACAGATAACATACCACCTGTAATTTGGCTGGGCGATACGTATACTGCTACTGTTGAAAGCGAGATCGATTTAACAGAAAAAATTATGTGTGGAGATAACGCAGACGATAACCCTGAAAAATATATTGAAGGAGATTATGATTTAAATAAAATTGGTAATTATCCGTTAACTTTTGTTGCAATAGATAGTAGTGGAAACGAAACTAGAAAAGACTTTACATTAAAAGTAATTGAAAAAAGCAGTACAGTTAAACCACCAAGCAAAACCGTTACTTTATTTAGTGATGTTGTAGAAAAATACAAAAACGAAAACACACAAATTGGAATCGATATTTCCAAATGGCAAGGTGATATAGATTTTGAAAAGCTAAAAGATGCAGGTGTGGAATTTATAATTATGCGTGTTGGAACTGCAAAAGGAAGAGACGGAGAGTATGTGCTAGATGAAAAATTTGAACAAAACATAACAGAAGCAAACAAGCACAATATACCAGTTGGCATATATTATTTTTCATATGCAACTGGTATAGAACATGCCATAAGCGATGCAAGATGGGTGCTTAAGCAAATAGAAGGCTACAAAGTGGATTTACCTATTGTTTACGATTGGGAAAACTGGAGTAATTTCAATTCATATGAAATGAGTTTTTATAAATTAACAGCAAGTGCAAATGCTTTTTTAAACACATGTGCTGAACATGGATTTAATGGCATGCTTTATGGTAGTAAAAAATATTTAGAAGAAATTTGGATGCCTACTGCATATCCTATTTGGCTTGCACATTATACTGCAAAAACCGATTATGAAGGTGGTTATATGATTTGGCAACTGTGCGAAAACGGTAAAGTTGAAGGGATAAACGAGCCAGTAGATATTAATGTATTATATAAATAAATATTAAACAATTTCCAAACCGGTATTTAAGCTTGTGCCTTCAAACAAAATTTTACTGCCTTTTAATAACCTTACTTTCATTTCTGAATTAATGCTTTCAGTTATTGTTTTTTTCATGCCAGCCAAACTGGGTGCAATTAATTGCAAACTGTCTTTTCTTTGTATATTTATATATAATCTATATCTGTTCTTTTTAATTAAAATACTAACTATATTTCCACTACCATTTATTTCAACATGTTTAACTCTAGCTGAGTTATATGTAGCAAATCTGTATTCTTTTCCATTAACTAAAAAAGCACAAATAAATCCTCTAAAATTAATTTTCTTAAAAGGAACGTCTGCTATAGATAAAAAAAGCGATGTTTTTTCTTTATCAAAACTGTTTGCCTGACACCATAAATACGATTTTGGGAAATTTATACCCCAATCTTTTTCTATATATCCGAACATCATTTAAAAATGTATAAATACTTTTTCCGTCTCTTCTCATTATTTCTAAAGCACCATTTAAATTATGATATAAGCTTATAACATCATGATAACATTCTAAAAAACCACAGTAAGCGAATGGACCCATTATATTGGGGTTAACTTTATTTTTATTTATACTAATTAAATTGGAATATATTATCTCACCCAAAATCCTAATATTTTCGGTATCAATATTAATACTAATTCCAGCTTCGGAAAAATAACTATTCCCAATTTTCACATAAAATGGAGTATTAGAATAGAAAAATTCTGAAAAATCATATCTAACATATTCTGAAAAGTTATTTGATATTATTTGAATAAATGCATGTTTATTATTTTTCTCTAAACTAATTCCTGTAATAAAAGATATAGAATAATTTTCATTACTATGTTTAAAATACCAACCTTCAAAATAGTTTTCTTTTTTAACCAAACTTATCACCCAGATTTAGTATTACCAGTTTCCTTTTGGGAATACTAAATTTATTATGAATAAAACATATGAGTTATTATTAAGAATATTTTTAGGTTTCTTTGTTTTACTAATTCTTACCAGGCTAATCGGGAAAAAACAACTTGGACAATTAAACATATTTACTTATATTACAGGAATAGCAATAGGGAATATGGCAGGTGAAATGATACTTCATCCAGAAGTAAAAATTATTAATGGAATAATGGGAATGACAGTCTGGACCATTTTAATTTTTATAGTAGAATTTGTAGGCTTAAAATCTGGGAAAGTACGAAGTGTACTAGATGGGGAGCCGACTATTGTTATAAAAAAAGGAATGATACAATATAAAGAACTAAAGAAAATGAGATTAAATTTAGACGATTTAACAATGCTGTTAAGAACTAATAATGTGTTTTCAATAAAAGATGTAGACTATGCAATATTGGAACCAAATGGAGACCTAAGTGTTTTGAAAATAGAAGAAAAGCAACAAATTGCAAAAAAAGATATGAATATAAAATTAGAAAAAGTGATGCTTGTTCCAAGTGAAATTATTACAGATGGAAAAATTGTTTATAAAAACTTAAAAGAGCTAGGCAAAACCGAAGAATGGTTGAACAAGGAATTAAAAGCAAATAAGATATATAGTGTAAAAGATGTTATATATGCAGAGCTACAAAGCGACGACACTCTGCATATACAAGCAATGTACAAATAAAAATACTTACTCATCTATACAGAAGAGTAAGTATTTTTTGGCGAACCAAACTAGGACATATACATAATTGCTTACTGTTACTGAAAAGATGTTGAAAATTGTAATATATATATATATAATATGTATAAATAGTATAGTTTAATTAATTGTATATAAGGGGGTTAGCCATGTATAACCTAACTAAACAAAAAGGTAACAAGTTAAAATGGATATTGCTAATTGTAGCAATTCTATTAATTGCATTTTTAGGAATGAAGTATTATCAATATAACATATTAATAAAAGTAGGAAATTCACTTATTAATGTATATGAGGGAAAGAATTATTATTATGAGACTAATGATATTACTGGAGACTTAACTTTCCCAAATGATAAAAAGTGGATTAAAAACAATAAAATTGCAATGCAAACAACAGATAATTATAATAAAGGAAATACTATTTGGTATATGGACACAGAAAAAGACAATATATATATTGTCTCAAAAACAACTAAAACCTATTTCAAAATGAATGAAGATGTTGTTCAATCTATGTTTGATGTTGGTTATGCTTTTATAAATCTTCCTGCAATATGTTCAATATCAAGAAGTCTGGTAGCGAAAGACATAGAAAATCTAAATGAGTTTTATAGTGTATTAATAAAAATGAAATTTGAAAATGATACATACAATGGGGAAGAATGTTATAAAATATCATATAAAGACATATCTTATTTTAATATTACTTGGATTAGTAAAAATACCTTTTTGCCAACAAAAAGCATACATATGTTTAGCAAAGATGCTCCTATTGAAGTGGCATATACAATTATTCCAAATATAGTAGAAGATAAAGATGTTACATTCTTAGATATAGATGAGTACAGTCTAATTGAAAATGATGAGCCTTAATGTGTTTTGGCTATATCGATTTAGATTAAAACAAAATGATTTAATTAATAATAAGGATGTAATTGTTAAACTGTTTAAAATGGCATATGAAGCTTATACGGGGAATAAAATAGAAGAAATATCAGCAAATTAGATAGTTTAACTAAGCAATTTGCGAGAAATATATGTTGTATTTGAATTAAAAAAATACTTACTAATTTGCAAATTAAAAGGGCAAGCAAATTTCTTGCTTACCCTCCATTGACAAAGTGTGTGAGTGTTTTAGGTATAGTTTAATACTCAGTTTGTACAAGATATCCACTTATTATGGATTCTGTGCCTTTGGTTTTGAAAGTTACAGTATAACTTCCACCGGAAGTACCGTCAATCAATACTGAGTTATTTGAACCAACGTATACAGTAGCCTTTTTAGAGCCATTAACATACACATCGCAATCATTATAAGAGATGTATACAATAGCTCTCAACTTATGGCCGGAACTTGGCGAAACAGAATGCGATATAGAATCGAATATCCGTACCGCATCATAAAACTTAAGTTCCGCATAGGATCTAGTTGATGTATTGGAATCTTTGTCAGAATTATCCAATAATTGTTCAGAATCTACAAATTCTGAATCTGTAAATTCCGAATCTGTAAATTCTGAATCTACAAACTCCGAATCTGCGAAAACAACTGATGTTAGACCAATGCAAAGCACTAGTGCTAACAAAATAGATATAAACCGTCTCATATTCTAAACCTCCATTTTGGTTGTTCACACACTTTGCTAATGTATCAAGAACTTGAACAATTTCAAGAACTAACTTTTGAATTATACTACGGTCTTTGATTAATGTCAACGAAAATCTAGAAAAATGTCTAATATACTTGTAATATATATAATTTAAATATATAATTATTTTAAAATATACTTAAAATAGTTGTAAAATGGAGAATAAATATTATGATAAAGAAGTTACTTAAAATAGTTGTGCTAATAATCATTTTTGTTTTGTTAGGAATGACTATACTTGTTATGAGAAAATTTGTAATCTTGCATAGGTTAGATGAGTTGTCAAAAAAATTTGAGAATATTGAAAACTATTCATATAATGTAATTGGATATAACCCTGATTATAACGAAAAAGCACAAATTACAGGAATTACTACATATGTAAAGGGCAATAAGTATCTAATAAACGGAAACAGATATGAACAAGGAGATAATAATAAGGACGTAAGTATGTTTTATAGTGACGGTATAGATGAAATAGGAATATGGATAAGGAGTAATGGTATAAAGAGTACTACAGTTAATGGCATTAATAGTACTACAATTGACGGAGTTACTACTGTTACAGAAAGTCTGACTATTACTGGAAATCCTAGCAAGCTTACCGAATTAGGAATGCCTTGTTCGTACAGTTGGTTAAAAGAACTTAAAAACATTGGTTCTTCAAAAATTTCAACAGATGAGTGTAACTCTCAAAAATGTTATTTTATACAAGTTAAAGGTATTGCAGAGCTTGAACCAGATAAAGAAACAAAAATATGGGTAAATAAAGAAACTGGAATAATTGTAAGACAAATTGACAATGATTGTGTGTATGATTATAAATATAGTGTAAATAATGTAAAAGATAGTGATATAGTTAAACCAGAAATTTAATGCATTACAATATTATAGCAAATTAACTTAGTTATAAGATAAAAAATAGGCCACACATAAACGTGTAGTCTATTTTTTCGTTATTATTCCAACTTAATTGTGACTGCAAAGCCACCTATAAAATAATAAATATTTTGTATCATCTGGTTTTGGTGATCTGGAGACGATTCGAACGTCCGACCGACGGATTAGAAATCCGTTGCTCTATCCAACTGAGCTACCAGACCATATTATATAAATAATAACAATAAATATATTAACATACATACAGCTATTTGTCAATGATTAATTGCCCTTTGGCAAGGCGATTTTTTGCCAAAATAAATCATAAAATTCCTTACGGAAGGTTAACATAACGCTTGACAAGTGCTATGCAAATATGGTATAATATATTCAGTTTTGCAAAATAATATTTCGTCATATTTAACAAAAGAATTCATAAATTTACATAGGAAAAAAGAATAAATGAATAGGTAAAAGTAAAGAATAATATTGTTAAATATGGAGGAAATATGGATTTAAAATATATTAATAAAAATGATGGATATATTATTGATAGAAAATTTACTGCCCCAGATGAACTAGAAGGGTTAAACACATATAAAGAAAGTGGAAACATGGTACTTACGGAAGTGTTGCCAATAGGAGATATAGATAGAGAAAAGTCTATTACAGAATATGCATTTGATAACATGAAAGAAAACATTTTAGAAACAGTAAAAAAGAAATATTTTGTGTCTGATAATGGAATAGTTAATTTTTATTTTGAAGGCAATGTAGAAAAAGATATGAGTAGCAAAACATATGTAAAGTTTAAAAATAAAGAAATACCAGTAACACCAACAAACTTTAATGTGCGTTTTGAAGTAGAAGTAAAAGTAACACCAAAAAATTTCCTAAAAATACAATACAATAACTTAGTATATAGAATGAACTCAATCTAGAGTTAAATTGCAACATGAAAAAAAGAGACTGTCCTAAAAATAAAAATTCAAAGCCACGAATGGAAATATATATATTAAAAATAGATAGTGACCAGTAAGGAAATCTGTTTTTAATATATATATTTCCATGTGAGGCTAGTAAAATTTATTTTAGGACAGCCTCTTTTTTTTATGTTACAATTCTCAAAATATATTGAAAAATATTATATAATAGCATATAATATATTGTACTATGCGGCTATAGTTTAATTGGATAAAATACTTCGCTACGAACGAAGAGACGTCTGGGTTCGAGTCCCGGTAGCCGCACCATAAATGTTATTAATAGGTGAGTATATAAAGTGGAAAAAGAAAATACCAAAAGAAGTAAATCGGTTTTAAAAGTTTGTGTTATATTTTTAAGTATTACATTTGTGGTTTTTATTACTTCAAGATATATTTCAGAAGAGGGCTTCAGAGACGCTGTAGATACATACATATTTCGTAAAACTGTAAGCAATGAAAACGTAAGCGTAATTGAAATAAATTCAGATACAAACCCATATATTTATGCCTACGATAAATACATTGTTATATTAAACAAAAACAATTTATCTGCATATACATCTAGCGGGAATAGAGCCGTAGAGTTTGATGTGAACGTATCTGTACCGCTTATGTATTCAAATGGCAAATATTTAGTACTTGCAGAAAAAAAAGGGCAAAAAGCATACCTAATATCTGGAACTAATATGTTATGGCAAAAAGATATAGATGGCGACATATCAATGATAAGTGTAAATAAAAATGGGTATGTGAGTGTTGTTATAAGAAATACAATATATAAATCTATAATTGTTTTATATAACCCAGAGGGTAACGAACTTTTCAGAACATATATATCAACAGACTATGTTGTTTGTTCAGAAGTATCAAACAACAATAAATATTTGGCGATTGGTGAGACCGATTATTTTGGAACTATAATAAAATCAAGAGTAAAAATATTTTCAATAGCACTTGCACAAACAAAACCAGAAGATTCAGTTGTATATACATACAATGGAGATATAGGTGAGGTTATTACAAATATAAAATATCAAGATTCTGAAAATGCAATATGCATGTTTAACACCTGTATCCAAAAAGTTACACCTTCAAGTGACGAAAGATTGTATGATGTAACCAGTAACGATATATTTGTAGATATAAGGTTAAAAGATAATATAGCTATAGTCAACAAACAATCTTCAGGACTGTTTTCATATGAATACGATATAAAAATGAAAAATATAAACAACAAAAGTGACAACATATATATTTTAAAAAACAGTGTTCCTAAAAATATTATTATTTGTGGAAACCTAATCGGGCTAAATTTTGGAAACAAAGTACAAATAATAAACTCAAGTGGATGGCTTATAAAAAAATATACAGCATTAAAAGAAATACAAAGTCTGGTATTAGGAGAAAGTGTAGCAGGTGTGGTTTACAAAAATAGAGTTGAAATAATTGGTTTATAGGGGGCCTTATGGGAATAATAAACTGGGTTGCGTTTGGTGGAATATTAATAGATATAATAGTAATTTGTGCAATTATATGGAATTCATTTTGGGGATATAAAAAAGGATTAGTTAATGTTATATTTAAAATTTTAGCATTTTTTGTAGCACTTATAGTGGTTCTTATTCTATATAAACCAGTATCTAATTTTATTATTGAAAACACATCAATAGATGATAAAATATCTAACGCAATATATACAAGTTTAATGAAAACAACAGTGGCAGATGGCGAATTATTAAAACCAACAGCAAGCAACAACATGTCAACACAAGTAGTAAAAGTTATAAATTCATTTGTCTCAGAAGCTATAAAACAAGCGAAATCAGATGCAGCACAATATGCCGCCATTCAGCTTTCATATATGATTATAAGGCTTGGAACAATAATATCATTATTTGTTATAACAAGATGTCTTTTAATAATGGTTAGTTTTGTAGCTGAATTAATAGTAAAATTGCCAATTATAAGAATGTTTAATAGATCTGGCGGATTGATATATGGAGTAGTTAAAGGTTTTTTAATAGTATATCTTTTATTTGGGATATTATCTATTATATCACCATTAATAAGCGATGCGGGAATTATAAAAGCAATTCAAGATTCAACAATTGGAAGCAGAATGTATAACAACAATTTTATATTGAAATTGATTTTTAAATAACAGGAGAAATAAATTGAGTAAAAAGAAAAATAAAATGAAAATATTTAATATTTTTTTAATATTGGTACTTATAGTAGCAGTAGTTTTTGGGACGAGAGTATATATGAATGGTGGAGGAGTTCAAGGTGTTTTAATGACTGCACTTGGACAAACCCAAGAGTATTTGGAAGACATGGACATATTATATGTTTTATTGCTACGGAATAAGTGAAGATTTAGACACAATACTTACAGATACAATAATACTATGTGGATATAATCCAAGAGAACAGACATCATTTATGCTTTCTATACCAAGAGATACATTTATTGGAAAAGATAAGAACAATGGAAGAGCAACAGATAAAATAAATTCGCTATATACAATAAGCCCAGAAAAAGCGATGGACAAAGTATCTGAGATAACAGGCATACCAGTTAAATATTATGCAGTTATAAACACAGATTCGTTAGTTAATGTTGTAGATATAATTGGCGGAGTGGAATTTGATGTTCCAATAGATATGAAATATGATGACCCTACACAGAATTTACACATAGATTTAGAAGCAGGCATGCAAAAAATAGATGGAAAAAAAGCAGAACAATTATTGAGGTTTAGACACAATAATAATGGGAGTTCATATTCGTGGGAATACGGAGATAATGATTATGGAAGAATGAGAACACAGCGAGAATTTATAAAAGAATTGGCAAAACAAACAATTAGATTTAAAAATATACCAAAAATAAAAATATTAACAAATGAAGTGTTTAACAACTTAGAAACAAATCTAACATTTGACCAAGTAGTTGCGTATGTGCCATATGCAATAAATATAGACACAGAGAAGATAGACGGACAGCAACTGCCAGGAGTATCGGAAAAATGTAATGAAGTTTGGTTTTTTATACACAATAAAAAGGAAACCGAAGAGCTGGTAAAGGCAATGATAGAACAAATGGAAAATAAGATAGAAGAAAGTAAATGAGTTGCCAGTAGGGACGGTTCTCGTGGCAGACGTGTCCCCTGTGGCAGATTAAAATCTGCCACAGGGGACACGTCTGCCACGAGAACCGTCCCTACTGGC
>Ga0082212_10004985_pt1 | contig 18276 bp, 13 predicted proteins | sample TergutNt197P3_FD_71548 | JGI IMG/M metagenome (GOLD analysis project Ga0082212, IMG submission 71548) | Neocapritermes taracua P3 segment gut microbial communities from Petit-Saut dam, French Guiana - Nt197 P3 | ecosystem: Host-associated > Arthropoda: Insects > Digestive system > Gut ...
GAAGAAACGACTATAGAATCCGAAACCGAGGAAGCGATAGACGAACCTACGGAAGAAGAGACGACCGAGGAGTCAACGACAGAATCCGTGATAAATGAAACGACAACAGAGGAGGAATCAATCGAGCCGACAGTCGAATCGACGACAGAGCCGATAATCCAAGAAACAACAACGGCAGAACCCACTACGGTAAATCAGACTACTACAGAGCCTGTGAGACTTCCTCAAGAAGTGTTCGAGTCGATTTACGAAGACGACGTTGATATAGAGTGGCTTGGCGCGAACGCAACGCCGTTAAGCAACGGTTGGTTCGCCGTAGACTTAAGCGATGATTGGTGGGAGATATTCGACATGAGAGGCACACCGCTTGGCGTGATATTCCTGCCGGACATTTATGATATTGAAGAATTGGATATAGTATTTATTGAAAGTAATCTTATCACACTCGAAAACGTGACGGCTACGACGACGGTTGAAGTGACAGAACTCGCTAAAACTCCGAGAGACAATCCGCAGACAGGCAACAGTATCTATGCAATCATAGGCTTGCTGATGTTGACTGTGGCGGGTGCGGCAATCGTGAAAAGAAAAATAACAGGATAGACTAATAATTATATAAATCCCGTAACTTTTATTGTTACGGGATTTTTTATGCAGAGATTTATACGAATAATCTTGACTTTTATGTGGAAACATGATATTATATGTGATACTATCTACGAAAATTATGTCGAAAACTCCAGAATAACAAAAATAACACAGGAGGAAACTGTAATATGAAAAACACACAACGCAAGATTATGAGCGTGATACTTATAATGGCGATGTTTGCGGGACTTATACCGGGGTTGCTGGATTCGTTTACGTTAGATGTTTCCGCAGCTCCGGGAACGACAGAGATTATACCGGGTGAATACACGCTTAACGGTGGAGCGAAAAGCGGGTTCAACTATTTCCACATGGTGGGTACGGGAGCGAAAAGACCCGGCGAAGCGGAAGGTGCATTCTGGCAGGACACATTTTGCACGCACAAAGACTACAATTCCGGGTCGGGTTCGTATGTGTACTACTACAACGCCAACCCCGGCGAAACAGCCGCGTCCAACCCGTTGTTTTATACCAACGTGCTAAATCAGGGTACAGCCGTGAAAAACGGCATCGAGATGACTGTGGCGCAGTACCGTGATTTGCGTTATTGTATACTCTACACCAACGTCAACCGTGATTCGTTCGGGCAGTACGCCTACTGGAGCTATCTGGCGGAGAAGATACCGGAGAGATACTCATATCTGAGCGGGCGTGCGCCATGGGACGACGACTGGGAAATAAAATACTTTGGCGCGAAAGCCGACCCGAATTTCATGGGGTTGGGAGCGATTGCTGACGGACAGACTATCGACATAGGCGCGGAAATCGGCGTGCAGTTCAGCGGGCCGACTGTCGTAACTCTTAGTGAAACATCGGGGCGCGCAGGTCCGTTCAAAGTCGAATGGACTCCGGGGAGCGACCCCGTTCTGGCGCAGTTAAATTGCGGTCCGAACAAAGACAGCGTGCCTATGTTTATGCTCAGCGCGAGCAGTTCAGCCGTACGGTTCTACAGTACCAATACGAGCAGGGTGCCGATTTCTAATGTTCGTCTGGGTGGCGAGTTCTATATCGAGTACAACCCTAACGCCAAAACCGGCGGTACGGTAACCGTCACGGTTTCATCGAATAAAAACTTCATGACAAAAGTAATTGCCGACCAGTTTTTTATCCACCCGCGCTCGCAGAACCAAATCAACGTTGACACGGAAACACAGCGAATGGGGAGCAGTTTCAGCGTTACGGTACCCATACCCGCGCCAAGCCCCGTGCCCGACCATGAAAACGATTATGATTATGTCCGTCCGACAGTCGAAAAGCAGGTAGCTGTTGACAATCATGTCAACGTCGGCGACGGTTATGTTGACGTTCTCACAGTAGCTCCCGGAACGGACGTCATACACAAGATGACCGTAACGTCTGACGACCCTAAGGGCACGATTCTTACGTTCCAGAATATGGATTATGATTTATACCCGTCGGTTTTATTTACGACGGAGGGCGATGTACCGACAGACACCGCGCTTGTATATGACGCGACGCAGTTCAAGTCGGCGATTGACGCTAATAAAAACATCAAACTGATGGCTGACATAACCCTGCCCAATTCATGGGTGGCTTCTTCGACCGTTTACAGCGGCATATTCGACGGCAACGGGTATCTGCTCATAGGCGGGGACGCAATGACCGAGCCTGTGTTCCGTCATACGCTTGACGCAGTATTCTACCGCGTATCGTTTGTCGGTTTCAAGATGACGAGGGAGGATAATTACTCTACGGCAACCTTCAAAAATGGTGTTGGAGGAGCGGCGGGAGGAGGCCGTGTTGTGGGTACTTTGGTTGATGATTTCGACAGTACGGCTTCGTCACCCCGTGCGCGTATGATAGACTGTTATGTACAGGGTTTTTTAAGACCTAAAGCCAACAGTCTAAGTATTAACGTGGGCGGAGTAGCCGGAAATATCTATGCAAGGGAAATTTACGGAGTCAAGGCACTTATTGATATTGATTTTGAATCTTTATGTAACCAAAGCAATGGTATCGGCGGGGGGTTCAGCGTTGCCGCCACGCATATATTTGAAAATGTAGAACTTATGACGGGTAGCAATTTAAATCTCGAATTTAAAAATCAAACCGGCAGTGTTGCGTCTCAGTTTATAGCCGGTATTTCGGACAGGCTGTATATGTTCGGCGACGAGCGCGAAATACGTAATTGTTCAGCGGATTATTCAATATATTTAAATTTTGAAGGCGGTGTTATTAATGGTGGATATATGACCCATGCATATATAAGCCAATTTGGCGGAATGGTCCGTTCGTTATATTATGCCGCTTTGGTAGACAGATGTTCTGTACGCTGCGAATACATCGGTAAAGACACCGACACAAGAACAGACACAGTCACCGAAGTGCTTTTCCAAAAGTTCGGTGGTTTAGCGCGTGTTTCCGGAGACGCGGGGTTTACTACTTATTCAAATTGTTTTGTCGAATTTGACGATTTGGTGAATACAATGAGCGGAAGCGGAATAGTCTATAACGACAGTCCTTCTGGTTTTTGTTTTAACTTTGAAAATTGTTATGCAAATATAAATATACAAGGCAATAGGGGAAACAGTAATATCGCGGGGATTTTATACTCTGCTAATTCGGTTAACAATCCATCATTTAACAATTGTTTCACCGAAGGCTCGCTCACATTGGGTACTCTTACAGAAAGTGCCGCTAACGCCGCTATCGGCGGCATTACAACAGCCGGAATAAATAGCGGTTTCATAGGCAGTATAACCAACTGTGGTTCCAGCATGGCAATGGGCGATAACGGCTTGGCAAACGCCAGAATAGGCGGTATCTGGGGAAATCGCTCTACTACCTATACTTCTGAAGTGATGAAAATCAAAAACTGCCTGTTCGCGGGTGAAATCGAAACAACCGGCAGCAGTAGTACCGCAAAAGAAATATATAATTGTGACATAGTTGCCTGTTCAGGGAGCAACAACTACACAGTAACCGCAAGCATGGACGACGAAACCGGACCCGACGGTCAAACGATAGATATATCAACATTTGACACCGCAGCAACCGCGCTTGCGTTCTTCCGTACGGGTTTGGGCTGGGGAGACAGCGCAATCATCGAAAGCCGTCCCGGAAAGACAGGAGCATTGTCGCCCGTGTGGTACATGGAGAACAAAGGGACATCAACGACTCCGTACTGGCTTCCAGCCCTTGCGACAGCCTATCGGTGGCCGGCACAGCGGATATATGTTACGGACTACTACGACCAAAATAACGAACAGGAGTTTATCGAACACCTGTATATATGGAATGGAACGGCGTTCGAACCCCTGTGGGACGCGGGAGTGCGAATGTCGGGGACAAACGCGTCAGACCCATACGCAAGCGTAGACTTCTACATGGCTCCCGGAGATAACACATTCGACTTCTATTACTTCATCGGCGACAACAGCAAATCAAGCGGAGAGGACGGACCTTGGGATAATACGGGAGAATGGCAGAACACGGTGAAAATCACGCCGCGAGACAACGTACTCATATTCGATGGCGGCGACAAATCGAAGCCAACGCTTGACTGGTTTGGCGCGTACGACGATGATTGGGTACTGTGCGAGGACGCGGGGGAAACTCTGGAGATACGGCTGAACATCATCAAGATGACGACAGTGGCAAATTATCCCATGCCGTTGGACGGGTGCGAGTTCACGCTGTACAAGTCAAACAGCGTGTTCGGCTCACGGACGCTTGTTGATACTCTGAAACCCTCTGACTACATCGGATTGGACTACGCCGACCGCCCTGTTCTGACCGACGGCTGCTATGTGCTGGTCGAAACCGGTGCGCCGACATATTATTCGAATAACGTCGATAACAAATGGTATCTGATAGTAGCGAACGGCGAAGTGCGAATGTACGAAGATACGCTGTTGATTGACGAAATACCGCTCGGCGAGGAGCGCGGGGTGTTCAGTTACGGCGTAGATACGCTCATATACGGAGCGCATATCGAAAACAATATGAACACGGGCGTGCCTACTGCCAGAATCTCGCTGGTGAAGTGGAACGAAGACGGCAGCGAGGAGATTTTCGGCGAAACATTGACGGAAAACGGTATGCCATGGTTCACGGGAGCGGTGTACTCGATGAGGAAGTACGAGGGTGACGACTGGACGGGAGCGAAATTCGGTTACGGCAATATGCTTGTATACGGGGAAGACATCGGCGGCGCAATGATGGAAAACTGCGTTGACATCATACCGGGGTATTACGAACTGGTGGAGATACGCGCACCCTACGGGTACGCGACCGACCCGACTCCGATATATATACACTTTGACGGAGATACGCTGAATATTAAAACAGATACACACGCGGAGGTGGAAATAAGCGGCAAGACGGCGACAATCAACGCGAAAAACGCGAAACAGAAGTATGAGATAACGCTGAACAAATATAACTCGGACGACGACGAACCGATTGCGGGCATCGCGTTCAAACTGATAAACGCCGCGAATAACACAGTAATCGACACATTCACAACTGTGGGAGCAAACGGCGAAGTGACGGTAACTCTGCCATACGGCGACGGCAGATATATCATAAGCGAGATTCTGACGAGTTCGCAGTATTACACGAAGATACCCGACTATACAGTCGAGGTGTCAAACGGCGAAATGTCGGTCAGGGGTGGTCCGCACGGCTACGATTTCACAGTAGTACGCGGACAGCGCGACGACCAGTACTATATATCACGCTCGGTGAGGAGACTGAGCCGCTTGACGAAGTGACGCTCCCCGAAGATGTATTCATCGACCCGGACGACGCGTTGTTGATAGGGCTGATACGCGTGACGCTGGGAGTGCCGAACAAGCCGTATACCCCAACGTACACGCCGATTGATGATGACACCACTACTACGACTGAGCCGGAAACGACGACCGAGGAAGAAACGACTACGGAATCCGAAACAGAAGATGAAACCACGACAGAACCTACGATAGACGACACAACAGAAGATGATACCACAGAGTCTGAAACAGATGAATCATCAACAGAACCCACGATAGCCCAGACGACCGGAGAAGGCACTACGACAGAATCTGTGACAGAACCTGCGTTAGACGAACCCACGACGATAGAATCCACGGCAGGCACAACGGAGCAGACAACCGCGGCGAGGACTGTAGTGATACCGGAGAACCTTGAATTGTATGACGAAATGCCAAACGGCGCAGTTCCGCTTAGTAACGGCTGGTTCGCGGTGGAGTTGAACGACATGGGTTGGTGGGAGATATTCGATATGAGCGGAGTACCGCTTGGTGTGATATTCGTGCCTGACGGTGTAGATATATCTGATATAGATATATCGTTCATCGAGCAAAATCTGATTCCTTTCGGAAATGTAACGGCTACGACGGCGGTTGAAGTGACAGAACTCGCGAAAACTCCGAGGGACAATCCGCCGACCGGCGATAGTGATTGTTTCCATGTAATCTTAGGCTTGTTTATGTTGACTTTAGTTGGCATAGTGGTCGTTAAGAAAAAAGCTGTCAGATAAATAATAATAAAGCAAAGGCGAGGAATAGCAAATAATGCTATTTCTCGCCTTTTTTGTGCTATATAACCCTATTAACGTATGGCGTCGCCGTATATAATAAACATAAAATCGACAAATTTTAATATAATTTACAGAGGTGTCGCTTTGTGAAATTAAAACAAGAAACTATAATAAAACTGGAAATTGAATTAAAATTACATATAAATAAAAAATTATTTGAAAAGGCGTTTATTACAGAAGAAATGTATATAAAAGCAAAACAAAAAATGCTATCTCTTGATAAATCCGAAAATATGTGATATAATGTAACAAAAGACAGTCAACATAAAGGAGATATTTATATATGGATTTATTCAATATTCGCAATCAGTTAAACGCAGGTAAAAATATTTACGATATACCAATGAGGGTTACATATTATGCGAGGGTAAGCACTGACAAAGATGAACAGGTTCATTCTTTGTCCGCGCAAGTTACATATTATTCGGATTTTATCAGAAAAAAACCGAACTGGACATTTGTTGACGGATATATTGACGAAGGATTAAGTGGCACAAGCGTAAAAAAACGGGAATCTTTTTTAAAAATGATTGACGCCGCTAAACTTAACAAATTTGATTTTATCGTTACAAAAGAAATAAGCCGGTTCAGCAGAAATACCGTTGACAGCATAAAATATACGCAGGATTTATTATCGGCAGGAGTGGGCGTTCTGTTCCAGTCGGATAATATAAATACTTTATATCCGGACAGCGAACTCAGGCTTACTATTATGTCAAGCATAGCACAGGAAGAAGTAAGAAAAATTTCCGAAAGGGTAAAATTCGGATTTAAACGCTCAATCGAAAATGGCGTTGTACTTGGCAGTAACAGGATATGGGGTTATAAAAAAGATAATGGAAAACTTATTATTGTTGAGGAAGAAGCGGAAATAGTCAGAAATATATTTAATCTGTACGCGAATGAAAACAAAGGCTTGCGGGCAGTTTCAAACTGGCTTGACGATAACGGTTATAAAAATAATAACGGCAATGAATTTTCATGCAGCGCGTTAAAAAATATCATAATAAATCCTAAATATAAAGGTTATTACTGCGGAAATAAAACGCATAAATACGATTACCGCAGAGGGGACAGAAAATATATAGAATCTGCCGAGTGGGTTATGTATAAAGACGAGGATTCCGTTCCGCCGATTGTCAGCGAAGAGTTATGGGACAGAGCAAATAAAATTTTACGTAAGAGAAGCGAAAAAATGTCAGGCGAAAATAAAACGAGTTATCAGAATAAATACCCGTATAGCGGAAAAATAATTTGTATGAATCATAATTTGCCGTATCATCACATTGAATTTAAAAACAAAGCCGGCGGGAAAGAAGCATGGAGATGTAAACGGTACGCCGAAAAAGGAGCTGCCGGCTGCACAAGCCCGATTGTATATACAAAAGAAATAGATGATATTATGCGTCATATTATGGAAATTGTATTTAAAGAAAAAAACAAAATAATTAATGATTTGATTAAAATATATTCTGATATAAGCATCAATTCGTCCGTCAGGGACGATATAGCGAAATCAAAAGTCAAAATCAACGAAATCTTAAAATTAAAAAATAAACTTCTGGATTTGAGTATAAAAGAAAAAATTACGGACGATGAATTTGAAATAAGAAACGACGGATTTAACGCTGAAATTGAATCGTTGCAAAAACAAATTGCCGGTTATGAAAAGCAGGACGAACAAAATAAAGAGTTCTCTCGTCAGGTTGAAACTTTACGCAAAGTTATAACAAAAGAATTAACATTCGATGACGCTATGAGCGATGGGGTTATAGAAAATCTGCTTGACAGGATTGAAGTTTATAATACCGAAGAAAAAAATATTGTGAATTTGAAAATATTTTTAAAAGTCGCGGAAGATTCTATGGACTATAAAGTAAAGCGTCAGCGTAATAAAAAATCTATAATAAATGAATTTGAAAATGTCGCTTGTGACGAACATAGTTTATAATCTGAACGGATAAAAACGGTATCCTGATTTTATTGCTGCCGTAAGCGAAACCTACGGTAAAAGCGTCAAGAGACAAAGACGAGGCAATAATAAAAGCCTCTGTTAAAATAATTAGAAAATCTAAATTCAAAAAAAATCACCCTCCAACATATATTTTATGCCCGGAAAAATATTTGTTGAAGTAGGGAACGACCTCCGTGTCGTTCCGCATGACGCCTTAGCATATATTATATTTTTTTTAACACATATTTTATTATCAAAATTATCGTTTAATAGTTTAATCGTTTATCGAGCGTTTATATTCAAGAGGGGAAACCCCTGCGGTCTTTTTGAACATCCGTGAAAAGTGAACGGTGCTTTTATATCCGAGGCTTGCGGAGATTTGAGCCATATTATTATGCCCGTCCCTTATAAGCCTTTTGGCTTCTTTTATCTTCAGTTCCGTAAAATAGTTTATAGGGCTTTCGCCTGTCGATACCTTGAAACTCTTGCATAAATACGGCTTGCTGACCGAAAATTTTTCGCATATTTCGTCAAGGGTGAGCGATACGCCGATATTGTCCGCAAAATAGTTTACGATTGCGTCGATAACTGAATTTTCCGCCATTCTCTTGGCGGACTGGGTATGATATACATGCCTGAACAAATCTTCGCTGCCGCGAATCAGCGAAAATAAAAATTCAATCAGATAACATTGCAGTAACTGAACCGAGCCTAACGCCGCCCTGCTGAAATCAAGCGGGGATTTGTCGTCGTATTTATTGGGGATTTTATCCAGAGCGTGTTTCGCTTCTTCCAAAAACAAAGAAAGGATTTTTTTTGAGCCTTTCTCCAAATCAAAAATCTTTCTGTTGAAAAAGTCCATTATTTTATCGTCTTTATCGCATGAAAACGAAATGACCAGTAAATTGTTCGGGTCTTTTTTGTTTGATATATGGCAATGGGGTTCCATGGGTTTATGAAAAATCACCTGCCCCTGCGTAAGGTCGCATCCCATGCCGTCTGTGATGGCTGTTATTACGCCGCTGTCAACATATACTAATTCCCAGAAGTCGTGTTTTTCAGGGGAATGATAGAAATTTTTATCAAATTCAAAATAATAAATCGAATGAAATCCGATAATATTTATATCGTTTTTTACTTTTACTAACTCGAAATCCATAAGTTCCCGCCTTTTTTATAATATATGTTAAAAAAAATATAATATATGCTATCGACTTTATCAAAGAAAAGATTTATAATTATTATATATATCATAAATATTAATAAGAAACATGAATATTTGTAAATAAAATTCGGAGGATAAAAGAAATGAAAAAAATCTTTGCGGTAATGCTTTGTATCGCATTTATAATGGGCATAACGGTTATGCATGTTTCGGCAGATAACGAAATTAACGTCCCAAAAGCGCAGTCGTCGCCAGTTCTTGACGGCAATATAGACGCAGACGAATGGGCGGGCGCGTATATGCACGATTTGAGACCGGGTTCGAGCATCGAAATGTTCGACGCTTACAATTCGGGGCTTGAAACTTATCAGGGTTCGGTTTTTTACTATATGTGGAATGAAAACGGCTTATACGCCGCCGCCGACGTTAAAATGGACATGAGCATATTTGAAACCCCCGAAAGAGGCGACGCGAACTTCGTCGCAGGGTCGGTACAGTTCTGTATCTGGGACGGAGAAGGCGGCGGAATGCATCTCTGGCTCACATGCCACATAGAAGCTGCCGACGGCAAGCCTGTCATAACAAACGCGAACGTAGGAATGGAAGACGCTCCCGGCATAGAAATGGCGGCGGTCAAAAAATCAGACGGATACACGTGCGAAGTGCTTATATCCACAGCCGCCCTCGCCGAATACGGAATCGACGTGGTTTCCGGCGGCAAACTCATGATACTGACCGACACGATATATTGGGACACCGCAGCAGATACTGTTGAGTGCGCGTGCGACAGCCCCGGCTGGTCTGCTTTGTACACATACACTCTGACCGACACAGTAGCGGGCAAGGCTCCGCAGGCTGAAGCTGCGCCTGAACCGGAACCCGACCCCGAACCGGAAGTTGTTGCGGATACTCCCTCAGTAGTAACTGAAACTCTTGAAAAATCGCCGCGTACCGGAGACGAAATTTTCATGATATTAATATTGGTTTTGATTGCGGCAGGAAGTGTTTTGATTTTACGCAGAAAGAATTATAATATTATCTAAATAATTTTAAGAAACAGATTCTCAATTTTGAATTGTCAGCGGCGGCGAAAAAACGCCGCTGGCGATTGTTTTTCCGGGAGGTGATTTTATGCTGAAGTTAACTGATTTATGCAACGGGCGTTATCCTGTCGGGCTGTTTGCCTTTGACCGGGAATTATGGACTGACGAAGGAGTGAAACAGGCGGCTGAAACAAACGCGGATTTTTTCATGTCGGTCGCTTCGTCCGAGCCGTTTGTAAGTTTATGCGAAAAATATAATCTCGGAATAATATCAAATTCAAATATCCCCGGCTGGTGGGGCGGCGACGGCGAAAATGCCGGAAATTACGAAAATCATTTAATTATTGACAAACTCGAAGAAATAAAAAAAGATTATCCGAAAAGTCCCGCAGTCTGGGGAGATTATCCCGTAGACGAACCCAATTCAAAAGATTTTAAACATATAAATAAAATAATAAAACGCTACATAGAATTGTTCCCCGATAAAATCCCGTTTATCAATCTTTACCCGAATTACGCGAGCATCCCGAAAAATACAGGCGAAGAAGTAATATCGCAGCTTGGAAACGCGACTTATTCGGAGCATATCGACCAGTATGTCAGAGAAATAGAACTGCCGTATATATGTTTTGATTATTACCCGTTCACAGGAAAAAACGTTTTCGCGACATATCTCGAAAATCTTGATATTGTCTCAAGAGCCTGTAAAAAATCAGACAGGGAAATGTGGGTCATAATCCAGACGGGCGCGTGGAAAGCCGAAGAAATTCTTGACGCGTATCAGCTTGAATGGCAGGTATATTTATGTCTGGCATACGGCGCGAGGGCGATTATCCACGCCGGATATTCAAAAGTATGGTGGGACGAAACGACTTCGTGCGTAAATACAAAAGGCGAAAAAAACGTCACTTATGAATACGTGAAAAATATAAATTCGGTACTTCATTCTGATTTCGGCTCTGAATTTTTAAAGTATGATTATATTTATACGGAAGCTTACGGCGATATAAATTCTGCCGACGAAAGAATAAGAACACAATTAAAAAAACAAAATAAAAACGAAAAACCGTCGGATTTGCCCGATATAAAAATAGATTCAGACAAAGCTGTCGTAGCCGGATATTTCAAGAAACCCGGTGGATTCGCGGTTATGGTTGTAAATTCGCATAATCCGTTTGACAAATCAGAATCAATTACGGCAAATATAAAACTTGAGACAAATAATATAACGAAAAATTTAATTCTTAAAAGCGGTCAGGGCGGGTTTGTCACTTTTGAAAATTAAAAATTCAGGAGAATTATAGTTTATGAATATACTGGCAATAGGTTGCCACCCCGACGATATTGAGGTGGCTTGCGCCGGAACTCTGGCGAAATATAAAAAACAGGGGCATAACGTTATTATCTGTCATGTTACAAACGGAAATATGGGGCATGTCGTAATCCCCCCGGACGAACTTCGCGAAATACGCATAGCCGAGGCGAAAAAATCCGGCTCGCTTATTAATGTAGAAACCGTGACCTGCGATATTGGCGATTTGCTCGTATATGATAATATCGGGCAGAGAGATAAAATTATTGAAGTAATACGCAAAGCCAAACCCGACGTTATAATCACGCACAGCCCGAACGATTATATGCCCGACCATGTAGCCGTGAGCAAACTTGTGTTTGACGCGTCGTTTGCCGCAAGCGTGCCGCATTATAATCCCGAATCGGGCGAAGCAACCAAACTCACGCCTATATATTACATGGACACATTAGCCGGGGTAAATTTTATGCCGACTGAATATGTCGATATATCGGACGAGATAGAAACAAAACTCGAAATGCTTGAATGTCACGTAAGCCAGATGAAATGGATGCGCGACCACGACAATATAGACTTTGCCGAGTTTGTCAGAACATGCGCGAGATTCAGGGGTTTGCAATGCGGGGTTAAGTACGCCGAAGCGTTTACGCAATGTTACGCGTGGCCTAAGATTACGGCGGCAAGGTTATTGCCATAAAAAAATATTATATGTTTCTGGAGGAATAAGCGATGATAAATTTTATGAACACGGTCAAAAACTCTTTGCTTGAAAATTTTTACCCGTCCGGGTGGGATATGGCTAAAATCGACGCCTGCTGCGAAAAAGGCGTATCGAGGGAAAGTTTCTGGAATAAAAATTTTAACCCTGTCGAATGCGAAAACATCAACGATTTCGATACGTTCATGGGTCATGAGATAGCGTTGCAGATAAAAAAAGCGGGAGACAACAAACAAAAACTCGTCATGATAGTCCCTGTCGGACCTATGGGCATGTATAAATGGGCGGTATTCTTCCTGAAAGAATGGAATGTTGACTGTAGTCATGTATATACTTTTAATATGGACGAATGGGCAGACGAAAACGGCGACACTCTGCCGAATACCAATCCGGCGTCGTTTGAATACTGCATGAAAGACGCGTTTTTCAATAAACTCGGCAGTTTTACAGTCCCGCCAAATCAGCGCAATTTCGCCACGAAAGAAAATCTGCCGGCATACGGGAAAAAAATAGCGGATTTAAAATCGCAGGGCGCGAAAATATTATTGATATTCGGGATAGGCAGAATGTGCCATATAGCGTTCTGGGAGCCGCATTTCGCCGCAGAGTTTAAAAGCGTTGACGAATGGAAAAAACAAACCCACAGAATCGGCGCGAAACTTCACCCCATGACAATAGAACAGAACGCAATCACAAGTTTCAAAAGCAGGACGACGTTGGTGCCGTGTACGGCTAACACGATAGGTCCGGGATTGTTTTTGCAAGCTGATTATATAATCGGCGGGGCGGACGGAGCTTTGAGCCGGGGCATGGGCTGGCAGGGCATGAGTTTTTTAACCACCCTGCATTACGGCGAGACTATGTGGATTCCGTCAACGTTTATGCCGACTCTTCCGGGCAAACTGTTTTATCTCAAAGAGCTTGCCGGTCCGCTTACGGCAGATGTAAACTGACAAAACAAATTGATTAATAATTATAAAATTTAATACAAACAAACAAATAAAAAAGGAGTTTTAATCATGAAAACAAAAAGAAGTTTAGCTTTCATCATCGTTTTTGCTATAATATTATTACCGGTTCTCGGCATATCCGTATCTGCTGAAAAAGGGCTTGTCTACGAAGCGCCGCAGGGCACTCCGGTTATAGACGGCGATGTAGACGCAATATGGGACACCGCTCCGTGGACTGAAACGGCAGTTTACAATCAAAACTATGAACCTGTTGACGGAGTGTCGCTGAAACAGAAATTGCTTTGGGACGCAGACTATGTATATTTTTTATTCGAACTCACATGCCCCAGCTTCAACGAAGAAGTTGACCCTACTGCGGGCGGAGCGGAAGTCGAGATTTTCTTAGACGAATTGCTGTGCCGCGACGAAGGCACAAGGTCGGAATGCGACCGCCAGACTCTTGTAAGTTTCATGGGGGGCATCGGCGAATGGGGCGTAACGTATGTGGATAACGGAGATTTATCAAACGGACGCGTTGATTTGACCACGGCAAAATCCAAAAAAACAGACACAGGAGTTATACTCGAAGTCGCTATGAAATTCAACACTATCAAAGGCGAAGTCGGCAAAGAATTAGGTCTTGAATTTATGCTGGACTATAAATCCGCCGACGACGAAGAAAAAACCGTAATCAGATGGAACTGCGAACCCGACGAGGACGGCACCGCTCCGTGGCAGGGCACGGAATATTGGGGCACGCTTAAATTAGTCGCGGGCGCAGCTCCTGAAGTTCCTGAACTGATTGACGACGACGTAGTTGCAGATACTCCGGCTGTCGTTGATACTCCTCCGGCAGCGGACAGTTCTCCGAAAACAAACGACAACGCTTTTGTGTTCATTGTAATTATGGGATTGTCAATGGCTGCAGTTGTTATCGCAAGCAAAAAGAAAATCAGACAGGACTAATATTTTAAAATTAGATTAGACTTAATTTTTCATAAATAACTCTTAAAAAACGACCCGCTTCTGCCGCTTAATACCTGACGGTGTTTGAAAGGGCGGGAGCGGGTCGTTTTTCAGTTTGTTTGTATTTTTTCAGTTTGTTTGTATATATTAAGTATATTAAGGAGGAAAAATTATGAACGCAAAAAAACTTTTATCCCTGTTATCTGTATTTATATTGGTTATTTTATTGATTCTTGTATTTTCATCATGCAATAAACCGGATTCAGACAGCAAAAACAATATAACGGACATAGATTCGCAGACAAACGAAAGCGCGGATGAAAATGCCGGAGATAAAGAAACCCAACCCGATTATATCTCCGACAATTTACCTGATAATCTCGATTTCGGCGGGGCTGAGTTCCGGATACTTCACCGTAACGGAAACAACGGATATTACGGCGACGGCGATGTTTTTGAAATCGAGGTTTTCGCCGAGACGGAAAATGCGGATATTATAAACGACGCGATATACAGGCGCAATAAAACAATCGAAGAAAAGCTTAATATAAAAATAAAGCACATCGGAATTGTTGACGCAAGCTGGGAACACGCCTACGACTTTTTTAATTACATAAAGAAAAGCGTTTCAGCCGGGGACGACGAGTTTGACGTTGCTCTGGGTTATGCCGCTCTTATGCCTAATTACGCTATGCAGGGTTTGTTTCTGAACGTAAACGGTTTCCCGTATATTGATTATGAAAAGCCGTGGTGGAGCAGTAATTTCAAGGACGAAATGTCGATAGGCGGGAAAAGCTATCTTCTTGAGGGCGATTACGCGCTTTCTCTGCTTGCGAGGGCAATGTGCGTTTTTTACAACAAAGATTACGCGAAAAGCTTGGGGCTTGAAAACTTATACCAGACGGTTCTCGGAGGCGGCTGGACTCTGGACAAAATGAGCGAAATATCAAAATCGGCGTATATTGACTTGAACGGGAACGGGCAGAAAGACCCCGAAGACCGTTTCGGCACGACAATAACGATAGGCACATATATAGATAATCTGTGGTTCGCTTTTGACCAGCCTGTAACAGTCATGGATTCCGACGGTTATCCCGTGCTTGCGGCAAATACGGAAAAAATGGCGGAAATGGTGTCGAAAACTTATGATTTTCTGTATAACAACGAGGGCGTTAACGCCCTTGTCGAGAATCTGGAAGAAGAAATGAACTGCTTAAATTACTTTTCGGCGGGAAATATTTTATTCTGGCCCAACACGCTGTATAAAAACGTAATGCTCAGAGCTACCGAAACAGATTACGGCATATTGCCCTATCCGAAATGGAACAAAGAACAGGAAAGATATATGACCGGGGCGCAGGACAATTTCTCTATAATAGCCATTCCCATAACATGCCCCAATGCAGAGCTTGCCGGAGCCGCTTTAGAGGCTCTCGCCGCTGAAAGTTATAGAAGCGTCACTCCCGCGTATTACGAAATAGCCCTCAAGACAAAATATCTGCGCGACGACGAGTCGGCTATGATGCTCGATATTATACGCGACGGCATTTCGTTTAATTTCGGGGCGTATCATACGGACAGCATAGGGGATTTGAGACTGCAATACAGGTTTCTTATGTCTGACAAGAAATCAGACTGGGTTTCGTTTTACGAAAAAAATGAAAACAAGTATCAGAAAGGTCTGGAGAAAACAATCAACAGTTATATGAATTTAGAACAATAAAATTTAAAAACAGAAAAAAACGGGGTAATAACAATGAAATATATAAAATTAAACAACACATCGCTGGAACTGAGCAATATATGCCTTGGCGCGGGAAGTTTCGGGACAGGATTAGACGAATCCCGGACATTTGAAATACTGGACGCTTTTTTTGAAGCGGGCGGAAATTTTATAGATACCGCGAATGTATACGGCAAATGGGCGGAGGATAAAATAAATCACAGCGAAAAAATCATCGGGAAATGGCTCAAATCAAGAAACGCGTATAATAAAATAATAATCGCGACAAAAGGAGCGCATTATAATTTAGACACGCCGAATATTCCGAGGTTAAACAAACAGGATATACAAAAAGATTTGGACGAAAGCCTGCGGACATTGGGGCTTGACCGCGTTGATTTTTACTGGCTACACCGGGACGACGAACAAAAACCCATAGAAGAAATAATTGACACAATGGAAGGTTTTATAGCCGAGGGCAAAATCCGTTATTACGGCGCGTCGAATTACAGGTTAAACCGAATGAAACAAGCCGTGGAATACAGCAAAAAAAATAATTATCAGGGATTCAGCGCGGTATCGAATCAATGGAGTTTAGCCGAAATGAACCCAGAATCAAGGGCAAATTCCGACCCTACGCTTGCTTATATGACAGAAGAATTTGAGCAATGGCATAAAGAAACAAAAATGCCGTCAATCCCGTATTCGGCGACAGCGTCGGGCTTTTTCGAGAAATTGCTTAACGCGAACCCGCAGGTAAAAGACGGCGTATTGATTACGCCATATGATAAACTCGAATTGCCTGAGCATATAAAAAAAGCGTATATAAACGAAAAAAATCTCAAAACATACGAAAAATTATTGGAATTAAAAGAAAAATATAATGTTTCGTTATATACTTTATCTGTCGCGTGTCTGATAAATCAGCCGTTTGACGTTATACCAATCAGCAGCGTAAGAAATATCGAACAGCTTAACGGATTTTTACAGGCAAGCGGGTGCGTTTTGTGTTGAAGTGTTCATAATTTTATGTTATAGTGATTGCAAATTATAAATTATGATTTATTACGGGGGATTTTTATAATGGGTATGGATATTATTGGAATCGGCAGACCTTGCGTAGATATATTGACAATCGTGGAAAAACTCCCGAAGCCCGATTCGGGAGCGGGGATTCTCGATTTCAGCAGGCAGGGCGGGGGAAACGTCGCAACTGCGATGGTCGCCGCTGCGCGTCTCGGAACAAAAGCCGGATATATAGGATTATCGGGGGATTGCATCAACGGGAAATTTATCCGCGAAGATTTCGAATATAACAACGTGGATATTTCGCACGGCATAACGGTCGAAAACGAGCCGTCGGATTTTGCGATTATTTTATCTGATTTGGAAACCAAAGGCAGGAGCATATTATATAAAGGCGGCAATATAAGAAGAATCGAAACAAATGACTTAGACAAAAATTACATAACAGGCGCGGATATATTACATCTTGAGGGGTGCGGCGAACCCGAAAAGACCGCCGCTTTATGGATGAAAGACGCGGGGAAAAAAGTCGCGTACGACGTTGCCCGTTATTCCGAAGAGATAAAAAATTTTACGCCGCTTATTGATGTTTTTATAGCGTCCGAATTTTATTACAAAGCCGCGTTCGGCGATTCTGTAAGTATCAGCGACTACGAAAAAAACTGCAAAATAGTTTCGGAATCCGGTCCGGAAATCGTGATTTTTACTTTAGGCTCAAAAGGCTGCGTGGGTTATACGAAAAACGAAGGCTTTTTTGTAGAAGAAGGCATAAAGATAAAAGTAAACGACACTTTAGGCGCGGGCGACGTTTATCACGGGGCGTTTCTGGCAGGATTAATAAAAGGTTTCAGCGTTCGCGAGACCGCGAAGTTTGCCAACGCCGTAGCCGGGATAAAAATCGGATATATCGGCGGCAGGGCAGGGATACCGACGTTTGACGTTGTTAATAATTTCATGAAAACGGGAGAAATCGAAGACACGGAAATCAAAGAGAGAATCAAACATTACAGGAACAAATGGCTGTACGGGTAATGTATAGTATAAACGTTTTCCACGTCATTTTTGTGTATAGCGTAGAGCGCAGAGAATTTATATAATGAACGAAAATGTGAATCCGTAGGGACGGTCGCCCTCGACCGTCCGCGTAAAAGGAAATGCATGCGTAAAATCGGAGATAAATCAGATTTACGGACGACCGGGGGCGG
>Ga0082212_10004986_pt1 | contig 18276 bp, 14 predicted proteins | sample TergutNt197P3_FD_71548 | JGI IMG/M metagenome (GOLD analysis project Ga0082212, IMG submission 71548) | Neocapritermes taracua P3 segment gut microbial communities from Petit-Saut dam, French Guiana - Nt197 P3 | ecosystem: Host-associated > Arthropoda: Insects > Digestive system > Gut ...
TGAAGCGGATAATTTCGTGATAGCCTCACCCATCTATTTTGGAAATCTGACAGGCTCTTTATTGAATTGGGCAAGCAGGCTTCAATTATTCTGGGTTTCGAGATATATACGCAAGGTAGAGCCATTAAGCGAAAAACACAGAAAAGGCGTAGTTATCCTAATCGTTAATCACGGAAAGGATAATATCGAATCGGCGATTTTTGCAGGGAAAGATTTATTAGCAAAAGCACGGACAGAGAGTCGAGAGGTATTTCTTTGGTCTGATGACGACGGCGCAAATCAACCCCTGCCAATAAATTTGAATATTGATAAAATAATCAATCTTGCCGATATTCTAAATAATTATGAAAAATGAAACAGGAGTGATAAATATATGTCAAAACAGTACAAAGATTACACGCCCGCGGAATTGAACGCGGAACTCGAAAAAGGCTACGCCGATGTAGTTGCCGGACGGCTTCACGACCTTAATGACGTTGTCGCCGAAATGGATAAGGATTACGGTTTATGAGTTACAACGTTCAGCTTTCCGATGAAGCAAAACAGGATTTGCGCGGTATTTATGAATACATCACCTTTACCTTACTGGAGCCGGTAATTGCATTGAATCTGAGAAATCGGATTGTCTCAAAATTGAATACACTTGACGAAATGCCGGAAAGATATCCGATTTATCAAGAGGAACCGTGGAAAGCAGAGAACTCCGCAGGATAAACATAGGTAATTACTGCGGATTTTATCTCGTTAATGAGCAAACCGTTCAGGTAATTCGCATAGTGTATGGTGGTAGAGATCTCACAACAATCTTGAATGAGGACAGTGTATTTTGATAGAGACGGGGCAGGCGTTTGCGAAAATAAATGTTTCGCTTGATATAGTATCGAAGATGGATGATGGCTATCACAACATGCTGATGGTGATGCAGAGCATCAGCCTGTGCGATGAAATAACGGTCGAGTGCGTCCCCGGCAGCGGGATAAGCGTGGAAACCGGGCTCCCGTACATACCCGGCGACGAGCGGAACATAGCCGCAAAAGCCGCTGCGGCTTTCTATGCGCACACAGGCGTCGGCGGCATGAAAACGGCCATAGACATAAAAAAAAGGATCCCCGTTTGCGCAGGGCTCGGCGGGGGAAGTGCGGACGGCGCATGCGTACTGCGCTTGCTGGATAAAATGTTCGGCACAGGGCTCGCGCGCCATGAGCTTGAAAAGCTGGGCAACAGCATTGGCTCGGACGTCCCGTTTTGCATATCGGGCGGCACGGCGCTGGCAAAAGGCAGGGGAGACGAACTGTCGGACCTTGCGCAGATGCCCGATTGCCACATCGTTATCTGCAAACCGCCGTTCTCATTTTCGACTCCCGAACTCTTCGGTCTTGTAAACTGCGAAAAAATCCGCGCCAGGCCGGACACCGCCGGGATCATCGAGTCACTCGAAAAAGGTGATTTGAACGGGGTTGCCAGACGTATGTACAATGTGTTCGAAGACGTTCTGCCGCGCGGCAAGAGGGACGTCGGAGACATCAAGTACGCCATGCTCGACCATGGGGCGCTCGGCGCGATACTCACAGGTACAGGTTCAGCAGTGTTCGGGGTTTTCGACAAGGCGGACGAGGCGCAGGAGGCGTACGAGCACTTACGCGCGAGCTATGAGGATTGCTCTTTGTGCGAAACGGTGAGCGCGTTTTCTGGTAGGGAGCAGGGGGCAGTTTATAGGAACTAGGGGCTAGGGGCTAGGGGTTAGTGAGGACGCGGGATGCGGAGAGAGACAGTTTTCGGCTCTGTCGGAATCGGAGGGGGAACCATAACATAATAGGGCGTAAAGTGTTCTCCGCAGAGAATACTCGCGCCGGAAAGAAGGTTGGATATGAAAGTATTACTGATAAACGGAAGCCCGAATGCGCAGGGTTGCACATACACCGCGCTCAGCGAAGTAGCGTCAGAAATCGCAAAGAGCGGCATCGAGACGGAGATTTACCACATCGGCACAAAACCGGTGCGCGGTTGCACGGCATGCAGGCAGTGCTTCAAAGAAGGGAAATGCTGCTTTAACGACGACGCCTGTAACGAAATCGCAGCAAAGATAGTCGAAGCGGACGGCCTCGTCGTCGGCTCGCCTGTCTACTACTCGGGACCGAACGGGGCGCTGTGCGCGCTGCTTGACCGGGTGTTCTACTCTTCGGCGTCAAAGTTCCGCTTCAAGCCCGGCGCGGCGATAGTAAGCTGCAGGAGAGGCGGCGCTTCGGCCGCGTTTGACAGGCTGAACAAGTATTTCACGATCTCGCAGATGCCCGTCGTCTCGTCGCAGTATTGGAACTCGGTTCACGGCTTTACGCCCGACGACGTCAGTCGCGACCTTGAAGGCCTTCAGACTATGCGCACCCTTGGCGCAAACATGGCATGGATGATAAAAAGCGTAAAAACGGGCGGCGCGCTGCCGGTGCAGGAAACGCCGCGATTGTTCACATGTTTCCATGACGGGAAATAGAGGTCGTGCCTCCGCAAGCGCGGCACGACTCTCGCTTCGCTTCACAATAGAGGACAGCCCCTGCTGGTTAAGCAGCCGGGGGTCGTTTTAGGTGGCGTCTTGCGAATAACCGGAGACAGCTTGCCCGCCGGAAAAATGGATTATCGGTTTTTCGACCGACACGATTTGCATCGGCGAGTGCGGCATACCTGCGGGGACATACAGCAATACGCTCTTTGTGAACGTATACCATTCGTCTTCGATCTTGAATTTGACTATGCCGTTGAGCTCCGTCGGGTTATCCGGGTCTCCGCCGATAAATCCGAATACCTCGTCAAAATCGTGCGTATGCGGCTGTGGCCCCGGCTCAGTTGTTTTGAAATACCACATTATTTCAAAATATGGCGCGCCTGGCATGAAGCTTTTTTCCATCCACGCGATTTTTCTTTTGGAACCCAGGCTGGCGCCCTCGTTCGGATTGTCCGGCTTTGGCACATAAGAAATCAGATGATCATGCTTTCCCATTTTCGTATCCCCCTAATAAATTACTAAGCGCTACCGACGCTTTTTGCCCTATTATCTGCGCCCGCCCGGTTACGCGCCGTGCGAATCTTGCCTCCAGAATACATCCTAATAATATCATTGTCAAGCAAGCGGAAATAAGGATTTTCCATTGCTTTTTTGTGTATTATGTGATAAAATGCAGTTGAATACGGTAAAAATGTATTAATTTATTACAAAGACAAGGGGGGATTTTATGGCTGATCAATATGATGTAGTGGTAGTCGGCGCGGGCAACGGCGGTCTGGTTTCCGCTGCGACATGCGCAAAAGCCGGGCTGTCTGTATTGCTTCTGGAAAAGCACAACCTGCCGGGCGGATGCGCGACAAGCTTCAGGCGCGGTCGCTTCGAATTTGAGACGTCTCTGCATGAACTGTGCGACGTAGGCCCCGAGAGCGATCCCGGCAACGTCCGTTTGCTGATGGACAGACTGGGCGCGCAGATCCAGTGGTTAGAAGTACCGGATGCGTTCCGGGTGATCGTTCCCGGCCCGGAAGGCTATGACGCGACTATGCCGGTCGGGAGGAAAAATTTCATTGACAAGATGGAAAGCTATGTCCCCGGCAGCCGCGAATCCATGGAGGGCTTTTTTCAACTGGCCGACGATACCCGCAGGGCCCTGGACTACATCTCCGCCAGTTCGGGCAAAGCCGATCCCGAAGTCCTGAAACGCGACTACGCGAATTTCCTGAAAACCGGCGCTTATTCCATGAACAAGGTGATAAGGGCTCTGAAAATGCCAAAGAAAGCGCAGGACATTCTGTTGACATACTGGGGGTACGTCGGCGCGGACGGTGATACTATCAGTTTCGCCCTGTACTCGCGCATGCTCGACCTTTATCTGGAGCGCTCTCCATATATCGCGAAAGACCGCTCCCACGAATTGTCTCTGGCGCTTGAGCAGCGCGTCCGGGCTTTCGGCGGCGATATCTGGTACAATACCGAGGTCACCCGCATATTGACAGAGAACGGCAAAGTGAGCGGCGTCGAGGCCGGCGGCAGGACAATCGCCAGCAAGCATGTCATCGCAAATGTCATTCCTCACATCGTATACGCAAAGATGATGGACGAACGCGTCATTCCGACCGCAGAAATCAAAAAAGCCAACGCGCGGGAATTCGGCAGCCGCGGCCTTGTCATCTATCTGGGGCTGAATAAGTCGGCGGAAGAACTGGGGATCAAAGATTACACGGTGTTCCTCACCGATCACGCCGACAGCGTCAAGAACCAGCGGACAATGCGTACGATAGAAACAAATAATATGCAGGTAACCAACTGCCTGAATATAGTCAATCCGGACGCGTCGCCGGAAGGCACGTCGATAGTCTACATCACTTCGCTTTACACCGCCGACGCCTGGCGGGACGTGTCGGTGGAGAATTATTTCAAAACAAAGAATCAGGTCATGCGCCACTTTATCGATATTTATGAAAAAGGAACCGGAATCAAAATCTCAGATTGCATCGAAGAGGCGGAGATTGCGACGCCGGTCACTTTCGCAAGGTACCTCGGCGTTCCTCAGGGAACTATCTACGGATATATAGCGAGCGAATGGGACGGTCTTCTGCCGCGTCTGCAAACATTGTATACTGAGAACACCGTTCCCGGCCTTCGTTTTTGCGGTGGCCATTCTGTCAGGCTGCTCGGCTACGGTTCCACGTACCAGTCCGGGGAACTAACTGCCAATCTCACGTTGAAAGACATTAAGGAGGGCGCGTGACATGAAAAACTTTCATATTAAACCAATCGGCCTCCTTGATATGCTGGAATTCAAAAAAATGGTTCCAAACCGCCAGAAAATCATCGACGCGGCGCCCGCCGCCCCCCTGCCGCAATCATGGCCGGTCAACGACGCCGCTAAGGCGCTGCATCCCGCGCGGCAGTTTCTGACGGTCGAAAACGTTACCGATCGCGGTCCGGACGCTAAGAGTTACGTGCTTGTGCCTGATCCGTCGGCCGGCACGGACAGACTTGCTTTCTTCCGCGCAGGCCAGTATCTGAGCATAAGGCTCAAAATCGGAGATAGCGCGCTGACAAGGCCATATTCAATATGCTCGGCGCCGCTGGACGCGCTTAACGGCGGCAAGTATGCACTCACCATCAAACGCGCGCAGGATGGGTTCGCGTCGGATTACTTGCTGGCAAACCTCAAAGCCGGCGATAAGATCGAGGCTTCCGGTCCTGAAGGGGCTTTCTACTACGATCCCATTCGCGACGCGGCAAACGTCGTCGGTATCGCCGGAGGTTCCGGGATCACCCCGTTTCTCTCCATGGCCGCCGCAATAGCCGACGGCACGGAGGATTTTTGCCTGTCGATACTGTATGGCAGCAGGACAAAAGACGATATTCTGCTTAGGGATGAATTCGACGGGATAGCGGCAAAAACCGATAAAGTCAAAGTTATCCACGTCCTTTCGGAAGAAAAGGCCGAAGGCTTCGAATACGGCTTTATAACTGCGGAGCTTATTAAAAAACACTCTCCGGGCAATGAAGAGTTTTCCGTTTTCCTTTGCGGTCCGCAGCAGATGTACTCGTTTGTCGACAATGAACTCAAACTGCTCGATCTGCAGGCCAAATACATCCGGCACGAGCTTTTCGGCTCTGTCAAAAATCCGGCCGAGTTTTCCGATTATCCGTCGGGCGCAATGGCGAACCAGTACAAGGTCAAGGTCAAAATGCGCAATATGGAGCGCGAAATTCAGGCAAACGGCAGCGAACCTGTGCTGGTCGCGCTGGAGCGGGCCGGTATTATGGCTCCGTCCAGATGCCGCAGCGGCGAGTGCGGATGGTGCCATTCAAGGTTGATAAGCGGGAACGTCTATACGCCGTCTTCGCTGGACGGCAGGCGCGCGGCTGACTATACTTTCGGGTATTTCCACCCGTGCTGCGCGTTTCCAATTTCCGATCTGGAGCTTGACGTCCCGGTCGTAGACTAGCTTCGAAAAAACATGTCGCATATCATCCGGCGAATGCCGGGCGGCGCACAAGACGAAGAAATACAGGGAGGGCAAGCGCCCTCCCTGTACCGTTTGCTTATGCTGTCTACTGCGCTTTTAGCTTCCGTTGCGACATGAACGTCGTCAAAGCCACGACGGCGGAGAAAACCAGAACAACGACTCCTACGAACAAATAGCGCGAGCCCGTGGACTCTCCGTATAAAGCGGTTGTTATATTCGTAAATACGACCGGGGACAAAAACGCCCCGATTGATGGCAGCACTGTCGAAACAAGAGCCGTGGCCATCTGCGAAGAAGACTTGTCGGTCGCCAGCGTCGAGACCATGAATATGCAACGGGGCATAACAATGCTCAGAGCCGAACCTACAAGGAATACGGCGGCAAAAACCAATGGCAGCGAACCCTGGAAGAGTTTAAGCATCAAATAACCCACAAACGCTCCGCACAGCGCGATCGACATGGCAAAATCGCCCGTCTTCTTGCTCAACTTGTTGAAAAGCAAACCGGAAACGACCCCGCCCCCCATCAAAAACGCGGTGCCGATTCCCGCAGTGGCAGAATCGCCGATATCCGCGATATGCGTCGACAGATTTGCCGCGCATACCGAGTAGACCATCATGAACATGCAGCCGACCGCGCAGTAATAAAATATTTTCGGGTTCATCTTTGTGCGCGTCTTTTTTTCCGAGCGTTCGGCTACGGGCGCCCAATAGTTCGGAACTGTGAAAAAGACAATAATGGCGACCGGGAAACCGGCCAGAAGCACAAGATACCCGCCATACCATACGAACGTCGCCAAAAAGCCGCCTACAAGCCCCAATATTATACCGCCGGCATTTATCACCGAAGATTGCCGGCCTGTTATTATTTGCCGTTCATGGGGCTCAAAATTGTCTGATATTAGCCCGAACATATTCGGGTGTATGCATCCTACGGAAGTTCCAAGTACGACGCTCAGCAGGACAAGATGCCAGAATTCCGTATTGAATTTCATGGCAATCAACCCGTCAGATCCCAAAAGGCAAAGGCCGAACATAATGACCATCTTCTTTGTAACGACCCTCCTGTTTACAAGGAACGCCATGCCTAAGGCCACAAGCGGCTGAGTCAGGGAAGAAAAAGCGAGCGCAGTCTGTACGGCCCCCAGCGTCACTCCCGGGAAAGCCGTGGTTTTCATCCTGTTTATCCCCGGCGACAATGCAAATACCGGCATCTCAATGATCGCGACTATGAGGATCGCCCACATTATCATCTTTTTTCTTTTGTCCAATTATGTTCCTTTCCGCGCCGTGCAGATGGCGCCACAGCTTCGTATCCAAGCTGCTTTACAGTATATCAGCATGTATGCGGTCTCGTCTATAGATTTTTATTGGCAGCGCTGGCGCAAGGGAGAAGCATCCCGTTTTTCTGCTGCAATGCTTTGTTTCCTGCAACTGTCACGGGTCGTTTGCTTTTTCTCTTTGCTTGCTGAGTCGTACGGCATTGTCTGCTGTCATCCGGGTGCGCCGCGGCCGCATAGCAATCCCTGCCAACCGTCCTCTGTTTGCCATACGCTGCAGCCTTTCGGACACGCCGTGCATATCAGAGCCGGCTGTCTTGCCGCTTCGCAGCCCTCTGTCTTATGAGGGGTGTGCAAGGTGGCTAAGTTTTGCGTGGAGATGCTGAGGTTCTCTGACGCTTGCACGGGATTGCGGTCAGAGGCGCTGTATGAGACGTAAGATCTCAATTCTCCATGCTCAGTTCCTAATTCTCCACTGTCAACGCTCAACTCTCCGCTCTTTGCGTATTCCGCCGCAAAACGGCCCGAACGTTCCGATTCTTCAGTTACGTCGTCCACAACATCGTGAATGAAACACGCATTGCCGCACAAAAACAACCAGTCCGGCAGAGCTTCCCCGAAACGATCGAGCAATTCGCGCTCAGGTATCAAACCGACCGATGTAATAAGCGTGTCGCATTCTATGTAATCCGGGGCCGGCAAACCGTTGTGGCTCAGCGTTATCCCGGATATCCGGCCAATGCCATGAACCTTGCTCACAGTCGACCGCGTGATAAGAGGAATGCCATACTTTTCGAGACAATTGACGCGGTTGCGCTCGAGGCCGCCGCACTTACCCTCTTTTTCCAGAACGGCTACGACCTCTTTGCCCCTCGTCGCAAGCTCGCGCGCTACTATCATCCCGACGTCGCCGGAGCCAAGTATGACGAACCTGTCGCCAAGGTCGTAACCACCGAGATTTATCATCTTCTGCGCGGCGCCGGCTGCATATATCCCATCCGGGCGCGTCCCGGCAACTGGCAGAGAGCCTATAGGCCGCTCCCTGCATCCGGAAGCCAGAACTAAGGCTTTTGCCCTTATCCGGGCAAGGCCGGTCTTTTTTCCCGATATCGTAAGGATCCCGCCGTCGCTTATATCCAGGACCATCGTGCTTGTGAGGACTTCGATTTCTGACGACTCTACCCTAACGACAAAGCGCTTTGCGTACTCCTGGCCGGTCAGCTCCTCGCCGAAGTACGTCAGGCCAAACCCCTTGTGAGTGCACTGATTAAGAATGCCTCCGAGCCTTATGTCACGCTCGATAAGCAGGACCCTTAATCCTGAATTGCCCGCCCCGTTGCCTGCGCTATGTGATTTCGATTCTCCGTGGCATGTTCCGCTCGATTTTGCCGCGCCGAGCGCTGCCGCCATGCCCGACGGGCCACCGCCGATGACAACCACGTCGTATGATTCTTCTTTACGCCCGGTGTTTAGCTGGAGAGGAGACCCTGCAGGCTGCCCGGCGCATTGCCCGGTATGCTGCCCTGCATTTTCAGCGGCAATTTGCCCTGCATGACAGCCCCCCTCTTCTTTTTTCGCGCTCTCAATAAGCTCTCCTACCCTCTGACCGCAGAAGCTGCCCTGGCAGCGCCCGCTGCCGGCGCCTGTCCTGCGCCTGACGCCATCCCGGGCCACAGCGCCGGGAAACCGCTGTATTGCGCATTCGATCTCCCCTTTCGAGACGCCTCTGCAACGGCATACAATGTCTGCGCAATCCGGATTTATGCCGACCTGCGCCGCTCTCTCGTCAAACGATAGATCGCTTAGCCTCGCCGACGACAGGCGGCGCGGTTGGAACCCGGGATTCAGGGCGCCGGAATTCAAGTTTGCCGCTATCTTATCGGCAACATGCTTTCCAAGCTCATTCGCGCACGTAAGCCCCGGCGTTTTGACGCCAATCAAGCTGATGAAAAGACCCGCGCCGGATCCAGGTTTGCCCGACTCGACAACGCAAAAATCACTGACGCTCCTATCATCCAATACCCATTCGCCATTATTGTCACAGCGGGTCAAAAACGGATTAGGCCTGACCGCACCAAATGATCTTATCACGTGGTCAAGCGACAGCATCGGCACGATTTCCGCTGCAAGGGAACGCAAGAGCTCCATCCCCTCATGCTCTGTCTCGTAGCCGTATTCCCGCGTGGCCAGTCCATCCCCCGAGAGCCCTTTTTCCTTAGTCCTTCGCCCGCTGTCCATCGCGCGTTGCCTATTCGAGTCGGCGAAATCCCGTTCCGTCGGGCCCAAAAGTATATTTCCGTCTACGGTCGGCACCAGTGTGAGCCCCTTCCCTTTTTCCTCGGGCTCGTGGAATATTACATGGCTGATAAACCCCGCCGCTTTCGTATCTAAAACCAAATAATCGCCGGCTGTCGGCGCTATCCTGACTACCGGCTCAAATCTCATCTCAAGCAATCTGTCCGCGTCAAGCCCGGCGCAATTGACGATCGCCCTTGCGGAAAACGCGCCGTTATTCGTCGAAATCAAATATCCCGGCTCTGTAGCCGCCGCGAAGCCGCGCTCCGACTCCGTACCATCACGGCGCCGCTCGCCTTCTCCCATTGCATAAGGTGTGGGACATGCCCCGTCCTCCGGTCGTCCGCTTACTATTGTCGCTTGCCCATTGCAGCCGATATCCGTCACCTCAGTATTCAGAAAGAACTCCACGCCGTTTTCTGCCGCGTTTTCTGCCGCAGCAAGGCAAAGCTCCCACGGCATAACAGTCCCTGTATCAGGCACATAGAGGCCGGAATGAACATTTTCCGCAAGGTTCGGCTCGAGCTCCAGCGTCTCTTCGCGCGACAGGAGCCTCATCCCCCGCACGCCGTTTTCGATTCCATCCTTCAGTTTTTTTCGCAAAACGCCGGCTCCGCGCTCCCCGAAGCATACCATAAGCGAACCGCAGGGCGAATATCGCGCGCCAAGCTCCTCGCAGAGCTCTGCAAAGCCTTGCGACGCGCAGACGCACATCGAGGCCTTCATCGTACCGGGTTTCGTATCGCAACCGCTGTAGATGATTGCCGTATTTGCCTTGCTTATGCCTGTGCACAGATCCTCGCGCTTTTCCAGCAGCGCGACCTTCAAATCGTATCGCGCCAGATTGCGCGCGGCAAAGCATCCCAGCAATCCCCCGCCAATGACAATTACGTCGTAATGTTTCACGTTCCACTCCAGCTTAGAATTCATATTTTCAAGCGCACTTCTCCGGGGCTTTCCAGATCATACCCGCCCAAGGCGCAGATCCTTTGACGGAACCTATCCGATTTCAGTACATCCAACAGCTTTTGCACCATAGGCAAGTCCCATGCGTGATCCGGTATCAATAGATCGTACTGCTCCCGGCACACCGGGACAAAATCCAGATCGAACAGCTTGGCGGCGGAAAAAACCCCAAGGCCTACGTCAGCCGAGCCTGACGCGATCCTCGCGGCTACCGCAGTATGAGTGTAATCATAGTTTTCGTACCCATGTATGCTCGATTTGTCGACCCCGTTTTCGCCGCACAAATAATCGATCAGTATCCGCGTGCCGGAACCGTTCTGCCTGTTGATATATCTCAGCTTATCACGCGCAAGGTCGGAGACCCCCGCAATTCCCAGCGGATTTCCCTTCGGGACGATGAACCCCTGCATTCTCCGGACGCATTCCACGAGCCTTACGCCGCCTTCCGCGAAGAATTTCCGCACGAACGACTCATTGTATCCGCCTGTCGCAACGTCAAGCAAATGCGTCCCGGCCATATGCGCCTCGCCCTTGCGGACTGCAAGCAAACCCGCCATGCTCCCGACATGGGACGAAGCCATGAAGACATCGCCATGCATTACGCGCAGCAGTTCCGACAACTCATCAAGCAGCGGATCGTGGCTACCGACAGCCACAATGCTGCGCCTGATCTCGTCCGTATGCTTCAGGAGCCGGACATTGACGCTGTCGCCCCCTTCAAGCGCAACAACTCCCCTCGGTATCTCAACAATACCGTCGGCTTTCATGAACGAGGCCACAACGCCGCTTCCCCGGCTGAGCGGCATCGCTATAAGTCGATCCGAGACATAGCCCAGACGGACGCGGGCAAACTCCTGGTATTCGGGTTGGGAAACGATCGACTTTGACAGCGTCGCTTCCTCATATTCTTCGCCGACCGGGGGCCTGCGCGTCAAATAATCCACAAACGGGCGCAGAATCTGTTCTATGACGATTATCCCGGACACCGGAAAACCCGGAACGCCCAGAATAGGCTTAGCGCCGCAGTACCCTAGCATAGTCGGTCTTCCGGGCTTTATCGGCAACCCCCGGTACATTATCTCTCCGACGTCGTTCATGGCGGCAAATACATGATCCTCGCTTCCTGCCGACGATCCCACGCTCAGCAGTACGATATCGCACTCCAAAATCGCGGTTCTAAGCGAATCCAGTATCTTCGCCGGATCATTTCTGACGATAGGATACGTAACCGTTCCCGCGCCCCACTCCCGTATCATCGCGGAAAAAACAGCAGAGTTGAATTCCGGTATTTTTCCCACGTCCGGGTCTGACGCCGGAGAGACCCAGTCGTCCCCAACCGGTATGATGCCTACTATCGGGCGAGCCGATACAATAATCTCTGTGACGCCGCCCGCGAAGACAGCGCCGACAGCAGCGGGGGTGACATGCGAAAACGACGGCAGGATCATGTCTCCCGTACACAGGTCTTCGCCGTACCGCCGAATATTCTGCCACGGGGCGGCAGCTTTAAATATCTTTACAGTGCCGTCTCCTGCTTCTGCAGTATCCTCTGCCATTATAACGGCGTCGCACCCTTCCGGCAGCACGTTGCCGGTGTTGACCCGCGCGTACAGCCCGGCAGCCAGGGAAACCGGGCTTTTCCTGCTCGCTTTTAGCGTCAGTTTCGTGTCAATCGCGATACCGTCCATAGCGCTCGCGTTATAGTGCGGCGCGCAGATACGCGCGAATACCGGCTGCGCTGTTATCCTGCCGGCGGCCTCCGCGACGGGTATCTTCTCCGCCTTCGGAGCCATGCCGTTTTCTATCATACGCTCCAGGTACTTTATTTTTGCCTCTTCGAGCGAGACATTGGTTGGGTTTGAATGCGCCAACTATCTTCACGCCCCCGATTTTTTTATTTGCCAAACGAGTCGCCGGATATGCCGCATTACCATAAGTCTTCCGGAAATATGGCTTGCAGCACGCGTCCACTCGGCTCTGAAATGTATATATTCAGCGAATAACCAACCCATGCGTCGGTTATGACCGACCCTCGAGGTGGAATGTATCCCTCAGGCAAATACTCATACAGCGGGTTCCAGTCGTCCAAAGGGTCAAAAGTAACGGGGACGAAAACAGAAGCGCCGGAAAAGTCCAAATCGCCCGGCAACGTATCGACAAAACCAACGGCTTCGCCTGTCCTTAAATCAAATGAAATGGTAAAGATCATCCGGGGCGGAAAAGCAGGCCCGTCATATGTCTGCAAATAATAATTCACCGACAGGTAATCCCGCCATAAACCGGCGGTCGGCTGAAGCCTGTATGGCCATCCGTCGCTTGCCCTGTAAAAGTTGACGAAACCGTCAAGCAATTCTGTGGAAGCTCCGCCGCCGGGCAGGCTGTCCGTCCAAATCTGCAACTGCTTGTTTATGCGATCGGCAACGTCCGGGCGGTCCGGGATATCCACGCTCAATGTGTAAAGATCGACCCGCGGCGTCATGCGCCGGCCGTAGTCATATGTTACAGAGTATTCGTTTCTTCCGACTCCGTACGGGCTAATATCCTCGGTCAGCCGGATATAGAAATTCACCATGCCATTGAAAAACGGGTTATTATCGGGGAAGTTTATAATCAGGCCGCCCATATAGTATATCTCGTAATGCGGATAATCGTTCGGTATGCCGGAAAACGGCCGCGTCTGGTACTCTTCTCCGCCTGTCAGCATATAGCCTCCCGCGTCCACCGGATCGAGGCGAGCAATTATTTCATTGTTGATATAATTTATATAGTTGAACCCATCGAAAAACATATCGGACAGAGGCCGCCTGACGCCGAACGACGGCTGCGCATCCTCAATGCCCGTTTTCAAAACTGTCCCGCCTGTGCCGGAGGAGTTTTCGGTATCGCCAAGGTATACCGGATCCAGTGCGTCGTCGGGCAATACGCCTTCGATCGGGCGTATCGGGATATAGCCGGCGCGGACGGCGAGACTCTGCCCTTCGTCGCCCAGCAGCCAATCCACCAGTTTGCGCGCAGGGCTGTCCTCAGGAGTGTCGCTGCGCATTACAGCGTAATAACAGTCTTCGAGGGGATACTCGCCCCGCGTTATCGTTTCTCGCGTCGGGCTTACCCCATCGACGCCGAGCAGTTTGAAGCGACTGTTTCCATACATATTGTTGACGTAATAGAACATCGAGTAGCCGATAGAATCTCTCGAGTTATCATAATTGGACACTGACTCCACAAGCTCGCCCATCGATTCGATCACCCATTGCGAAGGAGGTTCCATAGGCGTCAAACTGTTCATCAAAAGCTTCAAAAACAGCGTCTGGCTCCCGGAACCGACCGGGCGCTGGAAAGGTATTATATCTTCGTTTGCCCCGCCGAGGCTCCTCCAGCCGGTTATTTCGCCCGTGTAAACGTCGCGCAATTGCGGCAAAGAGATATTGTCGACAGGATTTTCAACGTTGACGAGAAAAACAAGCGCGTCTTTTGTGACGGGGATGATTTCAAGCTCGACGCCGCGCATCCTCGCATGCTCAAACTCGCTTTCGGACGGATAGGTGACGAAAATCAGATCAGCGCCAACTTTTTCGATAAGCCTATAATATGCATAAGGCGTCGTGCTGTGCGAAGGCGGCTGATTGCCGCCGTATAGTTCATCGTAGAGCGCTGCAGTGAGCGGGATTGTCGCTGTCGAACCATCGATGCGGTCCCAGAGCCCGATCAGCTCATCCCTGTCAGGGCGGGGCGGCGCGTATGCGGGCGCGTCAGGCGTCGAGTCTGACGGAACGACCGATTCTGATTCTGTCGGCGTCGCAGGCGATAAAGTATCTTCCGTCATATCTTTTTCTCTGTCGTTGGATGCATCCTCGTCTCCGGGTTCGTTTTTTGCGCTGCATCCTGCCAACACAATGAGCATTAGAATAACGACCAACGCTTTTGCAATACTTTTCATCATCTTATCAACCTCAATACCCCTATTTTTCCGTCGTTTGGCGGAAGTAGTCGCGATAAATCAAGTCTTCTTTACAGATGTGATTTATCCACCAGTTTTTCAGGAAGTCAATAAACTCGAGAGGATCCTTATGAAAGATGCTCCCCCTTGAAGCGCGGGATAAATTGGACGACAACTCGCTATGCAAGTCGTGATGTTTTTTCGCGGCAGGGAAATCAGCCATATAGAGAAAGTCTTCCTCTACCTGAAAGTGTATGCGCGTATAGTTGAATACCATATCGACTATCGGGGTCAGAATATCTTTGGCATAATTATTCTGTGTCCCGAAATACAGCGAATTGATCGTTGAGACGATTCCTCTGTGCTGTTCGTCAATGATCGGTATGCCCAGGTCGTATTCGGGGTTCCATGCAATAAAGAGGTTGTGTTTCAGCAAAATCGGATGGGACTTATCGTTAATGCTTTTGTCATATGCTTCTTTGTCCATGCCTTTATCCTCCTCTGTCTTCAAGTTTTTCAAATCACGCGAATGTTTATAGCTCCGCTTTGCATGTGAATCATCACACCATAATTCATTTTCGCCTCAACGGTAGAATACCATTGATAAAGCCTTTATTCAAGCCGTTGCGATGAAAAAGGCGGAATCCGTGCTCAGTTGTTTACTGGTAAGTGGGTAGCCGGAATTGTACTCTTTCTTGCATGAGCAAGTCGCTTGGTCGGCTTCAAGTCTCATTAAATGTTCTATCCCTAACCCGGGATGTGCTCCTGCCAAGCGGATGAACCGTCCCTCTGCTCTCCGGGATGTGCTCCTGTCAAGCGGATGAACCGTCCCCCTGCACGCTGCCGACCTCAGCTTCCGCTCACGCTGCGCAATAGCACAATTCCGGCTACCCCCTGACCTGTAACTCAGTTGCAGTTACGCTTGCTGCCACAAGTTTCGTATAATTTGTATTGTCAATGTGATTTATTTGTGATACAATATAGCGGAAATGAGGTGTTTTTATGGCGACTTCAAATATAAACGTCAGAACTGACGCAGCGCTAAAAGCGCAGGCTCAACAAATTTTTGAATCTATCGGTTTGGATTTATCAACGGCAGTGAACCTGTTCCTCAAGCAAACGGTGAGAGCAAATAACTTGCCTTTTGTAGTGGGGGCAATGTACATTAGGCCGGACGAACCACAATCATCATTGCCGCAGGTGCGACGCAAGCCATTGTATGGTTGTGCCAAGGACAAGATATGGATAGCAGACGATTTCAACGCACCGCTGGATGACTTTAAGGAATATATGTGATGAGGTATTTAATTGATACACACGTAGTACTCATGGTACTAAAGGGCGAACGCATATCACAGTTAGCCAAGGAAGCCCTTGATGATGTTACTTCAGAGGTTTTTGTAAGTGTTGCATCTGCGTGGGAAATTGCTATAAAAGTAAGCATTGGAAAGTTGAAGTACAGCGGTGGAGTCAAGGCTTTTTTTGAAGACGTCAGGCAAAACGGATTTACATTATTGGATATAAGAGAATCGCACATTGATTTAGTCGAAAAATTGGACTACCATCACTGCGACCCGTTTGACAGATTGCTCATAGCAACGGCTGAAGTCGAAGGGATGACTTTCATATCCGCTGATGAGAATGTTTCGAAATACAATGCAAAATGGCTATGGTGAAAAAAGCAAAACTTTTTATTGACACGCGGTTGATTGTGTGCTAGAGTCGATGCATTATCAAAGGCGATGACGAAGACGGCGGGGTTTTTAGCGTATCAGAGAGCCGGCGGCAGGTGCGAGCCGGACGTGGCAAACCCAAAGGTTTTTCGATCGGTACTGTGCCGATCGCATGAAAGGCCTATCGCCCATCACTTCCGAGCCGGGACCCGAAAGGCAGCCGACATTAAAGCGTTTACCCACCGGAATATCCGGAAAGCGCCATTGGCCGGCGAACCAAGTAGGCGATCCCCGTAACAGGCTGCGTTAAAGCCGGGGGCTTAAGTCGCAATATGCGATCGAGCCTGCTGAGGTGGCGCGAAAGCGCAATTTGAGTGGTACCGCGGGTAATACGCCCGTCTCAAAGATTAATCTTTGGGGCGGTTTTTTTATCGCCGCCCCGGAAAGGTCTGATGAACAATGTCAAAGAAAGAAAAAGAAACAACAAAAGCGGCTGATGCATTGACGCATGCCGCGCAACCGGAGGGAGCGCCCGGCGCGCAACCGGAGCAGAACGATTCGACGGAAAGGATAAAAGAAGTCGCGCTCCGCGTCAAGGAACTGCGCGAGATCAGCGGCTACACGCGCGAGGAAATGGCGCAAAAGCTTGGATTGAGCGTAAAAATGTACGACGTTTACGAATCCGGGACGGAAGACCTGCCGTTCTCGTTCATCCACAACAGCGCCCTGCTTTTCGGCGTCGAACTGACAGACCTGCTCGAAGGCTGGGGCGCCCATTTGACGACGTACAACGTCACGCGCCGCGGCAAAGGCCGGGTGACGTCGCGAGAGCAGGACATCGAAGTCCGCGACCTCGCCCCGCTGTTCAAGAATAAAACAGCGGAACCGTACTGGGTCACATACGCATATTCGGCGGAACAGCAGAAAAAGCCGATCCCGCTCGCATCGCACAGCGGGCACGAGTTCGACGTCATATTCAGCGGCCAATTGAAAGTGCAGATCGGTGAACATACCGAAGTACTGAGCGAGGGCGACAGCATCTATTACAAAAGCTCGACGCCTCACGGGATGATCGCGGTCGGCGGACAGGAATGCGTATTCTGCGCCATTGTCATCCCCGACGAAGATACAAAAACCGCAAAGGAAGCCGAAACTGTCGCTCCGCATTCCGAGGCGGGACTGTCGGCAGGAGCCGGGCAAGCAGAGGAAAAAAGAACGTTCGTCTACGAAAACTTCTGTTTCCCGGTCGAGGACGAAAACGGCGCGCTTTTATCAATCTCATTCAAGGACCAGGATGAATTCAATTTCGCGTTCGACGTCGTGGACGCAGTCGCGGCAAAAACGCCGGACAAACTGGCGATGCTGCATGTCGACCGCGAAAAGACCGTTCGCCGCTTCACATTCGCGGATATCAGCCGGCAATCGTCGCGCGTCGCCCATTACCTGACGTCGCTCGGCGTCAAGCGCGGCGACCGCGTAATGCTGGCGCTGAAGCGCAACTGGCAGTTCTGGCCGGTTATTGTGGGTCTGCACAAGATAGGCGCGATAGCGGTCCCAGTGACAGACCAACTGCTCCAAAAGGATTTCGAGTACCGCATCGAAGCGGCCGGCATAACCGCCATAGTCTGCACGGCACAGAGCGGCGCGCCTGAAGAATTCGACCGTGCGCTGGAAAATTGCGCGGGCGACGTGGTGAAAGTCATTGTAAACGGCGAGCGCGAAGGATGGTACAACTACGACAAAGAGCTGCAGATGTTCCGCAGCATTTATCCGCGCGCAGAGGACGCGCCATGCGGCGAAGACCTAATGCTCATGTATTTCTCGTCCGGAACGACCGGCTACCCGAAAATCGCGGCGCACTCATACACGTACGCGCTGGGCCATTTCATCGGCGCGAAATACTGGCACAACGTGGACCCGGACGGCATCCATTTCACCATATCCGACACAGGCTGGGGCAAGTCTGTATGGGGAAAACTCTATGGCCAATGGCTCTGCGAAGCCGCCGTCTTCACTTATGATTTCGACCGGTTCGACCCGCTGGAGATCCTGCCTATGTTCTCGGAGTACGGAATCACCACATTCTGCGCGCCGCCTACGATGTACCGCTTTCTCATCCGAGAGGATCTGTCGCATTTTGA
>Ga0082212_10004987_pt1 | contig 18276 bp, 19 predicted proteins | sample TergutNt197P3_FD_71548 | JGI IMG/M metagenome (GOLD analysis project Ga0082212, IMG submission 71548) | Neocapritermes taracua P3 segment gut microbial communities from Petit-Saut dam, French Guiana - Nt197 P3 | ecosystem: Host-associated > Arthropoda: Insects > Digestive system > Gut ...
CCCGCGTCCACCCGGTTCGGCGAAAACAGCGTTTCCGCGGTTTCAAAGCGCAGGGGGATGCCGAACAGCTCAGCCGTAAACATGCTAAATCCGCTCCCGCAGGAAGGTCACCGCGTTTGCGATGTCGGCGTAGGGGTTGTCGCCCACTTCCCGCTCAATGGTGAGGAAGCCGCTGTACCCGATGTCGCGCAGGGCGTCCAGGTAGGCGGCCCAATCCACTTGGCCTTGGCCCAGGGGCACCTCTTCGTAGGTCGGTCCGGTGATAATGTGGCCCTTTACCATGCCGTAGACAACCTCGGGGTCTACGAAGCGCTTCATGCGGCCGTCCTTCGCGTGGGTGTGGACGATGTAATCCTTCAGCATGTGAACGGCATAGGCGGGGTTGTCGCCCGTCACCATCACCAGGTTGGCCGGGTCCAGGTTCACGCCCACGCCCCTGGAGCCCAGGGAATCCAGGAAAGCGCGCAGCACGGCGCCGCTTTCCGGTCCTGTCTCGATGGCGAAGTGGGCCTGCACGCTGTCGGCGTATTCGGCCAGCGCCCCGCAAGCCTCCTGCATGACACCATAGCGCGGGTGGTTCGGATCGCCCGGCACCACGCCGATGTGGGTTGTTACAACATCCGTCTCCAGGTCCTTGGCGAGATTCAGGATCAGTTTACTGCGCGCGATCTTCTCGGCGTTTTTCTCGGGATGAGTGAAGCCCCCGCCGCCGAGATCACCGCACAGCGCGGAAATCACCAGGCCGTGGCCCTTCACCATGTCCAGCAGCTCGCGGCGCTTTTGCGCAGTGAGGTTCTCCGGGGCCATATCCCCCCGGGTGGAGTAGATCTGCACGCCCTGCGCGCCAGCCTTTGCGGCCAGGCCCAGCGCCGTGCGCACGTCGGTGCGGAAGCCGTCCAGCAATACGCCCAGCAGAAAGTCAGCCATGTATATTCCCTCCGTGATTATAAAATGAAATCTGTCAGGAGTATTATAACAGAAAAACACGCCGTACGCAATGATTTCTTGACATTTTTGGCCGGGCGGTAAAAAGAAAGAACGCCGCCGAGCATTCCACCCGGCGGCGTTTCTCTTATGCATTTTGTATTACCAGACGAAGTCATGAAACTTCTTTACGGTGGACTGCGGGGAGGTCACATTGGTCTTGATGAAGGAGATGCTCACATTGTTCGCCTGGGCGTCCACTTTGAAGCTGTATTCACCCGCGATTACCTGCCCCTTCTCGTTGACGGTGACGGTGGCGTAAGCGCTGTTGTATTTCAGCGTGGCGTCGTTCACGTCGGCTGAGATCACGCTGGCAATGCCGGTGATTTCATCCAGGACTTCCTGGCGGGTTGCGATGGGCATGATGCGGGAATGGGCGCTGCTCGTGCCCTTGGCGGGGTTGGTTTCCGTGACGATATTGACTTTGATGACCCAGTTGTTGCCGCTCTTGGTGGTGCTGATGGAGCTGACGTCGCTGACCTTCAGGTCGGAGGCGTTGGCGTTTTCGGACATGAACTTGCCCTTGTTGTCCGCGCCCTTGGCGACCGTCTCATATTTCCACTCGCCGGGCATAAGCTTTTGCTTGACCGAATCGATGATGCCGCTCACCGCGTTGACGATGCCGGTGAAGCTCATTTTCCCCAGCTCCTCCAGGTACTCAGTCTTGAAGCCGGGCTTCGCCGTGCGCACATTGTTGGCAACCAGGTTGAAGTACTCCACCTTTTTCTCTTTGCTCAGGTCATTGAGGTCCGCGGGGGGGGCGAGGGGGTTCGCGTCGCCGGCGGCGTCTTCGGTGGCGCCTTCCACAGTGGTCGCGTCCACGTCATCCCCGGAGGCAGGCTCTTCGGTTGTCCCGTCGTCCGGCGCCGTGGTCGCGATCACGTCCTCGGTGTCCGGCTCGGTGGTGATGTCCTCCACGGTGGTGTCGGGCTCGGTGGGGTCAACGGGCTTGTCTTTGCAGGCGGCGAACATGCCGAGCATCGCCAGCGCAAGCAAAATTGCCAGGACAGAACTGATTGTTTTCTTCACAGTATTCTCCTCCATAAAATAATTTTAGATGGCAAGGCCATTATAGCACAGAAATTCGGGGGATGCAAGTCTTTTTTTTGGTATCGCGCGGCCCAAAAAACCGGGGCCTCTCGAGGCCCCGGCCATAAGTATGGAATTTAGAAAAAGCTGGCGATCAGCTTGATGATCCCAAGAATCCACGAAACTGCGGTGACGAGGAATCCTCCTGTCCCGATGACCGGAATCAGCGCCAATATCAGAAAGGTCATGTAGAATTCACCTCCCGTTCAAATTTTGCCTGGGGATTAGAAGCGGCCTTCGTTCAGGTTTTGCCAGATGAACTGCACGGTCTTGCCGTCCTTCGACACCCGGTATTGTTCCGGCGTGCTCAAGCCCAGGCTCCCGCTCGTCAGCTCCGAGAAGCCCTTGGCCTTTATCGAGCCGATGAACGCGTTCGCCATTTCGGCGCTCTTGAACTGGATGGCAGCGTCCATGACCACGTTCCTACGGGGGCTGGACAGGAAATCGCTGCAGATGGACAGGATCCTGTAGCCGGGCGCCCACCAGTAGGGGCCCTCGTCCTGGGTCAGGTACGGGGACGGGCGGGTGTACAGCAGCTTGCCCCGGTTGTAGATGCTGTATTTCAGGTACAGCCAGTCCTCCTGCGAGGTGGAGGCGTTGTAGTGCTGGAGGGTGGTGCCCTCCGGCTTGGTGTAGATGCCGATCTCGCCGCCTGTGGCCAGGAACAGGCCGTAGCCGCCCTTCCACAGCTGAATGCGCCAGTCCTTGCCCCCGTAGGTGAACTCGCACTTGACCGTATCCGCCCAGACATTGACGATCCAGGTGAACATGTCGTAGAAATCGTTGAAGCCCAGGAAAAACTGGAACACGGGCTTCTGGTTGATGATGGTGAACTGGTAGGGATCGAGGATGAAGCCGAGGAAACCGAACGTGTGGAAGAACCAGTCAAACGCCCCCCGGAATATGTTGGTGGAGCCGCTTGACGGCGGCACGATGACGTCGACGTCCACGGTGACGTCGTCGTCCACCCGCTCGACGGCTGCGTCTTCGTCGACGGCCAGAACGATCTCGTCGGGCTCGGGGGCTGCGGCGTCCGCCGCCGAGAGCAGAGTGCTGAATGTACCGATGAACAGTGCAACGCAGAGAGTGGCGCAAAGCGCGCGGATGAGTATACGTTTCATGAAATACCTTCCTTCCCCTTTATGGTTTTCTATGATAGTATACCTGCTGGAGCGCTTTTTGTCAATAGAAAATGTTCATAAAAATTTAAATGAATCTTAAAGCACGGTTTATATCCCGGTTCCGCCCTCCTGGATTTCCATGCAGACATGCTCCACCTCCCGCTCCAAACGGTGCAGGCGCCGCCGCAGCTGGCAGATTTCCTGCGCCACGGGGTCCGGGGTATCGGTCTGGTCCAGGGGGTCCACGCGCCGCCCGTCCCGCTTGACCACCCGGGCGGGCACGCCCACGGCGGTGCAGTTGGGAGGGATTTCCCGCAGCACTACCGAGCCTGCGGCGATCTTCGCGTTGTCGCCCACCTTGAACGGCCCGAGTACCTTGGCCCCCGAGCCGATGATTACCCCGCTGCCTATGGTGGGGTGGCGCTTGCCGGTCTCCTTGCCGGTGCCGCCGAGCGTCACTCCCTGATAGATCGTCACGTCGTCGCCGATCTCCGCGGTCTCGCCGATCACCACGCCCGAGCCGTGGTCGATGAACAGCCGGCGCCCGATGGTGGCCCCCGGGTGGATCTCTATGCCGGTCTTGCGCACGGCCCGCTGGCTGATCCACCGGGCCCAGAAGTGCAGGTTGTGCTTGAGGCACCAGTGGGCTCGCCGGTGCATGCGCACGGCCTTCAGCCCCGGGTAGAGCAGCAGTATTTCCAGCGCCGAGCGCGCGGCCGGGTCCCGCTCGCGCACGGCGGCGATATCCTCTTTTAAACGTGCGAACATAATTCCTCCTTGATGGTATGTGTCGTGCTATATTATTTTACGCATATCCCTCCTCCATGTTTCATACGATACATTGATGAAACTAACGTATCTTAGATACGTATGGAAGGGCAGGTGGCGCCCATGGCGCAAGATTTCCTGACTACCCTCACGGGATTCCCCTATCCCGCCGTGCGCGTGGAGGCGAAGAACCCCGCCTACGCCCGCATCATGCTCGGCAACATAGGGGATCAGAACTCCGAGACGACCTCCTACGCCCTGTACCTCTACAACCAGACCATCACCATGGCCGAGCCGGAGCTGACCGCGGCGTTCCAGGCCGTGGCGGAGGTGGAGCGCAAGCACTTGGAGCTGCTCAGCAGCGCGGCCTTCCAGTTGGGGGCCGACCCGCGCATGTGGGCCGTGACGGGCAACGTGGCCCAGCCCATGCGCTACTGGAGCCCCGGCCTGCTCACCTACACCGCCAACCCCCGGGCCATGCTGCAAAACGCCCTGGCCCTCGAGCGCGCCACCATCGCGAAATACGAGCGCCAGACCCAGGAGATCCGTGACGACGGCATCCTGCTGCTGCTGCGGCGCATCCTGCTGGACGAATCCATGCACGTAGAAATTTTCCGGACTCTGCTCGACACATTGGACGCTAGGACCGCCGCACAGATCCCCGCAGCCGCACAGACAGCGCCGGCTCAGCTGCCTGCCGTCGCCGCCGCGCCCGCGCCTGTTGCGCAAATCCCCGCCGCACAGATTCCGGTAACCGTCACGCAGCCAACACCCGCGGCACAGTCTTTGGCAGCTTATTCTCCGGTGCCCCCGCAGCCTTTAGCCGCTATTCCCCAGCAGGTATTGCCGCAGCAGGCGCAGATATAGCTCCGCCAAACCAGTAAATCACCCGGCGTGTATTCCTTCGAGCGCAGCATGGGCAGGGCGAGGCTTTTGAAAAGCCGCTCTTCCCGTGCCGCGACTCTTTGGGGAGCAATCACTGTATTGAGCACTCTTTCAAATACCAGCTTGGCACAGGGTTGTTCATGTCGTCAAACCAGCGCAGGATGTTCTCCAGGTGCCGCCTGCCAATTTCTGGTTCGCCTTGATGATGCACGGAAGTATCGCATAGCGCCGCCAGCGCGTCGTAAGCCTGATAATACGAAAACAGTTCGAAAAATTCCCGCGGCGGGGAACCGTGAAAATATCCATGCAGCATTCCGCTGTGAAAATACGCCGAGGGTTCGCTGCCCCAGCCATTCAGCATGACGTCGAATTCCCACCACGGGTCGCCGTGGTCCTTGTTATAATAATTGAAATCGATTACGCCGATTTCTCCGCCGGGCATAACCATCATATTGTTCACGTTGAAATCGCCGTGGCCAAAGGTTTGCGGCCTGTTGTCAAGCAAATGCCTGTTGTCCTGCAAATAGCGGACGACGATTTCGCCGCTTTCGGACTGTATGGGGTTGGCGTTGTAGAAATCAATCCTGCCCTGCGCTTTGCGGTAAAACCAATCGCCCCACGGCTCGGCGTCCTCCGGCGCGGGCAGGGTATGTATCCTGCGCAACAGCTCCCCGGCCTTTATGCCCAAGGCATATTGCTCCGCTTCGCCCATGCGCGGCAGGGCCTCGGCGGCGTCCTCGCCATCAAGCCAACCCGAAAGGGAATAGACATTTCGGTTGCCGCCGCACAGCCCGAACCCAAGCGGCTCCGGCGCGAGAACACCAATCGCGCAGGCCCGCTCCAGCATGCCGTATTCGGCCTTTTTGCGGTCGAACTCTTTGATATCGCTCACGCGCAGGAGCATACGCCGCCCGTCTCTGGTCTCGACGAAATACTTTTTGTCGTCCGACCAGCCCTTGGTTATCTGCTCGATTTTCGCGAAGTTCTCATACCCGGGGATGTCAACCATAATACACCTCCGCCACCCCCTTCATCGCCTCAATCTTTCCTTTGATCTGCTCCAACTGCGCGCGGCCGGATACCCCCGCCACGGCCATGATCGTGCCCGTGCCGTCGTCGTGCATGTCGAAGCTGAACTTGCTTAAGGGGATGTGCAGCGCGTTGAGCAGGCCCGCCACCTCGGCGGTCACGCTCGCGCGCCTGTTGGTCTTGATCACCAGCGCGCCCTTGTAGCGCTCGCCCTCGGTCTTGTCCCAGCGCGCGCGCAGCCAGCGGTCGGGCTCGGGGGCGCCGGCGGTGTCGGCCGGCACGTTGGAGCAGTCGCTGCGGTGGATGGTCACCCCGCCCCCGCCCCGATCTGAGCCCCGCGTGATATACCCCACGATGGGGTCGCCCGGCACGGGGTGGCAGCACTGGGCAAACTTCACCAGGCAGTTGTCCACGCCCTCCACCATCACGCCCTTGTCGCTGGTGATCTTCTTCAGCGCGATCTCCTGCTGGGCCTTGATAAGCTTCTGGTACTCCTCGCGCAGCAGCGGCAGGTAGCTGTCGAGCGTCACCCCGCCATAACCCAGGGCGGCATAATACTCCTGTCGGCGCGCGTTAGCGTCCAAGTCCTCCGGGCCGAAATGCTTGCGCGTGAGCACCTTGATGAGGACGTCATCGCGCTCCTGCGGCTCCAGGCGGCTGAAGCTGCGGCGCAACTCGGCCTCCACCTCGCGCCTGCCCTCGGCGATGTTCTCCTCGCGCCGCTCCTTCTTGAACCAGGCGCGGATTTTGCTCTGGGCCTGGCTGGTGACGGCGATGTGCTTCCAGTCGCGGCTCGGCCCCTTGTCTGGGTTGGGGTCGAGTAAGATTTCCACGACGTCGCCGCTCTGCACCTGGTATTCGATGGGCGCGATGCGCCCGTTGACCTTCGCCCCCCGGAACCGGTGGCCCACCTTCGTATGCACAACGTAGGCGAAGTCCAGCACCGTCGCCCCGAGCTTGAGCTCCTTCGTTTCGCCCTTGGGCGTCATGGGATAGACTTTTTCCAGGGGCGCGATGTCGGTGCGGATGGACTGCACGACTTCTTCGACAGAATCGGCGTCCTTGTAGCTATCCAGCAGCTCCTGGACTTTGGCAAGGCGCTCCTCCATGCCAACGTCCTTCGCGGCGATGCCCAGCTTGTACTTCCAGTGGGCCGCCACGCCCGTCTCGGCGATGTAGTGCATGTCCCAGGTGCGTATCTGCACCTCGAAGGGGATTTTCTCCTCGCCCACCATGGTCAGGTGCAGGGACTGGTAGCCGTTCTGCTTGGGGTTGCTGATGCGGTCTTTGATTCTGCCCGGGATACTGTGGTAGATCTGCTGCACCCAGCTGAAGGCGAGATAGCACTCCTCCACGGTGTTGACGATAATGCGCACGGCGTAGACGTCGAAGATCTCCTCGAAGCTGCGCAGCTGCACGTGGTGCTTGCGATAGATTCCGTGCACGCTCTTCACCCGGCCCTCCACGTGCACGGGGGTGTCCTTTCCGTAGAGCTCGCGGAACTTTCCCTGCAAAAAATCGCGCAGCCGCGCCTGGATGCTCTCCAGGAACGCGCCGCGCAGTTCCCTGTCCCGCGCGAGCCAGGTCTCGATCTCCGCGTAGCCGTGGGGATCGAGGAAGCGTATGGCGATGTCCTCCAGCTCCTCCTTAAAGAGCCGGATGCCCAGCATGTCCGCGATGGGCACATAGACGTACATGGTTTCCCGGGCAATGCGCAGCTGGCCCTCCGGGCTCTTGTGCTCGAGGGTGCGCATGTTGTGCAGCCGGTCCGCCAGCTTCACCAAAATGACCCGGTAGTCCAGCAGCATGGACAGCAGCATCTTCAGCACGTTCTGCGCCTCGGCCTGCTCGTTGGAGGCGAAGTTCATTTTGTCCAGCTTGGTCAGGCCGTCCACCATCTGCGCCGCCGCCGGGCCGAACTGCTTCTCGATGTCCTCCAGCTCGTGCTTGGTGTCCTCTACCACGTCGTGCAGCAGCGCGGCCACCAGGCACAGGTGGTCGTAGAACCCCAGGTCCAGCAGCAGCTGCGCCACCGCCACAGGGTGGATGATATACGGCTCGCCCGAGAGGCGCTTCTTGCCCGCGTGGGCCTTGTCCGCGAAGGTGTAGGCCCTGTCGAGCGCTTCCAGCTCCCCGGCGGAGAAGACCGGCTTCACCGAAGCCAGCGGTTTGTCCGCGTCAGGCCAGCGCAGGCCCTCGCAGCGCGCCCGGAACGCGCGATAGGCTTCGATCACATAATCACCCCTTCTGTTCTGTTGCGGGTGGCCTGCTGGCCACCCCTACAGCCCGGATAAAAATTTCAATAGGCTTGAGCTGTCCCAATCCGCCTTCTCCCCGGCGGGGGCGAGGCAATAGCGCATCTGCGTGTCAACCTCCAGTACGCCCAGCTCCCGCAATACTTCGGCGGACAGCCAGAGGCGGGCCATGTCCTTCGCTTCTTTTGCCTCCGCGGCCAGGAAAAACCGTTCCGGGGGCAGGGGAGCGCCCGCCTTCTTCAACAGACGAAAAATCAATGCGCCGTCCTCCCGGGAGGGCAAAAGATTCCCCAATTCCCCTCCGTGGAGGGGTGCCTCCGCAGAGGCGGGGTGGTCGTGCGGAGCACCCTCCCGCCGCAGCGCACTCTCCACCAGCCGCTCGGCCCGCAGCAGGGCCTCATTCGGCAGCGCGGCGAATTTCATGCCCTTCACGATGAGCGTCACGCCCCGCTGGCCCATGTATTCGCTGGCCTCCACTGTAACGGCAAGGTCGATCAGGTCGCCCGGCAAAAAGAAGAATTCCTCTTTTGAGGTGTGGAACGCCATCACGGTTACGCGTGCGTCGTTCCCCGGGGTCCCCGGCAAAGCCGGAGGCTTTGTTGGGGTGGGTTCCAACGTCAGACGCAGGTGCTTGTTCTCCGAGAGCGGCGTGGCAGCCACCAGGGTGAGGCCCGTCAGGGCGAACACAGGCTGCGGGTTGCCCTGCCCGAAGGGCTCCAACAGTGCCAGCTCGTCGGCCAGGTCCGGGCTGATGCGCGAGGGGTTGAGCTTGGCGTCCAGCTGCAGCAGGGGGAAGGGCATGTCCATTGCCGCCGCGTATGCGTTGATCTCCTCCCGGAACCGGTCCACGCAATCTGAGGGCAGGCTAAACCCCGCGGCCAGTTCATGGCCCCCATACTTTTGCATCAAATGCGCGCTGGCGTGGATGGCCTCGAACAGGTGAAAACCCGGCAGGCTGCGCCCCGAGCCCTTGGCGGCCTCGCCGTCGGTGGCGACCATGATACACGGCTTGCCGAAGCGCTCCACCATGCGCGAGGCCACAATACCGATCACACCCTCGTGCCAGCCCTCCCCGGCGAAGACGAGCACACGGTCACGCTGGATGTCCGGGCGCAGCTCGAGCCAGGCCAGGGCCTGCTGCATGATCTCCTGCTCGGTGCGCTGGCGCTCCTCGTTGTAGAGGTCCAGCTGCCCGGCCAGGCGCTCGGCCTTGGCCTCGTCGGCGCACAGGAGCAGCTCGAGGGCCTCCTCGGCCAGGCCCATGCGCCCCGCCGCGTTGATGCGCGGCGCGAGGGTGAACGACAGCGCCGAGGTCCCCAGGGGCCGCCGTGTCGATTTTGACGCGCGCAGAAGGGCCGCAATCCCCACGCTGGGGCTCTCGTTCAATATCGCCAGCCCCGCCCGGGCGAACGCCCGGTTGTCGCCCAGCAGGGGGGCCACGTCGGCCACGGTGCCAAGGGCCACAAGCTCGCCGTAGGCAGGCAGCAGCTCCTCGGGCTCGCAGCCCTCCAGGGCGCAGACCAGCAGGAACGCCAGCCCGACGCCCGTGTATTCTTTGAAAGGCAGGTCGCAGTCGTCCCGGTGGGGATTCACGACCGCCGCGCACTCGGGCAGAGCGCCGCCCACCTGATGGTGGTCTGTCACCACCGTGTCGATCCCCAGGGCCTTCGCGTGGGCGATCTCCCGCAGGGCGCTCACGCCGTTGTCCACTGTGAGCAGTAGCCCCGTGCCGCGCTCGGCCATACGATCGACCGCCGCCATGCTCAGCCCGTAACCCTCCTTGTGCCTGTCGGGCAGGGCGCAGTCCACCCGCTCCGTCCTCTGCGAAAGATAGTGGACCAGTAGTGCCGTGGCCGTCACGCCGTCGGCGTCGTAGTCCCCGAACACGGTGATGTGCTCGCCCAAGGCCAGGGCGCGCTCCACGCGCTCGGCGGCGGCCTCCATGTCCGGCAGGTCGTAGGGGTTGCACAGGGGCTCCTCGGCCAGCCCTAAGAAGCCCGGCAGCTCCTCCGGGGCGATGCCGCGGCCCAGGGCCATCACCGCCGCGAAGGGGGGCAAGCCCTCCTCCTGCGACAGCGAGGCCGCCAGGGCACGGTTTTCGGCCTGCCCGCCGCGGAGAAGCCATCGCTTGCGGGTCATGGCGCCCCCCCTTTTTTTCAATGAACAATTGACGATTGACAATGTACAATTATTATAGCATATATAGGGTTGATGTCAAGAACATGGTTTTCCCTTTGGGACGTCGAGGACGCCGTCCCCTACGACAATGTAATCCAGTATCTCTGGAACATCTTGCCCTCCCCGCTCATACGCTCGTCCTCCAGCACGCCGCCGTTCTTCTGGATGACCCGCGCCGAGGCGATGTTCTCTTTGTGGCATGTGACCAGTACCGGGTTGATTCCCATCTCGCGGCACTTCTCCAGGCCAAGGCGCAGCTGCTGCGTGGCGAAGCCCTTGCGGCGCTCGCTGGGGGCGACGGCATAGCCGATGTGTCCGCCCGGGTTGTTGAGCAGGTAATCATTCAACCTGTGACGGATGTCGATCACGCCGAGGATTTTCGGGCTGCCCTCTTCAAGCAGGAAGTATTTCGTCGCGGGAACGAGATGGCTGGGCAGATGCCTGCCCTCGTTGAATTTCCTCCACCGGCGCAGGAACATCCCATAGGTTTGGCTACCCTTTCTGCCCCTGCCCTGGTAGAGGGCAAAATGTTTCGCGTTGTCGTGATCGAACTCGTGTTTAAGCGCTTTCCATGCCCGCCGGTGCTTGCGTTCGGGTGTGGCCAAATACAGTGCCATAGGGACGCCTCCCGATAAAAAGATTAAGACAGATTATATCACGGGCGGCGAAATAAAGTCAAGGAAAACCTTTGCATTTCGGGAAATGTATGATATAATCATTGCAGAAAATATCAAAGAGGAGAATGACATATGCCAACCCAGACCAACCCCAACTGGTGGAAGGAGATGTCCGTCTACCAAATCTGGCCGCGCTCCTTTGCCGACGGCGACAACGACGGCATCGGCGACCTGCACGGCGTGCTGGAAAAGCTCGACTACATCCAGTCCCTGGGGGTCGACGCCATCTGGTTCTCGCCGCTGTATCCCAGCCCCAACGCCGACTACGGCTACGACTGCGCGGACTACAAGAACATCCACCCAGAGTACGGCGACCTCGATCTGTTCAGGCAAGTGCTCGACGGTGCGCACGAGCGCGGCATCAAGGTCATCCTGGACCTGGTGATCAACCACACCTCGGACCACCACGAGTGGTTCGTCAAGTCGAAGGAGGGGCCGCAGAGTGAGTACCACGACTACTACTACTGGCGCAAGGGGAAGAAGCCCGGCGGCAAGAAACCGCCGAACAACTGGCTGAGCGTGTTCGAGGGCGGGGCATGGGAGTATGACAAGAACCTGGACGAGTACTACCTGCACGTGTTCGCCAAGGGCCAGCCGGATTTGAACGTGGCAAATCCAAAAGTACGCGAAGAGGTCAAGAGCATCCTGCGCTTCTGGCTGGACATGGGGGTCGACGGCTTCCGCGAGGACGTGATCACCTACATCGCCAAGACGGAGGGCCTGCCCAACGGCTTCCCATTAATGCCTGTGGGCAGGGGGATGGAGCACTGGACCAGCCTGCCCCCCGTCAAAGATTATCTCAGGGAGTTCAAAGAGGTCCTGGACGAATACGGCGCGTTCACCGTGGGGGAGGCCCCCATGATGACGCCGGCGCTCGCCAAGGAGTACATCACGGATGAGGCGGGGAACCTGCTCAATTTGATGTTCCACTTCAAGCACATGGAGGCCGACTGCATCCTCATCGACTGGGTGGGCCTGCCCTTCAGCCTGCGCAAGCTCAAGAAGGCATTCTCCACCTGGCAGCGCGAGATGTACGGCGTGGGCTGGAACGCCCTGTACATCGAGAATCACGACCACCCGCGCATCATCGACCGCTACGGTTCCTTAAAATATCGAGTGGCCAGCGGGAAAATGCTCGCGGCCATGTATATTCTGCAGAGCGGCACGCCCTTCGTCTACCAGGGCCAGGAGATCGGCATGACCAACATCAAGCTCGACCGCCTGGATCAGTTCAAGGACGTGATTACGTTCAACAACTACAATTTGTTCAAGAAGATCGGCTTCAACGAGCAGCGCTTCGTCAAGCTGGCCAACAGGCGCTCGCGGGAGAACGCCCGCACGCCCGTGCAGTGGTCCGGCGAGAAGAACGGCGGCTTCTGCGACGCTGAACCCTGGTTCCCTGTCAACCCGAACTATCCCGAGATCAACGTGGCCGCTGCTGAGGCCGACCCGGATTCCCTCCTGCACTGGTATCGCGCCCTGCTGAATTTCCGCAAAGAGAACCCCATGGTCATCTATGGGAGCTATGAGGAGCACTACAAGTCCAGCCGGAGCCTGTATGTGTACTCCCGCGAGCACGGGGGCAAGCGCCTGCTGGTGATCTGCACGTTCGGGGAGAAGCCTGTCCAGTTCAACGCGCCCAGGGGGTTTGACCTGACCAAGGCGAAGCAGGTGTTCGGGAACTATGCCGCGCCGGAGACGCAGACGAACGGGTTTGTGACAAGGCCGTGGGAATGCAGGGTGTATCTGTGGGAATAGGGTGTAAGCCCATTCACTTGTCAATTTATGACGCGAAAGCGCGCGTTGTATAAGGCATTGGAGGCCATGTAAAGTATTGGCGCTTGACAAAAATTGCAATTTAAAGCGATAAAATAAAGGGATTGCCTTTACATGAAATCACATCATAATGTACATCAGCGCCAGCAGCAGGCCCTGGTCCGCGTTCTCTTTCTGCAATAGAAACAGCAGAAGCAGCATCATAATGGAGTCCATGCCGCCGCTTTCGGCGCCCTTACCCGGCTCGAAGGACTCGCCTGGCTCCTGCTTGGATGAAGCCGCGCCGCCCAGGCCGCCCAAGCCGCCGAGCATGCCCAGCAGGTCAGCCAGCGGCGGCATGGAATTTGCCGCGGGCGGCGGGGGAGGAGGCGGGGGTTCCCGGAACCGCGGGTCCTCCTGGTATTAAAATTTGTTCTGGTGTTGCGGCTGCCCCCGGCGATGATATGGCTCACGGGGCTGCGGCTGCGGCTGCGAATGCGGCTGCGGCCTCTTACCGGGTTGGGGGGGGGGCAGCCACTCCTGGCGGCGCAGCTGCGGCTGCATGCGCCCGTAGGAGGCCGCCTGCCTGGCCTGCTGCGAGGGGCTCTTGTGGTGCAGCGGCTCCGGCTGGCGGCGCATAGGCTCCGGCTGACGGAATTGGGGCCGCGGCGGCATAGGCAGCGTGGCGCGCCGTTGCATGTCCCGCGCGGCGGCGGCGGCCTGTTGCTGCATGGACAGGAACTCCTGCCGGTTTTTGGGTGGCTGCATGGCCGTCACCTCCTACGCGTTTTTCATCGCCCCCTGCAGCGCGGGCAGCAGGTCGAGCATCTTCATCATCTGTACGGCCTGCTCGGCACGCTTTTGCCGGTGGCGGCTGAGGTGTGGGCGCAGCGCGAGGATCAGGTCCGTGCGGGGGTCGCGCGTGTTCATGCTGCCCATGATCTTCGTCAGCTGGGCCAGCAGCTCGGGAGAGAACCCGCCGGAGCCGAATACGCTGCCAAAGCCCTCAAAGCCGCCAGCGGGCGAAGGCCCGGCATCGGCCTGCTGCGCCTCGCCCTCCCCGCCCAGCTGCGAGAACAACGACTGCGCGGCCTCCTGCAGGTTCTGCAGCTCCTCCTCGCTCATGCTGCCGAGGAGTTCGCTGACCTGCCCGAAATCGAAGTCCATATCACTGCTCCTGCTTCTCAGCCTTCAGCTTGCGCATGAGGGCCTGCGCCTGCGGGCTGCCCAGCATCTGCGCGAGCTTTGTCTTGTCCTGCATCAACTCGCGCAGCTGCGATTGCTGGCCCTCGCTCAGGCCCGTCTCGGCCAGGTGTTCCAGGGCCTGCGCCTCCTGCGCCGTGGTCTGCGTTTTTTTCAGCTGCCGCGCCAGCCCTAGAATCTGCGCGGGCGTGACCTTCGCCGGTTCGGCCATGAGGAATCCTCCTTGTAAAGCAAGCTTGCCTTGCGTTTTTCCGTGACGCATGATATAATCATGCATACGCTTGAAATGGGGGAAGTATGCATGCGCATCCTGGTGTGTTCGGATTCCCACGGCCGGCGGGACCGGCTTGTGCTGGCCCTGGAGCAGCAGCCCAAAGCCGAAATCCTGGTGTTCCTGGGAGACGGCGCGGCCGACGCCGCCTTTTTCTCCCATGAGCCGGGCAGGCGGGCCTATCTCGTGCGCGGCAACTGCGACGGGCCCTCCTGCGGGCTGCCCGCGTGGGAGGAATTTTCTGTCCTGGGGAAGAAAGTGCTGTGCACCCACGGGCATGCTTCCCAGGTTAAGTTCGGCCTGGAGAGCCTCGCTTTCGCCGGGCGCGAACGCAAAGCTGACCTGGTGCTGTTCGGCCACACGCACGAGCCGCTGGTCTTCTATGAGGATGGCGTGACGCTGTTCAACCCCGGGAGTATCCACGACGGCGCGTATGGGTTTGTGGATATCACCGGGGCGGGGATTGTGTGTGTGAATGCACGGGTGAGGGAATAAGAAAAAGCCAGCAGGAAGGGCCTGCTGGCTGTGTGTGCTATCAGGAGGAAGAGAGTTAGCGGAAGAGAAGACCCATCTTCTCTAAGAGCAAAATAAGCGGCGCAAAAGGAAGTATCAGAATGAAAAAGGGAAGCAGGAAAGGCGCATGGAGCATCATGTCCAAAAAACCCCCGAAAATGTTGGCGAACACAGAATTCCTATCAAAACGGAAACCCTGCGGAAAATCCCATAGCCACACCTGCAATGCATTGGCTTCTCGCATCCCGTCTAAAGAAAACAAAGATAGGTCTGCTTCTTTGCGGAAGCGATTTATTAACATATCTCCCAGTCCATCATGGGATATCTCTACTAAAGAACCGGTTTGGCGACTGAATCCGTATCTGAGGCCATCAAAATATACTTCCATCTTATAGGAGCCTTCCACAGCACCACTTACTGAGATTTTTATGCTGATTGGTGTTTCTTCTGTAATCACTTTTGGTTCCAACATACGCAACCAAGGGGTTTCGGATGATGATTTCAATTGCTGGTAGGCTTTTCGATCGGGGAAAACACGATATATTTTATCGCCCAAATGCAATTCACGCGTGCCATCGCCAAGATCAAGCGCATAGTTGCCGTTACTATGGACTGTCCCACGGCCAAACGAATAATCCCCCCGCAAGTCCTCCATAGCCTGCATAAGCAGGGCCCGGCCCTCGGCTACCAGTTCCTCCTCCGGCGTAAGAGCCGCCGCCCCAACCCCAAACCCAACGAGCATCAGCCCGGCCAGCAGCACCGCAAGCAGTTTTTTTGTGATTGTCATGGCGATTGCCTCCTATATTGATTTGGTTAATATAATAGTACACGATTGCGGGCCGGGTGTCAATGGGTTTGGGGTAATTGTCGCATATTCTTTCGTCCTCCCGCATATCTATGTCCAGAGATGTGACGATATTGCGGAAAGGCGTGATGTTATGTTTGTATATTCGGTGAAGTCCTCCAAGCTCAAGCTCATCGCCCTGGTGGCCGTGGCGGCGGCCGCGGTGATCGCTTTGCTCTGCCTGACGCAGCGGGGCAGGCCCACCCTGGGCGGCACCGTACGCCTGGCCGCCGCCACCGCGCAGGAGCGCGCGGCCTTCCTCTCGCAGTTCGGCTGGGAGGCCGGGGAGGACCCCCTGGAGGTCTCGGAGGTCATCATCCCCGCCGAGTTCGACGAGACCTACATGAAGTACAACGAGATACAGAAGGCGCAGAACATGGACCTGAGCAACTTCGCGGGCAAGCGCGTGAAGCGCTGGACCTACGAGATACGCAACTACCCCGGCTATGAGGGCAAGCCAGGCGTGGTGCAGGCCAACCTGCTCATCGACAAGGGCGTTGTGGTGGGCGGGGACGTGTGCTCGCTGGAATTGGGGGGGTTCCTGCACGGGTTCGATTTCCCGCGGCAGGCGGCAGTGGTGACGGAGGCGGCCACGACGGCGGCCGTGGCTGCGGCAAGCACGGCGGTTGCCGGGACGACGGCGTAATTGAAATATTCCCTTGCATCTTTCTCCTCTGTTTGTTATAATGATGGAATCAACAGACAGAGGAGGACTTTTCTATGCGTAAGCTACTTTGTGCGATTCTGGCGCTGGCGATGGTGGCGGCGTTCGTGTCTTCTGCCTTCGCCCTGACCGACACCGTGCCGGACGGCTGGATACCAATCTATACCCCGGAGGACCTGGACGGCATCCGCGATGGCCTGGATGGCAACTATATCCTGATGAACGACATCGACATGGGCGATTGGGGCGACTTTGCGCCCATCGGGCGATGGGATGGGAATTATCCCAGCGACGCGTATTTTTCTGGCATATTGGACGGGAACGGCTATGAGATTCGAAACCTAACGATTGACTGCAATGAGCAGAACATAGAGGATGCGAACAGCGTATTCGCCGGGCTGTTTGCCGTGCTGGCAGGCACGGTGAAAAAATTGGGGTTGGTCAACGCGTCCATCCGCACAGGCTTTGAAGCCGCGTTTGAAAGCGCAATCGCGGGCGGCATAGCCGGGTTCGGCGCTTGGGCTCAGGTGGAAAATTGCTATGTAACGGGCGAAATAGCCGCCTGCGCAAATCCAAGAGCGATTGCCGGCGGGCTGATTGGATGTGCCGGCGACGGCGAAGGGGCCGGGGTCTTCCGCAACTGCTATAGTGTGGTCAGCCTGACCGTCACGCAGGACAGCGAGCTATGCCTGAGAAATGGAATCGCGTTTGCGGGAGCGACTGACGGCCTCATGGAAAACTGCTATTCCAATGTTGAGCCCGTTTGGACGGGTTACTATGGACCCATAGATGCCACCAACACCGCCACCCTCACCTTGGATCAGATGAAGCGGCAGGACAGCTTCGTCGGCTTCGACTTCACGACCCCCGTCTGGTACATCAAGGAGGGTGAGACCTATCCCAAGCTGCGGCCCTTCCCGGCGGAGGAATCTCCCACCCACTTCCCCGACACCGAAACCGGCGTCACTGCCGAGGCGGGCGAGGGCGTCTTCGAGCCCGGCACCGTGATGCAGGTGGACGAGCAGAACGCGGGCAATTTCGTGTTCGGGCCCGGCAACAGCGTGCACGCAGTGTATGACATCAAGTTTGTTAAAGACGACATTGTCGTTCAGCCCAACGGGAAGGTCATCGTGCGCCTGCCCTTCAAGGACGTGAACCCCGGCACAAACGCCAACTGGAAGGTATACTATGTCGAGCGCGACGCGCTGGGCAACATCACGGGCAAGACAGACATGAACGCCAAAGTGGTGCAGATCGGCGGGGTGTATTACTGGGAGTTCGAGACGGACCATTTCAGCCTCTTCGCCGTGGTGGAAGAAACGGCCGTATCCCCCGAAAAGCACTTCTGGGACGGCTGGCCGGATTGGGCTGTATGGCTCTTGAAATATGTGCTGTTCGGCTGGCTCTGGATGCGCTGGCTTTAGAAGGAGAAGGATATTTTTATGAGCGATCAAACGTTTCACTCTATCTGGTACGACGGCCCGGCGCAGGTCTGGCAGCAGGCCCTGCCCATCGGCAACGGGCACCTGGGCGGCATGATTTTCGGCGGCGCGCAGCGGGAGCGCGTGGCCCTCAACCACGACGAGCTCTGGTCCGGCATGCCCGGCGGCAAGACCGTTCACGGCGCGGATGAAGTCTATCGGCGGGCCCGCGCCCATGCCATCAAAGGCGAGCTGGTGGAGGCCACTGAGCTGCTGGAGAGCGATGCCTTCCAGAGCACCCACAGCGAGGCCTATCTCCCCCTGGGCGACCTGCTGCTGGACTTTGGCGCGGCTGGCGAAGTGACAGGCTACAAGCGAGGCCTCGACCTCGAAAGCGCGATCGCTTTTGTGAAATACGAGCAGGGCGGTGCGCATTTCAGACGTGAAATATTCGCTTCCTTCCCCGGGAACATGATCGCGATGCGCGTCACGTGTGATCGGCCCTTCGGCTGCTCCATTGCCCTGCAAAGCCAACTGAAATCGAACGCCTATACGCGGGACGGCCTGCTGCTCCTGCGCGGCGAATGCCCCGGGAAATATCTGCGCAAGCGGGACTACA
>Ga0082212_10001270_pt2 | contig 18274 bp, 23 predicted proteins | sample TergutNt197P3_FD_71548 | JGI IMG/M metagenome (GOLD analysis project Ga0082212, IMG submission 71548) | Neocapritermes taracua P3 segment gut microbial communities from Petit-Saut dam, French Guiana - Nt197 P3 | ecosystem: Host-associated > Arthropoda: Insects > Digestive system > Gut ...
CGCCCCTACAGGCAATCCGCCGCCGATCACTTTGCCCAGTGTAATTAGGTCGGGCATAATGCTGAATCGCTGTCCTGCCCCGGCTTTCCCTGCCCGGAAACCGCTCATCACTTCATCGAAAATCAACACGGAACCGCTGGCTTGGGTCAAGTGCCGCAGTTCGTATAGGAAGTTGGAACTGCCAATGACGCATCCCATATTCCCCGCCACTGGTTCGACAATGACTCCGGCAATTTCGTTGCCGCATTCTTGGAATGTTTGCCGAACCGCATCAACATTATTGTACGGGAGCAAGATCGTGTCTTGAACGGCACCTGGTGTGACTCCCGGTGAATCGGGCACTCCAAGCGTTGCTGCCGAACTCCCTGCCGCAACGAGAAGCGAATCGACGTGACCGTGATAATTGCCGATAAATTTAACGATTTTGTTTCGTTTCGTGTAGCCGCGTGCCAGCCGGACGGCACTCATCGTGGCTTCTGTGCCGGAATTCACGAATCGAATTTTTTGCAGACCAGGAACCTGGGCAATCAAGAGTGAGGCAAGTTCGTTTTCGGCTTCGGTGGGTGCACCAAAACTTGTTCCCTGTTTCAGGGCGGATTCAAGAGCGGCAACCACGGCAGGATGGGTGTGCCCTAAAATCATGGGTCCCCAGGACTGAACGTAATCGAGATATTTGTTGCCGTCCACGTCGTAAAGATACGCCCCTTCCCCTCGGGCGATGACAATAGGTTCGCCGCCGACGGCGGCAAAACATCGGGCAGGGCTATTGACCCCGCCGGGCATAAGTTTCTGGGCTTCAATAAAAACGGACCGGCTTTTTTCGTGGTTTAGCATTACGGATACAAGAACTAATTCGCCAACGCCCACCATTGTACCAGAAAAAGGCAAAATGCGGGGTAGGCATCCAGTTTGATTACATGTTTCAAAAAAATTGTTGCCCGACGGTCGTGTGCCTGCCTCTCTCGTTCTACCGAAAAAACGGGTCAGCGTACCGGCACAGGTGCTACGGGAGTGTACTCCGATGTTGAAAAGTCGGAGTAGGTAAAATACTTTTTGTCCACCTGCCTGTTGACATTTTCCCAGTCAAGTGTCATGACCATTTTTTCCTTCTTTTCAATGGGCACATTGTTCTCGAAGATTATCTCGATGGGAACCCAAACACCTTCAGTTTTTTTCCAAGACACCCGGACATCGTCAAGAATCCAAGGTTGGTCTTTCCGTGAATCAAATTCCCTGATACTCAAATACCGCTGAAACGTAAAGCCGTTTTTTGCATCAATCCAGAACACCGACTTGTTCAATTCTCCCCGGTCTTCGACTTGTTGATGATATTCAAACCGGACAACACCATTCTCTTCTTCGACTAAAACCTCGGGAACCCTTTGTTTGAAACTGTTGAGTAGGGCATCAAAGGACATGGAGTTCCCATGCGTGAAATGCCGCAGATCAAGCATCCCAATAATACGAATGTCCAGAGGATGGCAAAAATCCTTGTGAGGAAAAACATAGTTCCCTTCTTTTGGACGAGCCACAAAAACAATTCCCAATAGCGGATAGTCCATGGGGTAGGCACAATACTCTATCGTATCGTTTGTTTCAATATACTGCCCAAGATGCCGGGAGCAACTCCCATCTTCTTTGAAGTGCAATTCATATCGGTCAACACGTTGTTTATCTTCAAGGAAATCGAAGGCGATAAAATACTCCACTCGACCGGTGCTGCTAACGGTTTTCCCATCGGTTTCCCGGATGAAAGTGCGCTCTCCCTTGCCACGAACAACCCCGAAATCGATCCTTTCCCGCTCATATCTTATTTTATTTATGAGGAACTGAAACCGCTTTGCCTTTTCAACATCATTTTCGTCGGCAATAGCGGTGGGGAAACGGCTGATTGCCCCAAACATTCCGAGGAAAATTAGAAAGGACACGATGGCTCTCATTTATTTTCAGGCACCTCAATAACTTTGCTGTCCAGCATTCTATTCGGTGCATCCAATATACTCAATATGCCAGTCAAAAATTGTTCGTCAAAGTAGTGTATTTTGACGGCACCTTGATAGAACCTTGGCGGTAAGGTAACAGACAACCTATTGGAAACATAAAATCGCCTGAAGGCGAGGGTTTTACTCCCAGAAAGGGAAAATTAGTTTTTCGTTTTTGGGAGTGGGAAATCGCAAAACCGCACGATTTAGTGCGGTTATAGCGGTTTTCAGTGGCGTTAGACGTTCGTTGTGACCCATTTTGTACCCTAATATAAGGGCTGTGTGCCAGACCAATTCTGAAAATGCTCTCAAACCCCTAAAACCGCTTTTATCTATCCGCTATTTCAGTCGGTTTTACCGAAATGCCGAAGGCAACATTATGGCAACAATAGACATGATTCGCCGCTCCGATGGTCGCATATTGTATCCGTGCGGCACACAGGCTTTTCCGGGGACGAATCCCAAGGCGGGAAGTGCGACGGGAGGGAACACCTTGATATGGAACGGCAGAACCCGGCAGACGACGCTGACGGTTCCACGACAGAATCCGGTAAACATTGACTCTTGGACACCGCAGTCAGGCATGCGTCACACGGGATCGACGGCACCGGCAACGTACCAGAAGCCGCAACCCATTCGTGCCGCCGCAGAAGCCGCCGTTGCCGCTCGTAAAAAACCGGTCAATAATCCATGTCCGCCATTACCGAATCAGATGAAGTCCGTGTGCGAAATATAGGGCGGCTAGGGAAACTGGAGGATATATTTTTGATCGACGGTATCAAAACCTACACTATAGAGATACCAGCATCTTTGCCGGGGCTCCTTCGGATGTACATAAAGACAATCATTTCAGATCCAGTGTTAATGGTACACATAATCACCCATACGATAAAGTTCGGCAATTTGCAAGCAGCGGTCTTACAATGCACAGAACAACAAACGTTGGAAAAGGAGGTCAGAAAGCAGGTGTATTCGTTACACAGGAACAAGGAAATGCGTGAAATTTTGACGGCAATTGGGCAAGACCGTATTCCCCAAAAAATAAACTTGCAGATCGCGTGAACAAGCTCTCTGTTTTTTTTCGTAAAATAGTGTATAGTGGTTCGAATGAAGTCCTATCGAGAGATCATTTCCCTTCAAGTCCCACAGCGGATGGATTTTGTGAACATCACTCCACAGGTTGCTGCCGCCGTGCAAAAAAGCGGTGTCAGCGAGGGATTGGTGCTTGTCAATTCTATGCACATTACGTCTTCGGTTTTTATCAATGACGACGAATCCGGGTTGCATCAGGATTATAAGAAGTGGCTCGAACAACTTGCCCCTTTTGATGCCTCGCCTCAACGTTACGCTCATAACCGGACAGGCGAAGACAATGGAGATGCCCACCACAAGCGGCAAATCATGGGACGCGAGGTCGTCGTTGCCATTACCGATGGAAAACTCGACTTTGGAACCTGGGAACAAATCTTTTACGGTGAATTCGACGGACGGCGAACCAAACGGATTCTGGTGAAAATTATCGGTGAATAATACTGTACCGCAATCAATTTATGTCTTCTCCGAAACCGATTACACCGAAAGGAGTATTAGATGCCGTCGTTGTTCTGCCGGGGTCGAAGAGCATGACAAATCGTGCCTTGATTCTTGCGGCACTCGCCCAGGGGAAAACAACGTTGACCGGTGTGCTCGCAAGCGATGATACCCAAGTGATGTTCGAGGGACTTGCCGGACTCGGTTTGTCCCTCGATTGGAATACCGAACAATGCCGAATCGACGTGTGCGGACAAGGCGGACAGTTCCCTCATCGACAGGCGGATATTTACGTTGGCAACAGTGGCACGACGGCTCGCTTTTTGACGGCAATGCTGGCATTTGCTGAAGGGAACTACCGAATTCATGGTAAACCCCGGATGCACCAACGTCCCATTGGGGATTTGGTCGAAGCCCTCAACGCTCTTGGCGGTCAGATCACATACGAATCCCAAGAAGGCTTTCCGCCGCTGGTGATTCAACCGTACAATATCCCCCCTCTCCCGGCGGGGGCTTTTCAGACACAGATCAGGGGATGGCAAGGAACAGATGAAAGCCCTCACCCTCTCCCAGAGGGAGAGGGGACGTATACACAAAGCGTTTCTGTTTCCGGGGCGGTATCGAGTCAATTTCTCACCGCTCTCTTGCTTGCCTCGCCACTTGCTACGAAGGGATCAGCCGTTAAAATAGGCGTTTCCGGGGAATTGGTATCCAAGCCGTATATCGAAATGACACTGCGGATGATGCAATCGTTCGGCGTTACCGTAGAAACGGATACACATTTTCGCTCCTTTCGACTGGGAAAGGGGACCGCCTATCAATCGCCGGAGACCTACCGGATTGAACCGGACGCTTCGGCGGCTTCGTATTTTTTTGCGGCGGCGGCAATCTGCGGCGGGTCGGTAACGGTACTGGGACTCTCGAAAAATAGTTTGCAGGGGGATGTTGCCTTTGTCGAATGTTTACAACAGATGAATTGCGACGTGACATGGGATGAACATTCCATTACGGTTTGCCGTCCGCCAGAAAGACCGCTTCGGGGCATCTCTGTTGATATGAACAGCATCAGTGATACGGCACAAACATTGGCGGTGGCATCTCTTTTTGCCGAAGGAACGACAGAAATCAACAATATCGAACATGTCCGCTTCAAAGAAACGGATCGGATCGGCGACTTGGCAACGGAGTTGCGTCGTTTTGGAGCAGTGGTGGACGAACGGCGGGATGGTCTGCGAATCACTCCGCCGGAAACACTTTTGCCCGCTATGGTGCAGACGTATGACGACCATCGGATGGCAATGAGTTTTGCCGTTGCGGGTCTGCGGTTGCCGGGAGTGGTGATCGGCGATCCCGATTGTACTCAAAAAACGTTTCCCGGTTTTTTTGAAATACTGGAAAGGCTCAATTCTGAAAATGAATATCGGGAACGAAACGCAAAGCAATGTCTCTGAAATCATTGACGAAATCATTGACGGTCATCCCCACTGGAAAAAGTACGGGAAACAGTTTAGACTCTCCGTGTTGCCTGCCCGATGGTTTATTCCCCTCTCTTCCGATGACCTTTTTTGAATTCATTACCAGCCCGCTCATGGGTGCCTATTTTCTCTGTGCCGTATTTGGCGGGACTCTCATGCTGTTGCAATTTATTCTCGCAATGTTCGGATTCGGCGGCGGCGACGATGGCGGCGATTTCGGTGATTCCGATGAACATGCTACGGCGACCGACGTTTTCAAAATTGTATCGCTCCGCACTATTGTTGCCGGGATCGCCTTTTTCGGATTAGGAGGATTAGCCGGACTCACCGGCGGTACTTCCAAGGGCGTGTCCGTTGTGATTGCCGTCGTTGCCGGAATTGTTGCAATCTACGGTGTGTATTATCTCTATTTGTCGGTAGCCCGATTGAAAGAAGATGGCTCGCTTTCCGAAAAAACACTGGCCGGGGCTACCGGTAGTGTGTACGTTCGCATTCCGTCAGCGAAGTCGGGCATTGGAAAAGTCCTTGTGTCCCAACAGGGACGGACGGTCGAGTACGAAGCGGTTACTGCCGGGGAAGAACTGAAATCGGGCACCCCGATTGTTGTCGTCGCCGTCGTTTCGACTACGACCGTTGAGGTTGCAACGGCAGACGCGGCAACACATGAGGCGAATCAATCCGCAACATGAACAAACCGGCGCGGCAGTTTATTCAGAAATTCGTGAATGCAAAAAAACTTAGCTGAGTTGCTTCTTTGCTTCGTCCATAATACCGACGAGCGTGGTTTCCACCTGTTTACTCAGAGCGGCACCGTTGTCAATTTGCTTGCTCGCTCCGTGCACCAATGCCGCTATTTTCTCAGCAGATTCGTTTGAGGACTTTGCCAAATTGCGTACTTCTTCGGCAACGACGGCAAACCCTTTTCCATGTTGTCCCGCTCTGGCGGCTTCTATCGAGGCGTTCAATGCCAACATGTTCGTCTGCCGGGCAATTTTCGCAATAACGGCAATCATGTTCGACATTTCCTTCGTTTCGGTGTTGACATGTTGCATGAGTGTTGCCGTCTCGTTGACATCGCCGACCATTCCTTCAATCGCCTTGAATAAGTCGGTTGAAAACTTTTCGTACTTCGTACTTTTTTCGCTGACCTCTTTCTGGCTTTTGGTCAGTTCGATCTGATGCTTCGCAAAGCAAAGGTCAGGATACGAAACGCCATTATAGAGAGCAGTAGCCATTTCTTTGCAGGAACCGTATCCGCATGCTCCACAGTTGAGAATGTCTGCCTCGTGCCTTTTTGACAACTGATCACGGAAAATCGCTTGGATCTGTTGCTCGGAAGGTTGCCTAATGGTATTGTTGTCCCGAAGGTTTTGATACCGTCGTTCATAGAGTCCGGGCTTCCAATAAGCATCTATTTGTTCCTGAAGCAGGTTGGGGTGTTCCTTTTCTGCTTCCTCGAACATACGCCGCAATTCGAGGCTTCGCTCTTCGACCGCAGATTCCAGGTCGTCCATCGAGGCGTGAATCTGTTTCGTTCCCGGTCCTCCGTTACATCCGAACTCGCAGTTCAAGCAATCGACCAACAGCGGATTGCTTCCCGATTTGAGTGAATCGGAGAGGTGATCGATATAGTGATAGACGCCAGGTCCTTCGATTTTCCGGGTACTTTCCTGAATGTTCGGGTCATACCGCATTGCCGTCCGCAAAAGACCGCCGGGCGTGGAAAACAGCACCGCACGTTCTGCGGTGGGATTGTCGTCGTAATCGGATGGCTCAAATCGCCCCAAGTCGATATTGTTGTCATGAACGTAATCGGACAATTTTGCCATTGTCACGTTGTAGTCGCCGTGTCCGGTTTCTTCAAATTCCCGCTTCTTCGCAATGCAGGGGGAAATGACGGCTATCTTATGATTTCGATATTGAGGATAATATTCCCTAATCATCACGATTGAGTGCAACATCGGAGACTGTGCCGGTGCTAAATAGGGGAGCAGTTCCGGCTTGTAAATCTGAATGTAGGTAGTAATTGCCGGACACGGTTGGGCAATCACCAGTTTGGGGTTGTTCCGTTTAATGTGCTCAACATAAGATTTGACCGTCAGTTCGGCACCGAACCCAACATCGAACACCGCCTCGACACCAAGAGACTTGAGCCATGTGTTTAAGTGAAGATATTTATGCGGAAAATTAGCGGCAACTGCCGGGGCAACGATGGCGATCATTTTCACGCCCCGGCGCAGGTCGGTCATGAAAGCATCAATGTCGTCGATAATCACTCGGGCACCATGTGTGCAGGCACGAATACAGGCTCCACATCCAATGCACATGTCAGCATTAAGACCAATGTGTCCTTCACGTCCTTCATGTTCGGAATCGTTTTCTGCGTACCGTTCGTGGCTGCCATCATTACAGAAACGTACCGGACAAGCACGGATGCACTGGTTACAATCGACGCATTTATCCCCATTGATTTCGACAACATGGCTGAGTTTTCTCATAAAGTTTTGTTTGCTAGAACGAACCGCCTCAATCCTTTGCGCCGCATTGTAGCATGAAAGTGCAACAAAAAGAAGTACATATCGTCAAAAAAGCAAACATTAGGGTAAGGTTTTGCCGGTTCTCCGACAATTGGGGAGACAAAGTCCTCAATTGTTGACCGCCGTACTTCACGTTTCGTTTTTTCGGTTTGGGGAAATTTTTCTGATTTTTCCGGTAAACGTCCGGTCCCATTTCTGCTTTCTAGCCGTACTTTCTGGACTAATCGCTATCCATGCCGTATATTACCCATATTAGTCGGTACTTCGACTGGACATCCCCCTGTTTTCTGCTATGGATAACCTGTTCTACACTGTCATTACCAGCGGAGCGGTACTGCTGGCGATTACGTTTCTATCGATCATCATTCTCGTTGTTCGGCGATACCGGCGCTGTCCGAGCAACCGAATTCTCGTCGTGTATGGAAAAAGCGGCAAAGGGCAAACATCCATCTGTATTCACGGTGGAGCGAGACTGGTTTGGCCCATCATTCAGGATTACGCCTATCTGCATCTCGAACCGATTCAAATCGAAGTGCCGCTACGAGGAGCGTTGTCGATGGAAAATATCCGCGTCAATGTGCCGAGCGTTTTTACCGTTGCGATTGGAACAGCAAATGAACTGATGCAAAACGCCGCCATCAGGCTCATGGGACTTTCTCGGCAACAAATTGCCAAGCAAGCGGAAGACATCATCTTCGGACAGTTGCGGCAAGTCATTGCGTCGATGCACATCGAAGAGATCAACCGTGACCGGGAATCATTCCTGTTGAACATAACCGGCTCACTCGAACCGGAACTCCGAAAGATCGGACTCGTGCTCATCAACGTGAACATTACGGACATCACGGACGAAAGCGGATACATCGAAGCGATTGGTCGAAAGGCGGCTTCCGAAGCGATTCAAAAGGCACGCGGTGATGTGGCGGACAACGAAAAAATGGGGGAAATCCGTGTTGCCGAAGCGGAACAAGCGAAAGCGATCCAAGTGGCGAATGCAGTTAAAGTTCAGATGATTGGAACCCGCGAAGCCGAGCGGGACCAGGAAGTCAAACTTGCCGAACTGATCCGCGATCAGGCGATTCAAGTTGCCGACTTGAAAAAAGAGCAGACGGTCGGCGAGCAAACGGCATCGTATATCTGCGAAACGCAAGTGAAGCAGTCCGAGCGGGACATGCGTATTCAAACGGCACAGGCAAATGCGGTGGCAGTCGAAGGGGAAAACAAGTCGCAAGCGGTAATTGCCGCCTCGCAAGCCGAGTTGATGGTAAAGAAAGCGGAGGCGTTCCAGATCGGCGAAACGAAAAAGCGGGAAGCGGAAGCCGCCGTGTTGCAAGCGCAGTACGTTGCCCAAACGAAAGCAGCCGAAGCGGAGGCGGCACTGACGGAAGCAAAGCAGCGGGCGGAATTGGAAGCACCGGCAAAAGCACAGAAGGCGAAAACGATTGTCGAAGCGGAAGCGTTGGCGGAGCAGTGTCGAATCGAAGCGGAAGGAGAAGCGAAGGCGATTTTTGCGAAACTCGAAGCGGAAGCACGAGGAAATTACGAAATCTTGGCAAAGAAGGGGGAAGGTTTGCAGCGGATCATCGAGGCGTGCGGCGGTTCGGAACGTGCGTTCCAAATGTTGATGCTGGAACACTTTGACAATTTGATCGAAGCGTCGTCGAAGGCGATCAGCAACATCAAGTTTGACAAGATCATTGTTTGGGATGGTGGTTCGAAGGACGGCGGTCAATCTTCGACGGCGAATTTCTTGCAGAGTATGGCAAAGACCTTACCGCCGATGATGCAGGTGATGAAAGAGGTCGGCGGGATCGAATTTCCCGAAACGCTGGCAACCATAGCGGGTGTGGAGAAACAAAAGCCGGAATGAAACGAAGTGGAATGACGGAAAGAGCGGCATACAAAGCGCAAGAGCGGCATACGCAAGTATGCCGGTGAATCTCTCGTGTTTACCGGCACCCTTGCAGGTGCCGCTCGTGTGTTTGCGTTCATTCTCTTCAACTCTTGAATGAGCCACTCGACTTAATAATTTTTCGTTTCTTTTTCCTTTTTCCTTTTTTACGAGGAGCAGGAAAACTCCTCACAAATACTATAAACACAATCGGTGTGGCAATCAAAAGAACAAATGCACCCAAAAAAGGTGCGCGCATCAACACTACGTCACTTCCATTGATTTTGACAATACACGGATTGTTTTTATAAATTAAAAGCGGCACACTATCTCCTGCCTTGTATGCCTCGGAGAGAGGCGCATAAAAGATACACTGAGACGTGTATTTTTCGTCAGAGTAACTATACGTAAAATGCACTACGTAATGTATTGGAATATCTCTGTACCTAAAAGGTCCTTCCTGTTTTACTACAACCCCGCTACCATTTTGTACCCAATTTCGATTAAATGGAAATGTGTCAACGTATGATATCCAGGGTTTGTTGGCTATAATCCAGCCAATTGCAACGAAAATGGCACTCGCCGTAACCACCCATAAACCGGGATTACCGAGCATTGGATATCTTTTGATCAATGACTCTTTATTCGTAGCAATCATCTGCTTCCTCGTTTACCATTCCTTCGCTTGGAATCCTTCGGGCGGCGGAATAATTTCGACGGCTTTGCCGGATTGCACGATGACGTACATTCCATTTTCCGTAGCAAAATCGGCGGCTTCGCCCATAACAACCGCACCCGCCACCGCTCCAATGAAACGGCGTTTATCGCCAGCACTATACTTGTTAGTATAACGCCGATAGTTTTCTAGCCGCTCGATATGTTTGCGAACATCTTTGGTTTCCAATGTCGTTTTGACCTCGATCAAAATGGCAACATTACCATCTTCCAAGAATAGGTCTATTTCACCATGTTCATTACGAGGCAATTTTCTGTGACCAAATTCGACTCTTCGACTGCTTTTGGTAACGGCATATCCGAGTGCTTGGAATTGGGCGACGATATTCCCTTTGACCATATGCTCAATAATTTCGCCAATGCGTGAACCAAGAGCACCGATCTTTTTGCCCAACCGCTTTATTTGCCGGTCGGTTGCTTGCATCTTTCGGTCGGTTTCCCGAAACATTTCCCAAATTTCCTCGAATGCTGCTGAATGCTGTTGTACGGACATTGTGTTTCTCCTCTCCCTTTGGGTGCATTGTAACACGCTTTTCCGGCGATTGCAATTGCCGATGATGCAAGTGATGAAAGAAGTCGGCGGCATTGAATTTCCCGAAACGTTGGCAACCATAGCGGGGGTGGAGAAGAAAACGGAGACAGAGCCGCAATCGTAAGATTGCGAATCAGATGTCGGCTTCGTGTTCCCGAAGGAATGCAACCGTTTGAGGCAACCCTTGTTTTTCCAATGTCGCAAGGTATTCGCCGACCGATTTGACGGGGCGTTTGAGATTCAAACGATGATCCTTGACTGCCTGCAAAACTTGGTGCGATTGGTTCTGAATTAACTGCAAAACAACCGTTTCCGGCGATACGGCTTCGATGCCATAATGCTGTAAATGCGATTTCGGGAAGTCCGTCAAATTGAAAGTAATGATATACTCCGCCTTCACATGGATTGCGACAGCAAGTACGTGTCTATCATTCGGATCGGGCAACATGAGCGTTGGGGTGATTGATTCGTATCCGCGAATGAGGGCATTGGGAAAATTGGAATCCATTTTTCGACGGGTTCGTTCCAGATTGTCCTTTTTCAAATCCGGGCGATTCCGCGATAAATTGCCCATCCATTCATTGTGTATCTCTTCCGACCAAAATGGTTCTATCAATCCTGCTTTAACAAAATGGAGTAGAAAATCTCGCAATGAAGCGGAATAGATAACGCAGGCATCGAAGACGGCTTTAGTCATCGTACAACCCCATTTCTTGGTTCAATTGCACCATTTCTGCCATCGCAGCGAGTCCACGTTGCCGTTCTTGTCCATATTCCTGTAAACTGTTCCAATCAATCAAACGCCTGCCGTCTTCCAATCGATGTTTGATTCGGTTGTAGTCAAGCACTTCATTGATATATCCTTCCGATACATCGAGAAATTTTGCCGCTTGTGCGACGGTACACTCGGATATTGTCGGAAAAATGGCAACGTCCTGTCCGGTGGTTGTCGGAAATGTAAGAGAAGGAGCAACGTTCAGTGTCATCTTGCGTTCTTCGTTGTAACAACGTTCTTACCATGTATTGTACACCGCTCACGGAAAAACGTAAGCCCTGTTACCGAGAATCGACGGACAGTAAAAAGTGTGTTTAAGACCTTCGTCGGTAACATCCATGAATACCTGCCTCTACCCAACTGGTCAATGGCAATAGATTGCAAGGGATTGGACTGCCCAAGTAATAGTATTCGTAAACAAGCCGTTCTGCATCCACCTCATCGAGACCAGCATCGCAGAGTTCGTGTATTGAACACTTGTATTCATAAGACCTTACCTGCATTTTCTTACGACGTGCTTCTTCTGCCCGCCACTCGAATCTTTTCATTATCGTGTTGTAATCGACCAGTCTCTCTTCTTTGTAAGGGGGAAGGGGAGATTCTAAAGATATATCCCCGTCGTTATTCGTGGGCAGGTACATGTTCCACCTCCATTGTTTGATTCCTTCCTATATTGCCCCCATTCTATCGTTTTTCGTCTAACTTGCCAATGCCCATTATTCCTTTTTGATGTCTCGTTATGTCTTATCGGCACGATGGTGCTCCGCTACTCCAATGAGGAAATTACGAAATTTTGGCAAAGAAGGGGGAAGGTTTGCAGCGGATCATCGAGGCGTGCGGCGGTTCGGAAAGGGCGTTCCAAATGTTGATGTTGGAACACTTCGACAATTTGATCGAAGCATCGTCGAAGGCGATTAGCAATATCAAGTTTGACAAGATCATTGTTTGGGACGGCGGCTCGAAGGATGGCGGACAATCATCGACGGCGAATTTCTTACAGAGTATGGCAAAGACGTTACCGCCGATGATGCAGGTGATGAAAGAAGTCGGCGGCATTGAATTTCCCGAAACACTGGCGACGATTGCGGGAGTGGAGAAACAAAAGCCGGAATGAAACGAAGCCGGAGCGACCGGACATTTAGCCGGTACTCCGAGTCACCGTCATTGCGCTGCGCTCCATTCCGGCTTGTGCTCTGCGCGGTATGGCGTTCCACTGCCGTTTGCCGAATTGATCGCATCCTTGTCCGTTTGTTTGATTTACGACAGGGAGAAGTAGCAAACGCATTAAAACGCTACACTTTGTAAAATTTGCATACTATCATGTATTATTTTGCACTACACATATTATAGGATTTTGTTTCGATGACATTCACGTTTTGCTGTAATTCTTTTTTGTCAATATCTTATGACAATTTTTTAGACCTTTTTCATTTGGCATAGAAGTTGCACATAGTGAAATATAGACGGGGAGTGACTTATTGGAGCCTCCCATATGGTTTTGCTCACGTTCGATTCGTGGATGGAAATTTTAGGCATTGTTATGTTCCTGCTATGCTTGTGTAATTAACTATGGAACAAAGAAAGGAGTTCACCCATGTTGAACACTCGAAAAATTGCTCTTTGCACTGTATTGGCATTGATTCTCGGTATTGGTAGTTTTACCGTTGCTACGGTTGGATTTCCGGCAAAAGCGGAAGCCGCTGTCTGTAATGGTTGTAAAGGAACGGGAAATGGTCCGTTCTCATGTGGTCCTTGCAAAGGTACAGGAAAGGTTGGAACCTTCCAATGCTCAATTTGCAAAGGAACCGGCTGGCAACGCTGCGCCAATTGTAAAGGTAGCGGTCAAAAGTAATCGTTGAACTGTTATGATCGTATTCGCTCTTTGGAAACGGGGAACGAATACGATCATCACGGTCCTTTCTGTCATTCCGGTTTTTGCGATTGTGCCTCTTACTTCTGGAATTGTTCTCTTCTGCTGGTATAATGATAACACAGTAGAAAAAGAATGGAGGATTTATGTCGGTTCAAGTATTCATTCCTATTGACGAGGCAACAAAGCAACAGTTTGATAATGTTTGTGCGGTCGTCGGAATTTCGCCTTCGAACGCTCTCAGTATGTTCGTCCAAAGTGTCATCAATGACAATGACATTCCATTTAAGGAGGAGATACAGTTGGAAAAGCCAAAAAGAACACGGGAAGAGATGTTTGGCTGTGCGCGAGGCAAATTCAATATACCAGACGACTTCAACGACCCGCTGGAGGATTTTAAGGAGTACATGGAATGAAACTATTACTCGATACGCATGTTGCTATTTGGTTGTCGAACAAACCTGAAAAATTGTCCGCCAAAGTGAAGGCATTGTTGTTGGATAACGCAAACACTTTATACATCAGCATCGTTTCGGTTTGGGAAGTTGCCATCAAAGCGAGTATTGGAAAATTGCCAGAGTTTGAAGGCGGTGTAAAAACGTTTTTAGCGGAAATGGAAAAAAACCCCATTATTTTCTTGTCGGTGGAAAAACAACACATCGCTATGGTCGAAACCTTGCCGTTTCACCACCGTGATCCTTTTGACCGCCCTTTAGTGGCAACCGCTATGGTGGAAAACATGTCAATCCTGACAGCAGACGAAAATATTTTCAAATACGCCGTGCCGTCTGTGTGGTGATCCGGTCGCTCCGTTTCATTGCGCTCCCGGCTTGCATTTGCAATTTGACGAAAAACGGAGCAGTGCTGGATCGAGGCGGAAGGGGAAGCAGAGGCGATTTTTGCAGAGTATGGCAAAGACTCTTCCGCCGATGATGCAGGTGATGAAGGAAGTCGGCGGCATTGAGTTTCCCGAAACACTGGCAACAATAGCAGGAGTGGAGAAGAAAACGGAGACAGAGCCGAAAGCGTGAGATTGCTCTTGTCCTTCGTTGAGTTTTCCACTATATTGTTGCCATGTCAACCATTCAGATCACACTATCGGAGCCGTTGCAACGGTTTGTCGTCAAACAAGTTGCCGAACTCGGTCTTGACCAACCGGATCAGTATTTTGAGCAACTGCTCGAAGAAGAACGCCGCAGAAAACAGGACGAGTATTATATGGAAAAGTGTCGTGAGGCGATTGATGCCAACCGATGGACGCAAGTAACCGATGAAAATCGGCAAGAATTTTGGGATGGAATTCGTCAAAAGGCAAAGCAACTTCGCGACGCACGTTCTTCGGAGTCCGCAAAATGAGCCTTATTTCTAATTTTTCCGAAGACGCTGAATGGGATATGGCTGACATCGTTTCCTATTTCGACGAACGAAGTGATGGTATTTCCGAGCGGTTTCATCAGGCAGTTAACGAAACGGTCGAGATGTTGTGCCGAAATCCTAACTTGGGTGAGCGGTTGAGTACCGATTCGAGTGGACAAATTCGTTTTCGTACCATTTCCGGTTTCAAGAATTACCTGATCTTCTACCGCCAAGTGGACACCGTGTTGGAAATCCTCCGAGTCCTTCATGGTGCGAGGGATTACGAAGATTTGTTTTCCCCTTGACACGTTTTGCCGTTTTTCCTATTCTCTCTTCATCGTAACCCCTGCAAGGAGAATCCGTATGCGACGTGCTTTGTTGACCGTCTTGCTTGTCATCGTCGTCAGTTTCAGTGTCTGGGCGGCGGGACTGTTCTCAAAAAAGACACCCACCATTGATCCGCAATTCCAAGCCGCCTTGAAAAGCCTCATTCCGACCGAAGCGGAAGCAAAAGCCATCATGGGTCTGCGGGCAAAGGCAGTGGTTCTGTGTCCCCAAATGCGGGGAATCGCTCCGATGCCAACCCCTCCTGTCGATGCGGACCCCATAACGAATCCCGATGAAGTGCAAATTGTTCTCGAATACAAATTCATCACGGTTGCCGAGTCGTTTGCCAAAAAATTCATTGCCGAACCAGCAATGAATTGGAGCATGTTACCCGTCCAATCGAATCTGCCCTCGACCGAGAATTTTCCTGTGGGAGCATCTTCATACGGTGTCAATGTAGAAGTGCCGATCTATGTCCGCTTTCTGGAAGAAGACAACTTCCAAAAAGTGTGGCATCTATTCCAGTCGGATCGTCGCAATGCGTGTTTGGAAGCACCAAAATTCGTGCTTCATAATGGACAACCTGGAAGTATCATTGAGAGAACCGAACTACCCTTTCTTACCGGTGTCGTGCCAGTCGCCATCGGAGGCGAGATGGGTTATCAACCAATCATCCAAATGTTCAAACAGGGACTTGGACTCCTATGCCAAGCGACACTGTTGCAAGATGGTTCTTGCCGATTGGATACGTGCCATGTGGAAGAGAGTTATCTCTTGAAAACCGACACGTACAAATTGATGGATTGCGGTTTCGAAATAGAAAACGGAGCGAAAACCAAAATCGGCATCACGGTCCAGGTTCCTGTTTTTCGGTCGTTCCGAGCGGCTCTGCCGGAGGTGGTGATTCCCGAAGGCATGTCATTGCTTGTTGCATTTCCGGGCGCACAGTCGGCTGCATATTATGATGATGCGAAAGGTGAACCTCGTGCGATGTTCCTGCTGATTACGCCGCGAGCGGTGCGATGAGAAACGTTTCGACGATGTGCCAACTGATTGCCTCGACGACGTAACCATCGCCGAGAAATCGGCTGATGGTTCGCGCTTTTGCAGGCGACTCTACAATTACAAGGGAAAAACCTTTACTTTTTGTTGATTTTACTGGTATTAAAACTGATAAATTGGGTAATTTGGGACACGTACACACGCACTCCATTGTCTTGTTTACACGGTTTGCCGGGTTTTGTCGATGGATCAAGGTAAGGAATCGACATGAGTAGCATCCTTTCGTCTTTTCGACTATAATGTCCTCCATGTATGATCGAGAACAGTTGAAATCATTGGTTTTGGAAAAGTCGTTGAAATTCGGCGACTTCACATTGGCTTCCGGCAAAAAGGCAACGTATTACCTCGATTGTCGGCAGATTACACTTGATTCTGTCAGCGCAAAACTGATCGGCGAAGGAATTTTGGAACTCTTGCAGCAGAATTCCATGCCGCAAGCCGTCGGTGGCATGTCCATCGGTGCTGATCCGATCACCGCCGCCGTCATTACCGTTGCCGCCTATCAAAACATTCCGCTCAAAGGATTTATGGTACGCAAGCAAAGCAAAGGACACGGCACGAACCAGTTTGTCGAGGGTCCCATTGTTGCTGGTGATCACGTTGTGATCGTGGAAGATGTCGTAACGACCGGCGGTTCTTCGCTCGATGCCATCGAAAAGGTCGAAGCCCTCGGCGTTACGGTGGACGGTGTCATTGCCATCATTGACCGACTCGAAGGGGGGAAAGAAATGTTTGAATCGAAAGGTTATGCTCTTCGTTCGTTATTCACCGTTCGTGATTTTGGAATTTCATAAAACATTGCTGGGGACACAGCGCAGTTTTTGAATAGTACTCATATGATCTCACGATTGTTACTCAGAAGTCCTCTAATGTTTCCGTTCGATGATTTCCAAAAACATCAAGACAGGTATACCGGCACTTCTCAACGCCGCTCGGCTCTACGCACTGATCGATGTCCGATCCGATGAGTCGGCATTCGCACAACTCGTTACCGACATTATCGTTGGCGGCGTGGACATCATTCAACTTCGGGACAAACAGGCGGATGACCGAATGCTTCTCGCTCGAAGCCGGATATTGAAAAATTGTGTCGCCGCTTCAGAACGAGACGTGTTGTTTATCATGAATGACCGACCCGACTTGGCACTGCTTGCCGGTGCAGACGGTGTTCATGTTGGACAGGAAGAATTGCCGGTAAGTCTGGTTCGGAAAATTGCTGGCTCGTTATTGGTCGGCGTTTCCACCCATTCCATCGAACAGGCTCGGCAAGCGGTTTTGGATGGAGCGGACTACATCGGGGCGGGACCGGTGTTTGAGTCCGAAACGAAGGAGTTTTCCGAATTGGCAGGACAAACATATTTACAGGAAGTTGCGGCAGAAATCACGATTCCCGCCTTTGCCATCGGTGGGATTACGGCGGACCGTTTGGACGGGGTGTTGCAAACAGGTATTTGCCGTGTTGCGGTCAGTTCGGCACTCTTGAAGGCGGAGAATCCGGAGGAATCTGCCGAAAGATGGAAAGAACGTTTACAATTTTAATCGTTTAATGAAGTCCTCCGTGTTGTCCGGCATACTGAAAACGTCTTCGGGAATCGGTAGTGGGGCAAATCGTGCGGCGGGAATCGGTGGGCCATTCAATACGACTTTGTGAAACGATTCCTGGAACAACAATTTTTTCCGTTCGGATTTTTCCGAAGTCCGGCGCAAATACCTAATTATATAGGGAAAATCGTTGTGTCTGCCGATCCAAATTTCTATGTCGCTGGGAAAATTTGCCGGGTATTGTCCCTTCTTGTCTAATCCGCCGAATTGCGTCAGCAAATCTTGATGGTAAATTTTTTTCAGTGTACCGGTCAATTTCCAGATCGGTACTGTTTCTTCGTCTTGTAACGCTTCTTGCGTGGGTGCCGAAAACTCGTAAAACCGGTTGATTTGCCGCATTATTCCTGCAAGACCGCCTAGATTCCGCACCTCACTGACCTGATTAAAAAACATCTCGCTATTCGTCTGTTTGAGACGTTCTTCTAATTTTTTCAAGTCAATTTTGCTATACTCCTTGACCCCTTCAATGAATATGCGTTTCTCAATCCGATGATCGTCTCCATTTTCAGGGGCTGGACAAACAAGTGTGAGTTGGTTGGGTTCGGCATCATTCGCCGTTGGTGTATTCGACCAAAAATAGATGTTCAGCCGGTACATGGA
>Ga0082212_10004988_pt1 | contig 18274 bp, 21 predicted proteins | sample TergutNt197P3_FD_71548 | JGI IMG/M metagenome (GOLD analysis project Ga0082212, IMG submission 71548) | Neocapritermes taracua P3 segment gut microbial communities from Petit-Saut dam, French Guiana - Nt197 P3 | ecosystem: Host-associated > Arthropoda: Insects > Digestive system > Gut ...
TGAAAAACAGTTGTATGGGCTTGCCCCCAGCGATATTATCTTCCATATTGCGACGAATTACATTTTCAGCTTTGATGCGGATAACAGAATCAGTCGGCATCATTTTAAGCACGTTGACACCCGACCTGCAGTGAAAGAGGGTAGGCTTGATGAATTGTTGGCAGAGACGTTTGATGATTTGGAATGAAAGAAAAAGGTAACTTTAGCTGTTTGAGACTATTTGATTACACAAACTAAAACCAGAGGCTCAAGAAGGAAATCGAGGTTATGCAATGCATAATAAAACACTTGTCCCCGATAAGTTACAAGGGTATTTGCTTCAAGTGAAGCATATGCTCTATGAGCTTATATCGGTTGATGATCGCATAGTTAGCGTCGAAAAGCTCGACGATGTTGCCGTCGAAACTGATGGCGGCGTTACGGCTGTGCAAGTGAAAAGCGTTACTTCTTCAAATAATCCGATTGCAGACCGCTCCGTTGTTTTTTGGAAAACATTATACAATTGGTGTGCTTATGTCGAAGAAGGTATGTTGCCATCGAATGCTGTTTTTCGTTTTACAGTTGTTGCCAATAGAACTGTCGAACCGGGAGGCATTCAAGAGTCGTTTAAAAATGCTCATACTGATGCCGAATCTATACAAGCCCTTGCTGACGCAAAAAACATGCTTATCGGTGCCTCAACAGTTAAGGCACTGCCGGATTCTTATCGTGAATATGTTAATTACATTTTTGATGAAAGCCGAGAAGCCACGGTTTGCGGAATCATCAAATCAATGGAAATCGAAATTCACAATGACTCATATGACGATGACCTACAAGCAAGATTCAACAATCAGCCGATACCAAGGGAATACTCGGATATTCTCTTAATATATATGTTAGGGTGGGTCACTAAAAAAGTCGAGTCTTTTACAAAAGAGAACAAGCCGGCTTATATATCTTCAAACGAATATAGGGATGCTCTGGAGGCGCAAATAAGAGCGTGTAATATTTCCACCATCCTCACAGCGGTTTCAAAAGCCCCATCCAATGACGAGGCTGGCGGAGAAGTTGCCAGATTAGACACTTACATAAGGCAGTTGAATCTGATTGAAGCTGACGAGTCGATGCTCCTTGAAGCCGCCAGTGATTTTTTACGAGCTAAAACTGAAAAGGTAGAGTGGGCACGGCGAGGTATCGTCACAGAACTGAGCTTTGGCGATTATCACGATTCGTTATATCGTATATGGACAAACAGAAAACGGCTATTAGGTATTCAACATGCAAACGATCCTTTAAATTTCGGTAAAGCAATATATGCCCACTGCCAAACAGATTCGCTAAATCAAAAATTGCAAGGCGTTGAAACTCCATCATTCTTTGGGAGCGGTTCGTTGCAAGGGATGGCAAATACGCCAACTGAAGAACCCAGAATCGGGTGGCACCCTAATTATATAGCAATGTTGATGAGAGGAAGCGGAATCGATGATCAGTCATGATTTAGATGTAAAATATGTTCAAAATCCAGCGATCGGCGCGGCGTTGCTTTGGCGTTTCGTTTGTGGTTATTATCAGAAAGAAAGCCAGTCTGTTCCATTTCCTCTGCTGTTCGTAGTCCTTCCTATAGCTTTTCGACAGGATTTATGCGCTGTGGTTAAAAGCACACAAAAAGCAAGCGGTCTATCAAAGGTATCAGCAAAGCTGTTTGAAAAGAAAGAGAATGACAGCATCCATTTTATAAATAACACTGCTATTAAATTACGCCCATTAACGCTTGAAGCGTTTAACATTTCGGTTGAAACGAATCTACTTTCAATGATTCCAGAAACTGCGGCGGTGTTTCCGGTTGCGGATAAAATGAGCAAATATACGCCAAAGGGTGATGCTAAGGATATGCTCAATGCCGCAGAAAAACTCGGCACATGGTGTACAGACTTAACCATGCTCGAGATTTCAAAATGGCTGAAAGTGAGGTTTTAATCATGAACCTTACAATTAAGTCGGTCATTTTGTGGTCGAAAAAAGAGGACAACGCTCCACGTGAGCTACTTTTTGAGTCCAATGTGGTCAATATTATCACAGGAGCTTCGCGAACGGGGAAGTCATCTCTCATTCCAATTATTGACTATTGCCTCGGTTCGGATAAATGCACAATACCCGTAGACATCATCCGAAATGCTTGTTCATGGTTCGGAGTACTTTTCCAACTTGAAGATGAGCAATTACTTATTTGCCGTCGCGAACCTGGTGATCGGGCCTCAACAAGTGATATGTTCATCCTACGGGACAAAATAATCAATATCCCAGAAGCCATAACAAAAAATACAGCTCTTGATGCAATCAAGGGGATGCTGAACGAGTTCTTTGGAATGTCTTTTCTTGATCTTGATCCCGAAGCCGGGGTTTTTCGCCCATCATACCGTGATTTTATGGCGTTTCTTTTTCAACCGCAAAATATCATGGCAAACGCAGATGTTTTGTTTTATAAAGCAGACACAATGGAGCATCGCAAGAAGTTAATAGATGTTTTTCCGTATGCATTAGGCGCAGTAACGCCTGAGGTTTTAGCGAAGCGTAAAGAAATTGAGCGGCTGTCAAAAATAGCTGAACGATATCAGCGGGATTTAACGCAAATAAAAACAGTAGCCGAGAGTTGGAAGCAAGAAGTTGCTGGATGGCTGACTCAGGCACGGGAGTATGGTCTGTCGAATTTTAAAGCAAGCGAATCTGATGACTTTCCACGTCAGGTTGATGAATTGCGAATCATATCACAAAAACGGATTTCCGATTCTTCCGTATCCTCTGATCAAGTTGCGTCTTTATCTGAAGACCTTGTTTCGTTACGAAAAGAGGAACAACAAATATCAAGCGAGTTATATGCTGTGCGCAGAAGGCACACGGATATGCTACAACTTAAGAGTTCAATGGGCGATTACGACAAATCCCTGCAGATCCAATTGGATCGGTTGGACATCTCCACTTGGTTACGCTCATGTTATTCCGAAAAATCAGTTCTTCCGTTATTCCAGCCTAGCCATGAGAATGCAATAGAAGAATTGGATTCACTATGTGAGGCAATAAAGCAAATAGAATCAACTGCTTCAGAGATGTCTGTCGTTCCAGCCGCTTTTGAACGCGAGATGCAAATTGTTCAACAACAAATGCAAGAGCTTTCAGAAAAACTTGAGGCTATTCAAAAACGGATAAAAGCGGAAGCGCAAACTCTTGCCATCCACCGCGACGAAACATATACTCTCGAGTCGATTTCACGTTTTCTCGGACGTATGGAAACAGCTATCCAAACTTACGAGCGAATCGGGACAGACAGCGATTTGTTAAATAAACTTGCTGAAGTGAACGCTCGAATAGATGAATTAAAATCCGATGTCCGGGAATCCGAAATTAGGCGAAAACAAGAGTATGCTTTGAAGTCCATTCAAACCGAAATGAGTAGAATTCTTCCACAACTCGATGTGGAACATCCTGATGATCCAGTCGAGTTTGTTATTAAGGATTTGACAGTATGTGTAAAAAACTCTTCCGGCAGAGACGATTACCTATGGGAAATCGGAAGTGCATCAAACTGGCTGTCATACCATATCTCGCTGATTCTTGCTTTACAGTATTATTTTCAAACGAAGCCAAGTGCGAATGTGCCGAATTTCATAATTTTTGATCAGCCCAGCCAAGTTTATTTCCCAAGGACTCAAAATCCAATAAACGAACGAGAACAAATACTAAACGATGACGATAAAAACGCTGTAAAGAAAATATTCGAGACCTTATCTGATTATGTTAAGAATGCAGGATTTGACATCCAAATAATCGTCACTGAACACGCAGAAGACGATATTTGGGGAGAAAACAGCATTCCGAGCAGCAAAATAAAGCTCGTGGAAAGATGGAGAGATGGTATAAAACTAATCCCGTTGGAATGGCTTGAATAATTTTTTCAAAGTACAAAACACAGAGAGTAGCTATTCCAATTGTAAAGCCGTCAGCAGTAAACTGACCGATAACCTTAATATTTCAACAATGGCTCTGAAATCAGACTGCTTGAGTTGGGAATAAACGATTTTTGTAAACAATCCGACCGACAGGAGGGGTTTCAAGTGTTTGATAATTTAGACACTATCCTCAGCGGTGGCGAAAGCTATACCGTTGAGTTCAAAGAAAGTCCAGATAAAGACCTTCCCTCGGAGGTCTGCGCTTTCGCCAACGCTTCCGGAGGCAAAGTGTATATTGGCATACACGATGAAGGCTACATTATCGGAACAGATACGAGCAATGTTGCGCGTTCCCGCATACAAGATACTATAAATAAAATCGAGCCTCGACTGAACGTGAACATGGTGGTTGTAGACAATATTATAGTGTTGACAGTGCCTGAAGGAACACACAAACCGTACTCTTGCCCGGCAGGGTTTTATTTGCGGTCAGGCCCAAATTCGCAAAAACTTGACCGAGACAGTATCATCGAGTTTTTTCAAAGTGAAGGTCGCGTTAGGTACGATGAAATTGTCCGCACTGATTTACCTGTTGAGGGGATGTTTAACGAGGAGGCTTACAGAAAATTTATAAGACTCGCAGGAATTAGCGAGGTTCTTGATAGAAAGACTATTTTAAGGAATCTAAAATGCGCTAGCGATGTCAACGGCGAGTTATGCTTCACTAATGTCGGCGCTCTATTCTTCCGTAATAACGAAGAAGACATTGAGTTTCGCTACGCGGGTCTTGTCTGCGCTCTATATAAAGACACGGACAAGGTGTTTATTTTGGATGCGAAAGAACTTAATGGGGATATTATGAGTAAAGTAGATGATGCGATATTATTTTTGAAGAAGCATCTTCGTATGAGTTATCATATTGTATCTGTGAGGCGCGAGGGTCATGGTGGAGATTTTCGACGACCGGGTTGATATTGTTAGCCCAGGTGGTGTATGTAAAGGTGTCACTTCTGATAATTTTGGCACTATCAGCATTACTCGCAACTCCACTATTGCCACGCTTCTTCATCGTAGCCATTACATTGAGCAGATGGGTACCGGCATAAAACGAATGAGAAATGCTACGAGAGAGGCGCAAGTCGCGGAACCAGAGTTCGATTTGTCCGATTTTTTTAAGGTTACGTTTTGGAGAAATGATCCTGATATTTCAATCGGCCGCCAATCAGCCGCCAATCGGCTGCAATCGGCCACGACAGCCGATAGAAAGAGAAAAGTTATTTCATTTCTTGAAGCGTACCAGCAAGCGAAAGTAATAGATTTGATAAATATCATAGGGCTCAGCGAGGGTCGTGTGAGGGATATACTCCGCGAGATGGTAAGTGATGGAACGATTGAAAAAGTCGGTAAAAACCGATACGCATATTACGTGTTAAAACAGTGAAAAACTAAATATGCATAACATAACGTCTATCGTGCTAGTAGCAAGCAAGGCAACCTGCACGCAGGTTGCCCAAAACGGTCAAAACCGCTCCCGCGTTTTTGCCGTTTTTTTCTATCAAGACCCGGAGCGTTGGTGTTTGGGCAGCTATGTTAAGATCGGTTATTTTGACAACCCAGCAGATTTGCTGTATCAAGATGAAATAGGTGGACCGATCCTTACAATTCCAGATCGGGTTATCGACACCATATACCAAATATTTTAAAGGGCTAATACGCTATGAAGGCATACAGCGTATTGACGGGTACCCTATGCCACGTGAGGCATTGAGGGAAGCTGTATTGAACGCAGTGGTTCACCGTTCATATGAAACGGGTGCCCCAACACAGATAAAAGTCTTTGATGACAAAGTCTACATTTTTAATGACGCAAGGCTCCCGCTTGGAACCACAGCATTGGATTTGCAGAATGCGCACAAGTCTGCGCCATACAACCCCTTGATTGCAAATGCGTTTTTCCGGTCCGGGCAGATTGAAGCGTGGGGGCGAGGCATTGAAAAGATCAAGTCGGCTTGTGCAAATGACGGTTTACCAGAGCCAGAATTCCGCATCAGCACAACTGAATTTATGGTTTGTTTCCATATTCGCGACAATAACAAGGCAATTGCTGAACGGGCATCGGCAAATAATGGGTTTATAGTGCCAAATGGCACTATTAATGGCACTATAAAACCCAAAGCAAACGAAACCCGCTTATTAAGCGCAATTATTGAAAACCCATCAATCACTTACGACGATTTGTCTTTACTGCTGAAAATACCAAGACGAACTGTTTCACGAGAGATGAAGCGGCTGCAGGAAGATGGGAAAATAGAACGTGAAGGCGCAAGGCGAACGGGCAGGTGGACGGTGCATTACTAAGGTATGAAATATGGGAGCTCGCGGTTTGATTTTTATGTCGAGGCAGGAACGAGGAAATAGCGTTACTGCGCCATGTTGTCAAATTCTTTTTCGATATTCCTTGCGCTGTACATAATGCGTATGGCTGTCACAATTTGATTATTTTTATCCACAGTATAGAATACAAGATAATTATCAATGGGCATGATGCGAAGATTACGGCTTTGCCAAGGTTCCTTTTCATATCGCCGAAAGCGTTCCGGCATTTGATCCAAAGAATAAATTGACGTTTCGATACGCAAATACTGTTTTTTTGCAATTGCCGGCGCCATAAGCGTATTTGAGATATAATCGCATATCATTTTCAGGTCGAGCCGGGCCTGCCCGGTAAGCCTAACCGCATACGTCATATCCCAAGCTCGCTGCGCAAAGAAAAAAATGCTTCTCGAGCAGGAAAGACGTTCCCTTTTTCAATATCCGAATAGCCTTTTTCAAGTTCAGCATGAAATTCATCGTCGGAAAGCATGGATATGTCAATTGGTTGCGAAGCGGGGAGTGTTACGCTAAATGGAAGTCCATGACATAGGATAACTTGTTTCAAAAACATACCAACTGCGTTTGACATCGGGATCCCAAGTTGCGTTAAAATCGTTTCTGCGTTTTTTTTATCTTCTGGTTCTACTCTGACATATAAGTTTGTACTCTTACTCATTGCACACACCTCCACTATCATTATAGCTAATTGTACGGACAATAGCAATGCATTTTTTAGTATTATTTCGTTTGATACGTTTGAAGTTGACTGTTGAAGAAATTAGATAAACGTGGTATTATCAGGTATAGCAGAGATAAAGGAGGCTGCCGCCTTGGAAACCCAGAACATTGAAAGGCAATTGCTAAGCGGGCATCGGCAAAATACAAGGTATGAAATATAAAAGCATACAAGAGGGGTTATTCCTTAAACGTCCGAACCGTTTCATCGCAGAAGTTGAAATAGGGGGGCAGAAAGAAATATGCCATGTGAAAAACACCGGGCGGTGCAAGGAGCTTCTCATCCCCGGCGCAAAGGTTTTTGTGAACCAGGCTGAGGGCGCAAGGCGTACTACCAAATATGATTTGGTCTCAGTTTGGAAGGGCAGCAAACTCATCAACATGGACAGCCAAGCCCCAAATGCTGTTTTTGGGGAGTATTTGCGTCAGGGCAGGTTTATGGAAGGCATAACGGAGATAAAAACCGAAGCAAAATATGGAAGCTCGCGGTTTGATTTTTATGTCGAGGCAGGAATGAGGAAAGCGTTCATCGAAGTGAAGGGCGTAACGCTTGAGGAAAATGACGTGGCGATGTTCCCGGACGCCCCAACGGAGCGCGGAGTGAAGCATTTGAAGGAATTGACAAGCTGCGTTTTTAACGGCTATGAAGCATATGTCGTTTTTGTGATTCAAATGCAGGGAACAAAGTGGTTTACGCCTAATGACAAGACGCATCCCGAATTCGGCGCGGCACTTGCTGCTGCCAAAAACGCCGGGGTGCGTGCAGTTGCCTTCGACTGCAAAGTCTCATCTGACGAATTGACGATTGACGGCAGTGTGCCGATCTGAGGAAAAAGGCGAATATGGGCAAAGTTATCAAGAGCTGTTGCGGCTGGACAGAAAGCGAGGAGAAAAATATGCCAAGGCCAACGACAAAAGCCGAACTCATGGATGCTGCGAATACGCAGATAAATAAGATATGGACGTTGATTGACGCGATGCCGGAGGGTGAAAAGACAGCCGAGTTTTGCTTTGATCCTGACAAAGCTGGCAAAGAAGCGCATTGGAAACGCGATAAAAACCTTCGCGACGTGCTGATTCACCTTTATGAATGGCACCAGCTTTTATTGAACTGGGTCAAGTCAAATCAAGGCGGCGACAGCAAGCCGTTTTTACCCGAACCGTACAACTGGAAAACATATGGCGACATGAATGTAAGTTTTTGGGAGAAACATCAGTCCACTGATTACGGAAAATCGCAGGAAATGTTGAAAAACAGCCATGCGTCGGTAGCCACCCTGATTGAAGGCTTTTCAGACGAGGAGTTATTCGAGAAAAAACACTTCCCTTGGACAGGGACAACCAGCCTAGGCAGTTACTGCGTGTCTGTGACTTCAAGCCATTACGACTGGGCGATTAAGAAAATGAAGGCGCAAATTAAGGCGCTGAAGGAGCAAGGGCGATAACGAGGAGAGGGTAATGTTTTTAATCAATCAGTCAGACAATAAAGCGACACCCATATGCAAGAAAACATTTGGCGAGTTAAAATTAAGCGAAAGATACGATTTACAAGAATGGATTGCCAACACCCCGGCAATTCTTGGCGAGAAATTGTTGATAATTCAAAAGGAGTTTTCAGGTTTCAGCGATACAAATGAGAGGCTGGACTTGTTGGCATTGGACGGGCTTGGCAATCTCGTAATAATAGAGAATAAACTTGACGACAGCGGAAGGGATGTTGTTTGGCAAGCGATAAAATATGCTTCTTATTGTGCCAAACTTTCAACGACCGAGATTATTGATGTATATCAGAAATTCTTAACAGCCAACGCCGTCGATGATACTGCAGAATTGAAGATCCGAGAATTTTTTGACGGATTGACTTTGGATGAAATACAGCTGAACACTGGAGAACAACGTATTGTCTTGGTTGCTGCCAATTTCAGAAAAGAGGTTACGTCGACGGCATTGTGGCTTTTGGAACACAATGTACAGATCAAATGCATACAGGTGACTCCGTATTTGTTCAATGGAAGCTTGTTGCTGGATGCAGAACAAATAATACCAGTTAGAGAAGCAGAAGAGTACATCATCGGATTATCAAACAAAAAGCAAGATTCACAGAAACGAACAGCGTCAAGCAGCCAAAAAATCAACGAGGAGATATTTTTTTCCCAATTGACACAGCAAGGTGAATTGGTGTTTGGCCAATTATTCAAGTTTGCAAAAGAGAACAGCGGATTATTTTTCAGATGGGGAACGAAGGGTTTTTCATTGAATCTGAGATTGAATAATAATGGCTCTTTTGTGGGGCTGTGCTTTGGCTACCCGCCAAATAGTGTTTTTAGGCAGTCAATCTATACAGGGATTGATGAAATTAATAAGAAAATTGAGAATAATATTGAAGTCGTTGACATATACAAAAATGGCATTGCTGAAATGCCGATGTTTGTTAACGCAGGCAATAATTACAAATGGATTGTTTCTGACGATGCTACAATAGAGCAGGCAAAGCAATTCACTGCGCTTCTTTCAGAAATAATCAATAGCATTTCGGAAGCTTAACATTAATGAAAAAGGCATTTTACATTTTAGCCGCATCCGTCGTCTTGCTCGCGGCCTCATGCGGAAATAATGCAGGCGAGGCCAATTCAGAGGGTGGAGTCGACGAGGGTCCTGCCGTTTTGATGGATTTGTCTGACATGAACGGGCTGGTGCGTGAAAACATAATTGACCATGGGCTTGCCGATGTTTCGATGCAAAACAACGTTCTGACGACTGAAGACCATCTGCTTCAAATGACAATCGCAAGCCGATTGGGCAGCGATGTGATGGAATATGGCATTGACGAGTTTATTCAAGTGAACATTGACGGTGCATGGTACACGATCCCGCAACAGCTTTCAAAAAGGGAAACCCCTCTTTTGCTTGATCCGTTTGACGGCCATGTTGAAAAAAGCGAGAACAAAAGAGAGTACACGGTCGATTTTTCCCAAATAGGCAAACTGCCTGCCGGGAAATATCGGTTTGTCGAGAAATTCTTTTGGAGGCGGCTGCAAGAAGAAGGGCACAGCATCGCGTATTTTTGGGTAACCGAGCCCGGGGGGGAGCGCCCGCCCGAATCCGAGACAACAGGCGCGGCGCGAATGGAAGACATGGTTTTCCTAGTGGAATCGCCGCATGGTGCCCGTCGACGCGTTACAGACGAAGATGTCTTCCTCTCTATGTCCTTTGACAACCTGTCTGGCAAACCGTATATTGCTGTAAATGCTGCATTGGAGATGAGAAATGGCGGCGAATGGGTAAATGTTGATTATCAACATGCAAATCTTGGTTTGATACCCGGCTGGGAAAAAAGCCAGAACTTGATTTTTCTTGATGAGCCACTGGCGGCAGGAGATTACCGTTTGCGTGTGTCGATGCATACCATGAAGCATGACAAAATTGAGCACGAATGTGAATTTACTGTATGGGCGCATGGCATCCTTCCGGAGCCTGTATGGGATGTGTCTTGTTTGGAGCTGTCTCCGCACCGTAAAATAGAGGGAAGTACTGGCGTTCAAATGCATTTGAACAATTCGATTCTGAATCAAAAAAACAGCAAGCTTGAGATGGTGCTAGCGGCGGACAAGCTCTATTCCTACGGTGAAGGCTGTGCGGCGGAGGTTTGTCTTGACGGAAATTGGTACAGCATTCCATTTGCCCACGGAGCTGTAATCGACATTGGCTATTCAATCAGCCCAGAGACAGAAGAAGCAAGCTGCACACATAGTTTCGACCCAGTGTTTTCATATGGGGTCCTGCCTGCTGGAGAATACCGCCTGATCAAAAGGTTTGACCTCGTAGGGCCTGATACCCCAAGCGGGATGCCAACTTATCTGGCTGGGGAATATGCGACAGCTGAGTTTACTGTGGAGGAGACGATGATTTGGAGGGAAGAGTGACAAAGGTAGGGGAAACGACAATGGAATAAGAGGACTCAATATGAACATACTCGTTGTTAACGGCAGCCCGAAAGGGCAGAGTAGCAACACATTCAAAATAACAAAAGCGTTCCTTGACGGCGCAGGTTATGGCAGCGCAGACGTTGTTGACGTGTATAAACTGAACATCAAGCCGTGCGCTGGCTGCTTTGCATGTTGGAATAAAACGCCCGGCAAGTGCGTGATTTCCGACGACATGACTACTGTGCTTGGGAAGATCATATCGGCTGACATAATCGTTTGGAGTTTCCCGCTCTATTACTTCTCCGTGCCGGGGGGGCTGAAAAACGTCATTGACCGTCAACTGCCGATGAATCTGCCGTTTATGGTTGCGGATTCCGAGAGCGGCGGGCATCCAGCCCACTACGACTTGTCGCACCAACGACATGTTGTTATATCGACTTGCGGTTTCTGGACAAGCAAGGGCAACTATGAAGCTGTAAACGCGCAGTTTTCGCATATCTATGGAAACAACGGCTTCACCGCTATTTACTGTGGTCAAGGCGAATTGTTCCGCGTCGCTGAATTGAAAGCCCGGACAGAAGATTACTTGGAGCTTGTGCGTCGAGCGGGCGCGGAGTTTGCAGGCGGCAATGTATCTGTTGACACGTTAGAACAGCTTGCCAGGCCGCTTTATTCGCGTGAAGTGTTTGAGGAGATGGCTGACGCCTCTTGGGGCGTGTCCGATGACGTCAGAATACCTGACGACGACAGTTATAGCTTTACCAAACAGATGGCGGCACTGTACCGCCCCGACGGCAAAGAACGCGTGATCGAGTTTTCCTACATTGACGTAGGCAAGTCCTATCAAATTGTATGCACTCCAAGCGGGCATGAGGTTGTCCGCGATGATTTCAAACCGTGCACAACGCGGATCGAAACGCCATACTCCGTGTGGAAAGCCATTGCCCGTGGCGAAATTGCAGGGCAGGACGCGCTTTTTCAGCGCAAATACACCGTTTCCGGAGACTTTGACTTAATGCTTCATTGGGACGAATTGTTTGGCGGGCAGCAGGTTCATAAAAAGGCGGGAAAAAAAGACGATAAGCGCAAACCGAACATGAGCGTACTGCTCGCGCCTTGGATAATCATCTGGGTAGCTATGGCGATTGACGCCGCAGTTGGCAGTTTGCTAGGCGTAGTGTCTGCGGCGACGCTGCCGATTGTATGGCTGAAGTTTAAGGAAACGCTATACGAACGCTTGACGGTGCTGCTTGTTTGCATACTATCAGTTGCGCTGCTAGGTGGAGCCGGCGCAGTCGTCATAGTGCCGCTGTCTTACCTAGTTTTTGGCATTATGTGGTTCGTGTCAGGGTTTATGAAAATCCCTTTGACTGCGTGGTATTCAAAAAGTGGGTATGGTGGAGAAAAAGCATTTGACAACCTGCTTTTTATGCGTACCAATCGAATTTTGACGCTGTGTTGGGGTGTTTTGTACCTGATTACCCCGATATGGACATACTTTCTCATGGTGTCGCCCGTTTCTGTGTTTACAGGGCTGATAAATTCGGCTTGCCCTGCAATTATGGGCGTGTTTACCGCATGGTTTCAAAAATGGTACCCGAAACACTATGCAAGCGGAAAAACAATGCATGCATAAGGAGGAAAGACATGGCAGAATTGTTAAAAAACAGGTTGAACTACGAATCAATCCGTGAATTTGCGCTGACTATTCAGTCAGCCTACAACCCGTTCTTATGGGCATGTATGCGAGCAATGCTGGGAAAAGCGGCGGCGAATACTACACGCCCCAAGAGGTCTCGGAATTGCTGACCCGCATCGCCCTTGTGGGAAGGGCAGAAGTTGGCAAGGTGTTCGACCCCGCTTGCGGAAGCGGTTCCCTTTTACTCAACTTTGCAAAGGTGCTCGGAAAAGAAAACGTGCGGCAGGGCTTTTTCGGGCAGGAAATTAACATCACGACTTACAACCTTTGCCGCATCAACATGTTTCTGCATGATGTTGACTGTAATGAATTCGACATTGGGCACGGCGACACGCTGACAGACCCGCTCCATTGGGACGACGGCCCATTTGAAGCCATCGTTTCAAACCCTCCGTACTCCATCAAGTGGGCTGGCGACGACAACCCCTTGCTGATAAACGACTCGCGATTTTCCCCAGCCGGAGTGCTTGCGCCAAAGTCAAAAGCTGACCTCGCGTTCATAATGCACAGCCTTGCATGGCTTGCTACAAACGGGACGGCTGCGATCGTCTGCTTTCCGGGCGTGTTTTACCGCAGCGGCGCAGAACAAAAAATCCGCAAGTATCTCATCGAAAACAACTACATTGACTGCGTGATACAGCTTCCAAGCAATTTGTTTTTCGGCACGAGCATAGCGACCTGCATCATGGTTATGAAGAAATCGAAAAGCGAGAACAGCACACTTTTTATCGACGCAAGCCGCGAGTTTGTGAAGATAACGAACAACAACAAGCTCACGCCGGACAACATTGAAAAAATTGTAGCAGCATATGTGAATCGCGAAACGGCAGAGCATTTCGCAAGGCTTGTACCCAACAGCGAAATCGCCGAGCAGAGCTACAATCTTTCCGTCAGCTCCTATGTTGAGCAGGAGGACACACGGGAGGCTATTGACATCGCTGCGCTAAATGCTGAGATGAAGCGGATCGTTGCACGAGAGGATGTTTTGAGGCGTGAGATTGACGATATCATAGCAGAGATAGAGGGGGCGGAGTAATAATGGATAACGGATTGACTGATTATGGTGCAGTCATAAAGGAAATCAAAGAGCTTGTGCATCGTCGCCAATATAACGCGATGAAGAAGGTCAATTCAGAATTGATTTCATTTTATTGGGAAATCGGCGGAGAAATAGAACGCAAGCAACAGGAACAGGGCTGGGGGAAATCCGTCGACAGAACGCGAATTTTACATCAAAATGACTAGGCGGTACGGCTGGACAAAAGATGTTCTGATTAACAACATTGAGAACAGGGCGTTTGAAAAATATCTGACCAATCAAACTAATTTTGACGATACCGTACCTGAAAAATACAGACTGCAAGCCAAACTCGCCGTTAAGGACGAGTACAACTTTGATTTTCTCGAAGTTGGTATCGAACACAGCGAAGCGGAGCTTGAAGCCGCTATCATTAAAAATGTACGGACGTTTCTGATTGAAATGGGAGGATGGGGGTGACGATGAGTAGGCTTAACTCTATTTGGATGAAAATGGTTAGTGCATTTTTTTCACATACCACTCTGGAAGGCAAGCATCTTAATAATATTTTTGCGGAGGGTGAACTGGATGAAAACAGGGTTGTTTCCATTATGGAAATAACCACTCCACGTGGCGTAATTGCAGCGCAAACAGTAGAGCATCTTACAAAACTGGTACCCAACAGTGAGATCACTGAATAGAATTACAACCTTCGCGTCAGATTGTAAGTCGAGCAGGAAATAAATGGAGAAGGAAGGCTAGGTAACGAGTCTATCCAACTGAATTATGAAAGAAAAAGGTATTATTGAAATGTCTGAGAATAGCTTTGGCGGCAAATGGACGGTTGAAAAGCTTAATATTTTATCAAATTATTTATCTGCATATTTGGATGCTTTAAAAAATAAACCTTTTAAAAAAATATATGTTGATGCGTTTGCTGGTACAGGCAAGATTACTATAGGCGATGTTGAGGAGGAAATCGTAGGGTCTGTTCGACTAGCGTTAAATCGCGAAAGAAGATTTGATAGATATATATTCATTGAAAAGAAGAAGCGCTTTGCACGGGAATTACAAACCATTGTTGATACTGAATATTTAGAGATTAAGGATAGAATAATAATCAAAAATGAAGATTGCAACGCTGCCTTGTTAGAGATATGCAAAAAAACAAATTGGAGCACCAACAGGGCAATATTGTTTTTAGACCCATATGCTACGGAAGTGAAATGGGATACTTTAATGGCAGTCGCCGCAACTAAAGCCTTTGATGTTTGGTACCTGTTTCCATTCAGCGCGGCACAAAGAATGATGAAAAATGACGGTGAAATTGACGAGAGTTGGAGGCTCAAACTCAATTCACTTTTTGGTGACAAAGGCTGGTATGATAGGTTTTATACGATTGACCCGCAAATTAACTTGTTTGGTGAAGAAAGCAAGATTAAGAACATAAATGCAAATGAATTGTCAATTTATATTACTGAGCGATTAGAAACGATTTTTCCCGCCGTAGCAAGGAAGCCAAGGCTTTTTTATAATACGAAAAACAGCCCTTTGTTCTTGTTTTGTTTTGCCGTAGCAAATGATAACCCAAAAGCATGCAACCTGGCGTTGAGAATAGCAAATCACATCTTGAAAGATAAGGAGTAGCTAATATGGATCGAAAAACATTACTGTATAAAACAGGTGTTGAATACGGAGATTATACGATAAATCATGTGCAGGGTTGTTCACATGGCTGCAAATACCCCTGCTATGCTTTTCTGATGGCCAAACGGTTCGGAAAAGTCAAAACTTATGGGGAATGGATTGAGCCGGAACTTGTTGCAAACGCACTCGATCTTTTAGATAAAGAGATACCAAGATTGAAGAATAAAATAGCTTCAGTGCATCTTTGCTTCACAACAGATCCATTTATGTATGAAAAAGGTGATATATGCAACATGAGTTTAGAAATAATATCAAGGTTAAATTCAGCAGGGATAAGATGCACGGCATTAACTAAAGGATTGTTGCCCTTGAACTTATTAGATTTATCAAAAGAAAATGAATATGGAATAACATTGATTTCATTGGATGAAGCATTCAGAGAGGAAATTGAACCGGGTGCTGCACAGTATGCAGATAGAATAGAGAGATTAATGGAGCTTCATGCGAAAGGGTGCAAAACATGGGTAAGCATAGAGCCGTATCCCACTCCGAATATTATTGAACAGGATTTGGCGAAGATACTAAAGGCAATTTCTTTTGTTGACAAGATTATTTTTGGACGAACGAACTATAATTCCGAAATATCCAAATACAGAGGGCATAAAGCGTTTTATAATGAATTGAGCCAAACGGTTATCCAATTTTGTGCAAGTAATAATATTGATTATCACATAAAAAAAGGAACTCAAACGATAGAGTGCCAGAGTGATTCCTTGGACACTAATGCACGAAGAGCGGTTTACTCGAAGAAACAGTTAGAAGAGTATTTTAACGACGAGTACAATTCTGAACTTAAACAGGAGATTTAGTAATGACGAATCTTGATCGCCTTATTAAAGAGCTATGTCCTGATGGGGTGGAATATAAGACGCTGGGTGAAATTGCATCAGGAATGTATCGCGGTTTTGGAATAAAACGCGATCAATTGACCGATGCCGGAACTCCATGCGTCCGTTATGGCGAAATATATACAACTTATGACATCTGGTTTGATGAGTGTGTATCGCATACGAATGAAGAAGGAATCAGTAGCCGGAAATATTTTGAATTTGGTGATGTTCTGTTTGCGATTACAGGCGAAAGCGTTGAAGAAATTGCAAAATCCTGTGTTTACATTGGTGATAAAAAATGCTTGGCGGGCGGTGATATTGTTGTTATGAATCATAATCAAAACCCGAAGTATATGTCGTATGCCCTGTCAACAACTGATGCACAAATGCAAAAGAGCAAAGGCAAGGTGAAAAGTAAAGTTGTTCATTCGAGTGTTCCAGCCCTCAAAGGAATATTTGTTCCTATACCACCGCTCCCAATCCAACATGAAATTGTCCGTATTCTGGACAATTTCACAGAACTTACAGCAGAACTTACAGCAGAACTTACAGCAGAGCTTGCAGCGAGGAAGAAACAATATGAGTATTATCGGAACGAACTGCTGACGTTTGGCGATGATGTTCCAATGGTAGCACTCGAGGATATCAGCCTTTCGGCATCAACTGGCACTACACCGCTTGCAGGAAAGAAAGAATACTATGGGGGAAGCATTCCTTGGTTAAGAACACAAGAGGTTCGATTTGTTGATATTTGGGACGCCGATATGAGGGTTACTGAAAAGGCACTAAACGAAACTTCATTGAAATGGATTCCAGCAAACTGTGTAATCGTTGCAATTTCCGGCGCGACTGCTGGGAGAATTGGAATAAATAAAATCCCATTGACAACAAATCAGCATTGTTGTTGCTTTGAAATTAATGATAACAAGGCACTATACAGATACGTATTTCATTATCTGACGAAAGCAAACAAAGATTTATTACGACTAAAGCAAGGAGCAAGAGGGGATCTTAATGCAGGGATGCTTAAGCGATTCACCATTACTCTACCATCCCTTGCAGAGCAAGAGCGCATCGTTTCAATCCTTGACCGTTTCGACGCTTTGACCACCGACATCACAAGCGGCCTGCCCGCTGAAATCTCAGCTAGGCAAAAGCAGTATGAATACTACAGGGACAGGCTTCTGCGTTTTGATAGATAAAATACCATAAGGAAGGATAAATTAGCATGCACAAGGAAGATTTAAACAGGTTTTTCAAAGAGAGCGCCATTAAAGACAAGGACTTGCCGTCGGCAGCTGCGCTCGCGCATTTTCAGATAAAGCTTCAGCTCACCCCTGAAATAGGTGATGAATTTCGAAGCTTAATGAACGAAGTCGTTTACAATAGCCAGCCACAGCGTGAGGGAAAGGTGCTGGCAGAAAGAGAAGAAATCGAATCAGCAGACAGCAGTCAGATCATTCGTTTTATGCGTCGGTCTGTCGATACGATAAATCAGAACATTCTTGTGAACCGGGGAGTTGCATTAGAGGACGAGATTGTGCCGGAGGTAATCAGGATGCTGAAAACAAGCCTGAACGACGAATTTATTGAAACTTCAGCACGATTGCTGTCTGCATGCAGCAGGGATGTCGCGAAAGAACTGATCGAGTATTTTGATGATGTCCGCAGCCCTTATGCCCGGTCCATGATACTGGTTGTGCTCGGTTTCAAGGCAGAAGAAACCCACATTCCATGGCTGATTGAGAAATACAGGGAAATGAAGCAAGATTATCCGAACGAGGCATATTGCGACGGTGCATATTATGCGCTGTACGAAATAGAAAGCAGGTTTTATCCGGCAATTTGACAAAGGAGACAAACCAAATGACTACCTAAATTACCCAGCGAGGTGCGCCAAAGCCTACACGCACCGGGAGACTGAAACCCGGACGCAAGCCTAAAGAATAAATGACGGAGGGATAGCCATGAGTGAGCTAAACGCAAAAGAATACAAGCAGTTTGAGGATATGAAGCGTGTTAATGCAGATGGTAGCGAATACTGGCTTGGCCGTGAACCC
>Ga0082212_10004989_pt1 | contig 18274 bp, 17 predicted proteins | sample TergutNt197P3_FD_71548 | JGI IMG/M metagenome (GOLD analysis project Ga0082212, IMG submission 71548) | Neocapritermes taracua P3 segment gut microbial communities from Petit-Saut dam, French Guiana - Nt197 P3 | ecosystem: Host-associated > Arthropoda: Insects > Digestive system > Gut ...
AGGGAAACACATCGTTCCACAGTCAAAGTTCTCCTCAACTTAGGTCGAAAAGAGGATGTTGATGCGCTGGGTTTGGAACGGTTGGTAGCCAGTCTCCAGAGGTATCTTGGTTCATTGCCAGGGTTTAAGCCAAATGATTCAGTAAGTGATGTTTCAGTTCTTGCTTCGAGAGTTCACGGCGTATGCTGGCTTTTGGAAGGGCTTTGGCAGCGTTTGCAGATTGGCGATTGTCTGAAGAGGAAAACGAGACAGGAATGACATGGTTTCAGGTAAAGAAAATACTCAAAAGTATCAATCTGGTTTCCCTCAAACTGCCTGAAGGCGTTGTTCAACAGTCAACAGTGCTGATCGATAAACAAGAGAGTATCTATCGAGCCTGCCAGGTAAAATTGCCTCCCAAAGTGATTCAGGTGAAACCGGCTTAATGTGCCAATCCTGAATTATTGTTTATTTATCGACTAGATACACGCACTTTTTATGCGCTACCAGAAATACCGCACTCTATATGCCTCTACAAACTATCCCTATCTAACCACTGTCGAACGCGAGTTAGGGGAACCGGATTCAAATATGGTTTGATTTTTAGCAAAATTGTGTCTTAATGTCGTTGCAAGGTTCCACGCTTGTGTTTTAATTGCATTAGGTGGTAGTGCAATGTAACACTTAAATGTTGCATTGCACTAGGGTCGGGATTTGCTCGCAAATCACGACCGCTAGATGCTTGCAAGGCTGACTTGCTACGCCGTTAAGCAAGCATCTAAAGCGTTACAATGTAGTAGTTGCATTTCTGCTGGATTTTGGAGTGTTTCCATGGCATTTACGCCTAAATCAAGACAAAACAGTCAAATGGCAGAAATCAATATGGTGCCGTTGATTGACGTGATGCTCGTCCTGTTGATCATCTTTATGGTAGCGGCTCCGATGTTGACAACCGGCATGGACGTGAGTTTGCCCGAATCACGAACAGGAAGAAACATAGAGAGTCAGGTTCCAGTTGTTACTTTGGCTGGCGATGGCCAGTACCAATTTGAAGGCAGAATATTAGATTCTTCGCAATTGCAGAATGAACTCAAAATTCTTGCTACAGGCAATGCTGTCGCACAGGGGGTTATCATTCGCGGAGATCAGCATGTCTCCTATGGAAAGGTTGTGGAGCTAATGGATATTATACGAGAGGCGGGGTTTACAAATGTTGGTCTTTCCTCCCAGCAGGCAGTTTCGACATCAAGAAACAACTTTGGCAATTGAAGGTGTGTTGATCTGGGTGATTTGGTGAGTCAGGAACTATACACACTGCTCAAAAAACGGGCGCAAATAAGAGTCCTGAAATGGCCTGCTGGTCTGGGCATCAGCTTTGGGCTACATACAGTTGTCGCCGCCGGTGTTTTCTTGTGGCCCCAGTCTGCTCCAAAAATTGCAGAGGCAAAAATCAGGTGGGTTACGCTTCCAGCCGCAAGCGGCGGAGTTTCAGGTGGGTCTGCCCCGACTGAGAGGGGTGAAACCAGTGGAAGACAGCGTCGTGTTGAAGAAGTGGCCCCTGCGAAGCCAGTTCAAACTCCGCCCAAACCGGCTCCAAAACCTCCTGTGCAGCCTCCCCCAAAGCTGACGGAAGCCCCCCCTGCGGCTCCCAAGCCAATCGTCACGCCCCCAAGGGGCACAAACCCGAATCCCGCCAGCTCAGGAAGAGCCTCAACTGCGGCTAAGACCGAATCCCCCGCCAGCACAGTCGTTCCCGGGGCAGCGGGAAGTGGTGGCAGTGGTGGGGTAGGGCACGGCTCAGGAATTCCTGGCCTACGGCCAACAAAGGGAATTATGGGCGGCACGGGCATTTTGCAGGAATTTGTCGGGACGGGGGATTTTCCGCTGTGGTATGCCCAGCAAATACAGGACAACGTGACCCGCAACTGGATACAGTTGCGTGGCAGTGAAGGCAGGGTTCAGATTTATTTCCGAATTATCAGGACTGGCAAAGTCGAGGCGGTGAGGGTGGAAATTTCCAGTGGCAAAGCTGATCTTGATGATTTGGCACTTCAGGCGGTGAGGCGAGCTACGCTTCCCAGATTACCGGATGAATTTGAAGGTGACTCGCTGGGGGTTCGGTTCTGGTTCAATTATGGCGGCTGATGCGTTCTGACTGTGAGCTTGTTATGTTTTGGCAAGAAGTATTCAAAACAGCGAGAACCGAATAATCAGTAGGTTAATGACACCAAGTAGGGCTGGTAAAAATAGAACCCATATTTTTTTATTGGCACAGTTAAAGACCTTATTCGAAAAATTGTCTCCTAGATATGTGTCGCGTGCCGGCACAACAAACCGTTTGTCTCCTGGATTAAAATACCAAATGCCGCATTTCCAATATTTGTCCAGAAGAGTCGGGTCATCTTCCAGCAATTCGATTGGTTCGCTATGACTATGATGGCTCTTAATAAGGGTCACAGTTAAATATATGAGAGGGGTAAACCCTGCTAAGCCAAATGCTATACCTTCCGTCGCTTTGCCGAAAGTTGGGCGTAGGCACAGTACCAGGCCAATTAGCAGTGCACCTGTTGCCATAATGACTCGGCCTATAACAAAGGCTGGGCCATCAACCCTCATGACTAACAACATTATTGAAATCACTGCCCAGGCAACCATGGCGAATATTATTGTCATCCAGACTGCCCTGCCGGGCCACACAAGGATATTCGCGAAGTCTGAGCCAGATCGAAGTGACAGAAACACAAAAACTGTGCCTAAACAGGCTAGTAGGAACAATGGCAACAAATCCCATTTTGAAAGAAGTTTGAGGCTACCTTCTCTCAACCCTTCCTTCCTTCCTTCCTTCCTTCCATGGGAGCCTCCTTATGTGACTGGCTGTTTTTGGGCTTTCTTTCGCTTGACTAAAACGAGCGTACTGCCCGATTTTGAGTGGTTCATTTCCACAGAATCCATGACCTGTTTCATTAAGTATATACCCCTACCGCTTGACTTCAGAAGGTTTTCCGGTAGGTTTGGATTGGGGACTGAGTCCAGGTCTATGCCTTGTCCCTGGTCATTAATTTGAATAACTATTTGTTCATGACTTGGGGCAAATTGCAGGGTAACAATTTTGGACTCGTCCAATTTGTTTCCATGTTTCATTGCGTTTGCAATGCCTTCCTGGACTGCCAGCCATATCCTTTCGCAGTCATCCAGAGAAAAATTCATTTGCTTAATCAATTCCCCCCCGACAACCTGAATCATGTCGATAAAACGAAGATCTGTGTTGCAGGTAAGCGTGACTGGAAGTAGGGGCGTTGGCTCTGCCATACCAAAAATCCTCGGAAGTAAAAACTCCGTAATGAATAAGTTACCGTAAAATAATTAATTTGGTGCAAATGTAATTGAAATCGTTTTGACAAAAGTTGACCACTCGCAAAGAGGATCACATATTGTTTGATATAATTGAATTTTTGTCTTGAATTATTGTCTATGTTCTTGCTTCCTACTCAAATTGAGCTACCTCGTCCCATCGCTCCGCTTACATACTGGGCACCGAAGGACTTGGCAAGAGGAGTCCGTGTCTTAGTCAAGGTGAGGGGAGGGCAGACTTGGGGCGTTGTGCTGGGGGTCGATGAAAATCCTCCGGAAGTAAAACTCAGGCCGGTGGAAGCTGTACTTGATCCTTTTCCACTACTCCCTCCAGGCCTGATGAATCTGCTGGAGTTTGCTTCAAATTACTATGGGTGCGGTTTAGCTCATCTGATGGCCATATGTATCCCTAACATGGTTCAAGCTGATTGGGGGATGATTTTGCCAGATGGGCGACGGATGTCAGAACTTCGTGATGCAGGAGACTGGGTCTGCCTGAGGGAGGTTGGCGAAGCGTGGCACAGGGGCGAAATCGACTTACCGACCCTTTTGCACCGCCGCAACTTAAGGGGGTCTGGCCTAACAGAAGTCAGACTCACGAATGCGTCCCGCCCCCTCAAGATTACCCAGGCTCAGGCCAGGGTAATTACTTGCCTCGAGGCATCTGATGGGGTCAGGCTGGAGAATGAACTTCTCAGAGATACAACCGTCAGCATATCTGTGCTGGCTGGTTTGGAGCGGCGTGGCATCATAGAGCGTACCAAGCGGCTGGATCTGTTGAGCCAGAAACGAGAAGATCTGTTACACAGGACTGTGACCCTGAATGAAGAGCAATGCAAGGCCCTGTCCGGCGTAGGCCTGGGACAGTTTGAGACCCACTTGCTGTTCGGGGTCACAGGCTCAGGAAAGACAGAAATTTATTTAGAGTTGGCAGAGAGTGTCATGAAGATGGGTAGAAGGGTGCTGTGGTTGGTACCTGAAATTGGTTTGACACCGCGTTTGCTGGCACGCTTGGAGGCACGCTTTCCAGGCAAGGTGGCTGTGGGTCACGCGGGCCTTAACGCGACAGAAAAGCAGGCAGACGTGGTTCGCCTGTTGATGAATGATGCGCAATTGTTTGTCGGTGTACGAAGCGCAGTACTGGCCCCTCTGAGGGATATTGGAATAATTTTTGTGGATGAAGAGCAGGAAGGGTCATATAAGTCTGAAGAGCATCCCCGCATCAATGCACGGGATCTGGCCATTAAGCGGGCGCAGATAGAAGGATGTCCGGTGGTATTAGGAAGTGCTACTCCCAGCCTGGAGAGCTGGCATTCGGCGAGTTTAGGGCGGTATAAGCTCCATAGGCTTGCACACCGACCTGCTGGTACTAATCTGCCTACGGTTCAGGTTGTGGACTTAAGAGAGTGTTATCGCCATGCAAGAAAGAAAGTTCTGTTTTCTCCCTTACTTTTGAAGACAATGGGAGACGTGTTGGTGCGGGGTGAGCAATCAATGCTGCTGCTCAACAGGCGCGGGTTTGAAAATTTCTGGTTCTGCATGGCATGTGGTAAAACCCTGGACTGCCCCAATTGCGACATCAGCCTGACATATCACAAAGGAGCCTGGCGACTGAGGTGCCATTTATGCGGCTATGAAACTGTTCCGCCTGAAGTTTGCCCTAACTGCCAGGCCGAGCATCTGAGGGGCGTTGGCGAGGGAACAGAGCAGGTGGAAGACCATCTAAGGCTAAATTTCCCGAATGCAAGGATTTTGAGATTGGACAGAGACACTACTTCCAGGCGGGGTACTCTGGAGGCGGCCCTCCTCGCCGCAGAGCATGGAGAGGTGGATATTCTGGTTGGTACACAGATGCTTGCTAAAGGGCATACTTTCCCAAAATTGACTCTGGTGGGCATTCTCAATGCTGACCTGGGTCTGCGGATTCCTGATTTTCGCAGCGCAGAAAGGACATTTCATCTGTTGACCCAAGTGGCAGGCAGGGCAGGGCGCGCTGAAAGATGTGGCCATGTGATTTTGCAGACATATAGCCCAGATCACCCTGCAATTGTTCATGCCATGGCCCAAAACTTTGAAGGCTTTGCCGATAGTGAATTGCCCTATCGCAGTGCCATGGGCTATCCTCCATATACATCTATGGCACTGTTCAGGTCTGAAGGTGACAACCCTTTAGAGGCCCGAAAACCGTTGGAAGAAATGCGTAGCAGGTTTATTGCTTATTCAGGCATAAAGATTCAGGGTCCGCTGAATGCACCAATTTCCCGCGTAAAAAATCGCCATTGGCAACAAATGATTTTAATATCCCACAACAGGTCGGAATTGAGTCGCGCCTTGCAGTCTGTGCCATTAGATCGATCAGGACAGGTACAAATGGACAGGGATCCGATAAATTTTGGTGTGTAGTACGGACAGTTTCAAAACTTGGTTTTTGAATTTGGCTCAAATAAATTCAATTTGCACTTCTTTCAGGTGTTTGTCCTGGAGAACTCTCTTCAGGCGGCGCAGGATGTTGCGGCGGATGTCTAAGTCCTGGGGCAGATTGGGGTCTTGTAGGGCTTCGTTTATCTTTGTCCCTGCAATGATGTGAATGATGTCGCTATCAAGAAACACGTTGGCTAATTTAGTGGCGGCATTTGGTTTTAGGCAATCCGGGTTGCCGTACTCATCGAGTATGCGTGCTGTGGCCGCCAGAGTTATTGCTCCCTCAGTCACCAAATCAAATCCTGACATGTATGAAATTGGCGGCATGTGTGGATCAAGATTGGACAAGTCCATTTTTATGGGCGTTTTGAATTCGCGACTCAAAATTGAAGCAGTTGTCCCACCACAAATGACTTTCAGGCCGTCAAAGCTACTTGCTCTCCTGGCTAATTCTACATCGCTGTCACGGTTTACAGGTGCGCCTGTAAGTACAAGCACCTCTCTGGGTTTGCGAAAATAAATCACACCGCAGGTTATATCGTCTTTGGCTATTCGACCATCCAGGATTAAGGCCTGCTGAATAACTACCTTTGCCAATTGGCGGGCAGAGATATTTGGATTTTCTGATGTAATTTTGTGCAGGAATGCAGCTTGCGCGCCTGAACCCCAACCTAAGGGAGTGGCCGGTTGTCCCACTCCAGCTTGCGTCACGCCGTCCGAACAGACAACGATACGATCTTCTGGCCTTGAAGTAAAGCGAGTCTCTCTAATTACAGCATCCCTGTTGAACGAGGTTGGAACACGGATTTCCTCAGTTGGCAAGGAAAGGGCTTCATTGTTGTGGATCAACAGGAATGGCGGGTTATCGTATTCGATGATGCGGGTTTGCCCCCATCTGTCAGTGTCAACAATGGTGAACGTGGAATATGCAACCTGACGCTCGCTGCATACGGGCAAAGTCTTTAGGATAGTTTGGGCAGCGCGGCCGATGTCGGCATCGCCAGCAATGTATTTTGCGGCCATAGTTGCCGTCATAGTTGCCAATACGGATGCCTTAATCCCACTTCCCAAACCGTCTGCCAGTACAGATACTACCCGCCTTCCGTCATCAATTATCTGAGAGAAAAAGACATCACCACAGGCCGGTTGTCGTGCCTTTTTTTCCTGGGCCTGACCTACTTCAATGAAATATCCTGTATTACTTGCGGGCATTTGTGCAATCCTCGCCAGCAGCACTGCCGCCAATGTCTGAAGGCTCCATCTGAAATGACGAAGTCAGCGAATCAAGCATTATTTCTGTTTCAGCCGCATTCTCCCCAAGTAAAAAAGCAATTTGTTGGACAGTGGTGACATTTTTGTGGATCACCTCCTGAGCCTTTTGAATGATTTGTTCGCGCTGTACCGCAGGCTCTGTGATGTCCTGCAGAACGCCACCCACGTTATGTCCTGCCTCAATGGTAAATATGGTCAGACGTAGCAGCTTGTTACCAATGCGGACATCTTTTCGTAAATCGTGTACTTCTGTTTCCAGTCCTCTTGCAAACGAAGAGCTTAGTTCAGGGGCAATTTTTTTGAGGCTGGCACCGTTCATTCCTGGACTAATGTCATAAATTTCGAGCGTGTCTCCGCCAATAATCTCAGCGAACTTGCGATTACACTCGATAATGGACAAGTGTTCATCTACAAGTGCAACACCTGCAGGCATGGATCTGATAAGAGCATTGGCTTTATTCATTGCCATATTCCGCATATAGGAAACGCACATGCTAGGCTCAGCTCGGTCTTCTATCAGGGCTTCAGCCAGATGGCGGCATGAATCATATCCGCACCCGCCGCAATTAATTTCATCAGATGCCGATACCTTGCCAATTCTTTGCAGTGCTTTGGCAATCTCTTTTTCGCTATGTTTTTTCTCTGTTACTGGACTTGGTGAGGTGGTGGAAGAAAATTTCAGGTCGGAGGGGGATGATGCTGGTGACAATGGCTCTTTTGCATATTCAGTTATACAGAGCCGTTTCAGAATCGTCCCACACTTTCTGGCGGCTTTAGGGCCATTGATACAACCGCCCTCGCAGGCCAGGAGCTCGATGAACAGACTTTGTTCCATGCTCAAATTCTTTAAGCCTTCAAGCGCATTCCGTGAGTTTTGGATGCCGGAAAATGACATGTATATTGTTTTTTTATTGGAGGAATGATAGTTGATGCTCTGACCCATTCCACCGTCAATTGGATAAAGAGAGCCATCATGGGATTCACCCGGGATAAATACGTCAGAATCAGTTTCTGACATGGTTTCGGGGTCAATCCCATATTCATCGAACCATGCTTGCAGTCCTGCGAAAGTCAGTGCGGCATCCAGTAAATTTGAATGCGTATCAGATTCTAATTTTTTTGCAATGCAGGGGCCTATCATGACAATGCCAATATCACTGCCATATTTGTGTCTCAGCATTTGGCAATGGGCCAATACAGGTGATGTTAATTGAGTCAGATAGGAAATGTATTCAGGGTGGTATCGCCGAATCAATTCTACAATGGTCGGGCAGGCGGTTGAAACATGTATACCAGCCCCACTGTTGTCCAACTCTGCGGCGCAGGCCTTCGATATTTCCTCAGCACCCAGGGCAGTTTCTGATACTCCCCAAAAGCCAAGGCTTTTTATCGCCCGTATCAGTTTGCCAGTCTCTAGCCCGCTAAACTCGCTGACAAAAGATGGTGCCAGGCTGACAACAACCTTGTCTTTTTTTCTCAACAGAAGTTTTATCCGGCTGAGGTCGTCCCTGAGTTTTTTAGCCCCAACAGGGCATACATTTACGCAGTTGCCACAAAAAACACATCTGTCCGGCATTATTGCAGCACAGTCGTTTACTACCTGGATGGCCTTAACGGGGCATTCTCGCACACATTTATAGCAATCGCGGCATTTGGCCTTTTCAGTATAGATTGGGTTTTGCGAATTCATGGTAAAGCCCCGCCCGAAAAAAAAACTTCTGTCGAGTTCTGATTATGCTATTGCAGCCTGGAATAATGTACAAATTACTGAAACTAACAGCCATTGCTACTGTCCAAGATGTCTGTCCAACAGTGCTGACAGAGTAGCGGGATCGATACCGCAAACACATTCCCCATCAATTTCGATATTTGGCCCCTCGAGGCAATTGTGCTGACATAGGGTGCCCGTGATTCTTACTGTATCCTCTAACCCCCTGGCGTTGATGTATTCCTGGGCCGCAAGTATGGTGGTGGTATTACCCCTGGAAAAACAGGCACTACCCATACAAACCACTATTTCACGAGTGGGCGTAGTCACAACTTGCCTCCGTATCAGGTAATGATACCAATCTGCGGGAATTTGAAAAATAACGAAAGATTGAAGCCATAATTAGTTGTCAAACAATCCGTCTTTTGCCAGACTTATGCCAAGATAGCTATAGGTTGCTTCGGTTGCCCTCCTTCCCTGTTGAGTTCTGTCCAGGAAGCCTATTTTCATCAAGTACGGCTCAACGATGTCTTCTAGTGCCCCTCCATCGACTTCGCCGAGTGCCGCAGCGAGGGTTCTCACTCCAACCGGCCCCCCTCTGAATTTATTGCAGAGTGCTTCCAGATATGCCCTATCCAGGGAATCCAGGCCCAGCTCGTCAACTTCGTGCAGACTCAAGCAGGCATCGGCAATTTCGGATGTAATGAACCCCTGGCCTTTAACCTGGGCATAATCGCGGCATCGTCTCAGCAGCCTGTTGCATATGCGCGGAGTCCCCCTGGATCTGCGTGCAATTGCCTCAGCCCCTTTCGGGTCGATGACAACTTCAAGCAATTTGGCACTCCTTTCAGCAATCACAGCTAACTCGTCTTGCGTATAGTATTCCAGACGGTGAACCATTCCGAATCTGTCATAGAGTGGCTTAGAGATAAGTCCGGCACGCGTGGTGGCACCAACAAGAGTAAATGGACGCAAGTCAACTTTTAATGTTTGCGCGCTAGGGCCTTGGCCAATGAGGATGTCCAGTTTGCGATCCTCCATCGCCGCATAGAGCATTTCTTCAATAGCTGCTGGCAGCCTGTGTATTTCGTCAATGAAGAGAAACTCTCCGTCTTCCAGATTTGTCAGTATGGCAGCCAGGTCACCTTTTTTTTCCAGAGCCGGAGCCTGAAGTACCTTGCAGGGAGAATTCATCTCATTCGCCAACACGTGTGCCAACGTTGTCTTGCCCAGGCCCGGCGGCCCAAACAGGAGTATGTGGTCTAAGACCTCATTACGGAGTTTGGCGGCTGAAAGCGCAATATCAAGCTGCGCCTTTACCTTATCCTGTCCGATGTACTCGGGCAACCTCTGGGGCCGGAGCGAGTATTCAAAGACATCTTCCTGATGAGTTGGGTCGATGTCTGGATTGCGGTTGTTTTCCATATTTTGTCCATCCAGCTTCAATTGCCCAATATTCGATTTGATCGTTGCAACCAACTACTGGTATTGTGAACCAGTCTTACTTTGCCACACCCGCTAATCCAACCAATTTTTTAATGTCATCGTCCTTCCAGCGAATGCCGCCGCCGAAGAATATACTCCGGGTTTCTTTGTTGGCTATGTCTTGGATGCCAGCCTGTGCGTATATGCCTTGCCAGAATTCGTAACTGGCTGTCCCGCGATACCTGGGGTTTTCTTTGTCGTCTCTTTTGGTGAAGTCATAGGCCAGGGCACCCAGACGAAAGCGATCACCAAAAGCCCTGAATTCCGCACCGCCTCCTCCAGTTCCGTCTATGATTCCTGCATGTACGACAACATTGTCTCCCAGTCTCTTGTTAAATTGCGCGCTTGCAGTAAAGGTTCGTTCGGTTTTAATGTAACGCGATGTAATAGGCACTTCTACAGGTTGGCCGGTTATCGGGTCAATTTTGGTGAAGGTATGAGTTTCGTCCCTGATCTTTCCATCGGGTGTTGAGGAAAGATCAATCGAGTACCAGTAGTCGTGCCTGGGAGCCAGTGTAATCCCCATCCCAACCCTGGCATCGCCCCTGTCAGTCCAACTAGCCCCCCCCATGTCCAGTCGCAACTCCATATTTTTAAACCCTGAGAGCATTTCGTTGAGGTTGTCAACTGCATCATTCACCTTTGCAATTGTGACATCGTCGTTTAGCAGCTTTCCGATTGTGCCTTCACCATTCTCGATTTTTGCAAAAATGTTCCTGAGACTATCGCTTGAGTCCTGAAAGCCCATGGCCAGTTTGCGTACTTCGCTGGTAATTCCCTTAATTTCAGGCCTGTTTTCATCCACCATGGCATTGAGGTTGATGCCTAAGTCCTCAAATTGCCTGGCTAGTATGGGCAGCCTTTCACGAAATTCCAAGGTAATTGCTTCCACGTTTTCCATTGTCCTGTTAAGGGCATAATGATTATCTTGCGCGATTCCTCTCAATTCTGAGGCCAGTACCCTGATATTATCAACGATCTCGTCCAGTTTTATCTGACCTTCGATACCTCCAATACTGGCATTTAGCGCGCTGGTGATACCTTTAATATCAGTCGCAATTATGCCGAGGCTCTCCATGATCGCGTCCATACCAACGCCAGTATGGCTGGTGAGTTGCGTTCCTACCAGTGCAAGCCCCTCTCTTGGATTGCCTGGATTCAGGTCGATATATTTTTCTCCCAGTATCCCAATGTTTGCGAGACTTGCGACGGCATTTGCATGTACTTCGACAATTTCATCAACAGTAAAACTTACCAAAGCTCGCCCGTTTGATAATTGTATGTCCAAAACTCTGCCCACTTCCACGCCAGCAACTCTGACCTTACTCTGCTTTGGCAGCCCCGCTGCCTGTTCAAAACTAGCCACAAAAAGTCTTTTAGGCTTAGTGCTGAAAAAGTTGATTTTTTCAACCTTAATGATTAACCATCCTACGACACAAATAGAGGCGACGAAAAATGCTCCGACTTTGGTCTCTAGTCTCATTTCATTTCCTGACAAATGTTACAGCGAGCTGTAAATGAATTACTGTTAATACCTGGTTATCGATTAATGGGCATTAGGTAGCATTCGTTTTGGCGGTGGTGGATCCTGCAGGAAAGGGCCATCTGCGTCTCCCCTAATGAATTGTTGCACAACCGCGTGAGGGTTGCTTTGGAATTCTTCTGGTGTTTCGCAGGCGATACATTCCCCTCTGAAGAGAAGGGCTATGCGGTCTGCGATGTTGAAGGCACTCTTTAGGTCGTGGGTAATGGTAATGCTTGTTACACCCAATTCCAGCTTGAGACCAAGAATTATTCGCCCAATCACATCTGTCATTACAGGGTCTAAACCGGTGGTCGGTTCATCGAACAGTAGAATTTTCGGCTTTAGCGCAATGGCCCTTGCGAAGCCAACTCGCCTTTTCATGCCGCCTGATAATTCAATTGGCTTTAATTTCTGTGTGTCTTTCATTCCAACCATGCTCAGACATTCATCGACCCGATGATCAATTTGGGATTTTGTCATGTTGGTGTGGCGTTTTAGCGAGAAAGCAATATTTTCTTCAACAGTCATGGAATCAAACAGGGCGGCCATCTGGAAACACATGCCGATTTTTTTTCTGGTCTCAAACAGATCATTTCTGCCAAGTTCATGCACAATTTTTCCATCGACTACCACATGGCCGCTATCAGGTGTCAACAGACCCATGATGTTTCTCAAAAGCACAGTTTTTCCAGTTCCGGATCCGCCCAGGACGGCTAAACTTTCGCCTTCATGTACCTGAAGATTGACATTGGACAGAACCACTTTAGGGCCAAATGCTTTTGAGAGGTTTACAACGTCTATGACAGATTTTTTCGGCTTTTTGTCTGTCATCATTACACCAGGAGCATTTTTGTAAGGAAGAAATCTGATATCAGAATCCAAAGGCTGGAAATGACAACGCTGCTGGTGGGGGCGTTGCCAACTCCCTCAGCTCCTCCTTCTGTTCTGTATCCGCGCCAGCACCCCACAAGGGCAATGATGAGGCCAAAGACGAATGCTTTAGCCATCGCGATGCCAGCGTCACGCCAGATGAGTAACCTGAAAAATTCTTCTGCAAAAACGGTTGCGCTTTGGCCCTCTCCGCTAACCAGGATCAGGTATCCGCCCCAATAGCCAACCATAATGGAGATGGCCGTTAGCAGCGGCAACATGACGGCAGCCGCTATCAGCCTGGGAACAAACAGGTAGTGGACGGGGTCTGTTGCCAGGCATTCCAGCGCGTCAATTTGTTCTGTAACCTGCATTGTGCCAAGTTCAGCCGCCATTGCGCTACCCACACGTCCTGCCATCATTAACCCAGTGATAACTGGACTTAACTCACGGACTACAGCCAATCCCTCCACCTGGCTTGCCATGCCTTCTGCCTGGAATTGACGGAACCCAAATGCTAATTGAACAGCGAACACTGCGCTCACAGCCAGGGAAGTTAATACTACGACAGGGATTGAATTTACACCAACAGCGGCAAATTGTCGTATCAGATTTGGTAAATCAAATGGACGGCGAAAGACTCCACAAATGGCTCTAAAGGACAGAACTGCAAAGTCACCTACCTTGTCCACAGCACTAATTACCTTGATGCCTATTGAGTCTAAAAGATTAATCAACATGTGTACCTGTTGGGAAAAGATCACAATGGACAATCATAGCACTTTGGCACAGAGATTCTGTACCTGGGATTTTCTGTTACTATTTTGTAGGCTTACTTTTTGTTTTGAGCCTGTCCCGCATGGTTTTCGCTCCTCCATTCCGAATGGTTGTTTCAGGTCGGGTCAATACTAAGGAACCTTCGGGGGCATCAGAAGTCAAAGTGGTTCCTGCCCCCAAAACTGCTCCGTCACCAACAGTTACGGGGGCAACAAGCTGGCAATCGGAGCCAACAAACACATTCTTTCCGATAACGGTTTTATTTTTTTGGAATCCGTCATAATTGCATGTAATACATCCAGCACCGATGTTTGTTTCTTCTCCAACCTCACAGTCACCGAGATACGAGAGGTGATTCGCCCTTGCTCCGGCGTGAAGGTGCGCCTTCTTGGTTTCTACAAAATTTCCCAGATGAACACCCAAATCAAGGTGTGTACCTTCTCGGAGATGTGCAAATGGGCCAATTCTTACCTTATCACCAATGGTGCAACCTTCGATTATACAGTAGGGGCGGATTTCAACACAGGAGCCAAGAGATGAATTGCGCACTATTGAACCCTGCCCGATCGTACTCCCCTCGCCCAACGTTACCTTACCCTCTAATCGAACGTTAGGTTCTATCAGCACACCCCTGGTATTAAGTTCAACCCTTGGGCCAACAAAGGTAGACCACGGATCAATGAATGCAATGCCTGCTTCCAGCCAACGACTAATAATGCGCGATCCAGCGACATCCTGCATTTCGATCAGGTTCTGCCTTGTATAAATTTCGAGCAGGTCATCCGGGTCACAATACATCCGTTCCAAAGCGGTATTGATTGTTATTTGCTTCACCAAATCTTCAAAACCGGATTCTGTCGGTAATGCTTGTGCGGCAGATTGTAGTGCAGAGAATGGTATTGATATAGGGCCAACAACTGGCAACAAATTATCACATTGCCCTTCTGGAACCAAGATGCCAGTGGATAAAATCAGCTTTTCCAATGCTGCTTGGTTAATTAGCGGTTGGGTCGATTTGAGCAGGAGTACTTGTGCTTCTGTGTCGGAGCCAATGGTTTTGGACAGTCCAAGTATTGAGTCTGCCAGGCTGAAACCTTCAAGGATTTCTATTTTGGCTTTGAACTCAATTATCTGTTCCAGTTCCGAAAGCAGCGGAGCAACACTACCATGGTTTTTTCCGGCAATGATAAATATCTTTGAAGTTATTTTTGGAAGTGCCTTCAATTGCCAAAACAATATTGGATCCCCCAGAAGTTTCTCCAAAAAAACAGGGATTAAGCTGTTGGGGGGGCAAGTTTCATCTGCAATGATAATGGTATTTAGTGCCATTTGGTTACCTCAATAAAGAGTGGGCAAGTTCGGCTGCAGCAATTGTGTTATTGGGATTTGCAATCCATTTACCTGCAATGTCAAAGGCTGTGCCGTGATCTGGTGAAGTGCGAATGAACGGCAAACCAAATGTTAGATTGACAGCTCGCTCAGGTTCAAGCAATTTTATTGGAATCAGACCCTGATCATGATAGAGGGCGACCACGACATCAAATTCTCCTTTGTAAGCTCTTTGGAACACTGAATCGGCGGGGTAGGGGCCAGAAAAGTGGGGCTTGATAACCGTTGAATTACAGAAGAAATTGCGTGCAATATTTATGGATTCCTCCAGCAATTTTTCTTCGGTACCAAAGATTCCACCTTCTCCTGCATGGGGGTTAAGGGCACAAAGGGCTACTCTGGGGTTGTCGGTTTTAAGCAAAGCGCGGAATTGTTCCGCAGTGAATATCAGTGTACTAGCCACGGAGTCTGAATTGAGTTCTTCAATCACTGACCTTATACTCTGGTGGATGGTATGCAATACAACATTTAGTCGTGGACTGATGAATGCCATTTGCACTCGCTGTGAACCAGATAATTTCTGTAACAGTTCTGTATGCCCTGATGAGTCAACCCCTGCCAAAAAAAGGGCAGTTTTAGAAAGGGGCAGTGTGAGTAGAGCATCGGTGGCTCCAGACATAACATCGATTACTGCTGCTCTGATGGCTTCTACAGCACATTTGCCAGATAGGGCACAGGGAACTCCTATCTGAAAATCCCCAGAGGACATCTCGGGAGTTGGGTCGATCCAATCTACCTCAATGGATTGGTATAGCAGTTTGCCATCAAACAACTTGTATTCAACAGTTTTTGGCAAAATTGCCAACCCAACAGAACTTCCATAAATGCTGATGTGCCACTTTTTGGCAATGATTGGCAGCATTTTTAGCAGTATTTCAGTACTAATTCCACAGGGGTCTCCGAGGGTAATTGCTAAACGCGCCATCCGTTCCATTTGTCAATTATATAGCGGAACATCATGGATGGAGGGTTCAGAGTGGCCTTCATCCTTTTTTGTTCCACGAACTCTCCTCACTCTTGGTTCTTCCTCTTGTTTATATATATATTTGATGTTGTGTTTCGGAAGCAGAATATTGGGTTCTTTTTGGCAATTGATCTTTAGGCAGTGCTTGTCGTACCACTCTATAATGCCCCTGATTTTTTCCCCGTCCTGGAGGACAATTACCATAGGTGTTTTGGACTGCATTTGTTTTAGGTAGTAAAAACTCTCAGCATTGGTTTGCTCTGGCGGGGCGATTCTACGTCTTGCACTGGATGTTCCCTGGGGAACGGTTGCACCGTTGGGGTTGGCACCGTTACCTGATGATGTTTGCCCATCGCTGGAGGCCAAAGTGGGCGACTTAGAATCCGGAGTGCGGGTTCGGGTGCTTCTTCCCATCCTCTCTTTTATTTCACCCAAGTTTGGTCGTATCAGTTTTCTGTTCATTGGTCTTTCCGAAAAGCACAAATATAAAGAAAAAGGGTGCAAATTAAATCACAAACCAGCCAAAGGTGAAACATTCATATGAGCGTAGCATATGGTCAGTAGGCGGTCAATGTCCACCTGGAAACTATTTTTCATGCTTTCCAATGGGTATTTTCAATTTTATCGCTGTTCCTGCGTCTATCTCGCTACTGATACTTATATCCCAACCCATGCGTTGGGTGAGTTGGAACACCAGGCTCATTCCAATGCCAGTTCCTTCGCTGAATCCACTGCGGAAAGGCGTAAATATGTCACCGATCCGTGATTTATCCATTCCAATGCCATTGTCCGCTACCGTCAGCTTCAATTTATCATCCTGGATTTTTTGAATCACCTTGATTAGTGGTTTGGTTCTGCTGCTTACGGCCTTTCGAGAGTTGCTTAACAGGTTGGTGAGAACCTGGTGGCAGCCCAGTGCATCGCCTAGTATCCAAATTTCCGGAGGAGGTTCGATTACCAAAGCCAAACCTGAATACCTGTGGTCTGTGTCACAGGTGGCCTTTACTTCTTCAAGAAGGCTCGGTAACCAGAGAGGCTCGATTTTTAGATCGCGTGGGCTTGCCAATTCCAGGAAGTCTGAGATAACGGCACCAATCCTTTTTGATTCTCTGATTAAAATAGTCATCACTTTTTCTACAATCGCCCAGTCCGAGTTTTGCTTTTGGAGAATTTGTACACAGCCGTTAATGGATGCTAGAGGAGTCCTCATTTCGTGGGCAAGCTCACTTGATAATTCGCCAACGGCAGCAAGTCGTTCAGTCAGTCTCATTCTTGCTTCCATTGCTTTCAAGTTGGTGAGGTCCTGAAAGAAAATCAGAAATCCAGTTTGCCGATTTTCACTGTCCATAAGGGGAGAAATTGTTCCGCCAACAATTTTTTCTGCCCCACTTGGAATTGCAAATGTCCGCTCGAATTGGATAGTTTCCGGTGTGGTTTTTTGTATTGCTAACTCAATTGCGTCTAATGCCTTAAAGGGATGGCCCAAAAATAATTTTGTTTGAAGAATATTCTCAGCAGATGGGTTGGCACTCGTCAATATTCCCTTTAGGTCAGTTGTCACCAGGCCTGAAGTCATGGATTCCACTACATTTCGATAGAGATTGCTTAGTTCGTCAACAGTAGCTTCGGATTGACTGAGGTTTGACCTGAGATTTTCCAAACGTCTGCGAATGGAAACCACAACGAGAGTGGCAATCAATATTTGAAGTGCTGTAAAGGCAATTAACCAAATTTGTTCTGAAGGTTGAACTGTACTCTGCGTTTCTAAGTGGCCAAACAGGGGAACTATTCTGCTTGGAAAAAGCATCACGCAGAGGGCATACATCAACATAGAAAGTACGCCTACACCGATGATCGTGTTTATGCCCACATAAAAGGCAGATGCTAGTACTGGAAATAGGTACAGGGCGGCAAGGCCAGCCTTGGCTACGCCATGGAACGAAACCAGTAGGGTAACCAGGAAACAGAGCAGAAATATATTCAGGAAAACCCAGGGGCGGCTCGGGATAGAAAAGGGAGAACCCTGACTGAGTGTTGAACGCGCCGCTTCAAAAACTGACTCAAAAAACAATGCACTCAGAATTAGAACATATATCCACTCTCCGATAGAGCTTTCATGTATATCCATGTCCAAGGCAAAATGCACTACCAATAGCGCAAAGGAGGCAGAAAACCTCAGTGCCAAAGGTAGGAAGAGGCCGCTGGTTTTAATATCCTGAGGCAGTGGCTCCAAAAATCGTTTCATTTGTTAAGCATACTTCAAGGGCGAATACGTACAACAAGATTTTGCAATTACTCCCGTAATTCTGATTTTTCAAGCCCTTATAGCTATTTACGTTTTTGTTGTTCACTTAACGGCGAGCCAAGTTTGACAAATCCAGGTTCTGTGGGGCCGTTCAAGGTTGCCCCGCAACCTTGAATGGCACAGAACTAAGATTTGTCCCTATGAACAACAAACGGCCATGAACTCTCGGAATCCTTCGCTACGCTCAGGATGTCCGAGGCCCCCACGCCAACCACTATAAATTTGGCA
>Ga0082212_10004990_pt1 | contig 18274 bp, 21 predicted proteins | sample TergutNt197P3_FD_71548 | JGI IMG/M metagenome (GOLD analysis project Ga0082212, IMG submission 71548) | Neocapritermes taracua P3 segment gut microbial communities from Petit-Saut dam, French Guiana - Nt197 P3 | ecosystem: Host-associated > Arthropoda: Insects > Digestive system > Gut ...
CATTTTCCAGATGTTTTGCGCAGGTCCCGACCACTTCTATCTTGTCCTTCAAATCGTCGAACACCTTTGCATGGTAGTCTGAGATGAATCCGCATCCCACAATAGCGAGTTTTATCTTATTCATGAAAATACCTCCTTATCCAACACAGGCACTCTACTTGCCCTCCTGCATCTCCGCCACAGACTCGAGTATGGAGTCGGCCATGTAGTCGAGCTGCTCTCGGCTCAGCCCATAGATGGGCAGATGGGTGAAGCGCTTCGTGAAGACCTCTTCGCACACCGGGCAGTCGGCCGCGATCGCGGCCTGGTCGTATCCGAGGTCCTTCATGATCGAGAAGTGGTAGAGCGGCCCGAAGTGCGGGATGTTCGTCACGCCCTTCTCGGTGAGCTTGGCCTTGAGCGTCTGCGCGTCACCACCGGCGAGATCAGGGTCGATCTGCAACTGGTAGAGGTGGAAGGTGGGCTTGATCTGGTCGTTGCCGAGGTCCTGCGGGATGATGGCCGGATTCGCCGAGAGCCGCTCCGTCAGGTAGGCAGCGGCGGCGCGTCTTTTTTCGAGGATCGACTCATAGCGCTTGATCTGCTGCATCAACCCGAGCGCGGCGATCTCGGTCGTGGAGGAATTGCCGGGAACGAAGGGCCTGTCCTTGCCGGGAACAGGCGTCACGTCGTACAGCCAGTGCTCGATTGTCCGGCTGAAATCCAACCCTAGAAAACGCGCGCGCTTCATGTGCGGGCGCATGGCGTCCACGGTGGTCGTCAGGATGCCGCCCTCGCCGAACGCGGTGTTGTTCTTCACCTCGTGGAAGCTGAACGCCGTGAAGTCCGCGATCGTTCCGATTTTTTTGCCCCTATAGGATGCGCCAAAGGCGTGAGCCGCATCCTCCAGCACCAGTATTCCGTGCTTGTGGGCAAGTTCCATAATGGGCGCCATGTCCACGGGATATCCGCCGATATGTACCGGGACGATCATCTTCGTCTTGGATGTGATTTTTCTGGCCACGTCCGCAGGGTCCATATTAATTGTCCTTTTATCCAAGTCGGCGAACACAACCTTCGCTCCTATGGACAGCGGATATGCAATCGTGGCGATAAACGTAATAGCGGGTACGATCACCTCGTCTCCGGCTTGAAGATTCGCGTATTTATACGCGATTTCAAAGCCCGCCGTGGCGTTGGCGATGAACAGGCTGTCCTTCACGCCCAGGTACTCGTCGCACAGCGCTTCAAGCTCCTCTACTTTTGGGCCCAGCGAAAGCTTCCCCGGCGGGGACGATAGAGCCGCCAGCTTGTCCACTTCAGCGCCGACCGCTTGAAGCGCTCTGTCATACTCCGCTCCGCTGCCCTGCATCAGAAACTTAATGAACGCCATTAAATCCTGTGCGTTGTAGTTTTCGCCAACCGCGGCCCACGGCACCGCTGTTTCTCCTGTGTTGTACCTGAAGTCCGACGCTTTCTTTTCCGTTGCCATAGCCTTTCCCTGCTTTCTTTGTTTTATGAAGGGTTCACCATCCTTTTGGCCGCCCGCAGGCCTCGGGAATTATGGATTTGCGGTATGTTATTGATGGTATCAGGTTATTCGGATGTTGTCGATATGTATTTTTGATGCGAACATTGCCGCTGATAGGACCGTACCGCCGCCTTTTGTTTTTTGAGAAAATGTGGTATGCTTTGAATCGGTTCGGCGGCGCTTTGCAAATAATGACCGACAGGCTTACGGGGGTGGAAGCCGTGTTTGAGGCTGTAAAGGCGATCCTGGATATGGAGATGGCAACCGGCGGCTGTTACGGGTATAGTTTCGCTGTAGGCCGGGAGAGCGACATCTTATACCAGGCCTGGGGAGGCGACCTTGGAGGACCGGATACGGGGCCGGCGGACAAGGACACCCGCTACGACCTGTCCTGCCTGACGGAGACGCTGGTTGGGATGCCGCTGACCCTTTTAGCGCTGGAAAACGGGCTTCTTTCGTTGACGGACCCGCTGTCCCGCTACGTTGCGGTACCCGCGGATAAAAAGGAGATCACCCTCTGGCATCTGCTCACCCACACCAGCGGTATCCAGTCCAGCTTTTTGCTGGAGCCGGAGGCGGAGCATCCGGGAGATGCCCTGCGGGTGATTCTGAGAAGGCCGCTGGGCGCTCCCGCAGGCAAGCGGGCGAAGCATACCGGGCTGGGCGCCATTGCTCTGGGCAAGGCGCTGGAAACGGTGTACGGCATGCCTGTTGACCAGGCTGCAAAGCGCTTCGTGTTTGACCCGCTGGGGATGAAGCATACGGGTTTTCTGCCAACCGGCGGGAACATCGCCCATACGGACGCCAGCGCGGACACTGGGGAGCCGCGCATCGGAGAACCTCACGACGAAAACGCCCGCTTCCTTCACGGGGTGGCTAACTGCGCCGGGCTTTTTGCGGACGTGGGTGATGTTTGCCTCTTTTTAGCCATGCTGAGCCGGGAAGGCCGGGGAAGGGACGGCGTATTCCTGACCCGGGAGAGTTTACGCCTGGCATTTACGGAGCATACAAGGGGAATGAAAGAAGCTTGGGGGCTGGGGATTCAAGCGGCGGGGCGGGAACAGAGCTTCCTGGGCGACCTGTGGCCCAGGGGCGGTTGCGGCCAGGCCGGCTACACGGGTGTATCCCTGGCGGTGGAACCCGGCTGCGGGTTGTATGTGGCGCTGCTCAGCAACCGAGTGCATATTGCGAAGGAAAATGAAGCCCTGCACCGGTTGCGGAGGGTGGTGCACAACATGGCCCTGGCGGCTTTTCTGCGGGGGAAAGCGGTTGACGCCTAAGGAACCGCTGACCGGATGCTGCCGTGCCGGCGAGGGGATAGGGCCGATTCCGCCAATGATGTTTAGCTGAATAATTTAAGTTGTTTAGCAATGTATCTATTGACAACAGGTGGGCTTTTTTTTATAATGGGATTAGCCTGTAGTAGCGCATACCATATAGAGAATTATCGCGGCATCATGACGGGGTGATGATAAACAAATATAAACATCCGGAAAAGCCGGATGCCGCAGTCGGAAGCCATGGTGGATATGGAAGGGTTTCAGGCAAGGATGAACGAAAGGATGTCCCCCATGGGCGAGAAAGAACTGCGGGATCAGGTGCTGCGCATGGTACTGACCGAGATGGCGAAAGCCGGAACGCTGTTTGCGCCCATCGCTGTTTCCGGTCGTCACGCCCATTTGAGCCTGCGGGACGCGGAGATCCTCTTCGGCCCGGGATACCAGTTTACGCCCCTGCGGGATCTGATTCAGCCGGGCCAGTTCGCCTGTCGGGAGCAAGTGGTGTTGGAGATCGGCAGGGACAGGCTGCAGCTGCGGATTGTGGGGCCGGTCCGACAGGAAACCCAGGTGGAGCTGACCCTCACGGACAGCGTGAAGCTGGGGGTGCGACCGCCCATTCGTATGAGCGGCGACCTGGAGGGAAGCCTTGGGGGAGTGTTGATCCATGAGGACCGGCGGGTGGCGCTTCCCCAAGGCGTCATCGTAGCGGCGCGGCATCTGCATTTGTCAGCGGAGGAAGGGTTGGCCTTTGGCCTTGGAGACGGGGACGTTGTGGAGCTGGCGCTGGAAGGCCTGCGGGAGGCCGTGCTTGGGAACATGATTGTGCGCTGTGGGCCGGGGCACCGTATGGAAGCCCACATTGACACGGACGAGGCCAATGCCTGCGGGCTGGCGGAGGGCCGGCTGGGGCGGGGGCGGCCTACGGAAGTTTTCACAACGGCTGAACCGGCTCTCGCACCGGCCTCGCCAAACGTACCCGCCGCAGGTGAGCCGGCCGCAGGGCAGGCGGGTTTAAAAGCTGATTTCATACCGGTTTCGCCGGATTTATCGGCGGCGGACCTGGACCTCACCGAGGGAAGGGGTTTGCTGCTGACGGAGGAGGATGTACGGCAAGCGATCCGGAACGGGTATCGGCGCATCCGTTGCGGGGAAGGTGCGATTGTGACGCCTTTGGCCAGGGACACGGCAAGGGACGGGGACGTTGAATTGATGGAGACGAGGTAACAGCATGGCTTTGACCGAGCGGCAGATTCGGGAGATCACCGACGAAATCGTGAAGAGCCTGGCCCAGGAGGCGGGGCGGATTAACAGAGGAAGCGGCATGGCCGGGAGCGAAGCCGGAAGTGCGAATGGAAGCGCGCCGTCGGGGCGGCTGTCCACGTACAGGCCGCCTACAGAGCCCTCCGAGCCGGCTTTTGCGCAGGTTTCGACGGTTTCGCGCACCGCAGGGCCGGCTTTCCAAGATCTGTCCGCGCCCGCCGCCGCCGGCTGCTGGTTATGCGAGACTGTGGAGCAGGCTATTGCCAATGCCAGGGAAGGCTTTGAACGGCTGCGGGAAATGACGCTTGAGCAGCGCGGAAACCTCATTGAAGCCATGCGGCGAAAGGGCATTCAGCATGCGGAAGCCTTGGCCCGCATGGCTCACGAAGAAACAGGCTACGGCAATGTGAAGGATAAGACCGCCAAGAATCTGCTGATTTGCCACCGAACGCCGGGGATCGAGGATCTGTCCAGCTACTGTAAGACCGGGGATGACGGCATGATGCTGGTGGAACAGGCGCCCTTCGGGGTAATCGGCTCCATCACGCCCTCCACCAACCCAACGGCCACGGTGATCAATAACGCCATCAGTATGATCGCGGCGGGAAACGGAGTGGTGTTCAACCCCCACCCTGCGGCCAAGCGATGCTCTCAGGAGGCCATGCGCCTGATGGTGGAGGCCATTCAGGAGGCGGGAGGGCCGGCTACGCTGATTACCACGGTGAGGGAACCTACCCTTGAAACAGGCCAGTGGATGATGACCCATCCGGACATCGCCATGCTCAGCGTGACCGGGGGCGAAGCGGTGGTGCAAGTTGCCATGCGCAGCGGTAAAAAGACCATTGCCGCGGGCCCGGGAAACCCCCCCGTGATCGTGGACGACACCGCCGATATTCCGCTGGCTGCCCGGCGGGTGTTCGAGGGCGCCAGTTTTGACAATAATGTGCTCTGCGTAGCGGAGAAGGAGGTGTTCGTGTTCGCCGGCGTGGCGGATTCGTTCATGGCCGAGATGGAGCGGTGCGGCGCCCAGCGGATCAGTCATGCGGATATCGACCGGGTGCTGGCCACCACGCTGATTCCTCAGGATGGCAGGCACGTGATTAACCGGAACTACGCGGGCCGGGACGCGGCGGTGATTTTGCGGGACAGCGGCGTGGCTGTGCAAGGAGATCCCCGGCTGGTGATCGCCGAGGTGGAGGCGGATCATCCCTTTGTAATGACGGAAATGCTTATGCCCGTGCTGGCCATTGTACGGGTAAGGGACATCGGGGAAGCCGTTGAACTTGCCTGCAGGGCAGAGCGTGGCTGCCGTCACTCGGCCATGATTCATTCAGCCAGCGTACATCACATGAGCATAGCCGCCCGGAAGCTGAACACCACCATCTTCGTAAAGAACGCATGCAGCCTTACGGGGCTGGGGTTTCACGGTGAGGGCCCCACCAGCATGACCATCGCCACCCCCACGGGAGAGGGCGTTACCACCGCCAAGACATTCACCCGCCTGCGCCGCTGCGTGCTGTTTGGGGATTTCCGGATTGTATAATATGGACGTTGTAGAGCAGGTACGGCTGGCTGGGGTGGTGGGCGCCGGGGGCGCGGGCTTTCCCACCCATGTGAAACTGAAAGCCAAGGCAGAGGTGGTTATTGCCAACGGAGCGGAATGCGAGCCGCTTTTGCGCGTGGATCAGCTGTTGATGGAACATCGGGCGGACCGCCTGATCCGGGGCCTGCGACTGGCTATGGAGGCCACCGGCGCAAAGAGGGGGATCATCGCCACGAAGGGGCATTACCGGAAAGCTGTTGCCGCCCTGGAAGCAGCCCTGGGTCTCGGCCGTGCGTTTAAGAATGACCGGGAGGCCGGCCAGGGCGTTACCCTGCACCGGATGGACAGCTACTACCCTTCCGGGGATGAGAAGTCCGTCATCTTCGAGGTGACGGGCCGGGTGGTACCCAGCGGAAAGCTGCCGGCAGATGTGGGCTGCGTAGTATGCAATGTGGGGACCTTACTGGCTGTGGCGGACGCCGTGGAGGGGAAGCCTGTTACGGATAAAGCGGTCACCCTTTGCGGGGATGTACCCCGGCCGATGACCGTGGAGGCGCCTCTTGGCGCGCCGGTGCGGGAGTTGCTGTTGCTGGCGGGGTTTTCAGGCCGGGAAGAGGACTATGGGCTGATCTTGGGCGGGCCGCTTATGGGCAGGCTGTCGGAGGATTGGAGCGCCCCCGTGACCAAGACCATGGGCGGGGTGATATTGCTGAAGCGGAACCACCCGTTAATCCAAAAGCGGATGCAGAATCCCGAGCGGCAGCTTCGTCTTGCCCGGTCCGTGTGCTGTCAGTGCAGCCTCTGTACCCAGCTTTGCCCCCGTAACGCCCTGGGGCTGCACGTGGAGCCGCACAAGGCCATGCGCGCGTACGTGCTGGGCCGGGGGGCGCTGCTGGACCGGCCTTTGAGCCTGCTGGCATGCAGCGGATGCGGGCTCTGTACCCACTACGCTTGTAATTTCGGCCTTTGCCCTTCGGAGGTCATGACCATGCTGAAGGCTGAGCTGAACGAAGCCGGCGTGAAGCCTCAGCCGGAGGATCCGATCCGGCCCGACCCCTTTTTGGCGGAAAAACGGGTGCCTGTCAAACGCCTCATCGCCCGTATGGGCTTACCGGTCGGGGAGGCGGAGCCGAGCCTTCAGGAATGGAAAGCGCCGAAGGGCCGGAAGGCATCTGTGGTCCTCCCCCTGTCCCAGCATATAGGGAAGCCTGGCGTTTCGGTGGTGAAGGAGGGAGATAGGGTGGCCAAGGGCGACCTCATCGCGGAGATCCCGAAGGGAGCGCTGGGAGCCAGGCTCCACGCGTCTGTCACGGGCAGGGTGGTGCGGGTGACGGAGGAGGCCATTGAAATCGCGCCGGCAGGGACAGCCGGCGCCGGGGAGGGATGCCGGTGACAGCCATCGGCGTGGTGGAAACGCTAAGCATCCCGCTGGGGGTACTGGCGGGGGATCAAATGCTTAAAACCGCCCGTGTGGAGCTGGTAACAGCGCAGACCGCCTGCGCGGGGAAGTACATCGTAGCGGTGTGCGGCCAGGTGGCGGCGGTAGCCGCCGCAGTGGCCGCCGGTAAGGAGGCCGCGGCGGAAACCCTGGTAGACTCGCTGCTGATCCCCAATGTGGACGAGCGGGTGGTGCGGGCTATGGCCGCCGCCACTGACGTGGGGGAAGCGGGGGCCGTGGGCCTGATGGAGACCTTTTCCCTGGCCAGCGCTATTGCCGGTGCGGACACCGCCGTGAAGGCGGCGCGGGTGGAGCTGATCGAGGTACGGCTGGGCAGGGGTTTGGGAGGCAAGTCTTTCCTGGTGATCACCGGAGAGGTAGCCGCCGTGGACGCCGCCATGGATGCGGTTCGCAGGGTGGAGGGAATGGAAGGGCTGATCGCCTCCCATGTGGTGATCCCGGCGCCCCACCCGGACATCGCGCGGGCCCTGCTCTAGATCCGCTTACGCGAATGTTCACAAAGGCTCATTATGATAAAAGGAGACCGACGACATGCAAGAAGCTTTGGGATTGATTGAAACAAAGGGCCTGGTAGCGGCGATTGAGGCGGCGGACGCTATGGTAAAGGCGGCTAACGTATCCCTCGTTGGCAGGGAGCTGGTGGGGGGCGGCCTGGTGACCGTGATGGTGCGCGGAGATGTGGGCGCGGTGAAGGCCAGCGTGGAGGCGGGCGGCTCGGCGGCCAAGCGGGTGGGCGAGCTCATCAGCGTCCATGTGATCCCCCGTCCCCACGGCGACGTAGAGGGAATTCTGCCGAAAGCGCCCGTGAAGGCCGGCAGGACGGAGAAGGCATAATACGGCTTACGGAAGAAATAAAGGAGGAACACACATGGATAAGCAAGCGTTAGGAATGGTGGAAACAAAGGGATTGGTCGGCTCCATTGAGGCGGCGGACGCCATGGTGAAGGCGGCCAATGTGCGGCTCATTGGCAAGGTGCTGGTGGGGGGCGGTCTGGTCACGGTGATGGTTCGCGGAGACGTGGGCGCGGTGAAGGCCAGCGTGGAGGCGGGCGGCTCGGCAGCCAAGCGGGTGGGCGAGCTTGTGAGCGTCCATGTGATCCCCAGCCCCCATGAGGACGTCGAAAGCATCCTGCCTAAGCTATAGAAAGGGAGGAAGGGCTATGTTAAAGGGAATCCCGGATATCCTTACGCCGGAACTGCTGAAAATTTTAGCTGAAATGGGCCATGGAGACGAATTGGTCATCGGCGACTGCAACTTTCCGGCCGCGTCCATGAACCCGCGTTGCGTAAGGGCTGACGGCCACAGAGGTACGGAGTTGCTCAACGCCGTATTGGGGCTCTTCCCGCTGGATACCTTTGTGGACGCGCCTGTGACATTGATGAAGGTTATCCCCGGAACACTGGAGGGAGATCCCCCCGTGTGGAAGGAATTCGCCGCCATTGTGGAAAAGCACGAGCCGGGCACGAGAATCGAGCACATCGAGCGCTTTGCATTCTACGACAGGGCGCGTAAAGCATTCGCTACCGTGGCTACCAGCGAAAAGGCGCTTTATGCCTGCTGTATCATTAAGAAGGGCTGTCTGCTGTAGGGCCCGACGGACCGATCAACCATCAAGGCGGTGAAAAAGTGACAATCCGGGAAATTGCCACCATGGCGGGGGTATCACCGGCGGCGGTTTCGCTGGTTCTCAACAACAAAAAGGGCGTCAGCGAGGATACCCGGCGACGGGTGCAGAGCTGCATCGATGAAAACGGCTACGCATTGCCCAGCCAGCGACGAAAGGGAAAACGCTTCAGGCTGGCCCTGGTGAAGTACCGCACCCATGGCATTGCCATTGAGGAAAATCAAGGCTTTATCGCCTCCATCATCGACCAGATCGAGGCCGAATGCCGACGCTTCGCATTTGACCTGGTAATGTGGAACTGCGAAGCCAAAACTGCCGAATTGACACTCCGGGAGTTGATGGGGCGTCCGCCGGACGGCGTGATCTTCATCGGCACGGAGCTGGGCGCGGGGGACCACGGCCTGCTGCGCATCATAGACAGCGTGCCCCTTGTGGTGCTGGACAACAGCATGGCTTATGAGGACGTGGACAGCGTGGTGATGGACAATGCCCATATTGCGGCCGCCGCCACCCGCTATTTATATGAGTTGGGGCACCGGCATATCGGATATTTCAAGTTTGATATTTCCATCCGCAACTGTGAGGAACGCTACGAAGGGTACCTGCGGGAACTGCGCCGGCTGGGGCTGCAACCGCCGCCGCCGGTGCTGCTGCGCCCCACGCTGGGGGGCTCTTATGAGGAAATGAAGCGTCTGCTCCGGGACCATGCTTATGTGCCTGCGGGAGCCGTGGTCAGCGACAACGACACCGTGGCGCTGGGCGCGGTAAAGGCTATCCGTGAGGCGGGTTACAGAATCCCGGAGGACATGTCCATCATCGGTGTGGATGACAGCCCCTTCAGCGCCGTGGCTATGCCGGCGCTCACTACCATGCGCATCTCCCGGGCGGCTTTGGGAACCCTGGCTGTGGATACCATCCGCAGGCGGATTACGCAGCCGGATTGGCCGGGCATGCACGTCCAGATTACGGGCAGCCTGGTGGTAAGGAGCAGCGCAAGGCCGGTAGGGGAAGCCCCCGGGGAGGCGGTGAGCCAATGATGGTGGGACGCGTCGCCGGAACCGTTGTGTCCACCAGCAAGGTGGAAACCTTGAGGGGCAGTAAGCTGCTCATTGTGCGGCCCATGGACATCGACACGCTGGAAATAAAGGACGATTATGTAATTTGCGTGGACGACGTGGGCGCGGGCGAAGGTGATGTGGTTTTTGGGGCCTATGGCAGCAGCGCCCGCCAGAGCGACACCTCCCGGCGGGTCGCCTCGGATTTTACCGTATACGGCATTGTGGACCATATAGACATCAAGGGGCGCCGAACCTACGACAAGGCGGAGGAGTAAGCATGCAACTGGCGAAAGTAATCGGCAGCCTGGTGAGTACCCGCAAGTCCGACCGCTTGAAGGGCCTCAAGCTTTTGGTGGCCGTACCCGTTGATATGGATACATTTCAGGAAAAGGGCGCGCCCATATTAACCGTAGATACCGTGGGAGCCGGAGAAGGGGAGATCGTGATGCTGGCCGGGGGAAGTTCCTCCCGCCAGACTGAGATGACCCGGGACACGCCGGTGGACAGCTCCATTGTGGGCATCGTGGACTGCGTGGATATCCTTGGGAAACGGGTGTTTACGAAATGAAACTGGCAAAGGTAACGGGTACGGTGGTATCCACCGTGAAATATGAAAAATATGTGGGCCTGAAGCTGTTGCGCGTGCGCCACCTTACCCTGGATGGAGAGGCTGCGGGAGAGGAATTGGTGGCTCTTGACGCCGTGGACGCGGGGCCCGGCGACACCGTGCTCCTCAACAACGATGGCGGCGCGGCCCAGATGGTGATGAACGACCGGGAGATCATCGCTTCCGTAACCATTTGCGGTATCGTGGACGCTTATACCGTGGGGGAAAAGACCGTGAGGTGCCACTGACGTGCGCTTCGCACTCGCTTGGGGCCTTGTATCCCCTGCGGAATCTCCTCCGATTGTTTGTTTTTCTTATATCATCCTGCCACTGAAGGGTTGCCCCCATATCTTGAAGACGAGAACGGTGTAAGGGGGGATTGGTGGGATGGGAAGAGGGAACCGGAGGGGATATAGGCGTCCCTTACGAAGAGCGCGGGAGGTGAGGGCATGAACCTGGGACGCGTGGTTGGCAGTGTGGTATGCACCGTAAAGACGCCCTCCCTGGAGGGTATAAAGCTGTTGGTGGTGCGCCAGTTGGACCGGGATGAGGAGAAAGGGTTGGTCATTGCCTGCGATGGAACCCGGCAGGCGGGAATCGGCGACGTAGTATACATGATTGGCCGAAAGGAAGCGGCGCTGATGCTGGATTTGCAGATGCCGCCCCCAAGCGATTTGACCATCGCGGGCATCGTGGATCCGGAGACGCTGGGAAAGTAGGGAAGGACATGGCGGACTTGAGGGAAGAGATCCGGCGGGTGTATGGCTTGGCGGAAGAGGAGGAGCCTCTTCCCGCCTTGATGGAGGCCATCTGCGGCGCTCTGAGCCGGCATGGAGACGAGCTGTGCGGGGTTACGTACCGTTATCGCCTTCACGCCACGGATACGGGCTATGAGAAAGCTTTCGGGTTACGGGACGGGGTCTTTGAAAGGCTGGATGAGCAGAACGCCGTAGACGTAACGGTCAGCGGCAGGGAGGCCCATCTGGTGCAATTGCTGAGGCGGAAGATGAGTCCATTAATGGCCTTGGCGCTTGGCAGGGTCAAGGTGCGTGGCGACAGGGCCGCGCTGCTGAAACTGGGTGAGTTTTTGGACGATGGCTGACGCTGTGGAAAAAGTGATGGGAATAGGATTATTCGTATCGGGTAAGAATACTGGCGGAGCGGTAGCGATGGAAAGCAGATACGCGCTTGCTTTTGATATAGGCGGATCCAAGCTGGTGGCGGGCATCGTTGACGGGGGCGGGAAGGTTATTGCGACGCGGCATTGCGCATTGCGCAAAGTCACCGAACGTTTTGTAATCGACGAGGTGCTGCGTTTGGGGCGTGATCTTCTGAAAACATTTCAAGGGGCAGTGGATTGTATCGGCGTAAGCATTCCCGGACTGGCTGATTTTGAAAAAGGAATTTGGATAGAATCATGCTTTTCCGGGATTAGAGGAGTGCCGATCGCGGACATATTGCAGGATGCGTTTCATATGAAAGTCAGCATCGATAACGACGTAAATTTATGCGCAGTCGCGGAAGCGCGGTATGGCGCGTGCAAGGGTTGCGGCGATTTTATCTGGTTGACGGTCAGCAATGGCTGCGGCGGCGCGTTGTTTGTGAACGGAAGTATCTGCCGCGGTTCGTCCGCCAGCGCGGGAGAGTTGGGCCATATCGTTGTGGAGGAGCGCGGCGGATATCTTTGCGGTTGTGGCAATAAGGGCTGTTTGGAAGCGCAGGCTGCCGGCCCCGCACTCCTTCGCAGGTACCATAGGGACGGCGGAAAAATAGCGGTTGCAAGCGCGAAGGAGGTGGCGGAATGGGCCCGTAAAGGGGACCCTGTTGCCCGAAAGGCGTTTCACGACGAGGGCCGCTATCTTGGCAAAGCCATTGCCGCCGCTGTTAACGTGGTTAACCCGGCGATGGTAATTATTGGGGGCGGGGTCGCGCAAAGTTATGAATTGTTTGAAGAAGCGCTGAATGAAACAGTAAGGCGTTTGATATACAGGAAGGCGAACGCAATGCTTGTTATCCGAAAAACGCAAGCGGGGTATCATGCGCCCCTGATTGGCGCTGGCGCTATGGCGCTGGCCCGGCATGTATGATACGGCGCGAAACATCGCAGCCATTTTGAAGGGCCTCGCGCAATGAAACCGCAACCCGCGTTAGAGGAGCCTTCTCAGCCCCGGCAGGCGGGTGAGCCCCCAGGTGGCGGCTGCCGCCAGCCCATATACCAACAGTTCCCACAGCAGAGCCGCCGGAACGGGGTGGATCGCCTGCCGTAAGGGTTCAAAGACGCGGTAGCGGGTCTCCGCGATGATGAAGTCCTGAAGCAGATATATGCCAAAAGAGAAGCGGCCCAGCGCGGATATGGCGCGGATCGGCCGGGAGATGGGCGAAGCCTTTCCCTTTTGCTGTTCCATTTCGATGATTTCCCGTGCCTCTTGCGGTTGCTCCTTCTTTTTGCCGTACATCCTCCAGCACCGGGGCAGGTACATCATGCCGGCGGCGCATAGCAGGATGGTAATGGATGGGGTTGTTCGCTCATCCATGAACCAATACGGAACTCCGGCGGGAAGGCGCGCCGCCTCCAGCCCGGTGAGCGCCGTGGCCAGGGCGGCGCTCCCCAAGATGGCCAGAAGGCAAGCCCAGCGGTGCCAAGGCTTAGGCTCGGCGAAATGATGCATATAATGCCCGGCAAAGAGAAGCCCGACGAATATGTTCAGCAGCGGCAGGTCGAAGTATGGGGGCAGCCGCAGGGCGGGGGCGTAGTGGGCCAGCAGGGGCCAGAGGCCGCTGAGACCAAAGGACAGAAGGATCAGGTACCGGAGGTCTTTTTTTTGGAGGGCGGACGCCAGCCGTTGCAGCAGCGGCAGCATGATGAGCAGGCCCAGATATAAATACAGGTACCAGAAGGAATCCGTCGCGCGCTTTTCCCAAACGCCGGCCAAAATACCGGGGATATCCAGCGCGCTCCGCCAGTCCCAATGGGTCAGCCACAGGTTCCACAGATCATAGGCATAAGAAAATAGGATCAACACCCCTGCCATGCGCAGCGCCCGCAGGCCTATCCGCCGGTAGGAGTCGATTTTAGGGAGCAGGCAGGCGCCTGAAATCATTACGAACAGGGGAACCGCCGGCTTGCTGATGTAGTACCAAGCCATGGAAAAACACCATGTGCCCGTCCATGGCGCCGAGGCTTTGAATACATAACTGTTTGTATGATTCACGATCACCAGGAACACGGCTATGGCCCGCAAGGCGTCCAGATAGAATACGCGGGAGGAAAAGGCTTCCGGATCGGGTTTGTTTTTCACTGCTGCATTTTCCTTTTTTATGAGAGAATACCTTCCAGCCACGCTTCCCCCCGCCGGATGCTGTCGGCAACGGCGGCGGGGGCCGGGCCGCCGCGGAGGTTTCGCCTTTCAATACAGGCGCTGAGGGAGATGGCCTCGTATACGTCGTTGTCAAAGGCAGGGCTGGCAGCCCGTAGCTCGTCCAGGGATAAATCCGAGAGGGAGCGTCCCTCCCGGGCGCACTTGCCCACCAGGGAGCCGCTTATATGATGGGCGTCCCGGAAAGGAATGCCCTTACCCACCAGGTAGTCCGCCAGATCCGTGGCATTGGTAAAGCCAAGGCCCGCGGCGTCAGCCATAGCTGTCGGGTGGAAGGATATGGCCTGCAGCATGGCGGTGAAGGTAGGCAGGCATTGGGCAAGGGTATCAAAGGCGTCGAAGAAGGACTCCTTGTCCTCTTGCATATCCTTGTTGTAGGCGAGAGGCAAGCCCTTCATCACGGTCAGGAGAGCCAGCAGATTCCCATAGACCCGGCCGGATTTGCCGCGTATGAGTTCGCAGGCGTCCGGGTTTTTCTTTTGGGGCATCAGGCTGGAGCCCGTAGCAAAGCCGTCGTCCATGGTAACGAAGCCGAACTCGCCGGTAGACCAGAGGATCAGCTCCTCACAGAAGCGGCTCAGATGCGTCATACAAACGGCGGCGGCAGAGAGGAAGGAGAGCAGAAAGTCCCGGTCGCTGACGGCGTCCAGGGCATTGTCGCTGAGTCTCGAAAAGCCAAGCATCTCCGCCACCCGTTCCCGGTTCAGCGGATAGGTGGTGCCTGCCAGCGCGCCGCTGCCCAGAGGCATCACGTCCGCCTCGGCAAAGGCGGCGGAAAAGCGGTCCGTGTCCCTGCTGAACATCTGGAAATAAGCCATCAGGTGAAAGGCAAGGGTCACAGGCTGAGCTTTCTGCAGATGGGTGTAGCCCGGCATGGCCGTGTGCAGATGGTCCTTCGCCATGGCAAGCAGGGCGGAAAGCAGCGTTGATAGCAGATTCCGCGCCTGCAGGCAGCATTCCTTGGCGTACATACGCATATCCAGGGCCACTTGGTCGTTTCGGCTGCGGCCCGTGTGCAGGCGCTTACCCGCTTCGCCGATTCTTTCCGTCAGCAGCGCCTCCACAAACATGTGCACATCCTCCGCGCCCGTGTCGACGGACAGGTTGCCCGCCTCATAGTCCCGCAGGATGCCGGCCAGGCCCGAGACAATTTCGGCGGCGTCCTCCCGGCTGAGGATGCCCTGTTCCCCCAGCATGGCGGCGTGAGCGATGGAACCTTGAATATCCAGGCGGAGCAGCCGCCAGTCAAAGGAAATGGAGGATTGAAAATCGTCCAGCAGCACGCTGGTCGGCTTCTCGAAGCGCCCGGCCCACAGCTTGCCCATCCAATCAACCCCTCTCGGTAATGCTCTCGTCACAATCGGCGCAATAACGCGCCTGCTCAGATTTGCCAAAACAGTAGGGGCAAACCGTGCGGCATCGATAACATTTGATTTCAAATTTATGATTTGTTATTGTAAAAAATTTGGAGCATTCTTTTCTCCCGAAAAAGGCGGGATTATCCAACGCGCCCAAAGGGCATGCTTCAACGCATTTGTTGCAGTTATCGCAAGTTTTGTACTGAGCTTTTTGATCTGGAAGCAGGTCCGCACTTGTTAACACGGCGCTGAGCCAAAGAAGATTTCCGTATTCAGGGTTTGTTAGCAAATAATTCCTGTTAATCAGTCCGAGCCCTGCCAATTCAGCCGCATGCTTCAGTGATATATGGCCATATAGTTTACCGTCTACCGTCTTGCCCCCTGAAGCGCTTATGGCTTTTGCTTTATGTCCATCAGCATGAATTCGTTTTGCTACTTCTTTCGCCAGGTTCGTCATTTTCGTGAGCATTTCATTACGGACTGCAGTATAATCAGCCGTATTGTGTAAAACTTCCCGTGGAAATGAAGCGCCTAAAACGACTACAGAGAGACAGCTGTCTAAATGATCAGAAGGTCTAAAACCCTCCGGCGCCAAACCGAAATCTTTGGCTGCGGCTATGCCGACGGCGTTTGCTCCCGCATGCAGTCCATATTCTTTCACGGTTTCACTGGTTAGCTTATTTATCACTTTATTGCCGCCCTCGCTTGTAAAATGATGAAGCGTGTTGCCTAAGTATACCACACTCGCCAACCAAAAACCAAGCTGACAGGAGCCTATATCCTAAACAGAGAAATTTCAAGCCTTGCAAGGATTGCTTTACCGCGATGCTTCTCATAATGACAGACAGGGCTGCGCGTGGGATCGTAAAACTCCGCCGCGGGCGGGACGTCACGCGTTTTGACCGCCCGCGACGGAGTGGAAGATGCATCCGGCCAAGTCGGAAAGCTGATTCTGGGCGACAGCCCAGGTCAACCCCGGGATCTGACCACGGGCGTCACTCTTTTTTCGTATTTTTCAGGGTCAAAGTAAAAATAGGAAAGGCGCCCCGGCGAAGGATCGGGGATGTAACCCGTACCGCCGTGATCAAAGCCGTCCATGGCCGCTTGCAGCTTTTCGCCGACGGTTTCACATTCCTGCTCGTAGTCAAAGCTGCCATGTTCAAACACGAGGTATTCCGCTTCCGGCACGGTGATCATAAGCATCTGCGGTGGAACATCGCCGGTATATCCGACGGGCAGGCGGACCCCGTAAGCTTCCGGTGTTTTGCCGTCCTCATAGATCCGCGCCATGATTTGACCGCTGAATTTGCCAATAACGCCGTCCTCCCCGTCCAGCTTGCCCTTGATGCTGTCCATCAGGCCGCAGACCGTATCGCAGTCCATGCCCGGGATTTGATCCTGTTTTTCCCAAAAATCAAAGTAGCCGTCGCTCTCGTCGTTTTTGACATGCATAAACTTGTGCGCGGGAATCGACACGAAGTAGGTTTTGATTTCCGAAGTTGATTTGACCATACCAATCTCTCCCAGCCCTAAAAAGTAGCGGTCAAAGGTGATGAGCCTTGTACGAAGCGCCACGGGTTTTGGCTTTGCCCGGTAGGTGCTCGGCGGGATCCCATAGGCTGCCTTGAATGACCGGCAAAAGGCCGCATGGGACGAGAACCCATAGTCCACGGCAATGTCCAGAATGCTTTTCCCCGTATCCCGCAGGTCGATCAGCGCGAAGGCAAGCCGCCGCTTGCGCAGGTACTCCCGCAGGGAGATTCCGGACAGCTCTTTGAACTTGCGCGTCATGTGAAACTCGGAATATCCGTTTTCCCTGGCGATCATCCGCAGCGTAAGCCCATCGTCATCCCGGTTGACGATGCACCGGTCAATACCGTCCACGGTTTTTTGAACCTGCCGGCGCCATTCGTACATCTCTTCACCTCCCGCCCGGTTTTCATAATAAGCCTTTCAAAGGCTGCGGGTTTGATTTGAATTGCTGTGATGAACGGCGTCATGAACCCTCTTGATACTTCGCAACGACCCTGCGCATGGCGACGGCCACGGTTTGAAAGTCCTCCTCGCTAAGGCCGGTGTAGGGCGGCATCAGCCGGGAGGGGAAGGAACCGTCCGCCACGCGGCCTATGGCCTTATCGTACGCGGAATCAATCAGCGAAGCGTCGACCGTGTCGAAAGCGGATAAAAGCTCCACGATATACCGCGACATTTGAATCAGCAACGGAAAATCCTGCCGCTGGCCTGCGTTGAAATACGCCCAAAGATGAGCGCTGTCAAGGCATATAAACGAACTGATAAGCCCTACGCTGCCAAACATGGAAGCGTATTCGTAGCCGAGATCCACCACGTAAAAAGTCAGCCCGGTTTCGGCTGTGGCCATCTCATATAGCTCCGTGATGTTGCGGGTTGAGCATTTAGCGGCCGCAAGGTTGGGGATTTCTTCCGCGAGAGCCACCAAATCCGCGATGCTAATCTTCGTCTTGGTGCGGTTCGCGTTGTTGTAGGACATAAAACGGCAATCGGGAAATTGGGCGCATAATGTCTTCCAAAAATACCGAACGTCGCGCTGATCCATCGCGCCCCAGCAGGGAAGCGCCGCTTGGAAGTCGCGGGCGCCCATGTCCCGCGCCAGCCCGATCCGGTCAACCATTTCTGTCATTGCCGTGCCGATGATGCCGATCATGGGCGTCATGCCCTGATGTTTCGCGCATTCGTCCAGGATCACGGCAGTGGTTTCGGAAAACAGATCCCTGCTTAGCGCGTAGCCTTCTCCGGCTGTGCCGAAAAAATACAGGGAGGTAATGCCCGCTTTTGCCAGCGCGCAGATTTCAGCGCGAAGGGCGCGCTCGTCCAGCTTGTAATCCGGCGTCCACGGGGTACACGGGCCGGCCATCAGTGTGACGGGATATCGCTTTTTCATGACTGCGCCTCCTATGATCATTTGCGAACGAATTGTTTATTCCGATACGATATGGTATCATGATACTCCATACAAATCAATGATATAAAAAGGATGCGAGTTACATGGAACTGCAAACGGCCCTGGAGGCCCTTCATAAATTACAAAAAACAAGGCATGCGTATACCCATGCCCAGGAACTTCTCTTTTTTGACGGCGCCACCATCGCGCCAAGAGCCTCTGCCCAGGCCCGCAGCGCCACGTTGGGCGTGCTTAGCGAAAAGGAATACCAGCTCTT
>Ga0082212_10004991_pt1 | contig 18272 bp, 16 predicted proteins | sample TergutNt197P3_FD_71548 | JGI IMG/M metagenome (GOLD analysis project Ga0082212, IMG submission 71548) | Neocapritermes taracua P3 segment gut microbial communities from Petit-Saut dam, French Guiana - Nt197 P3 | ecosystem: Host-associated > Arthropoda: Insects > Digestive system > Gut ...
GCTTTCCTGCTGGACGAAAACAACAAAATCGCTGAAAAGAAAGATGTGGTGTTCTTCAACAACCTCACCCACGAAAGCGGGTGCGTCAAGCATCAGGGCGACAACCTGACGGGCGGCGGAGACGGCGACGACGAGCAGATACTGGTCGACCTTGTCAACCTCCCAGCTCAGTACAGCCGCATCGTCCTACTGGTCAGCATCTACAAAGCAACCGAAAAGAAACAGCATTTTGGCATGATCCGCAATGCGTTCATCCGCTTGGTCGACGCAGACGCGAACAAGGAGCTATGCATATACAACTTGTCGGAGAACTACGACGGCATGACGGCCATGATCTTCGGCGAACTGTACCGCCACGACAGGGAATGGAAATTCAACGCTGTGGGGCAACCGCTAAGCGAGTGGCCTGTCGCCTCCCTTGCGGCGCGGTACGGCCTAGACCGCAGCGTCTGGAGATAGTGAAGGAATAAACATAATAAGGAGGAAAACAATGGCTGTAAACCTAACAAAAGGACAGAGGGTGTCCCTTGACAAATCAATGAAGATGGCACTGGTCGGCCTTGGCTGGGACCCCAACAAATACGACGGCGGATATGATTTCGACCTTGACGCTTCGGCGTTTTTGCTGGGCGCAAACGGGAAAGTCCTCGGCGACGAAGGCTTTGTGTTCTACAACAACCAATCAGCTTACGACGGCGCTGTCATATCAACCGGCGACGATTTGACCGGCGGGGGCAGCGACGGTGGCGACGACGAGCAGCTCATCATCGATTTCGCAAAACTGCCGCCTAGGATTGAGAAAATCGCCGTTACGGTTACAATTCACGAAGCTGCCCTGCGCCACCAGAACTTTGGCCAGGTTTCCAACGCCTACGTCCGCGTTGCCAAGATAGCAAGCGAAGCAGACACCGTTGGCGAAACTGTGATACAGTTCGACCTCGAGGAGGAATTCTCCGTTGAAACGGCACTGGTCGTCTGTGAAATTTACCGCAAAGACGGCGAATGGAAATTCAACGCGATTGCGTCAGGGTATCAAGGCGGATTGGAAGCGCTTTGCCGCAGCTACGGCGTGAATGTTTAATCTGCTATGTGAAAAAGAGGTGGAGCTCTGATGAATATCGGCGGCACCAGTTCGTTTGAATTGATTCTTGGGTACGACGACACCATGCAGTTCAAGCAAAAGACAGAAGCCTTTATTTCCGGCTGCGACATTCAAAACGTGTTTCTGAATGCCAAGGTCAGTGCGCCTGCATACAAATCCGCCGAGGCTGTCATGTCATTTGTCCCCGGCGGCGATATTATGCGCCTTGACGAGAGCGTAATATTCAGAATAGTTGACAATGTTTTCAAAACGCTGCCTTTTGAGACGAAATCAATATTAACAAATGCTTTGACAAAGACCTTTGCTGCGCTTAAAGCGAGGGGCTTGGGCGGTACGCAGGTTAAAAACGCTTTCGTCCGGACAGTTTGCGCTTTAAACGGGGATTTTGCAAAGCTTCTTCAAAATTTTGGCAAAGACAACAGGATGTTTTTTGAGGGCGAACTGAACAAGTACGACGTTGTTACCTTTAACGCATTGTGCATGGTGGGCGTAAGCGGCATGGCAGTGTGCCTATGCAGTGAAAAGCCTGAGTTTTTGACTGAGCCCCTATTTGCCGTCACGGACGGGCAGTACAAAACGAAGCTTGACTTTCAGGCAGCGGTAAAAAGCAAGGCCCCGACAGGGCTTAATAAAAACCAGTGGCTCAATTTTCACCAGTACACCGATATCGGCGCTATTGTAGACACCATGCTGCAAAGCAGCGAAAACAGGCTGCAAAATGGGTACAAGGTGCTGTCGCTGAACATTCAGGGCGTTTCAGACATAGGGAAGTACGAATCTGCCGTCAATAGGCTTTACCTTTCGCTCAAATCCAGTCGGCGCCTGTTTGTGGTGGATTCCTCCTTTGCAAACCCTACGTTTGAGGAAGTCAAGAACTACGACGCATTGATCGGTTCGTCAAAAACTGTCGAGGGGCTGCTTAACAGGTACGCCCCGCTTCGGGGGACGCCTTTTCCTTCCTACGTGAAAGAGCGTGTCGACTTGATCCTGTCGGGGAGCCGGGCAGGCAGCGGCCCCCAAAAAAAGAATTTCGAGAAAATCATCCACATTTGGCTCATCCGGGTATGCGACGCATTGTTTCCGGGGAACAAGAGCCTTGACCACATACCTGCAGTAATAGTATGGGGCAGCGTAGCCGGCAGGGTTTTGGATCTTTTGTGCTGTATGGACAACATGCCCGTGGACATAATCCAGTTCACGCCTAGCAAGGAGCCGGGGTTTTCGCCCGAGACGCAAAAAACAATTGATTGCGGGCCGGAAAGCCCTGAAACGACGGATTTCCCCTACGAGCTGAAGAAGCTTGCCCAGCGCGAGACAGTCGCCTACGGCGCGGAACAGGAGATACGAGGGATATTGAGCACCGGCGTCACGACTTTCTACCAAATGAAGCAGTTCAAGGAGCTGAACCCCGTCGTCCTAAAAACGACATTTGAAGAAATCGACATCATATGGAAAGAGCCGGCAAAGTTCAGGCCCGCTTTCAGCACGGCAGGCGACATCGTCACGATACCGTCGATATTTGCAAAAGTGAACGGCGTAAAGGGCAGCGAGGAAAGCTACCTGGCAGGGATACAGGCAAAAATAACTGCGGACACGCTGTTAATCGACAGGTTCCCGTACATGCCAGCGTGCCAGAACCCGGCTGCGCTGGATTTCGCAAAGCGGGTCTATTTCAAGGACCACATTGACGTTGAGAAAATCAAAAGCAGCGCATATTACAAGTACGGCCTGTTCAGCGCCGAAACCCAGAATGTCATCATCAAAGGAATCATTGACTTTTTGAAAAGCAATTGGTATGCTAAAAAGCGGACGAGCTTCGACTACAACATACTGGAGTGCCTGCTGAGGCTGCCAAACGCGGCAGTGCAGCTGGTGCACAGTTTCAGTTTTACTGAAAGCGTGCCAAAAGTAGTAGTCTTCAACCCGGCGGATACGCCTTGCAGCGCAGAGGACTGCATACTCATCATGTTCCTCAAGTCGCTGGGCTTCGATGTCGTCGTCTACGCGCCCACAGGGTACATGGTGATAGAGGAGCACATCAGGGGCGACCTGTTCAACAGCATGACCATTGGCCCGTACAATTACAGCTTGTATGGTACTGACATAAGGAAAAAGCTGCCGAAAGCCAAAAAAGGGTTGATAAAAAGCCTGTTTAATAAATAATTAATGCATATATTAAATTTAAAGTCGCATATTTTGGGCAACTCTTTTGAAAGGAGAGGATCGATATGAATTTTGAAAGCACTCCCGTGCCGGCAAAACCCGGTGAAAACGCACTTGTCCCGTTCGACATGGACAAGACCCACAAGCAGGTCATGCAGAAAGCGAAGGACCCCCAAAAGATAGAGGCCCTTACGAACCAGATCAACGTCAGCGACACAAACACCATCGTGGCATTTGGGAAAGACGCAGCGGAGGGGATAGCGCGATGCTCCGACATTGTGCTCAGAAACGTTGAAATGGACAGGATCAACCAGACTAGCGCATTGATGAAAAGCCTAGCTACGATCATGGACAAATTCGACCCGAAGGAACTGGACGACGACAAGAAGGGCCCTTTGTCAAAGCTGTTTGGGAAAGCGAAGGAGCAGCTCCAGAAGATACTGGACAAGTACAACACCATGGGTGCCGAGGTGGAGAAAATCTTTGTCGAACTGAAAAAATACGAGAGCCAGATCGGAAGCTCAAACAATACGCTGGAGTCGTTGTTTCAGGAAAACATCGTGTTTTTCCAATCCCTCGCCGACTATATAATTGCGGGCGAGGACGGCTGCAGGCAAATCGACGAGTACAGGGACAAGATACAGGCGCAGCTTGACGAGACGGGCGACGTGGCGCTGCAGTTCCAGATCCAGTCGCTGACTCAGGCGAAGGAAATGCTGGAGCAACGGGTTCACGACCTGCGGATCGCCGAAAACGTGGCCATCCAGTCCATCCCGATGCTGAAAGCCATGCAGTTCACGAATTTCAACTTGGCAAGAAAAATCAACTCAGCTTTCATCATCACGCTTCCGGTGTTCAAACAGGCCCTGGCGCAGGCAGTCCTGCTGAAGCAGCAGAAAATGCAGTCCGAAGCGCTGGCAGAGCTGGACAAGAAGACGAACGAAATGCTGATACGCAACGCGCAAAACACCATGGCGCAGACGACAATGACAACGCGCCTCGTCTCCGACTCGTCTATCAAGATTGAAACGCTGGAGAAAACCTACCAGACCATCATGAACGGCATCGCAGAAACGCAGCGCATCCAGGAAGAGGCATCGAGGAAACGCGTAGACGAAAAACTGAGATTGGAGCAGCTTAAGGAGGAGATGACGGGGACAATGCCCTTGATAGCGCAAATTCGCTGAAGATAAACAACTGCCTAAAGACATAGACGGAAACAATTTATCAATGGGAAATAATTATCACACATGGACAGGCGCGGCGGGATTACCCGCCGCGCCGTTTTAGCATGTTATTTTTTCGCCGGGCTGCGGCTGTCGCTTGTGTTCATGTTCGGGAGGCTCCCGGTGGGGCTTGCCGCAAGGGCGCTGTAGATTTTCAGCGTGGGAGCCAGCCAAACCGTGCCGGTGCCTCTAAACACGTTGACGAGGCCTTCGCCGCTGACCGCTGAGCCGATGAGCGTCTTTGCAGAGCGCTCTACCGTGAAGCTGACGTCGCCCATCCGGAGTATGGCGAAGTTCCCGTCAACTTTCAGCACGTCGTTTTGAAGCTCGATCATGTCGACTTCGCAGATGGGAACAAAGGACTCCAGCACAATGATGCCGGGGCCTGTCAGCGATATCTGGAACAGCCCCTCTCCTCCGAAAAGGGCTGAGCTTATGTTTTTTTGCATTATCGGCTTGAAGGCAACCGAACCCTGCGCCGCATAAAACATCCCCTTGTCCACAACCACCTCTTGGCCTTTTTCAAGCTCAATCAGGTAAAAATGCTTGAACGAGGGTTCGCTTACGAGCATTCCGGTCCCTTTGTATTCGGGCTGCGCCACGCTTTCGCCGGTAACTGCGCCAGTAAATGCTCGGCCAATGGCGTTGCCGACTGTGACGCCTGACACCATGTCGAGTTGCCCTTGGAAATAGCTCATTGCGCCGGCTTGAATTTTAAACGAAGAGTTTTGGACGTGGAAGACCACCTGCCGTGCGCGGACGTTTTGCTTCGACATGAAATACAGGGTCTGCGCAGAGTGGAGATTGTTTAGGCCCAGCAGCGTTTCGTATTCGATGACTTGAACGTTCAGGGCGGCGTTTTGAAGCTTGTCGATGATTTTTACGTTCTCCCTTGTCCCTATTGCGTCATACATTTCTTATCCTCCTACACGTTGACGCCATAGCTCAGGCAGAGCGCTTTTAAGCCTCCGCTGAACCCGCTGCCGACGGCATTGAATTTCCACTCAGGGCCGTTTCGGTACAACTCTGCTACAACTACTGCTGTTTCAATTGAGAAGTCTTCACCTAAATCGTACCGGATAAGCTCTGCGTTGCCAGCCTCGTTGACAACCCTGACAAAAGCGTTTGAAACTTGGCCGAAGTTCTGCTTTCTTGTTTCAGCTTCGTGAATGGTTACGGTGACCGCAATTTTATGCACGTTTGCGGGGACTGCGGAAAGGTCAACCTTTATGACCTCGTCGTCGCCTTCGCCTTCGCCGGTCAGGTTGTCGCCGGTGTGCTCGACCGAGCCGCTTGAATGCTTCAGGTTGCCGTAGAACACAAAATCGCTGTCTGACGCAACTTTTCCGCCCTCGTCTGTCAAAAACGCAGCCGCGTCAAGGTCAAAGTCGAAGCCTCCGTCGTACCTGTTCGTGTCCCAGCCGAGGCCGATCAATATCTTGGAAAGGCCTGGGTTCCCTTTTGTTAAATCTACTTTTTGCCCTTTTTGTAAACTGATTGCCATATGTATTCCTCCTTAAATTAGATTTTCTGTCTACATTATAACAATTAGTCCTCAGCAGCACAACATTTATCTTTACATTTTCTACGTATCTGTATATAATAATAGCGATAAAAAGCGTCAAGTTTGATTTCTGGAGGGTTGCTATGAAAAAGTTTCTATCTGTACTGATGATATTTCTGATGCTATGCGGCGTATTCGCTTTTTCGGGCTGTGGAGGGAGTGGCGGCGCAGACAAGCTTGTTGTGGCGATGGAACTTGCCTACCCGCCCTTTGAGACCAAGGACGACGCTGGGGCGCCTTCCGGAGTCAGCGTTGATTTTTCCAAAGCATTTGGCGAATACTTGGGCAGGGAAGTTGAAATACTGAACATCGCTTGGGACGGGCTGATCCCGTCTCTGCAAACCGGCCAGGCAGACATGGTGATATCTTCAATGACCATCACGGAAAAGCGCAAGGAGGAAGTTGATTTTTCTGAACCGTACGCGAACGCTTATTTAGCGATACTGGCTAACAAAGGCTCTGGGATTGAAAGCATCGACGACTTGAACCAGCCGGGCAAGAAGGTTGCAGTAAAAACAGGATCAACAGGGGACTTTTACGCACAGGGCAATTTGGCAAGCGCTGAAATCATATCTTTGCCCGATGAGAGCGCCTGCGTAATGGAGGTTTCGCAAGGGAAGGCTGACGGTTTCCTGTACGACCAGCTCACGATTTACAGGAACAACCAGAACAACCCCGACACGACCACTGCGGTTTACATCCCGTTCCAAAACGTCGAGTACTGGGGCGTAGCGGTAAAAAAAGGGAACGAGGAGCTGCTGGGGCAATTGAACAGTTTTATTATAACGTACACGGCAGAAGGCGGGTTCGACGCGCTGACTGAAAAATATCTAAAAGAGGAAAGGGAAGCTTTCGAAAAACTGAACTTCAAGTGGTTTTTCGACTTGAGCAGGTAATCAAGCCGATACATGAGCATTTTTACGTCGTATTCGGAAAGGACGCATCCATTCAAAGCGGGGTTCAACCTCTTGCTGATGAGCTTGCTGATAACAATGCTGTTTTGGCTGGCGCTGGCGCTTATCGGCGTCAAGCTCAATTTCTCTTTCTTGGCGCCGCTAAAAGGCAGGCTGCTTGACGGGTATTTGATGACGGTTTGCCTGAGCGGGGCGAGCCTAGTGCTAAGCCTGCTCCTTGGCATCGTCTGTGCAGCGCTGCAGTCGAGCAAAATCCTAGTGCTGAAGTACTTGGCAAAGCTGTACGTGGTGTTCATACGGGGCACTCCGATGGTCATGCAAGTGTACCTGTTCTTTTACCTGATAGGGACGGCATACGGCATAACGAACCGGTTCCTCTGCGGGGTGTTGATACTGTCAGTGTTTGAAGGTGCTTACATTGCTGAAATTGTGAGAGGCAGCCTGCTTTCTATGGACAGTACGCAGCTAGAAGCGGCAAAGGCGGTGGGGTTCACCAAGAAGCAGACTGCGTCGCTGGTGATTGTTCCTCAGCTGATTGCGAGGACGCTCCCTGCCTTGACAGGGCAGTTTGCGTCCATGATAAAGGATTCTTCCCTGTTGTGCCTGATAGCAGTGATTGAGCTTACGCAGACAATGAGGGAAATCAGCGCCATGAATTTCAAGATGTTCGAGTGCTACATGCTGCTGGGCGTCCTGTACCTGTCGCTGACGCTCCCGATAACCTATGCGAGCAAGCGGCTGGAGCAGAGGTTTGGCTATGAGGCTTGAAATGAGCGGCCTTGTAAAGGCTTTCGACGGAAAAGACGCTGTTTTGAACCATGTCAATTTTTATGGTGACGTGGATACGCTCGCGCTGATCGGGCGTTCAGGCTGCGGAAAATCGACGCTGCTCCGAATTTTGGGCGGGCTCATACCGGCTAGCGGCGGCACGGTGTCGCTCGACGGCGAACCGGTGTCGGAAAACGAGCGCTACCGCAAGAAAATAGGGTTTGTCTTTCAGCAGGGAGGGCTGTTTTCCCACCTGAGCGCACTTGACAACGTAACCCTGCCGCTTGTCAAAGTGCACGGGTTTTCAAAGAGCGGGGCTCAGGAAAGGGCTTATGAGCTGCTTCGCAGGTTCGGGCTTGAAGGCGAAGCCGGCAAAAAACCGTCGCAGCTTTCTGGGGGCCAGAAGCAGCGCATTGCAATTGCAAGGGCGGTGGCACCGAAGCCGAAGATGCTTCTGCTGGACGAGCCAACGTCTGCCCTCGACCCGGAATACACCACGGAAGTGCTGAACATGATACGGGAATTGAAGGATGAAAGGCTGTCGTTTATTATTGCCACGCACGAGATGGGTTTTGCTTTACATGCGTGCGAAAAAATGGTATTCTTATACGATGGCAAAATTGCGGAGTACGGAGAGAGCAAGGAGGTGTTCGCAAATCCTAAGACTTCGGAGCTTAAAGAATTTTTGTCAAAAATACTTGAATGGAAGGTTTAAAAATTATGGGTATTGGAATTTTGTACGAATCAAAAGAATGGTCAAGCTATGCGCTTGAAAAGAACGTGAACGATTTGGGGGTTGCGGCCAAGCTGATCGACATGCAGGGCGACTCCTATGAAGAGGAACTGCTGTCATACGACTTGATAGTGAACCGCGTCCCAGCCAGCGCCGTTTTCAGGGGGCACCAGAAGGCCCTTGACAGGATGCCGGGGGTCATCGACTTGTTGAAAGAAAAAGACATCCCGATGATCAACACATACGAGGCGCACTACTACGAAACCAGCAAGTCCCGCTCCACGCTGACCCTCGGGGCGCACGGTTTCCCCGTCCCAAAGGTGTTTGGCGTCTTCAGCCCTTCGGAGATAACAGAGAAGGTCGAGCTGGAGTACCCCTGCATCATCAAACCGGACTGCGGAGGCAGGACTAACTGCACGTTTATTTTCAGAAGCTGGCAGGAGCTTGCGGAGGGAATGAAAAACGCGCCTGACATCAAATACATAGCCGAGGAGTACCTCACTCCGGAATTCGGTTTTTTGACGAGGGTTGAAGTGATAGACGGCGTTTGCAGGTTGATACACAAGAAAAGCGTAACCGACTGCGGACTTGCGGCCTACTGGCTCGGCTCTACTTTTACTGCGTACCATGACATTTCAAGCAAAATCAAGGACACTGCCATAAGGGCGATGGATTTGCTGCAGATCGGGTCCGGGAGCATGGACATCATCGAAAACAGGAGAGGCTTTTTCATCATCGACATAAATTCGATATCCAACGCTTCAGAAGACGGAATTGAGATATTCCAATTCGACCTGATGAAGGAGACTGCCGCCTACATCGTCGAGAAATACATGAAAATGAGTGCATAGGGCAGTGGCTGGAGGAAAACAGCGATAGCAGAAAGAGCACATGGGAATAAAAAAAGATGGGAGACACAACCATCTTTTTTTGAATGTTATTCGCTTGTGCGCATTTAACTTATGCGCTTGTGGGGACGGGTGAGGTTACCGGGCCTTTGCCTGGTTGAATTTCTTTGCCAACCTGGAAACCTTTCTTGATGCAGCGTTCTTGTGGATAGTACCTTTGGCTGCGGCCTGCATGAAGCGTTTTTCTGCAAGAACCAGTTTTTCCTTCGCCGTTTCAAAGTCTGAAGCGGCTAAAGCGGCGTCAAAATTTTTAACGATAGCCTTAAGGTGGGACTTGACCCTTCTGTTTCTGGCGGTTTTCTTGTTGATAATAGAGATTCTCTTTTTTGCGGATTTAATATTTGCCATTTTTTCACCCCACTTTCAGCAAATTCACGCAGGGTATAGTATACATTATTATTATGGAAAAGGCAAGGAAAATTTTCAGCTGTTGAGAAAGGAAAATTTTCAGCTGTTCACCGCCCATGAAGCCGATATTTTTTGGGCTATTCCATGATTTCATGGTGAACCATACGCCTTTTATGGCTGGAAGCTTCAGCACTGTTTTGGATCAGCTTGCCGAGCTCTGCGGTTATGGTCGGGACAATCGAGAGGCCTATCGCGGCGAGCCAGTGCAAGGGGCTGATGGCAACCATCCCGAAAATGCCGGCGACGGGCGGGATCATTACGATCAGGGCGAATAGGGCGATCATTCCGAAGGCGCTTGCGGCGACTCTGGGGTTGCCTTTTGCTGTCCGCTTGAAGACGGACTGCCTGCTCCTGACGGTGAATATGTGCAGTATAGAAGTCCATCCAACGATCAGGAAGCACATGGTTTGGCCGCAGGCAGGGGAGGGGCCTGACGCAGACACTGCCACGTATGCTCCGAGATAATAGCCGACCCATGCCACGGCGACGAAGGCGATGATTTGCTTGGCGATCACAAGCTGCAACCCTTCAAAGAGGCCTTCGCTGCGCCCTATGGGGTGCCGCTGCATGATTCTCGGGTCTGATTTTTCGTAGGCTAGCTGAAGCCCGGGTACCCCGTCGCCGATGACGTTGATCAAGAGCAGCATGATGGGGGTGAGGGGCATGCCCCAGCCCACGAGCTGCGCACCAAGCATGATGATGATTTCGGAGAAGTTGCAGACGAGCAGGAAATATATGGTCTTCCGTATGTTGGAAAACACGTTGCGCCCTTGGCGGACCGCTTCCACTATGGTGCTGAAGTTGTCGTCGATCAATATCATGTCAGCTGCGCTTTTTGCGACTTCGGTGCCTGTGATTCCCATAGCCACGCCCACGTCGGCGGCTTTTAGGGCAGGGGCGTCGTTGACGCCGTCCCCGGTCATTGCAACTACGTCGCTGTGCTCCTGCCAGGCTTCGACGATGCGTATTTTGTCTTCAGGTGACACTCGGGCGAACACTGAGTACTGGGCTACGTTTTCTATCAGCTCGTCGTCGCTCATTTCAGCCAGCTCAAGCCCGGAGAGCACCTTGTCGCCTTCGGAAAGCAGTCCGATCTGCCTTGCAATCGCACCCGCCGTGGCTACGTGGTCGCCGGTAATCATTACGGTGCGTATGCCGGCGTTTTTCGCCGTTGCTATCGCAGGTGCGCATTCCATGCGAGGCGGGTCTATGATGCCCACAATCCCATCGAAGTCAAGGTCATTTTCGACTTCGTCCAGTTTGCCTTCTGCAGGGAGCTTGTCTATGTGCTTGCTCCCAAGGGCTATGATCCGGAGTGCGTCTTTTGCGAACAGGTCGTGGATTTCAAGGCGCCTGCTTGCTGTGCCCTGCCCGGCATCAGCGAAGGGTACCCTGTCAAAAGCCCCCTTAGTGAGGACGAGATAGCCGCCGCTTGGGTCTTTGTGTATAGTGGTCATCATTTTGCGCTCTGAGGAAAAGGATATCTCGGAAACTCGCGGGTATCTTTTTTCCAAGTCGGCTTTGTTCATGCCTTTTTCGCCAAGCAGCCGGATTATGGCTGTTTCCGTCGGGTCGCCTATGATTTTCACGGTTCCGTCAGGCTGCGTTTCCGCAGCGGCGTTGCAGGCAAGTGCAAATTCGCTTAAAAGCTGCATTTGACCAGCCGAAAAATCAGCGGAATCTGAAAAGGGTTCCCCGTTTTCCTGCCATAGGCGCTTGATAGCCATGCGGTTTTGCGTGAGGGTGCCGGTTTTGTCGGTGCATATGACGGACGTGCTCCCCAGCGTTTCCACTGCCGGCAGCTTCCTAATGAGCGCGTTTTTCCCTGCCATCTCAGTCACGCCGTGGGAAAGTGTCAGCGTTACGATGAGGGAGAGGGTTTCAGGCACTGCAGCGACGGCGAGGGACACCGCTACGAAGACCATCTGCCACAATTCGGCACCGCGCAGAAAGCCTATCCCGAACATTACGAGGGCAGAGATCACAGCGACTAGGCTGATGGTCTTGCCGATGTTGTCGAGCCTGGTTTGAAGGGGCGTCTTGAGCTTTTGCGTGTTGTTCAGGTACCCTGCGATGTGCCCCATCTGCGTGTTCATGCCGATTGCCGTAACTATCGCCTTTGCCCGCCCTGCCGTGACGAGGCAGCCGGAGAAAACCATGTTGGACTGGTCGGCTACGGCTGTTTTGCCGGGCAATTCAACTTCAGCGTCCTTTTCAGCCGGAACGCTTTCGCCGGTAAGGGCAGATTCGTCCACCGCAAGGTCGTTGCTCGAGAGAAGGCGGGCGTCTGCCGAAATCAGGTTGCCCGTCTTGAGCAGCAAAACGTCGCCGGGCACGATGTCAACGGAGTCGATTTCCTGCTGCAAGCCGCCGCGTATTACCAAGCTAGTGGGGCTGCTAAGGCTCTTCAGCGCAGCCAGCGATTTTTCGGCACTCCTTTCCTGCGAGATCGCAAGCACCATGTTAAGCACGACGATGCTCATAATGACTATGAATTCCACGAAACCTTCACCATGGTGCATCCCTGTGACCAGCGACATTGCAGCAGCAAACATCAAAATGATCGTGGAAACGTCCCGCAGGTTGTGAAGCACCTTTTTACCGATCCCTTCGGGCTTCTGTTCGTCAAACTGGTTTTTTCCGGATTTCTGCCTTTCGGCAGCTGCATCCGGCGAGAGTCCTGCTTCAAGGTTCGATCCGAGTTCGGCAACCAATTCTGCCCTGTTTTTTTCATACCAATCAATCATTTGACCACCCCACGTTCATGTATTGTAACTTTATTGTAACATATATGCCTGCAATGTGAAATATAGAAACGCGTATTTACAAAAGAAGTGGAAATCAGAATTGAAAAGTGGTATCATAGCAATAGAATAAAATACGAGGGGCAGCGATGGAACAATATCAGAAGTACATAAGGAATTTTTGCATAATCGCGCATATCGACCACGGGAAATCTACGCTTGCTGACAGGATAATAGAGTCAACCGGGCTGGTTTCGCACAGGGACATGCGTGAGCAGTTTTTGGACAACATGGAGCTTGAACGGGAGAGGGGCATCACCATCAAACTCCAGACAACGAGGATAACGTACCAGGCGAAGGACGGGAACGAGTACGTCTTCAACCTGATCGACACGCCGGGGCACGTGGACTTCACTTACGAGGTGTCGCGGAGCCTTGCCGCCTGCGAAGGGGCGGTGCTCATTGTCGACGCTACTCAAGGGGTGGAGGCTCAGACACTTGCCAATGTGTACCTTGCCCTTGACGAGAACCTTGAAATACTCCCTGTGCTGAACAAGATCGACCTGCTGAGCGCAAGGCCGGACGAGATCAAGCTTGAAATCGAGGAGATTATTGGCATTGACGCACATGAAGCCCCTTTGATATCCGCAAAGGAAGGCATAGGGATAGAGGAGGTCCTTGAGCATGTGGTCAGCGACGTGCCGTGCCCGAAAGGGAACCCGGAAGGCAAGCTGAAAGCCCTGATTTTCGATTCCTACTACGACAATTACAAAGGCGTCGTCTCGTATACAAGGGTGTTTGACGGCAAAGTCAGGAAAGGCGACATGATCAGGCTGATGAACACTGGGAAGAAATACGAAGTCACAGAGGTCGGCACCTACGTTCCAGGGCCCATGCCGTGCGAGGAGCTGTCGGCAGGAGAAGTGGGGTATGTCTGCGCCAGCATAAAGCAGGTGGCGGACGCAAGGGTAGGGGACACCATAACCATTGACGCAGACCCTGCAGACGAACCGCTTCCAGGGTACAAAAAGGCTCAGCCCATGGTCTACTGCGGCATTTACCCTGCGGAAGGGGAGAAGTACGAGAGCGTCAAGGACGCGCTGGAAAAGCTTCAGGTGAACGACGCCGCGTTCCATTTCGAACCCGAGACGTCTACTGCCCTTGGTTTTGGCTTCCGGTGCGGTTTTCTTGGCCTTTTGCACATGGAAATAATAGTGGAGCGCCTTGAAAGGGAATTCGACCTTGGGGTCATAACAACGTCGCCAAGCGTTATATATAGAGTCGTGATGAACAGCGGCGAGGTGATAATGATTCAAAACCCGACGAACCTGCCGGACATCATGGAAATCGACCATGTAGAAGAGCCGATAGTGAAAGCGGACATTATGATCCCAAAGGAGTACGTGGGGAGCATCATGGAGCTGTGCCAAGACCGCAGGGGCAGAATGATCCACATGGAATACATCACGGAAGCAAGGGTGCTCATCCATTACGAGATGCCGCTCAACGAGGTGATCTACGATTTCTTCGACGCGTTGAAATCGAAGACCAGGGGTTATGGCTCGCTTGATTACGAGTTCATAAAATATGAAAAATCCAGCGTCGTGAAAATGGACATCCTGTTGAACAAAGACCTTGTGGACGCGTTTTCGATGATCGTGCACGAGTCGAAGGCCTATGTGCGCGGCCGGTTCGTCTGCGAGAAGCTGAAGGAAATCATCCCGATGCACCAGTTCGAGGTGCCCATACAGGCAGCGATAGGCCAGAAAGTCATAGCCAGGGAGACGGTCAAAGCCTACAGGAAGGACGTAACCGCCAAATGCTACGGCGGGGACATATCCCGCAAGAAGAAGCTGCTGGAAAAGCAAAAAGAAGGGAAGAAGCGCATGAGACAGTTCGGCACCGTAGAAGTGCCGCAAGAGGCTTTTACGGCTGTATTGAAATATGACGACAACAAGTAGGAGCGGTGAAAAGACAGTCGGATTGTAAGAAGGGAGCAGCACTGTGTTTGATTATGAAAAGCTAATTGAAAAGTACGAGATCAGTCGCAAGGAAGCAAACCGAATCATTGATGAAATCAAAAATGAATTTCCGGATGATGAAATGATGATGGAGATTCATCTAATCCGCGCTTTGAAGAGCTATGCCTCTCTTTGTTCAAAGGTTGGATGAATTTATGAAAAGAAGGATATATCTTGATACTTCTGTTATCAGTGCTTTGTTTGATGAACGAGCACCTGAAAGAAAGGCAATGACAGAAATCGCATGACAGTCGGGATATACGTGCACATACCTTTTTGCGTGAAAAAGTGCAGCTACTGCGATTTTTTATCATTTGAAGGTGAGCAGGCACCTATTCATGAAGCGTATGCGGAGGCGCTAGTCAAGGAAATAGAGCTGTTGAGCCAAGTTTACAGTAAAAAATATTTGGTCAACTCAATCTTCATTGGCGGCGGTACGCCTTCTATCCTTGCGCTCAGCACTGTCAGCGGCATCATGCATGCCGTCAGGGCTGCTTTTCATGTTGAGAAAGATGCCGAAATCACCATAGAGGCAAATCCAAGGACGTTGTCTGCACTCAAGCTGGAAAGCTACCTGAGCGCTGGGATCAACAGACTGAGCATCGGGGCGCAGTCCCTTGACGACGCTGTGTTGAAGTCGCTGGGTCGAGTTCACTTATCCAGAGACGTGTTCGATTGCTATGGAATGGCAAGGGCAGCCGGGTTTAATAACATCAACCTTGACCTTATGTTCGGCGTGCCGGGGCAGACTTTTGAAATTTGGAAGAGTACGCTTGACGAGGCGCTCGGGCTTGAGCCGGAGCATGTTTCGTTTTACAGCCTGCAAGTGGAGGAGGGCACAAAACTCCATGAAATGCTCGCTGCCGGAGCAGTCGAAGGCGTTTCGGATGAGCTGGACAGGAAAATGTACCATTTCGCCGCAAAAGCGCTTCAGGGCGCGGGCTACTGCCATTACGAGATATCAAACGCCGCCAAGCCCGGGCTCGAGTGCAAGCACAACGTAAAATACTGGTCGATGGCAAACTATCTTGGAGCAGGCCTCGGTGCGCATTCGTATATAGGCGGAGCAAGGTTTGGAAACGTCCGAAGCCTTGAAAAGTATATTGAAATGGGCAGTAAGCGATCGGGGGAGCTGACAGAAATTGGGGCGCTACGGGAATGGGTGCATGAAAACGACCCCGCAGACGACATGTCAGAATACATGTTCACAGGCCTGCGGATGATGAAGGGGATAAGCACCGAAGATTTTGAAAACAGGTTTGGGAGGCGACTTGTTGACGTTTACGCAAAGGAATGGCCTGCGGTGGAAAGGTACATAAGCGGCGGTTTTTTGATCTTTGAGGGGGGCATGCTCCGCCTTTCGGAGAAAGGGGTGGACATTTCCAACAGGATAATGAGCGAGTTCATGCTGGGGAGCGGGCGTCGCCCGCGTTGATCTGCACCCCCTTTGGAAACCTCCCCATTTATTTGACCCCAGCCCGTAATACAGCGGAGTATCGGCGAACGTGGTATAATTTATTAAAAATATGGATTGGCTGATGATTAAAAGGATGAAAAAAATGAATGCAGATAATACACAACCAACATACCGGCGGCAACGCTTTCTTTTAGCATTTATTCGGCAGATTAATAGCAGCGTGTCTTCTACTGATCTGCAAAAACTAGTGTTCATGCACACTATGAAGACAGACGCAGATTTTTATGAGTTTCTGCCTTACAAATATGGAGCATACTCTTTCCAACTTGCGGAGGATGTGGATATCCTGTGCAGAGATGGGCATTTGACTGCCGAAGGAACGGGGATTAAGGCGGCGGGCGAATATCAGCTATGTGATTTGTTTGATATTGCAGTTGAACGAGGGAATCAACTCATTCGGAAAACATATTGCGAATATCCGTACTACACAATTAACAGTGAAATGATTGATAGTCTTTTTTACGGTAAAGAAGCAGAGCAATTCAATAGTGAAAAACAAAAATATGTTAATCACTGTCAAGTTCTCTTTACTATTGGCTACGAGGGAAGAAGTATTGAATCGTTTGCAAATGTGTTAATAAAAAATGGAATAAATCTACTATGTGACGTGCGTAAAAATTCATTGAGCCGTAAATTTGGTTTTTCCAAAAGCAAGCTCGAACATATAATGCAAACGGTCGGTATTAAATATATTCATATGCCCGATCTCGGCATTGAGTCCGACAAGCGTAGTTCGCTTGAAACAGCCGAAGATTATGAAAAACTTTTTGCTAAATATGCGGAAAACATCCAACTTCTTAATCCGTGCCTCGAATCAGTATTTTCGTTGCTTTGCTCCTATAAACGCATTGCACTGATGTGCTACGAAAAAGATGCAACGATGTGCCATAGGCACGTCATAAGAGATTGTATTGTGAATGGTCATGATGTCAGTTACGAGGATTTATAGATGGTTGAAAAGAAAAGGATTTATATTGTAGTAAAATTATAGGAGTGTTTTACCCGCCAATGCCATCACCAGAGCAACAAATGAGCATACTTGATATGTAATCAATACATATCTTTACAACAAGCATCCTTCTAAGTTTTTGGACATCTGGGCCGAATCTGCATATGAGGAAATAATATTTTCATATTCATTTTCCAAAGAAATCTTCCCGTAAGAGCCGCTTTTGATTGATAGCGGCCAATATTATCGGGTTGCGAGTAAAATATCCGGTGGACATCCATCGGATATTTCTTATTTTGTGGGCAGTTCCATTCCGATTCGATTGAATACCGTCTTCCAGTTTGCTTTGCGAAGCCGTTGAAATAAATGTAATATTGCCGTCTCAGAATTACGGCCATGCTGCCCTCGTTATTGCCGCAAAAATAATTTCAAACTATAAATAAACAAGACGTACAGTTGCCCTGTTTCGCGTGATATGCTTATAAAAAACATGGGGGATTGAACAAATGAACGCGATTATTTTTGAAAAAGCCAATCAGATCATCAAGGCGTGTGACACGGCGTATTTCGGCGTGATCGATGAAAACGGGTATCCATCTGTTTCTACGGTATCGCCGATCAGCCCGGAGAATAGTCTGGAGATACTCATCTCCACAAACATCGGCGGCAACAAGGAGAAGCGTCTGCGGAATAACAGCCGAGCAAGCATTTGCTTTCGCTCAAACAACGACAATATCACGCTCGTTGGCGACGCGGAACTTATTACTGATCAGGACACGAAAAGCCGCTGCTGGCAGGAATGGTTTATCAACCATTATCCCGGCGGTGAAACAGATCCGAATTACATCATTATTAAATTCACCACTAAACGTGTTTCTCTTTGGGTTGATTTTGAGATTGCCCAATTCACAATAGACCAATTCCTCAAAGACCAATCGAGATGCGGCCTATCATGCGATGATTGAAGGAGCAGCAATATGGCATTTGATTTCAAGAAAGAACAAAAAGAACTGTATCAGCCAAAAGCGGCAGCCATCGTCGATGTTCCGGAGATGGCGTTTATCATGGTGGATGGCGCGGGTGATCCGAACACTTCCGAAGAATATCAGACGGCAGTTGAAATCCTGTATGGGTTGTCCTATGCTATCAAAATGAGCAAAATGGGCGGCAAAACGCCGTTGGGTTATTTTGATTTCGTCGTTCCGCCGCTGGAAGGCCTTTGGTGGACGGCTGACAGGGAGTCAATTGACTTTTCGAAGAAAGACAAATACCGCTGGACTTCAATGATCCGCCAA
>Ga0082212_10004992_pt1 | contig 18270 bp, 14 predicted proteins | sample TergutNt197P3_FD_71548 | JGI IMG/M metagenome (GOLD analysis project Ga0082212, IMG submission 71548) | Neocapritermes taracua P3 segment gut microbial communities from Petit-Saut dam, French Guiana - Nt197 P3 | ecosystem: Host-associated > Arthropoda: Insects > Digestive system > Gut ...
AAGCGCCCGCGTTTCGAAGGTTACTATTCAGGGGGCGCCGTGGCTGTACTCTGATTCGCATGAAAAGTCGCGTGGCCGACTCGAATAGCATGCCATCGCTCTATCCCTACCCCGGGATGAGCATCTGTCTGCCCATCAGGGGCTGCGCGGTATGGTTTTTTTGTTGAGGGAATACCGGTGAAAAGGCCGGTACTGACCGAAACAACAAAAACCATGCCGCGCAGCTCTGCAAACGGGCTGCCCCCTGAATAGTAATATTAATTAAGCCTGTCCGCGTTTATCTCAAACATCAGCGCGATCTGTTCCGCCAGTTTTCTGTTCTCCGGCGCCTTTAATCCGGGGTCTGCGCCGAGGACGTCGTCCGCCGCGTTCTGCGCGCGGCTCAAAACTACCATATCTGTCGCGAAGTTTGCGATGCGCAAAACCGGAAGGCCGTGCTGGCGCGATCCGAAAAAGTCGCCGGGGCCTCGCAATTTCAGGTCTTCCTCCGCTATCTTGAACCCGTCGTTCGTCGAGCGCATTATCTCAAGGCGTTCACGGGAAACCTCGCCTGAAGCGCCCCTGAACAGCACGCAGTAGGAGTTATATTCGCCCCTGCCGACCCTCCCCCGAAGCTGGTGGAGCTGCGAAAGGCCGAACCTGTCCGCGTTCTCGACGACGATCAGCGCGGCGTTCGGAACGTCGACGCCAACCTCCACGACTGTAGTAGCGACCAGGACGTCCGTCTCGCCGGCTGTAAAGGCCTTCATTATCGCGTCCTTCTCCTTCGCGGGCGTCCTGCCGTGAATCACGGCGGTACTCAACTCCGGAAAGATATCTTTCCGGAGCTTTTCGTGATATTCGAGCGCGGATTTCAGGGACTCGTCCGCATTCTCGCCCTCTTCGACCATCGGGCAAATAATATAGGCCTGCCGCCCTTCGCCGACAAGCTTTTTGACGAAGCCGTATATTCTGTTCCTGTGCCCCTCCCCTACGACGTACGTCTCAACCGGCCGCCGCCCGGGCGGCATTTCGTCTATCACAGAGACGTCAAGGTCGCCGTATATGATCAGCGCGAGCGTTCTGGGTATCGGCGTAGCCGACATCACCAGGACATGGGGGCTGTCTCCCTTTTCAGTCAGCATAGAGCGCTGGTTCACTCCGAAGCGATGCTGTTCATCCGTTATAACGAGCGCAAGGTCAGAAAAGCTCACCCCTTCCGATATCAGTGCGTGAGTTCCTATAACAAGGTCTATCTCCCCGGTTTTCAGTTTTCCGTAAACGTCGCTTTTCCGCTTCGCCGTCATGCTCCCGGTCAAAAGCCCGACGCGCATCCCCAGAGGCTCAAGCAGTTCCAAAAGCGTTCGGTAGTGCTGCGTCGCCAGTATCTCCGTGGGCGCCATGAACGCGGACTGGCAGCCGGAGCGCCGCGCCATCCAGCAGCACGCCGCAGCTACCAGCGTCTTTCCCGATCCGACGTCGCCCTGCACGAGCCTGTTCATAGGCCGGCTTGTGTTCATGTCCCGCGCCGCTTCGAATATCGCGCGTTTCTGCGCGCCGGTCGGTTCGAACGGGAACGCGCCGTAAAACTCGTCAAACGAGGGCAGTTCAAGGCTTCTGCCTGTCTCTTCGCCCCTTCCCGCCCGCAGAAGCTTCATTGCGGCGGAGAGGACGAACAGTTCCTCAAAAATCAGGCGCTTTCGAGCAAGTTCGAGAGATTTTTCATCAGCAGGGAAGTGTATGTTCTCATACGCGAACCGCGCCCTGCACAGCTCGTATTTTTTTACGACTCTGTCAGGCAGAACGTCGGGCAGCCCGTCGCCGCACTTATTGACCGCGTCGCGCGCGGCGTTCATCAGAGTCTTCTGCGACAGCCCTGCGGTCAGGGCGTAAACGGGCATGATCCTGCCCGTGATAACGCCCGAAGCCGACTCCCGCTCAAACAGCGGGTTGACCATTGCGTGATTGAGAAAAGTGCCTTCCACTTTTCCGTAGAAGATGTAAACCTCGCCGGATACGATCGCGTCTCTTACGAAGCTCTGGTTGAAAAATGTGACGTCCAGCGACCCCGAGTCGTCTACAGCTCGAAGTTTCACGATATCAAGCCCCTTGCGGATATGCGAAAGCTGCGGCTTCGACGCCGCCATCGCTCTGACGCATACTGTTTCGCCCGGGATAAGGCTGTTAATTTCCTTAAACCGCGTGCGATCCTCATAGGCGCGCGGAAAATAGCCGATAAGGTCGCGCACGGTGCGGACGCCGAGCTTCGACATCAGCTTTTCGCGCGCCTCGCCGACTCCCTTTATGTATCGGATACCGGTCTCCAAAAAATCAGTGACTGCCATTATTCTCCATCTAATTCCGCGCGGCGCGCGACAGTGCGTCGCGCAGCTTCGGCGCCGCGGCGCATGCTACGGCTATCTTCGCCGCGTCGCCGGGCAGAAACGGCGTTACGCAGAGCGCGAGCGACGCGGCAAGCGGGGTCCCTGTTTGTGTTATGAACCAGACAGTGCCGCATGTATACAATAATACCGTGCCGAGCGCCATTCCCAGTATATACGGCAGGAGCTTCCTTCCGAACACTTTCAGTACCGCGCCGGCAGCCATTACGCAAGGGATGTAACCGATTATATACCCGCCTGTCACCCCGGCTATCTTATGGAAACCCCCTTCAAAGTTCGTGAACACAGGAAGCCCCACAGCGCCCAGAAATACGTACAGCACGACCGAAAGCGCGCTTGTTCTCCAGTCCAGGACCCCCGCAGCCAGATAGATCAGCAGGGTCGCGAACGACAGCGGTATCGGCCCGACGACAATCGAAAATGGCGCGACGACGCACAGCAGCGCCGCAAAAAGCGCCGCGCGCGCCATGTCGCGAATCTCAAACTTGTTGGATCCGTCCGCATAACGCCGTGAGCGGCGCGCCAGGCGGACGTCATGCCGTGGTTTTATAACTTGCTTTTCAAACTTTGTGCCGCCGCTTTTCATCCCGCCTGTCACACCATGTATAAGTCTGTGAACTTCTCGCCCAGATAGTCGATGTAGTATTTGGGATCGAAAGGCTCGCCGGTCGCCTGCTTTAGCAGATCGCCCGGGAGAAGGACCGCCCCGTGCCTGTGGACGTTCTCCTTTAGCCATCCGTTCACCGGCGCCAGGTCGCCTTTTTCCAGACAGCCATCCACGTCGACGGTCTTTCTCATCGCGTTGACAAACTGCGCTCCATACGCGGTCCCGACGGCGTATGTCGGGAAGTAGCCTATCGCCCCGCCGCTCCAATGGACGTCCTGCAGTACGCCGACCGCGTCGTTTTCAGGGCGCACGCCTATTAGTTCTTCATACTTGTCCGCCCAAAGCCCCGGCAGTTCGGCGGCCTGTATCTCACCTGCCATCAGCGCTTTTTCAAGCTCGTAGCGTACCATGATATGCAGGCTGTACGTCAGCTCGTCGGCTTCGATACGTATAAGCGACGGGCGGGCTATGTTGATCGCCCGGTACAGCGCGTCCTCGTCCCAGCCCGAGAAGTAGTCGAACTGTTCGCGCAGCTTCGGCAGCAGCCGACCCGCGAACGCCCGGCTCCTGCACAGCATGTTCTCGTAAAGCCGCGACTGGCTTTCGTGCACTCCCATCGACGGGGTGTCCGCAAGCCCGTAGCGCTCAAGTTCTTCGGCCATGTTTTGCTCGTAAACCGCGTGTCCGGACTCGTGTATCGTGCTGAACAGCGCCGACAGCAGATTGTCTTCGTGATATTTCGTCGTTATCCTGACGTCGTGCCTGTTTATCGTCGTGCAAAACGGGTGTTCTACCTCTCCGGTCTTGCCCCGGGCGCGGTCGTAGCCCGTAAAATCAGTCAGCCACGGCATAAGCTTCTTCTGCTTGCCGATATCGAACAAGCCCTCTATCTCTTTGGGCTTTTCCTTGTTGGCTCCTATCTTTTTGACGAGCGGGGCTATTTTCTCGCGGAGCGCGCCGAAGAAACGGTCAAGAGTTTCCACGTCCGCGCCTCTTTCATAGTCGTCGAGCAGCGCGTCATACGGGTGCTTTGAGTATCCGTACCAGTCGCACAGGCGGCGCTGGTAGTCGAACATTTTCTCATAATACGGCAGGATCATGTCATAGTCGCTTTTGGCGCGCGCCGTCTCCCACACTGTCTGAGCCTGCGCGGCAAGGGCGTTGAACGCCTGAAATTCGTCGGGCGGCACAGCCATGAGTTTTCTGTATCTGCGCCCCACTTCGCGCGTCATGGCGCGTTCATTGGCTGTCAGCTCGCTGTCGAGGGCTTCGAGCGTTTCGACTGATTCGATCGAATCAGGTGATACGATAAGGCTGAACAGCTCGCCCGAGAGCCAGCCCATTGTCGCGCCGTGCGCGGGCAGGGATTTTTCCGGGACGCCGGTCGTGAGCGCGTCCCAGTTGATCACGGCCAGCGCGGCGCTTATGTGACGGACGGCCTCTATCTTCCGGAATAATACGTCAAACGCCTGTAATTTTGTCATTTTCGCTGCCTCCTTTTATGATTTGTGTATCCTCGAAAACTCGAAACCACTGCAATTACTGTCATTCTGAGCGTTAGCGAAGAATCTTAACCCCGTTATTCATTAGCATCAACTAAAAGATCCTTCGCACGCGCCTTTGTCGTAAAGGCGCTTCTCAGGATGACATCCGGTGTTTTCGAGGTTACTGGATTTTACTCTGTCCTGATACTTACCTCGCCGGAGTCGAGCGCCGCGATCTCTCCGACAGCGTTTTCGCCGCCGTTGGCGTTTTCGCCGCCGTACGATCCGTTCCCGTTGGCGCTTTCGCCACCGTACGATCCGTTTCCTGCGGCGTTTTCGCCGCCGTACGATCCGTTTCCTGCGGCGTTTTCGTACCGGACAATGAGCCTGCAGTCGTCGTCTATCGCTAAAGCTTTCGCCGCGCGCCGGCTATCGCCCGACAGCACGAATATACTCTTCCCCAGCACGACAGAACGCTCCCTGTACTCGCCGAGGAACTCGCGGGCCGTCAGGTTCCGGTAATACCTCCAGAATATGTCCAGCGTCGCCGCGATAATGCGGCAGCGCAAACCGCCGTCGCTCCCGGCAGTCCCGCTTGCCGGCGCAGTCGCGGCTCCGACCGCTTCATTCGGAATCCCATTTGCCGACGCAGTCGCGATCCTTTCCGCCGCATTCGCGGACCCGTCTTTCAGCGAAGTCGCGATCTTTTCCACCGCATTCGCGGACCCGTCTTTCAGCGAAGCCGCGACCCCTTCCAACTCATCGGGATACCCGTTTTCCGGCGTCGTGATATTGACGCCGATCCCCAGGACCGCGCTTTCCACCAGTCCGCTCTCCATACCGAAAGTCGCTTCGGTGAGTATCCCGCACACTTTCCTGCCGTCCAGGAACAGATCGTTGACCCATTTTATGCCGACGCACGCGCCGGTCACGTCTTCTATAGCCCGCGCCGTCGCGACTGCGGCCGCCGACGTTATGAGCGTCGCGTCGCCGGGTTTGACGCCCGGCCGCAGCAGCAGGCTGAAGTATGCGCCATGCCCGGCGGGCGAGTAAAACGTTCTCCCGAGGCGGCCCCTTCCGGCCGTTTGCCCGCCCGCCGCGATCACGAGGCCCTCGGGAGCGCCTTTCGCGGCCATATCGCGCAGCAGCCCGTTCGTCGATGAAACTGTGTCTCGATACTCAACGCGAAACACGCCTGGAGTCCTGATACAGCTTGCTATGCCCCCGGCGGACAAAACGTCGCCGCCTCTCTCTGCGATGATCACCGTTAACTGCTCTCCTGTGATATATATCCCGTACACGATACCATATATCAGCGGATAATTCAATATAAGCAGAAACAAAGTGAAATTCGCCACTTTGGCTATTTTCACTATACTCCGCGTACAGCTCACGGGGCGCCGCGTATTTTTTTGTGGTAATTTCCGCACGCGCTTGGTATAATCAAAAACATAGTAAATATTCAGCGCGGCGCGTGACGGCGGAACCGGTACGCGCCGGACAAACTTACTGATCTTAAGGAGGTCGAGTAATGGCAACATGGCATGAATATCTGAGAAGCGAAGGACGCCCGCCGGAGTGGCCTTATCCGCTCCGGTTCGGGGAGGAACAGGAAATCGAAACCGACGTGCTAGTGGTAGGCGGCGGCATCGCGGGCTGCTGGGCCGCCATCAGCGCGGCGCGGCTGGGCGTGCGGGTCGCGATGATCGAAAAAGGAGACGTCAGGCGCAGCGGCTCCGGCGGTCCGGGCTGCGACCACTGGTGCAACGCGCCGGCCAACCCCCTGTCGAGGGTAGACCCCGACGAATGGGCGGTGCATATGGCGGACCGCCCCTACTCCAACGGCATAGGCATCCAGATACAATGCAGGGAGGATTATGACACGCTTCTCGAAATGGAGCAGATGGGCGGAAAAATACGCGATACCGAAGACGAGTACGTGGGCGCGGAAGGGCGCGACGATGAAACGAAACTCATGATCTCGCCGCGTTACGGGACGATCCACAGCTATCTGCCAGACCCGCATATGGGCGAACCCGGATTCAACCCGCCGGAGGAGCGCAACAACGTAGTTATCCGCATCTGGGGCAACACGTTCAAACCCATACTCAAAAAGGAGTGCAAACGGCTTGGCGTGCAGATTTTCGACCGCGTCATGGGGACCAGCCTTCTCAATGAAAACGGAGTACAGGGCGCGCGCGTAGTTGGCGCAACAGGCCTGAACGGGCGTACCGGGGAGTTCCTGATCTTCCGCGCGAAGGCGGTCGTCCTCGCAACCGCCGGCTCAGGGTCCCTTTGGCTGATGAGCATGGAACACGGCGGCTATTCAAACATGCAGTCGCGCAACATGACCGGCGACGGCACGGCTATGGCGTGGAAAGCGGGCGCCGAGCTTACCATGATGGAGAGGACCGGCGTAGTAGGCATCGCGACCGGCCTCAAACACAAATGGTATACGGGCGCGGGCGACGCCAGCTACGAAAATGTTCCGCTCGTAGACGCGAACGGGCGCAGGCTTCCCTATCCGATACAGGGCTGGGAAGACGCGGGCGCAATGGTCGCCACGCCGGAAGTCCAGGAGCAGGTGCGGGAAGCTGTCCTCAGAGGCGAATACGAGCTCCCGTTTTACGGCGACTGGCCGGCGATGGCGGAGGTCGAGCGGCGCGCCACATGGAATCTTATGCTTGCCGAAGAATCTACGACCAGGATAATGATCAATACAATGAACAAAGGCGGCTTTGACATCAATCGCGACCAGCAGATATCGTACAAGTTCATCGAAGGTCAAAGCATGCAGCAGTGGCGCGACGCCGGGTACGGCGGGGGCCTCGTAGTGGACTGGAACCTCAAGACTACGGTCGACGGGCTGTACGCCGCCGGAACGCAGATGTTCGCTCCGGAGGATCACAGCTACGCCGCCGCAACCGGACGATACGCCGGGCGTAAAGCCGCCGCTTCAGTCGGCGACGCCGGCGATACTAAAATCGACCGCGCCCAGGTCGAAAAGGAAAAGAACCGCATTTTTGCCCCTACGAAGCGCGAAAGCGGTATAGAATGGAAGGAACTGCATTCCGGCCTCACCCGCGCCATGCAGTATTTCGTGAGCGAGTATAAAACCGAGCGGCTGATGAAGATGGGTCTTGAAGAGATCGGGCGGATCGAAGCCGAAGCGGTTCCGATGCTGTTCGCCCACGACCCGCACAAGCTGATGCGCACGATAGAGGATCTCAGCATGATCGAGTACGCGAAGATAATCATCCACGCCTCGCTCGCGCGTAAAGCCAGCAGCGTCCCTCTGGGCCTCAACCGCATAGATTATCCGGAGATCGACCCGGAGGAGTGGCATAAATTCCTGACGCTCAAGCTGGAAAACGGCGAGGTACAGACAGGCGAGCTGCCGCCGCGCTTCTGGGGAGACATGAAGCTGCAATACGAGGAACACAACAAGGATTATACCGGCGTTTACACGCCGCAAAACTGATGTGAGATGGAGGAAACGACAGTGTCAGAACAGAATATATTCGCGGTTCCCAACACTCCCACCCCCGGTACGCCGGTAACGTTTAACCCCGGAGTATGCACAGGCTGCAACAACTGCGTAGAGACATGCCCGATCGACGTGTTCATCCCAAATCCGAAAAAAGGCGAGCCTCCCATCATTTTACACGCGGAAGAATGCTGGTACTGCGGCTGCTGCGTCGACGACTGCCCCGTCCCGGGGGCGTCAAAGTTCAACTGGCCGCTGCCGCTGAAGCCCCGCTGGAAGAACAAGGAAACCGGAGTGGTAGGACAGCTGTAATCGCCGGCAGGATCGAGATTATTAAAATGCGCGCTGCGCCCGGTCAGGAAGTTTATGAAAATCCTGACCGGGCATTTTCATAAAATTTTATAAACTTTTCATAAAAAGCTTGCAATTTGCATAAAATTCGTGTAAAGTTAACATACACAATGATGCAAAGGAGGCGCCCGCTATGCTGGTTCAGGAGTTATATGAACTGGCCCGTCGCGTCGAGGAGGAAAAATGCGAGGGGCAGTACCTTAAAGTAAAGAAAGCCGGAGTCAGCACTCCGGAAAAAGTGTACGATACTCTATCCAGCTTTTCCAACCAGAACGGCGGCGGAATCATGCTGTTCGGATTGGATGAAAAAGCCGGTTTCCATATTTCAGGCGTATATGATCCGCAGGATATTCAGCAAAAAATAACAGAGCAATGCGAACAGATGGATCCGGTTGTGCGCCCGCATTTTACGGTCTGCGACGTCGATGGAAGGTTTGTCGTAAGCGCCGAAATCACCGAATGCGATATTTTCGAGAAGCCATGTTTCTATCGCGGGCGCGGCAGGGTGCGCGGTTCGTACGTCCGTGTCGGTGAAGCCGATAAACCAATGACCGAGTACGAAGTATACAGCTTTGAGGTCTTCAAGAGAAAGATCCAGGACGAACTGCGCGTCGACGGCAGGGCAAAACCTGACGACTTGAACAGATCGGCTCTGTCGCTTTACTTCGCTCAAATACGTGAGAAAAAAAGAAATCTGGCGACGCTGGATGAGAACCGGATTTTAGAACTGCAAGGCGTTATACAGGACGGAGCGCCGACCGTAGCGGGAGAGCTGCTGTTTGGCGTATACCCGCAGAGCCTGTTCCCTCAGTACTGTATCACTGCCTCAGTAATACCCGGTACCCAAATCGGCGACCTTGGAGAGATTGGCGAACGTTTCCTTGACGACAGGCGGATAGAGGGGACGATACCGCAAATGCTGGAAGAAACCGTCGGTTTTGTCGTCAGGAATATGAAGCGCCGCATTATCATAGACAGCGAAGGGAGGCGTTCCGACCGGCAGGAATACCCCGTCGAGGCAATACGCGAAGCGGTTCTAAATTCGCTGATACACCGCGACTATAGTATACATACCGAGAACTCGCCGATCCGCGTCCTGATTTTCGACGACAGAATCGAGATCGAAAACCCGGGAGGGCTATATGGGCGCGGAACTATTGAAAATCTCGGGATGATGGGCCTTGATACCAGAAACCCATACATAGCCGGAGCTTTGGAAATAATAATAAATTCGGAAAACCGGTACTCCGGTATCCCTGTCATGCGGCGCGTAATGGAAAACCACCGCTTACGGCCGCCTGTTTTTTCAAGCGAACGCGGGGTATTCCGCGTAAGCCTGTACAGCGAAATGCAGGCTTACGGCAATAGTTACGGCGGGCAGGATAAAACCACAGAACAAAGTATCATTTCGTATTGCTCCGAACCTCGTAGCCGGGAAGAGCTGGCAAACGAGTTCAGGTTCGAATCGCCGACATATTTTCTGAAAAACTACGTCAAACCTTTGGTCGAGGAGGGAAAAATAAGACTGACACTGCCTGCCGCGCCGAAATCCAAAAACCAAAAGTACGTGGCGACCGGTGGATACGGAATGCGAGACGATCATCATGAAGCCAAGTAAAATCATTATCGCGCCGGACAGTTTCAAGGGCGCGCTTACGGCAAAAGAGGCGGCGGATATCATAGCGGCGGAAGCGGGCGCGCGTTTTCCCGGCTGCGAGGTCGTGATAATGCCGGTCGCGGACGGCGGCGAAGGCAGCGCGGAGATGATAATTTCGGCGCTCGGCGGAAAAATGTACACAGCGAACGTTCTGTCACCGGACGACAGGCTGATCGACGCAGTCTATGGAGTCACGGCGAAAGGCGCCGCGATAATCGAGATGGCGCAAAGCAGCGGCATTACGAAGCAAAACGGGCTTCACCCTATGACTTCAAGCACGTACGGTTTCGGCCAGCTCATTGATTCGGCTCTCAGGCGCGGCGCGGAGGAGTTCGTTTTATGCATAGGCGGCAGCGCGACTACGGACGGCGGCTGCGGAATGGCGGCCGCGCTCGGAGCGCTGTTTCTTGACGAAAACGACTGCAGCTTCATACCGTGCGGCGAAACGCTCGGAAAAATCAAACGCATAGATACCATCGGCGTCGACAAGAGGCTCTCTGAGCGCGCGTTTACGGTGATGTGCGACGTCGACAACCCGCTTTTCGGTCGAAACGGGGCGGCTTACATTTACGCTCCTCAAAAAGGCGCGACTCCGGAGCAGGTAGCAGAGCTTGACAGCGGTCTTCGTCATCTGGGCGACTTGCTGTCAGATCATTTCGGCAGGGATTACGCAAGCGTTCCCGGCGCAGGCGCCGCCGGCGGGCTCGGCGCGGGCTGCATGGCTTTTCTGGGCGCAAGCGTCAAAAGCGGGATACAGGCTATTCTGAAGCTGTTCGATTTTGAGAAACAGCTATCAGGCGCCGATCTCATAATCACAGGCGAGGGAAAACTCGATACGCAAAGTTTCAGCGGGAAAGTCCTGTCGGGCGTCCTGAGCAGCGCCGGGGGCGTACCGGTCTGGTCCGTTTGCGGAGTTTGCGATTGCGGTGAGGCGCTGCTGCGAAAATACGGCGTGACCGTTTTCGAGGCAAGCGATGGCATATCGGCAGAAGAAAGCATGGCCGCCCCGGCGAAATACCTTGGTATTGCCGCCGCGAGAGCCATGCTCGCCATCGACGCCGCCGATAATATCTGAGCAGTCGATTCCCGATTGAGCGTATCAAAAACATCCGGCTGTGTCAGCCTTCGCAACGCCTCCTGCGGAGTCGATGTGAAGGTTCTTCTCTCCGGGGATGCAAGCAAAACCGGTTCATCGCGCAAAAAGCTGCACCCAATAAAGCTTGCCGTCGGGCCCCGTGAATACGCCCGCGCCGAGTTGGGTGTAGTTTTCGTTCATAATGTTGTTCCTGTGGCCCTCGGACTCCATCCAGGCCTGCAGCACCTGCTGCGGCGACCTGAAGTTGCCCGCTATGTTTTCCGCGCGCGCGGAACTTGTCACTCCAAACTCGCCGAACACGGTGAAACAGACGCTGCCGTCCGGGCGATAGTGCGAAAAGTCTTCTGACAGTTCCTCCGCCCGCTTCGCGGCCGCCGCGAACAGTTCCGCCGTTACCGTAAGCGCGCCCGCTCCCGAGTTGGCGCGCTCTGCGTTGACCAGTTCAATCAGTTCCGTTAGATACGGGTCGATCTCGCCGAACGCTTCGCCAAGCGGAACGACGTGGTCAAATATGTCGATAACGCCCTCTTCCTCTGCGGGACCTCCGCCAAATACGACGTCGCTCTCTGATAACTGCGAAATCATTTCTCCGGTATTCATGTTCCGCAGGAAAAGCAGCGCGGCTACCGAAGCGACGACCAGCACCGCGCATATCGCCGATAAAAGGACCGCTTTCTTTGTCGTTACCATATTCTACCTCCCATATCCACTCGTAAACACGGCGGTTTTCCCGCCGCTCATCAACCCGATATCGGCAGTTTGCGCGTTTTCCATGTGCCCGAGAGATAATATCCCCCGCCGATGAAAAACGGCACATAGCCGGCCAGGACGTTGCCGTACCAAAAGCCCTTGACGCCTATTCCGATCGCGACGCCGAGCAGCAGCGCCAGCCCTATCCGGCAAACGACGCCGTCCAAAAGCCCTACCGCAAGGTTCAGGCTCGGGTGCCCCACGCCGTTGATCAGCGAGAAAACAGGCGCGCGCAGCGCAAAACCGAAATAGTTCAAAATAGCGCACGGGATATAACCCATCGCCATCGTCAGCACTTCGGGCTCGGAAGTAAACATGCCGAATATCCGGTGCGGGATCAACAGCGTACACAACGTAAACAGCGCGGCGAACGTGAGGTTGATAAACAGCGAAAAACTGATCACACGCGACACGCGTTCTGTCCTCCCGGCGCCGAGGCATTGCCCGATCATAGCGCTGCCCGCGCCGGAGAGCGACGAGGCTATCACCGCCGTGATGACCCCGAGTTTATCGCCGATCCCCGTCACAGCGGAAGCGACGACGCCGTACGCGTTTATAAAGGAACTGACGAAAAGCATGGAGAAGCTGATCGCCACGTTTTGCAGGCACAGCGGAATGCCGAGCTTCAGCAGCCGCTTGAGAATAAAGCCGTCTACTTTGAAGCTTGCGGGCTTAAAGTCAAAGTGGAACGCTTCCCTGCGCCTGTATAGTAAAACGATGGACGAAATGAAGCTGACCGCCTGGGCTGTCACGGTGGCAAGCGCCGCGCCGAAAGCTCCCCATGAAAGCGCGGCGACGAAAATCAAGTCCAGCGCAAGGTTGATCGTCGCGGCGATGGCGATGAACATGAGCGGATGCCTGGAATCGCCCATGCCTCTCAGAACAGAGCTGATGAGATTGTAGCCGTAAATAAAGAACAGTCCGGCAAAGCACGTCCGGCAATATGCCCTTGCCGACTCGAACGCCTCGGCCGGCGTATTCATGAAACCGAGAAATGCGCTCGTTCCCGTGTAGCAGGCGGCGGTGAACGCGAACGACCCGAGCAAAATGATCGTGAACAGCGTGCCGATCGTCCTGCCGACCGACTTTGTATCGCCCGCGCCGATAAACTGTGAAATGATGACCTGTCCGGCGCCGCAAAACCCCATTGCTATGAATGTGATGAGCTGCAGGATCGACGCGCCGATCGATACGGCGGAGATGCCCGTTTTGCCGACGAACTGCCCCACGACCACCATATCGACCATACTGTATATCGTCTGCAGAAGGTTTGCGAAAACCATCGGGATAGCAAACTTTACCAGGACTTTAGAGACGGGGCCGGTCGTTAAATCCCCTATCAGAGCCGCTTGTTTTCCATTTCTCAAAATACTGATGCCTCTTCCGGTATGCCGCCCCTATCTGTAACGCGGCGCGGGCGTGTAATATTCAAAAATTATGGCGTCGCTTTCCTTCTCATAGCGGGCGATATCGTGATCCGGGCGCAGTGTCCATGTTACTGCCATAGGTTTCATTGCCATGCACAGCCGCACGGTCAGCGGGCGCGGGTCGGCGCTGTACGATATGAAGTGCGGCCTCGACATGAAGTTCGCAAGCAGGTTCCCCAGTAAAAAGGCTGTCGCCTTCGGCTGGCCTTCAAAGCTGCGCGGCGGCGTGCTCAGCTGCCCGCGCAGGACGTCCGGCGCGTTTTTTCGAAACCAGGCCACGATTCGCGGGTCAAAGCTCTCAACGCACCAGGTATGCCCCTGCGCGCGCAGTGTTTCCAGCGTTTTGCGGCAAAGCTCCCCGTTGCTCGCCCCGGCGGGCTTCAGTTCGACGATGACCGGCGCGTCGGCCAGCGCCTCCAGCGCCTCCGTAAACAGCGGTATACGCTCGCCGGTTTCAAACAACTTCAGCGCGGACAACGCTTCCCGGTCAAGGCTTTTCACCGGCGCTTCAGCCCCGCAAACGCGCTTCAGGTCGTCGTCGTGGAAGACCACTACCAGTCCGTCCTTTGAGAGCTGCACGTCGAGCTCCGCGCCGTACCCTCCCCTGCGCGCAGCCTCAAAAGCGGGCAGTGAGTTCTCCGGCGTTTGCTGATCCGCGGTATGCAGCCCCCGGTGGGCGCAGTTCAGCCCGGAGAACGCTTCAGCCGTCTTTGCCGCTTCCGGCGTTATTTTTCCCGGGGCGACGCAATAAGCCAGCGCTGCCGCTATAAAGACAACGATCCCGGCTATTATCAGAATAACGATCATCGCGCATAACCTCGCGGGCGATTGATAATCGCCCCTACATCCGGCCACTTGCGCTCCGGGAGCGCGCTAGTCGTCCACATCAAAAGCTTCTATTCTGCTTTTCGGCGCTTCCGGTCGGCTGTCCCCGTGCTTTACAAACAGCATCGTGACAAATGACAGCGCCAGGAAAAGCGCGCCGTAAGGGAAAAGCGTCCCCCATCCGAAGTTGTCGACAAACAATCCGGAAAACGCCGGCGTCACAGACTGCGCCGCCATGCTGAAGAAGTAGTAGTAGCCCGTGTATTTCCCGATGTTCGGTCCTTTGCTCATCTCTACAACCATCGGGTAACTGTTAACATTAATAAACGCCCAGGCGATCCCCGCCAGAGCGAAAAACACGAACATCAGGTACGAGAAGTCTTTAAACAGCATCGAGGCGCCGAAGGCTGCCGCCAGCATCGCAACGCCCGCAAGGATCGTCTTTTTCCTGCCTATCTTCGTCGCTATGATCCCCACCGGAATGTAGGAAATGATCGCCGCGATCTGGGCGACCATCAGTATCATGGCCGCATTGCCCACGCCCCTGCCCCAGACATTTTGAGCGTATCTCGTAAAGCCGGTCGTCACCGCGTTGTACCCCATGAACCAAAGGAAAATACTGGCAAGGATCAGCAGGAAGCTCTTACGGACCTCGGGCGGCATTTTCGTCTTCACGCCGTCGGCGCCAACGTCGTCGGAGACCTCGTCGATACCGTACTTCTCGCTTTCTTTACGCATCTCCGCTACGCCCGTGTTTTCGTTTACTGTAAAAAAGAGCACGGCGACGCCGATTACCATAAATGCCGACAGCGAAATGAACAGCAGAAAGTAATCGTCGCTTCCGGACTTCACAAGCAGCGGCGTCGCGCCAAGCATGAGCGCGCCGCCAATCGCCCCCATGAGATTGATTATCGCGTTGGCTTTGCTTCGCAGCGGCTTGATGGTGACGTCAGGCATGAGCGCGACGGCGGGGCTGCGATAGGTCGACATCGCAATGAGTACTATGCATAATATCGCCATAAACCACACGAAGTTTTCGCTTTGCTGCGCGAACATCAAAAGGACGAAGCCGACGGCGGCCACTATCGTGCCGAACAGGATATACGGCATCCTTCTGCCTATCCTCGAATGAGTTTTGTCCGACAGCATGCCGAACAACGGCAGCATAAACAGCGCAAGTACGTTGTCGATGCCCATTATCGCGCCCGTCACAGTGGCCGACAGATGAAACGTGTTCTCAAGGATCAGCGGGATCACATTGTCATAGACCTGCCAGAACGCGCAGATCGTCATGAATGCAAGGCCGACAAGCACGGTTCGCTTATTGTTCAGTTTCATTTGCTCTCCTCTTTTCGTAATATTCAGTCACCCGGGTCCGCTTCCGCAGAGTAAAAAACGACGTTGTTCCGCCCTGCTTCTTTTGCCTGATATAACGCGACGTCCGCGTTCTTGACCGCCTTCTCAATATCGAAATCCTCTACGCGCGCCACGCCGAAACTGGCAGAAACGGGCAGGCTCAGGTCTCCGAAATTGAACGCGCTTTCGCAAAGGCTCAGCCTCAGGCGTTCGGCGATATCGACCACTCTTTTTTCGTCGGAGTCGACGACAAGGATGATAAATTCCTCTCCGCCGTATCTGGCAAAATGGTCATATGGCCTGACGTGGATCTTTATCCTCGACGCCGTTTCAATGAGGACCTTATCACCCGCCTGGTGGCCGTAAGTGTCATTGATACTTTTGAATTTATCCAAGTCAAAAATGATCACATAGCAGGCTTCATTGGAACGTTTAGCCTTCGTCAGGCTGTTTTGCGAGATCTCTATGAAAAAGCGCCGGTTGTATATCCCGGTCAGCGCGTCGGTACTCGCCATTTTCTCAAGCGCGTCGCGCATCTGCTTAAGCCTGTAGTTACTCTGCATCACGAAGAATATCATCAGGCAGATGAATAAAGAAGTAGCGACCACTACGATGTTTACCGGATAAGCGTACCAGTAGCGAATAGCTGACGCTGTTATGTACCACTCGGCGTTCAATATGCTGATCGGAGTTTCAATGAAACTCGTATGTATCTTCTCTCCGTTGCCTGTGATCGCTTGTTTCTCGTTTGTGTTCGGGTTTATCCTCCATAGTTCATAGGCGTAACCCTGCATGTCAAAGGCGTCGAGACCCGCGTTGTCCAGCGCTTCGGGAAATCTCAGAGAAACCGATACCAGCCCCCAGAACGATTCATTGCCGTCGCCGTCATCTATGTAGACCGGCATCCTTCCGACCAGCGCCAGGCCGCCCTGGAGAGTGTAAAAAGGGCCGCCCATAACGAGCTGTCTTGAATCCCGCGCGACGACGGCTTCGCTGCTGTCGATCGAATCTCCGAACAGATCCAGCCCGATCATAGCCTCGTTGCCCGCAAGCGGATACACCTGGCTGACGACGCCGTCCGGCGCAAGGAGCATGGTCCATATCGCCGGGTCGTCTATCATTGACTCCGCCACAGCGTCAAAATCGGCGATGCCGCCGTTACCCTGCCTGACCAGCACGGCCAGCGTTTCCGCTTTATTGAGATTCTTTGTTATAGCGTCGCTTATCAGTATGCTCTTTCTGAAAATTATCTGCTCAATTTCCATGCTGTCCATCTGATTTTTATTTGCCACGGTTATATATACGTAGAGCGAGCACAGTATGACGGCGACCAGAAGCGAGGCTACTGCCAGCCTCGAAATCCTGTGAGGCTTCGTGATCTCATAGTTATTTTTCATCTTGACCTCCATGGCTCCAATGAGCCGCGCTCCCGTGGGTGTTACGCGCTCCGCTGCAAGCGTATCGCGCAACTCAGAGCCCCGCGAACCTCCGGCCTGTCAGTACGCCGGTTACCGCGCCCGCGGAAGCGTCCGCCAAACGCTTGTTAAAATCGTCCGTTCTGCCCGCGGGCAGCAGCGCGCGGATCAGTATATTCTCGCCATATATTATATCATCCGCCGATCCGCCGATATTCCCTATCTCCGTTCTTACCCGCGCGAGCAGGTTGTAGGGACAGGCTATCTCTACGCAGTCCCGCAGCCGCATTTCCGAAACTCCGGCGTCCGCGAGCGCCAGACCGGCGGACGCCGAGTACGCCCTTGAAAGGCCGCCCGGCCCGAGAAGTATCCCTCCGAAATACCGTGTCACGGTGCAGCAAACGTTGAATATCCCGCCGCGCCTGAAAACCTCAAGCATCGGCAGCCCCGCGGTACCCTGTGGCTCGCCGTCGTCCGAGCAGCGTTCCGGGCCGCCGAGAATGGTATAGCACCAGCAGCAGTGGCGCGCGTCATGGTGTTTTGCCCTGATTCTCGCGATCTCTTCTTTTGCCGCAGCTTCGCTGTCTACAGGCGCGGCCCTTGCCAAGAACCTGGACCGCTTCTCGATCAGTTCCGCTTCGCCAACCGCCGTAAGCGTACAATAACTATCCACACTCCAGCCTCCGGCAGCGGCGGTTTCCGCCGTAAGCGCCAGGTAACTATCCACACTCCACACTCCACACTCTACACTCTACACTCTACACTCTACACTCTACACTTTACACTTTAATTACGTATTCCTTCATCTTGCCGTATAACTCCGGGCCCAGCACCGTGTCGAGCTCGATATACTCCTCAAGATATCTTGTCTCCGCGACCGCGTTCTCCCTGTGAAGCGCGTCGACCAGCCCCGCCTTGTCATAAGGCAGCCGCAACGTCGACTTTCGCTTCGCGGCCGACAGGACAGTCTCTATCTTCCGCAGCAGCGAGTCTATCCCACGCCCCGTTTTAGCGGAGATCTCCACGACCTCCCAGCCGCGCTGATTCTCCCAGCCGCGCTGATTTTCCAAGCCGCGCTGACTATCCCAGCCGCGCTGACTATCCCCCGCTTGCGAGTCACTCCCGCCACGCGAATCACTCACGCCGCGCGGGCGTACGTCTTCCGTGAATATATCGCATTTGTTGAATACCTCAAACCTTGGCTTCTTGTCGGCGCCCAGTTCTGCGATCAAATCATCCACAACGCGCGCCTGCTCCGTCCACTCAGGGCTGGATGAATCGATCACATGTATCAGCAGGTCGGCGTATTTAAGTTCTTCCAGTGTCGCCTTGAACGCATCAACAAGGTGGTGCGGTAGTTTTCGGATAAACCCTACGGTGTCCGAAATCAGCGCTTCTTGCGTGTCGCTGACCGTAAGACGGCGCGTCGTAGTG
>Ga0082212_10004993_pt1 | contig 18269 bp, 18 predicted proteins | sample TergutNt197P3_FD_71548 | JGI IMG/M metagenome (GOLD analysis project Ga0082212, IMG submission 71548) | Neocapritermes taracua P3 segment gut microbial communities from Petit-Saut dam, French Guiana - Nt197 P3 | ecosystem: Host-associated > Arthropoda: Insects > Digestive system > Gut ...
GAGGAGTTGGAGCGCCGCCTGGCCGTGGAGCGGGAAAACACCGGCGGCCATGAAAAGGAAGCCCGGCGGCTGGCCCTGGCCCTTTCCGAAAGCCAGAACAAAAACGCCATCACCGAACGCAAGATGGAAGAGACGGTGGTCAAGTATAACGAGGAGCTGAGGCGGCTGACCGACCGCACCAGCGCCGACGCCCACCACGAGATATCCCTGTTGCGCAAGCGGGTCCGTTCCAACGTGGCCCCGGAGATACGCGAATTCAGGCAGGCCCTGGCGGCCAAGCCGAATCCCGAAACGGCCAGCAACCTCAAGGCCCTGATACAGAGGCTCCTGGCCAAGCTGGAGCAGGCCGGGCTGGATCTGAAGTAGCTTTTTAAGGCAATGAAAAACCGGGGGCCCTCTTAAAGGGCCCCTTTTTTATTGCGGCTCAAAGGCCAGGGCCAGGGCGGCCAGGACGGGCGGGGCCAGGGTCTCGGCCCGGAGGCCGGGGTCCAGGCCGAAGCCGGCCAGGACCCGGGCGGCGCTCTCTCGGCCATAGGCCCGGGCCAAATTGTTCAGGAGGGTCTGGCGCCGGGAACCGAAGGCGGCCAGGGTGAAGCGGCCCAGGACCTCGGGCGAAACCGGCGGCTCGGCCTCGGGGGGTACCGGCCGGAACCTGACCACGGCGCCGGACACCCGGGGCCGGGGATGGAAGGCCTCCATAGGCACGGCCAGCACGTTTTCCACCCGGCACCACAGGCTCAGGGCCACGCTCAGGCGGCCGTAGGCCCGGCTACCCGGAGCCGCGGTCAGCCGGTCGGCCAGCTCCTTCTGGAGCATGAACAGGGCCCCGGAAAAAGACCGCCTAAACCTCAAAAACCAGAACAGCACCGGGCTGGAGATGTTGTAAGGGAGATTGCCGAAGAGGAAACCCGGGGACCCGGCCGGGTCCAGGGTGAGGATGTCCCGGTTCAGGACGGTCAGCCGGCCCGGCCCGGCGTCCAGGCCGGCCAGATTTTCAGCCAGCCCCCGATCCAATTCCACGGCCAGGATCTCAGAGCCGGCGGCCAGAAGGGGCCGGGTCAGGGCCCCCAGGCCGGGGCCGATCTCCAGCAGTTTTTCCCCGCCGGCCTCGGCCAGGATGATCCCGGTCAGGCGCCGGATGATCCCCTGGTCCTTGAGAAAGTTCTGGCCCCGGCTCTTGGCGGGCCGAAAACCCAGCCCTTTCAGTTCGTCTTTGACAAGAGCGGCCACTGAGGTTCTATTCCACCGGCCAGCGGGGCCGGGCCTCGTCGGCCAGGCCCAGTATGTTCCGGCCCTCGGCCAGTTGGCGGGCCCCCAAATGGGCGATCATGGCCGCGTTATCCGCGCACCAGGCCGGGGGCGGCACATACAGGGGCCGGCCCGCGGCCCGGGTCATATCCAGGGCCGCGGCCCGCAGGGCCCCGTTGGCCGCCACCCCCCCGGCCAGGACGGCCCCCCTGGCCCCGGTGGTTTCCAGGGCCGTTCGCAGCTTGTCCACCAGCACCTCCACCACCGCGGCCTGAAAGCCCGCGGCCAGGCCGGCCAGGGCCGGATCGTCCGAAGACCGGCCGGCCAGCTTATCCCGGTTATAAATGGTCAAAACCTGGGTCTTCAGCCCGCTGAAGGAAAAATCCAGGCCTTCGCGCCACAGGGGCCGGGGCAGGCGATAGGCCCCCGGATCGCCCCGGGCGGCCAGTTCTTCAATGGCCCGGCCCCCGGGGTAGCCCAGGCCCAGGAGCTTGGCCGTTTTGTCAAAAGCCTCGCCGGCGGCGTCGTCGCGGGTCCGGCCCAGGAGGCTGAAGGTCAGGTGGTCGGTCAGAAGGTAGAGGTGGCTGTGGCCCCCGGAGACCACCAGGGCCACCAGGGGGAAGTCCGGCTCCGGCGGCGGCGGGTCCCCCGGCCGGGCCATGAAGGGGGCCAGGGCGTGGGCCTTGACGTGGTTGACCCCGGTGACGGGGAGTCCGGCGGCTAAGCCTAAGCCCTTGGCGAAATTCAAGGCCACCAATAGGGCTCCCACCAGCCCCGGCCCCTGGGTCACGGCCAGGCCCTTGACCTCGGCCAGGCCGCGCCCGGCCTCGTCCAGGGCCTGGGCGGCCACCTGGTCAATGGCCTCCAGGTGGGCCCGGCTGGCCAGTTCCGGCACCACGCCCCCGTGGCGCTGGTGGAGATCCACCTGTCCGCGGACCACGCCGGCCAGCACCACCCCGTCCTCATACAGGGCCGCCGCCGTCTCGTCGCAGGAACTCTCCAGCCCCAGGACCAACACCAGGCCGTCCCCCGGTCAGTTCAGGCGGGCCAGGATGGTCCCGTCCTCGTCCAGGAGCAGGATCTCCAATTCATGCTCGGCCGCGAACAGGCCGGCCTCGCTCAAAAGCATGGCCTGGGCCCCATAGCGCCCGGGCTGGTCCGGGCAGAGCCGCGGCCTTAAGAGGAGGGCCTGGTCCCGGGTTTGAAAGACGGGCAGGGTCCGAATGATCCCCCGGTCCCGGTCTTCCATTTCCACGGCCAGGAGGGCTTCGCTGAGCTTGGTTTCCTGGGCGGCCAGGACCCAGACCCACTCCAGGCCGCTGAGGTGGGCCGGGTGGCCCGGGGGGGACGGGGGTTCAGGGCCGTTTCCGGTCATGGGTCGATACTCCTTGTCGGCAAAACCTTTGGGGTATCATTACCATACCCCGGGGCTTTCTGGCAAGCCCGGGCGGCCGCCCCCCGGGGCCCGGAAACCGCATTTGCTTTTCTAAAACAATGGATGTATAATTACAAGTTACCCCCATTGCCAGGGGGTCATCATTCATTTAAAAAGGAGCGTTCAGTATCCATGGCCACTCACCGCGAACCCCGGTTCAAACTCTGCCGCCGCTTGGGGATCAATATTTACGGCCACCCCAAGGCTCTCAAAAGGGGAGAAGGCAAGAATGTCAGGGGCGGCCGTAAGACATCGGAATATGGTCTCCAACTCATGGAAAAACAGAAGGTCAAGGCTTACTACGGCGTCCTGGAACGGCAGTTCCTGCGCTATGTCAAGGCCAGCCAGAAAAGCCCGGAGATGACCGGCGTGGCCCTTCTGAAATCCCTGGAGTGCCGCCTGGACAACCTGGTCTACCGCCTGGGCTTTGCCCGGTCCATCCGCCAGGCCCGCCAGATGGTCACCCATCGCCACATCCTGGTCAACGGGGCCCGGGTGAACATACCATCCTTCGGGGTGAAGGTGGGCGATGAGATAGCCCTGCGCGAGGCCTCCCGCAAAAATGAGATCGTGGCCCACTATTTCCAGGAATCGGCCGCCTTCAACGTGCCCTACCTGGAAAAGCGGCCGGAGCAGTTCAGCGGCCGGCTCACGCGGCTGCCGGAACGCAACGAAATACCCATTGACGCCAATGAACGCCTTATAGTGGAATATTACTCGAAATAATCGGGGCCGCGCCCCCCAGCAAAAACCTCCTTCCCTTCAAGGGCGGGAGGTTTTTTGCCCCTGGTCGAAACGGATCAATAATATTCGGTTTCACCACCCTCGCCCCCTGCTGTGGATTTTATGGATGGACCCCGGCTTTCGCCGGGGTGACGGCTGGGAGTGCCCGTCATTCCGGCGGAAGCCGGAATCCATTCCGTTCCTCACGAAGCCCCCCTTAAACCAAGCAATCCTTATTGACTTTTTTTCCGCCTCGTGATTAAATCACATACAGGTACTCAACATACCTACAGCGGTCGCACGCCCGTAGCCGTGTCTTTTTCGTTTTATACTGGCACGGCCGGGTGTGGACTGAATACAATACCCTTCGGAAATAGGTCCGCAGTTCTGTAACTGTGTTGAGCGCCCGGCCTCTTTAAATTTAGAGGCCATCCAGTTTATTCTGGACGGTGCTCATGTCAGCCTTGCTCAATAATCTTCTCGCCAATCAATCCCCCTTCATTAAACTCGTTTTCCGTCATTGCGAGCGAAGCGAAGCAATCCAGGAATCTTGCAATACCAATTGTTTGCCTGGATTGCTTCATCGCAAATCTCCTCGCAATGACGGTTTTCCACTGATTCCCTCAATATAATTTCGGAGGTGCGCCATGAAAAAAATGTCTATTCTGGCTTTTATAGCCGGAACCCTGCTCATAACGGCTTGTGGTAACAGCGGATCAGAATTCGTCGGCTACTGGGGCAATACTCACGAAGAAATTGGCTTAGAGATTACCCATTATAAAGACAACCAGTATTTCGTTTCAAGCGGCGAAAAAGTAGAAACCGCCATTTATAAAGGTGGAATCCTGGAAATGGACGGGCAGAAAGTCGCCCTTGATAAAAAAACCGGTAAGATAAACTATAAAGGTTTGGAATTTATCAAAAGTTCTCCTGAAAAATTCACCGCGGCGATAAAAGACAATGAACGCTCCCGCTTAGTCGGCCCCTGGGGATCCGTTAGCGGGGGAATGGCTTTTGAGATCACCCATAACAAAGACAACCAGTATTTAATTTCAAGCGACTACTATGGAAAAGAAATCGCCCTTTATAAAGACGGAATCCTGGAAATGGAAGTGGACGGGACGAAGATCGCCCTTGATAAAAAAACCGGCCAGATGATGGTTGTTCAGGGGAATCGTTATTATAACGGTGGAGTTAAGACATTCACCAAAATTTCACCTAAAGAAATGGCCGCTATCGAGGATGAACGCTCCCGCAACTCGGCCGTCCAGAGCATGCTACAGCAAATCGCCTTGGCCCAAGTAGCCCTGGATACTGCCCCGGAGGAGAACCGCGGCTATGTGTCCACTGATGGCAGCACTGGCAAACTCGCTGTGACCGAACTTTTTGATCTGGGTCGGTTCGGATTCCGGCCCGACCCGGAGGTGGCCTTCGCCATCACTGTGGCCCCAGACGGCTACTTCATCGCCATCGCCGGTCATGTCGACAAAGGCTCAATTGTCTATATCTATGACAACATCAACTCGGTCGGCGTGATCCCTTATGATGCAAATTACCGCCCACCGGCTAATGTGAAATTGCCCGCCACGCTCCACACCTATGCTTATGACGACACCACCGGAAAATTCTCCCAAGGCCCGGCCAGGACCTACACTCGCCCCGGCGCGGGACCGGACGGCGCGGCCAAAATGGAATAACCAGACTTGCGGAGGCCGCCAAGGCCACGGCCACCTCGTCCAATGTGAAAGGTAAACACCATGAAGCAATTAATCCGTTTGTCCAGTGACGATAAGCCATCAAGCCGCGTATGCCTATATGGCATTTAGGAGGTTCGCAATGTCCACCCGCCCCGCTTCTTTTTCGGCCCTTCTGGCTCTGTTCTTTTTACTTGCCCCGGCTTCACTCCCCGCCCAAGGGATAAGCCCGGACCAATTTGACATACTCGGCGTAAAGCTCGGCATGCCGGGCGGGCCGGAACTGAAGAAACAAATAGAAGCCCTTCCCGATGGCTTCAAGTGCGGTGAGGCCAGAAATAATATTATGAGTTGCAAAGGCCCTCTTAGCCCGGTCCCTAACCCACGTGGTTCCACAGATAATAATTTATATATTGAGTTTGATGAAGTCAGCCATAAGGTCTGGCAAATTAGACGTATTGTAGGTCAGGGGGCCGGCCCAACCCCAGAGAATATGCTGGAAACTCTTTATAAAAAATATGGCCAACCGCCCCCCAGTGAGGTTGAATTTAAGAAAGAGTCTAATGCATATACAATTTATTGGGCATTCGACCGAAACGGCAACGTAGTTACGAAAAAAGGAAATAAGGATATCACAGATCCTTTTAGTACCGACAATCCTTGCCACCAATTTAGTCTTAATGAACTTTGCGGCGTTTCATTGAGGGCAAGTTTTTTTTCTGCTAGAGATGGGGTCTATGCGTACTATTTGACTTTGGCCGATACCAGAGAACAATATGATCGGAAGGTTAAGAGAGAGAGAGAAGAAGAAGAACGGAAACAAAAGGCCCGCTCGACCCCGCCGAGTTTTTGAAGCCTGGAGTTTTTGGCGTAGCCAAGGTGGCTTTTAGCATTTTTCGCTTTAACAAGGAGGCTATCTCATGAAAAAAAAGATTCTCGCTACTATGGCCTTGCTCATAGGGCTTTCCCTTGTTGTTTATTCCGGGGTGAAGCCATCCGCGGCCGCCTCGCCGGAGCGGTGGGAGTATACCGCTTTCGTAGCAGATTTTCCATATTATGACGGTCCAGCAAATACACTCTTGGTAAAACAAGAAACGGTAAATAGCCTCAATAAATTAGGGGCTGAAGGCTGGGAACTTGTATCGACTACAGGACCAGGAGCCGGCCGTCATATGACGGCGTATTATTTTAAGCGCAAGCTGCCGTAAGAATTCCGACGCTTCAACGGGGCGGCCTGGCCCCCGGGGTAAGTGCGGACTAATGCCTGGATTCCGGCTTTCGCCGGAATGACGGGCGCCCCAGGCCCTCGCCCCATTCCCCTCTACCGTCACCCCGGCGAAAGCCGGGGGCCATCATTGCGAATATACGCTTGACGTATAGTATATTTAGACCTATAATCTAACCTCCCTAAGAGGCCGCATGATTCTAAGCTATAAAGATCGGCGAGTCGAAAGACTTTACCTGGGCGAAGACATCAAAGCCTGGTCATCCATCAGACGGCAAGCGGAAAAACGGCTCAGGATCCTCGATTCCGTCGACCGCCTGGAGACTTTGATGATCCTGCCGAGCAACCGTTTTGAAGCCCTTCATGGAGGCCGACAAGGGGAATACAGCATACGGATCAATGACCGCTGGCGCATCTGCTTCACCTGGCCAGCCGGGGCCGATGGACCCGGGGATGTTGAAATCGTTGACTATCACTGAGGAGACCATGAAATGCCCAGTTCGCCCATACATCCGGGAGAAATATTAAAAGATGAATTGGAGACCCTGAATCTGAGCGCGGCGGAACTGGCCCGGGCCATCAATGTTCCGGCCAACCGCATCAGTCAAATCGTGGCCGGGAAAAGAAACATCTCGGCCGATACCGCCCTTCGTTTGGGAAAACTCTTAGGCACGGGGCCAAGATTTTGGTTGAACCTGCAGGCCGCGCATGAATTGGATCTGGCTCAACAAAACGGCGGGCTCGACTTGGCGGGCATTGTTCCTTTAGTTTGAAAACGGCATGGAGGTGGGATATGGCCCGGGTCGGCCTTATCATGGGCAGTGATTCCGATTGGCCGGTGCTGGAGCCGGGCTACCGGCTCCTGGGCGAGCTTGGGCTGACGGCGGAAGTCCTGGTGGCCTCGGCCCACCGCACGCCGGACGAGGTGCGCCGCTTCGCCGAAGGGGCCGCGGAGCGGGGCTTATGCGCCATAATAGCCGGGGCCGGGGCGGCCGCCCACCTGCCCGGGGTGGTGGCCTCCTTCACCACCCTTCCGGTCATCGGGGTGCCGGTGAGCGGCTCGGCCTTAAGCGGCCTGGACGCCTTGCTCAGCATAGTCCAGATGCCGCCCGGCATTCCCGTGGCCGCCATGGCCGTGGACGGGAGCCGGAACGCGGCCCTCTTCGCCGCGGCCATCGCGGCCCTGGGCGACCCGGAAACGGCCGCCCGGCTGGCCGGGTTCCGCCAAAAGCAGGCCGAGGGGGTCCGGGCCAAGAACCAGGCCCTCCAGGACAAGCTCGGGTCCGCGGGCTGAAAGCCGGTGTTTTTGTTCAAGGCGAAAACGGGGCGGCTCTGGGCCGCCGGGCTGGCCCTCCTGGTCATTCTGGTTGCCGGGCCGGCTTATCCGGCCGAAAGCGGCCTGAGCGTCCGGCTGGGGCCGGTGACCATCCGGCTTATCGAGCCCGCCGGCCTCATCCCCATCGACGGGCTGGACCAGCAGGTGGACGAGCTTCTGGCGGATATAACGGCTCCGGGGGTCGAAGTCCTGGCCGTTTACGCCGAACCTAGGTCCTGGAACGATTATAAGAAAGGGGTCAACCGGGACGGCCCCAGGGTCTCCCTGGATTTTTACGCCTATATCGCCACGCCCGCGTCCCTGCCGGCCGAGGATCTTATAAGCCTCCGGGATTTCGAGCGCTTCAAGGAACTGACCCTGCGCTATGGCGGGGAAATAAAGATCCTGGACGACCAGCCGCGCTATCTGACCTACGAGGCGGCTTCGACCCGGACAGGCGACAGCGGCCGGGAGATCCGGTCCAGCCAGATAACCACGCTGATCCTGGTCGAGGGCAAGATACTGGCCCTGAACACCTTCAGCAACGACCTCAACCGGGTTCCCAGCCAGTTCCGGCCCAGCGCCCTGGGCTGGCGGGACGCCTACTGGAAAACGACCCGGCCCTGAAACGGCCGGCCGGAGAAACAATGGAATCACCAAACGCGCCCTGGCGGGAACACGGCCTGATCGAAGAGGAATACCGCCTCATTGTGAGCCTGATGGAGCGGGAGCCCAATGATTTGGAACTGGCCCTCTTCGGGGTCATGTGGTCGGAGCACTGCAGCTACAAGAATTCCAAGGCCCAGCTCAAAAAACTCCCCACCACCGGGCCCCAGGTCATACAGGGGCCGGGGGAGAACGCCGGGATAGTGGACGTGGGCGACGGCTGGGGCGTGGCTTTCAAGATCGAGAGCCACAACCACCCCTCGGCCATCGAGCCCTATCATGGCGCGGCCACCGGCACCGGCGGCATTGTCCGCGACATCTTCGCCATGGGGGCCCGGCCCGTGGCCGCCTTGGGCAGCCTGCGCTTCGGCGCCTTGGACAACGACCGCACCCGCCATCTGCTGACCGGGGCGGCGGCCGGCCTGGCCGATTACGGCAACCGCCTGGGTCTGCCCACGGTGGGCGGCGAGGTTTATTTCCACTCCTCCTACCAGGAAAACCCCCTGGTGGTGGCCATGGCCGCGGGGTTGGTGAGAAAGGACCGGATATTCAAGGGCGCGGCCGCCGGGGCCGGCAATGTGGTCATGGTGGTCGGGGCCGGCACGGGCCGCGACGGCGTCAAGGGAGCCAGTTTCGCCTCCGAGGAGATCAAGGGCCCTGATACGAAGCCCCAGGTGCCGGCGGGCGACCCTTTCCTGGAAAGGTTCCTCCTGGAAGCCACCCTGGAGGCCCTGGACAAAAACCTGGTGGTCGGGCTTCAGGACCTGGGCGCGGCGGGCCTGACCTCCTCAGGCTCGGAGATGGCCGGCCGGGGCAAGAGCGGCCTTTATATCGATGTTGATAAAGTCCCCCTGGCCGAGGCGGGCCTGGCCCCCTGGGAAATAATGCTTTCGGAATCCCAGGAGCGGATGCTTTTGGTGGTCGAACCGGACCATGTTCCGGAAATCCAAAAAATCTTCGACCTGTGGGGCCTCTCCGCCGCGGTCATCGGCGAAGTCACCGGCGACGGCTTTTTCACCGTCCGCCAGGGCCGGGAGGTGCTGGCCCGGGTCCCGGCCGGCCTTTTGACCGACAAGGCCCCGGTCAATACCCGCCCCAGCCGGGAAGCGGCCTATTTCCAGGAGCGTAAGAAGGCTGATTTCCGGGCCGTGCGGGAATACGGCGACTGGGGGGGCCTACTTAAGCGCCTCCTGGCCTCGCCCAACCTGTGCTCCCGGCACTGGATCTACCAAAAATTTGATCATGAGGCGGGTGACAATACCGTCATCAGCCCCGGCGGCGACGCGGCGGTGCTGCGCCTGCCTTCCGCCCCCCGGGGCCTGGCCCTGACCTGCGACTGCAACAGCCGTTACGTCTATCTCAACCCCCGCCTGGGCGGGGCCATCGCCGTGGCCGAGGCGGCCCGCAACCTGGCCGTGACCGGGGCCCGGCCCCTGGCCCTGACCAACTGCCTGAATTTCGGGAGCCCCGAGAACCCGGAAATATACTGGCAGTTCGTCCAGGCCACCGACGGGCTGGCCGAGGCCGCCCTGGCCCTGGGCACCCCGGTGACCGGGGGCAATGTCAGTTTCTACAACGAATACAACGGGCGCGCCATCTTCCCCACCCCCACCATCGGCATGGTCGGCCTCCTGGACGACTTGGCCGACCGGGTGACGGCGAATTTCAAGGCCCCGGGAGACCTGGTCTTTTTGGTGGGCGAGACCCGGGAGGAACTGGGGGCCAGCGAGGTCCACCACCTGGTGACCGGCCGCGACGAGGGCGAAGTGCCGGCCCTGGACCTGGGCGCGGCCCGGCGGCTCAATGATTTTCTGGTAGAGGCGGCCAAGCGGCGGCTTTTGCGGTCGGCCCACGATTGCGCCGAAGGCGGCCTGGCCGTGGCCCTGGCCGAATCGGCCCTGGCCGGGGGCCTGGGGGTCGAGTTGGAATTCGATTTGGTGGGCCTAAGCCCGGCCGCGGCCCTGTTCGGAGAAAGCCAATCCCGGGCGGTCCTGTCGGCCCGGGCGGCCGAGGCCGAGGAACTGGCCGGCCTGGCCCGGCGCTTTGATCTGCCCCTGACCCGGCTGGGCCGGGTGGGCGGGCCGGACTTCCGCCTTAAGGTCGGCGGGGCCGCCCTGGCCGTTCCCCTGGTCGAACTGGCCCGGTCGCACCAGGACAGCCTGGGCCGCCAAGCGGCCCTGACCGCCGACGGCGTCTAAAATGTTCGATAGGGGAAAACCGCTTGACCCGGGCTCGGCGCAACCCCGCCGCTGGCGGGAGGAATGCGGCCTGGTGGGCCTGTTCGCGCCGGGGGAGCCGGTGGCCGATTTGGCCTACCTGGCCCTTTTCGCCTTGCAGCACCGGGGCCAGGAGGGGGCGGGCCTGGCCGTGACCAATGGGCTTGACCTGGACGCGGTCAAGGCTCCGGGCCTGATGAGCGAGGCTTTCCGTGAACGCCGGCCTAACGCGCCCGGTCATGCGGCCCTGGGGCATGTGCGCTATTCCACCTCCGGGGCCAATATCTACTCCAATTTACAGCCCGTCTTCGCCTATCATTCCGGCGGTTTCCTCTGCCTGGCCCATAACGGCAACCTGGCCAACGCCCGGGCGCTCCGGGCCGGGCTGGAACAAAGCGGGACCATCTTCCAGACTTCCACGGACAGCGAAGTCATGCTCAACCTCATCGCCCGCTCGCCGGCCGAAACCCTGGAAGACAAGATCACCGACTCCCTGACCCGGGTGGAGGGGGCTTTCAGCTTGGTCTTGATGACCGGCCGGTCCCTGGTCGGGGTCCGCGACCCCCGGGGCTTTAGGCCTCTCTGCCTGGGGGCCCTGAAAGGCGGCTATGTGCTGGCCTCGGAAAGCTGCGCCCTGGACGCCATAGGGGCCGACTTCATCCGGGACGTGGCCCCGGGCGAAATGGTGGTGATCGACCAGGGAGGCCTAAGGTCGCGGCCCCTCGGCGGCCCCCCGGTCCGGCGCTCGGCCTGCGTCTTTGAATACGTCTATTTCGCCCGGCCCGACAGCGTCCTGGACGGCCTGTCCGTCTGGCAGGCCCGTTACGACATGGGCCGCCGCCTGGCCCGGGAATTTCAGGTCGAAGCCGACCTGGTGGCCCCGGTGCCGGACACCGGCATCAGCGCGGCCCTGGGCTTCAGCGCCGAAAGCGGCCTGCCGTATCGCGAGGGCCTCATCAAGAACCGCTATGTGGGGCGGACCTTCATTCTGCCCGACCAGACCCAACGCCAGGTGGCCGTGGACATGAAGCTCAACACGGTCCGGTCCAACCTTCTAGGCCGGCGGGTGGTGCTGGTGGATGATTCCCTGGTGCGCGGCACGACCAGCGCCCAACTCATAGCCAGACTGCGCCGGGCCGGGGCCCGGGAAGTCCATTTCTGCCTGTCCTCGCCCCCCATCACCCACCCCTGTTGCTACGGCGTGGAGACCACCAGCCGCCGGGAACTGGCGGCCGCGAACATGAGCGTGGAGGAGATCCGGGCCTTTTTGGGGGCCGACAGCCTCCATTACCTGTCCCGGGCCGGGCTCCTGGAGGCGGTGGACGACCCGGGGGATGAACGCATGTGCACCGCCTGCTTCAGCGGCGAATACCCCACTTCCATAAACGAGGCCTTCGGCGATGAAGAAGGATGACGCGCCGGCCGGCCGGTCCTGGTCCTACCGCGACAGCGGCGTTGACATCGACGCCGGCAACCTGGCCGTGGAAAAAATGCGGGCCGCGGTCCGGGCCACCTACCGCCCCGAGGTGCTGGGCGATTTGGGTGGTTTCGGCGGCCTCTTCGCCCTGGCGCCGGGCCGCTACCGGGCCCCGGTGCTGGTGGCCGGGACCGACGGAGTGGGCACCAAACTCAAGATCGCCTTTCTCACGGGCCGCCACGGGACCATCGGCCAGGACCTGGTGGCCATGTGTGTCAACGATGTGCTGGCTCAGGGGGCCGAGCCCCTCTTCTTTCTGGACTACCTGGCCACGGGTCGCCTGGACCCGGATCGGGCGGCTACGGTGGTGGGCGGGGTGGCCGCGGCCTGCCGGGAGGCCGGTTGCGCCCTGATCGGCGGCGAGACGGCGGAAATGGCCGGCTTCTACCCGGAGGGGGAATACGATCTGGCCGGTTTCTGCGTGGGCATCGCCGAGCGGGACCGGCTCCTGCCCGCGCCGGACCTGGCCGCCGGCGACCTGGTGCTGGGCCTTGTTTCCAGCGGCCTTCACGCCAACGGCTTCAGCCTGGTCCGTAAAATTTGCTTCGACCACCTGAAGTTCAAGGTGGATGACTACATCGGGGAACTGGGTCTCACCCTGGGGGAGGAACTGCTCAAGCCGACCCGCTTGTATCCCCGGCTGGTGCTGCCCCTCCTGGAGCGCTTCCGCCTCAAGGCCCTGGTCCATATCACCGGGGGCGGGTTTCAGGAAAATCTGCCCCGGGTCCTGCCCGAGGGGCTGGCCATGGTTATCGACTCTTCGGCCTGGGAACCGCCGCCGATCTTCCGCCTCGTCCAGGCCTGGGGCCGGGTGGACGAGGCTGAGATGTTCCGCGTTTTCAACATGGGCATTGGCCTGGCCCTGGTGGCGGCCCCGGACCAGGCCGAGGCCGCGACGGCCGAGCTGACCGCGGCCGGTGAAAAAGTCATCCCTCTGGGCCATCTGGAATCCGGTCAGCGTGAGGTCCGTTTTTCTTCCGGGGGCCGCGGCCCCCGTGGGGGGACCGGCCCCCCCGCCAGAATAGGCTTTTTGGTCAGCGGCCGGGGCAGCAACATGGCCGCCGTGCTGGAGGAGATCGCAACCGGCCGGCTGGCGGCCGAAGCCCGGGTGGTCATCAGCGACAACCCCGAAGCCCCGGCCCTGGCCCTGGCGGCCGGCCGGGGGTTGCCCGCCGTGGTCATTGAACGGAAAGACTTTCCCCGGCGTTCGGAGTTCGAGGAGGCCCTGGTCCGGGTCTTGAAGGAGCGCGGTGTGGGCCTGGTGGTCCTGGCCGGTTTTATGCGCCTGGTTGGTCCGACCCTGCTGGCGGCCTTTCCCGGCCGGATCATCAACATCCACCCTTCGCTCCTGCCGGCCTTCCCCGGCCTTGAGGCCCAGAGACAGGCCCTGGAGCACGGGGTCAGGATAGCGGGCTGCACAGTCCATTACGTCAACGAAGTCATGGACGGCGGCCGCATCATCGCCCAGGCCGCGGTGCCGGTGGAGCCGGATGACACGGTCGAGAGCCTCAGCGCTCGCATCCTGGCCCAGGAGCATCGGCTGTTGTCCCTGGCCATAGGAGAATTGATATGCGTGGAAAAAACAGTGTGCCCCCTGGCGAACGAATAAAAATCCTGGTGGTGGGTTCCGGGGCCCGGGAACACGCCCTGGCCTGGAAGTTGGCCCAGAGCCCCCGGGCGGCCGCGGTCAAGGTGGCCCCCGGCAACGCCGGTCTGCCTTTTGACATGGTCCCCTTGGCGGTCACGGACCACGACGGCCTGATCGCCTACGCCCGGGCCGAAAACATGGGCCTGGTGGTCATCGGCCCGGAAGAGCCTCTGGCCGCGGGCTTGGCCGACAAGATGGAAGCGGCGGGCTTGAAGGTCTTCGGCCCCAAGGCCGCGGCGGCCCGCCTGGAAAGCTCCAAGGCCTTCGCCAAAGATTTCATGGCCCGCCACGGCATCCCCACCGCCGAATTCCGCGTCTTCACTTCTTCGGTCGAAGCCTGCGCCTACCTGGAAGGAAAGCCCGAAGGGCCCATCGTGGTCAAGGCCGCGGGCCTGGCCGCGGGCAAGGGCGTCATCGTGGCCGTGGACCTGGCCGAGGCCGCCGGGGCGGTGCGGGCCATTATGGACGGGGGCCGTTTCGGCGAAGCCGGGCGGGAGGTGGTCATCGAAGATTTCATCGAAGGCGAGGAAGTGAGCGTCCTGGCCTTCAGCGACGGCCGGACCATCCGGTCCATGCCGGCGGTTCAGGACCACAAGCGCCTGGGCGAAGGCGACACCGGCCCCAACACCGGCGGCATGGGCGCTTACAGCCCGGTGGCCGTTTACACGCCGGAGGTGGCCGCCCGGGTGGAAGAGACCATCATCCGGCCCACCCTGGCGGGTCTGGCCGCCGACGGGCTGGATTTTCGCGGCTGCCTCTATTTCGGCCTCATGCTGCCGACCCCGGGCTCGGCCTACCAGGGGCCCCAGGTGGTGGAATACAACGCCCGCTTCGGCGACCCCGAAACCCAGGTGCTGATGCCGCTTTTGAAATCCGACCTGTTGTCCATATTCTTAAGTTGTATTGAAGGCCGCCTTAAGGAGGCGGAGATACATTGGCGGGAGGACAACTGCGCCTGCGTGGTCATCGCTTCCGGCGGCTACCCCGGGGAATACCGCACCGGGCTGGTCGTGACTGAGAAAGTTCCCGTCCCCCCAGGGGCCTCCCTGGCCTTCCACGCCGGCACGGCTTTGGATGCGGACCGGCAAGTGGTCACCACCGGCGGCCGGGTCATGAGCATCACGGCCCGGGCCCTGACCCTGGAAAAGGCCCTGGCCAAGGTCTATGACCGGGTGCTGACCATCAACTTCGAGGGGGCCTGTTATCGCCGGGATATCGGGTATCGGGAGTTGTCCAGACGTAAATAACTTTTCCGGTGATCATTTCCGCCTTGGGACTACGCCCTTAAACTGAAAGTTTCCTTAAAGAAGGCCTGGTGGCGGGCCAGAACTTCGCCGATGGTGAAATTCTGGTCCTGGGTGCCCTCGACCTCCACGCAGAAGGAGGCCACGGTGGAACCCAGGCGGCAGGCGCTGACCAGGGCCTCGCCCCGGGCCAGGGCCGTCATCAGGCCGGCCCGGTAGGCGTCGCCGGCCCCGGTGGGGTTGACCGCCTCTCTCACCGGCACGGGGCTGATATGCTGGGAGCCCCGGCCCGGCACTATGAGTTCGCTACCCTCGGCCCCGCGGGTGACGATGACCGTCTGGACGCGCTGGAAAATCCCGTCCAGGTCCAGGCCGGTGATTTTTTTGAAAAGCTCGAATTCATAGGCGTTGGAAATAAAGATCGTGGCCCCTTCGGCCAGGGTCAGAAGCTCGTCCCGGTTGAAGGCGTGGATCTGCTGGCCGGCGTCCAGGATGAAGGGCAGGCCCAGACGGTCGTAGGTCTCGGCCAGGCGGAGCATCTCCTCCGGGCCGCCGGCGGAGATGATGGCCAGGTGGCGGTCGTAGGGCGGGCCCAGGGAGGCCGGGTCGAAGCCGGTGGGGGTCCGCATGGCCCCGGGGTGGAAAAAGGTGAATTGGTTGTTTTCCCGATCCGTGGCCACCGTGCAACTGGCGGTCAGTTGCCCGGGCTGGATCTTCAGGCCCTCCGGGGGAAATCCCCAGGAGCGGAAGCGCTGGAGGTAGTCCGCGCCGTCGGGATCGTCCCCCAGGGAGGCTACGACCAGGGGTTTCTCCCCCAGGAGACCCAGGTTATAGGCGATGTTGCCGACCGTGCCCCCATAGGCCCGGCTGACCCGGTCCACCAGGAAGGAAAGACTCACCTGGTTCATTTTTTCAGCGATGAAACTTTCGGCGAAGACGCCGGGATAAGCCATGAGACGGTCGAAGGCCAGGGAACCGAAACAGATGAGCGTCATGGGAGACCTCTTATCGCTATAGGTCGATGTTACGGGACCGGGGATCGGAGTTCGCCGATTCCGCTTGGCGCTTGACGAGGGCCGTCAAGGCTCCCCGGATGTTGACGGTGGCCTGGCGGGCTTGGGGGGAAAAAGCCCGGGAGTGAAAGGCCAGGTCTTCGGGCCGGATCTCGCCGCCCTTCAGGACGGTCTGGGCGATTTTCAAATAGCGGTCGGCCTTGCTCTCCAATTGCCCCAGGCCCAGGTGCTCGTGCCGCATCTCGCCCCAGCCGGTGCGCGAGATCAGGTCCACGGCGGTTATGTCGTCATCTTCGGCCTGGGGTTCCTCGAAGTTGAGGATTAGGAGAACGAGTCCCTGGGGCCGGACGGCCCAGATGGTTCCCTCGCGGCTGAGGTCAAGGGGGGGGAAGAAGGCGGCCATTTCAACGAGTAGGCCGGGCAGATCGTCGAGGCTCATAGTCAGCCCGTCCTCGGCCGGCCTCAGTTCGAGGTTGTCGATCTGTTCCTGGGCAAATTGGTTATGGATTAGCCAGGCGGCCACCCGGGCCGCGCGGTGGCTGGCGTAGATGATATTGCCGGTCCCCGGGACCTCGTCTTCGGCGGTCAGGGCGTGGAGGGTCCAGAGCTTGGATTCGGGCTCGGGCCGGAGGATCAGCCGACCCCCCAGGGCGCTGTGATGGCGCTTGGAGGGCAGGCTTTCCAGGGTGGTTTCCAGGCCGGCCTGACGGGTCAGGAGACGGGCCGCGAAAGGGGCGAGTTCCTTGCTCTGAGGGTCCACTTCCCGGGTGTAGTGGCTGGTCAGACGGTTGGCGATGCGAATATAGAGGCGGACCAGGGTATGAAGGACTTCCTGGCTCAACTCCAGGCGCCCCCGTTCGGTCCAGAGGCTGTAGGCGGCGAAATGATCCAGGCGCTCTTGGGGCCAGCCCCAGCGTTCCAGCCATTCCTCCAGGAGCCGGCGCTTGGGGGAATCCGGAGGCAGGGGGGCCGGCTGGCCGGCCGTGGCGCCCAGCACCTTCAGCACCGCGGCGGAGCGCAGAAATTCCAGTTGGATCGGACTTAAGAGGGCTTGGCCGAAACTCGTGACCCGCTCAATGGTCAGGACATAAGGGTCGATGGGGAAGTCCGCCTCGGAGGCTTTCAGCACCACCTCCTTGACCTCGGCGCACAAAAGAGGGCACTGGAAATCCTTTTCCACATATTCCAGGAGAACCGTCAACTTGATAAGACCCTTCAAGGGGTCGGCCTCGGATTTGTGGGCCAGCCAAAGGGCCGCGGCCAGGATCTGCTGGGGCTTGGGGAGGGCCGGGAACCCCAGGTCCAGAAATTCGACCCCCGCCTCCCGGGCCAGGGCGGCGATGGCCTTATAGTCGTCAAGGGTCAGGCCCGGGGGCAGGATCGGCCAGAGGGGCATTCGGCCCGCCACCAGGATGAAGGTGCGGTAGAATTCCTCCAGGAGTAGAAGGGGGGCCACCTCGCCCTCAGTCTCGGCGTCCTCCAGGTGGGTGATGCGGCCCAGAGCCAGATCGGCCAGGTTAATGCAATAGAAATTGGTGTCCACCCCGCACTCCCGGTCGGCCCATTCTCTTATGCTGGCCAGTTTCCGCTGGAACAACTCAAAGCCGCGGGGAGTGAAAGCCCCGTCTTCAAAACAGATCCAGTAGTCCAGATCGGACTCCGGATTGGAGCCCACCGAACCGGAAGAACCGATGAGGTAAAGGCCCTCCACCACCGGCCGGTCGGCCGGATGAAGGGCGGGATCCCGGTCCGTGGGCAGCCGCCAGATCTGGCGGTCTAAGTAGTGAAGACCGTGGGGGGTCTCTGGGTCTGGCACATAGCCGACCGCATCGGGGTCATTGACGTGCAGTAAGACCGGCACCTGGTCGAAGACCCGGACAAGGCCCCCGGAGGAGTAACGGCGCAAAGCCGCCATCCTGGCCTGATTGTTGCGGTGCTGAGCGGCCGAATTGCGCGCTATTTCCGGAGCTATTTCGCTTAAATTTGTCAGTTGAGCATCATACATAATTCTAATGATACGCAAAAAGCGGGGCCAAGTCAAACCTCCCGGGCCTACAGGCAAGCCTATCAGCCGTTGTCGGGCCTCTATGGGTCCAGGGCGAGGCGCCGGCCCTGGAGGCTGGCCGGCCCGGCGGAGGTGATGAGCACCGGCGCCATTTGGCCGATTAGTTCTGGCGGGCCGTCGAAGTGCACCAGCTTGTGGTTGCGGGCCCGGCCGGTCAACTGGCCCGGCCGGCGGCCCGAGGGCCGTTCCACCAGCACTTCCAACACCTGGCCGATATGGGCCTGGTTTCGGGCCAGGCTGATGGCCTTCTGCCGGGCCTGGAGCCGAGTCAGGCGGCGGGCTTTTTCCTCTTCCGGCACC
>Ga0082212_10004994_pt1 | contig 18268 bp, 33 predicted proteins | sample TergutNt197P3_FD_71548 | JGI IMG/M metagenome (GOLD analysis project Ga0082212, IMG submission 71548) | Neocapritermes taracua P3 segment gut microbial communities from Petit-Saut dam, French Guiana - Nt197 P3 | ecosystem: Host-associated > Arthropoda: Insects > Digestive system > Gut ...
CCGGATCATCGGCTGGGAAACCCTGCGGAGCCCGCCGCTGATAACTGCTCTGGATCTTCTTTCTCATTCCTCTTCAACGCAATGGTCGCGTCCGTGTGACTCACATTACTGCTATATTAATGGAGGAGAAGAAAATGGCCGGCGGCAAAAAAATGATACGGATCAGACTCAAAGCGTATGATCATCAACTTATCGACCAGGCGGCGTCTCAAATCGTCGAAACGGCAAAAAGGACGGACGCGAGGGTATCGGGTCCCATCCCGCTTCCTACGAAAAAGGAAATAGTGACCATCCTGAGAGCAGTTCACAAATACAAGGACAGTAGAGAACAATTCGAACGTCTTACGCACAAAAGGCTTATTGATATTATCGGCCCGACTCAAAAAACTGTCGAAGCGCTCATGTCGCTGGAACTCCCGGCAGGCGTTGAGATCGAGATAAAACTGTAAAAGCAGGGAGGGAAGCGCTATGAACAAAGCGATCATCGGCAAGAAAATCGGCATGACGCAGATATTCGATGATAGAGGCAGGGCCGTTCCGGTCACTGTCATAGAAGCCGGACCCTGCGTCGTAGTTCAAAAGAAAACCGGCGAGAAGGACGGGTATGAAGCCGTCCAACTGGGGTTTGAGGACATAAAAGAACGCAAGCTTTCGAAGCCGGAACTCGGACATCTAAAAAAGGCGGAGGTCCGGGCAAAGAAACATTTGAAAGAGTTCCGTCTTGACGACATCACGTCGCTTAACGTCGGCGATGAACTGAAAGCGGACGTCTTTGCGGAAGGCGACAAAGTCGACATCACAGGAATTTCAAAGGGTAAAGGTTTTGCGGGCGTTGTCAAGCGCCACGGCGCGGGGAGAACGCCTACGTCTCACGGAGGAGGGCCCGTTCACCGCCACGCGGGTTCCATGGGTTCCGGAACGGATCCGTCCCGCATATTCAAAGGTAAGATCGGCGCGGGCCACATGGGGTCGGTTCAGGTGACGATCCAGAATCTTGACGTCGTCAAGGTAGACCCCGAACTCAATATGATCGCGATCAGAGGAGCGGCGCCCGGTCCCAACGGCGGCATAGTCTACCTTAAAAACACGGTCAAAAACACCTAGGAAGGGGAGAATAAAGTGCCAGAAGCTAAGGTATACAACATGCAGGGAGAAAAGGTCGGCGAAGTGACGCTCCCTGAATCCATATTCGGCATAGAACCCAATATTCCGGCGATACACGCTGCCGTCAAGAACCATCTTGCGAACAAGCGCCAGGGTACGCAGTCGGCGCTGACGCGCGCGGAAGTGCGCGGGGGCGGAGCGAAACCTTACCGTCAAAAGGGGACCGGCCGGGCGCGCCAGGGTTCGACAAGAGTCCCTCACTATACGCACGGCGGAGTCGCGTTTGCGCCGAAACCCCGCGACTACAGTTATCCGCTCAACAAGAAGCTTAAGAGGCTCGCGCTTAAATCCGCGCTTTCGTTAAAGGCCGCCGAGGATTCAATAATCGTCGTAGACGGTATCGAAATGGACGAAATCAAGACTAAGGTTTTCGTGAAGTTTCTGGACGCGATCGGCGCGTCCGGCAAAGCTCTCGTCGTTACGCCGGAAGTCAGTAAAAACATTATTCTCAGCGCGAGAAATATACCCGATGTAAAAACTACGTTCGCGACGCTGCTTAACACCTACGATGTTATGCGCGCGCGGACTTTTGTCGTCGATAAGGCGGCGCTTCCCGCGATAGAGGAGGTGTACTCGTAATGAGATCAGCTTATGAGATAATTTTACAGCCGATAATCACCGAGCAGTCTATGGAGCACATCGATCTGAAAAAATACGTTTTTGAGGTCGCCCGCGACGCGAACAAAGTCGAGATCAGGAAAGCGGTCGAGGAAATATTCGGAGTCGAGGTCGACAAGGTCACAACGCTGAATCTGAAAGGCAAAAAGAAGCGCGTCGGACGTTACCCCGAGGGTCAGAGGCGTAACTGGAAGAAGGCTGTGGTCAAGCTGACGGACGGCTCTAAGACGATCGAGTTCTTCGAAGGAATGGTTTAGGAGGAAGTACAGTGTCTGTAAGAAAATACAAGCCTACTACGCCGTCGAGAAGGCATATGTCTGTTTCAGGATTCGACGGAATCGATAAAAGGGCGCAGCCGGAGCGAAGCCTTACCCAAGTCCTTAAAAAGCACTCCGGCCGCAACAGTTACGGCAGAATAACCGTTCGCCATAAAGGCGGCGGCAACCGCAGAAAGTTCAGGATCATCGACTTCAAGCGAAACAAACTCGACGTTCCGGGAGAGGTCGTCCGCCTGGAGTATGACCCGAACCGCTCCGCGAATATCGCGCTGGTCGAATACCCGGACGGCGAGCGCAGATATATCATCGCCCCGGTCGGCTTGTCAAAGGGAAGTACTGTCATATCGTCGAAAACAGCTGATATCAAGCCGGGCAACGCGCTTCCGATAACGTCGATACCCGTCGGTACTGTCATCCATAATATTGAATTGCATCCGGGCAAGGGCGCGCAGCTTGTGCGCAGCGCGGGGACTTCGGCGCAGCTTATGGCAAGAGAAGGCGCGATGGCGCAGATAAGACTGCCGTCCGGAGAGTACCGCCTCGTACGCAGCAACTGCATGGCGACGATAGGGCAGGTCGGCAATACGGACCACGCCAATATCCATATAGGAAAAGCCGGACGCAAACGCCATATGGGTATCCGACCGACGGTAAGAGGGTCGGCTATGAACCCCGTCGATCACCCGCACGGCGGCGGCGAAGGCAAGAGCCCGATAGGAAGGCCCGGCCCCGTGACACCCTGGGGGAAACCGACGCTCGGGTATAAAACGCGCAGAGCGAAGAATCCAACCGATAAATACATCGTTAAACGCCGCGGCAAGAAGTAGGAGGAATTTTATGAGCAGAAGTGTTAAAAAGGGACCATTTGCGGCGCCGGAGCTTATAAAACGGGTCGATGAAATGAATAGAACGGGAGATAAAAAGGTGCTCAAGACATGGTCGCGCGCCAGTACTATATTCCCGTCGTTCGTCGGGCATACGATAGCGGTTCATGACGGCAGGCGGCATGTGCCCGTCTATATCACGGAGGACATGGTCGGACATAAGCTGGGCGAGTTTGCCCCCACGCGAACCTATCGCGGTCATGCGGGCAGTAAATCTTCAAGATAAGGAGACGTACTATTTATGGAAGCGAAGGCACACGCAAAGTACGTGCGTATTTCACCGCGAAAGGTTCAAATAGTCTGCGACCTCATAAGGGGCAAGGATACGAAAACGGCGAAGGCGATCCTGACGCAGACGCCCAAAGCGGGCGCTGAACTCATGCTCAAACTCCTCAACAGCGCCGTTGCCAATGCGGAAAACAACCATTATATGGATCCGGATAATCTCTTTGTATCGCAAACGTACGCGAATCCCGGCCCAACGCTCAAGAGGATCAGGCCGCAGGCGCGTGGAAGAGCGTACAGGATTAGCAAGAGATCGTCGCACATCACCATTGTCGTAGCGGAAATGGAATAGGGGGAGAGATATGGGACAGAAAGTCAATCCGCACGGATTCAGGGTCGGCGTCATTAAGGACTGGGATTCACGCTGGTACGCCCGCGCGGACAAAGTCGGCGACCTTATCATCGAGGACTACGAGATCCGCAAATATCTCAATAAACTTTTGTTTTCGGCAGGCGTCCCGAGGATCGAGATCGAGCGTGACAACGCCAAAGTCAGGATCTTTATTCATTGCTCCAGGCCCGGAGTCGTTATTGGCAAGGGCGGCGCGGAGATAGAGCGGCTTCGCCTCGACATTGAGAAAAGGATAGGAAAACCGGTGGCACTCTCGATAGTTGAGGTGAAAAACCCCGACGCCAACGCGCAGCTCATCGCCGAGGGGATCGCCGCGAAACTGGAGAAGCGCATAGGGTTCCGCCGCGCGATGAAGAACGCGATGAGCAGGGCGATGCGCCTTGGAGTCCGCGGTATAAAAGTTATGGTGTCCGGCCGCCTGGGCGGCGCGGAGATCGCCAGAAGCGAGACCTATCATGAAGGCACGATACCTTTGCAAACGCTCAGGGCCGACATAGAGTACGGCTTCGCGGAAGCGGCGACCACATACGGACGCATCGGCGTTAAAGTATGGGTATACAACGGTGAGATACTCAGCCAAACGCTTCGCACAACGCCGAGGACCATGGACACGTCAAGACCTCCGAGAGACAGACGCGACAGAAACGACCGCGGAGGCGACCGGGGCGGCGACCGTTCGGGGCGCGGCGGCGGCGGATATAACCGAGGGCCGCAGGGTTCGCAGGGCGGCGGATATAATCGCGGGCCGCAAGGTCAGGGCCAGGGCGGCGGATATAATCGCGGGCCGCAAGGTCAGGGCCAGGGCCAGGGCGGCGGATATAACCGCGGGCCGCAGGGTCAGGGTCAGGGCCAGGGCGCCGGAAGGCCTGCGCCGTATTCAGGTCCCGCCAGGCCGAACGCCGGAGCGCAGCCGAACGCGGGAGCGCAGCCGAACGCGGGAGCGCAGCAAAACGCCGGAGCGCAACAGGACTTGAGAGAAGGAGGCGGCAACTGATGCTTATACCGAAGAGGGTAAAGCACCGCAAGGTGCATAGAGGCCGCATGAGAGGAACAGCCACGCGGGGGAACTTTATTACCTACGGCGAGTACGCTATGCAAGCTCTCGAACCCGCATGGATAACGTCAAACCAGATCGAGTCCGCGCGTATCGCGATGACGCGCTATTCGAAGCGCGGAGGTAAAGTCTGGATAAAGATTTTCCCGGATAAACCGGTGACGTCGAAGCCGGCGGAGACCCGTATGGGTTCCGGAAAAGGCTCGCCCGAGTATTGGGTGGCCGTCGTAAAACCCGGCAGAGTGTTGTTTGAGATAGCCGGAGTGACAGAAGAAGTCGCCCGCGAAGCGATACGCCTGGCGGGACATAAGCTGCCCTGCAAAACGAAGTTTATAAAGCGCGAGGCAGCGGCCGATACTGGGGGTGAATAAGATGAAGGCAAGCGAAATAGTTATGCTCAGCCCCGACGAGCTTGAGGAAAGACTGACCGGACTCAAAAAGGATCTTTTCTTTTTGAGAATGCAGCACGCCACGAATCAGCTTGATAACCCGATAAGGATCGCTCAGGTCAGAAAAGACATTGCCCGAGTCAAAACCGTTATTCGCCAGAAGCAGCTCGAATTGACTGCGAACTGAAGAGAGGAATGGTCAATATAATGAGTGACACCAGAACGTCCAGGAGAAAAACGAGAGTCGGCAAGGTCGTTTCGGATAAAATGGATAAAACGATCGTCGTAGCCGTCGAGACGCGGGTACCTCACCCGCTGTATAAAAAGATAATCAAAAGGACATACAGGCTTAAGGCGCATGACGAGAAAAACGACTGCGGCATAGGCGACAGGGTGCGGGTCATGGAGACGCGCCCGCTGTCGAAAGACAAGCGTTGGAGGCTTGTGGAAATCCTGGAAAAGGCGAAGTAGGGGAGGCGTTGTAAATGATTCAGCAGGAAACGTTTCTGAAGGTCGCCGACAATACCGGCGCTAAAGAAATAAAGTGCATACGAGTGCTGGGAGGTTCCGGCAGAAAATACGGCAGTATCGGCGACGTAATAGTCGCGTCGGTCCGCAAAGCCGCGCCGGGCGGCACGGTAAAAAAGGGCGAAGTAGTCAAAGCGGTGATAGTTCGCACGGCTAAAGGCGTTCACCGCGCCGACGGCACTTACGTACGTTTTGACGAGAACGCCGCTGTTCTCATCAGAGACGATAAAAACCCGAGAGGCACGCGAATTTTCGGTCCCGTGGCCCGCGAGCTGCGCGATAAGGAATACATGAAGATTCTTTCGCTGGCGCCCGAAGTTATTTAGGGGATCAGGGATTCAGTTCATTCCGCAGGGAGGATTATTTATGCACGTTAAAACTAACGATACTGTTGTCGTCCTGTCAGGCAGGGATAAGGGCAAACAGGGCAAGGTCATGAGCGTCGACCCTAAAGCAGGCAAAGCTGTCGTGGCCGGCGTCAGTGTGGCGAAAAAACACATGAAGCCGCGCAAGCAGGGCGATCCGGGCGGTATCATCACTATGGAGACGCCCATATATGTAAGCAAGCTTATGCGAGTTTGCCCGAAATGCGACGCGCCGACAAAACCCGCGCACTCATTTGACGACGACGGCGTCAAAACCCGCGTCTGCAAAAAGTGCGGCGCCGTAATTTAGGAGAGGGGGTGAATGTCGAGCTTGCCTACTCGACACTATTATGACAAGAATGAAGAAGAAATATCAGGAAGAAGCCGCTCCCGCGCTTATGAAGAAGTTCGGATACAAGAGCGTCATGCAGGTACCAAAGGTCGAGAAAATAGTGATCAACGTCGGGTGCGGCGACGCGCGCGATAACGCTAAAGCCCTCGAAGCCGTGGTGCGGGACATATCTACTATAACCGGACAGAAGGCGGTCGTCACAAGGGCCCGCAAGTCCGTCGCGAATTTCAAGCTGCGCGAAGGCATGCCGGTCGGCGTGAAAGTAACGCTCAGGCAGGATAAAATGTGGGAGTTCCTCGACAGGCTGCTCAACGTTGCGCTCCCGCGCGTGCGCGACTTCCGCGGTATCAGCGGCAACTCGTTCGACGGGCGCGGAAACTACGCGCTCGGGCTGAAGGAACAGCTTGTTTTTCCTGAGATCGACTACGATAAGATCGAAAAGCTCCGCGGTATGGACATCGTGATATGTACGACCGCGAAAACGGATGAGGAAGCCCGCGAGTTGCTGACTTACATGGGCGCGCCGTTTGTGCAGGCATAAGGAAGGACGGAAGTTTGAAAACAAGTCGCGGCACGCGGACGTGACGCTTCGAACCGGTTTTTGTGCCTCTGAGAAGAACTCATGAGTTATGGCTATGTCCGGTCGGCACAAATTCCCTAATAAGGAAGGATCGATATAACAATGGCTAAAAAAGCGATGATATTAAAGCAGCAGAGGGAACCGAAGTTCTCATCCCGCCGATATAACAGATGTAAGATCTGCGGGCGTCCGCACGCATATCTGCGCGATTACGGCGTCTGCCGCATCTGCTTCCGCAACCTTGCCTACAAAGGGCAAATCCCGGGTGTCAGAAAAGCTTCATGGTAAAGCAGATTTGCCCCCGGCAGATCCCGGGCGTGAGAAAAGCTTCATGGTAACGTGAATTTCCAACAAGGAGGATGGCAACATGCAAATCACAGACCCCATTGCCGATATGTTAACACGTATCAGAAACGCGAGTTCGGCAAAACACACGACAGTCGATATACCGGCGTCGAATATGAAAAAGTCGATCGCGGAGATACTGCTGCAAGAGGGTTACATTAAGAATTATCAACTGATAAACGACGGCGTCCAGGGCGTGATCAAAGTTACGCTGAAATACAGCGGTAACGACAAAGCCATTACGGGACTGCGCCGCGTATCAAAACCCGGCTTGCGCGTTTACGCGGGCGCCGGCGAACTTCCCTATGTCCTTCGGGGGTTGGGCGTCGCGATTATATCAACGTCCAGGGGCGTCATGACCGATAAAAAGGCCAGATCGGCCAATATCGGCGGCGAAGTCCTTGCGTTCGTGTGGTAAGGGGGCGAAGTAAATGTCGAGAATTGGTAGGACTCCGATAACCATTCCCTCCGGAGTGGAAGTAAAAGTATCGGAAACGAACGTCGTTACCGTCAAAGGCCCCAAGGGTACTCTTGAAAGGGCTATCAACCCCGATATTATGGTCAATGTCGACGGCCAGGTAATAAACGTGACGCGCCCTTCGGACATGCCGCGCCACCGGAGCCTTCACGGGCTTTCACGCTCGCTTGTCAACAATATGGTCATCGGCGTCACCGACGGGTTCAAGAAAGAGTTGGAAATTAACGGCGTCGGGTTCAGGGCGGTCAAAGAGGGCAAAAAGCTCGTAATGAATCTTGGCTTTTCGCATCAGGTGATCGTCGAGGAGACCGACAGCGTTTCAATAGAAGTACCATCCCCGGGCAAAGTGATAATCAGCGGCGTTGACAAACAGGAGGTCGGGCAGTTCGCGGCGGACGTAAGGAAGAAGAGACCGCCCGAGCCGTACAAGGGGAAAGGGATCAAATACGCAGACGAGGTCGTTCGCCGAAAAGAAGGCAAGACCGGCGTGAAATAAGGAGGCGTGCCTAAGTGATTAACAGACCGGATACAAGCGCCCAGCGCAAAAAGCGGCACAAGAGAGTGCGAAGCAGGATCTCGGGTACGCAGGAGCGTCCCAGACTCAATGTTTTTCGCAGTGAAAAGCATATTTACGCGCAGATAATTGACGACGCAAAGGGTGTGACGCTTTGCGCCGCGTCGTCGGTAGAAAAAAGCTTTGAAGGCTCCGGATCCAACAAAGAAGGCGCCAGAAAAGTTGGACAAGCGGTTGCGGAACGCGCTGTTGCCAAAGGGATACAGACCGTTGTCTTCGACCGCGGCGGATATGTATATCACGGACGCGTCAAAGAACTTGCGGAAGCCGCCCGCGAGGGTGGGCTGACATTCTAAAGGGGAGGAGGAAACAACATGCCTTACAACAATAACAGAAGAGACAACAGAAAAGATAACCGAAAAGATGAAGTACCGCAGGAGTTCTCAGAGAAAGTCGTTTCCCTGAACCGCGTATCGAAAACCGTAAAGGGCGGACGAATTTTCAAGTTCGCGGCGCTGTGCGTCGTAGGAGACGGCAAGGGCCGGGTAGGTTTCGGGCTCGGTAAAGCCGGCGAAGTGTCCGAAGCGATCCGCAAAGGTATTGAGGACGCGAAGAAGAACGTCACTACCGTGACGCTTACCGGCGGTACGATCCCGCACGAGGTCATCGGCGTATTCGGCGCCGGAAGGGTGCTGTTGAAGCCCGCGCCGCCCGGAACCGGAGTCATCGCCGGCAGCGCTGTGCGCGCAGTCGTAGAAGCGGCCGGGATATCTGACATAAGAACAAAATGCCTGCGCTCAAACAACCCTCAAAACGTAGTCGCCGCCACCATGGTGGGACTGAAGTCCCTGCGCGACGCCGCGCAGGTCGCGAAAACGAGAGGAAAGAGCATAGAAGAGATTGCAGGGTAGGTGGTAATATATGGCAAACTTAAGGATAAAGCTCGTAAAGAGCTTAAGCGGCAGACACGATAAGCATATCGCGACGGCAAAATCTCTCGGCCTGAAGAAGATCGGCAGCGAAACTATCCAGCCGGATAATCCGCAGACCAGAGGCAAAATCGCACAGATCGGATATCTGATCTTCGTAACGGAAGAGTAAGGAGGACGTGAGTAATGTATCTGCACGACCTTTCTCCTGCGGAGGGTTCGACGCACGCCAACAAACGTAAAGGCCGCGGCCACGGGACCGGCAACGGTAAAACTGCCGGGCGCGGGCACAAGGGCCAGAAGTCCCGCAGCAGCGGAGGAACAAGGATCGGCTTTGAAGGCGGACAGATGCCGCTTGCCAGGCGCGTTCCAAAAAGAGGTTTTAACAACATTTTCGCAAAACCGCTGACGGCGATAAACGTCGCGGCGCTGAACAGGTTCCCGGACGGAGCCACGATCGGGGTAGATGAGCTTTTGGAAGCCGGCGTACTGAGCAAGTGCGAATACGGAGTCAAAATACTTGGAAACGGCGTGGTTACAAAAAAATTCACGGTCAAAGCCGCGGCGTTCTCCGGGTCGGCGAAGCAAAAAATCGAAGAAGCCGGCGGAAAGACCGAGGTGGTATAAGTGATTGCAACGCTTCGTAACGCGTGGAGAGTCGACGAAATAAGGAAGAAACTGCTCTTCATGATATTCATGATCGTGCTTTACCGGCTGGGGAACGCGGTCACCGTGCCGTACGTTGACACCGCGCTCTTGAGCGCGTACTTCACCTCGCTGAATAACACGGTTTTGGGGCTTATCAATACGATGTCCGGCAGCGCGCTTGAACGGGCGTCGATTTTCGCGCTGTCGATACAGCCGTATATCAACGCGTCGATAATCATTCAACTGCTGACGGTCGCGATCCCCGCCCTTGAGCGTCTCCAAAAGGAAGGCGGCGAAGAGGGCAAGAAGAAGCTGGAAAAAGTTACCCGTTACTCGACCATCGGCATCGGGGCGCTTCAGGGGTACGGATACTATGTCCTTATAAGCAACAATAACATGCTCAATCCGAACGCGACAGGTTTCTGGGTTCCCGTCGTAATTGTCGCGACTTTTATGACAGGCAGCGCGCTTCTTATGTGGATGGGCGAGCAGATCACGGAATTCGGTATCGGGAACGGGATATCGGTGATCCTGTTTGTAAGTATTGTAGCGCGTTTTCCGAATCAGGTATGGACGATGATCACTTCCGTGATCGATAAGCCGTCAAGCTGGTGGATATATGTGCTGATGCTGCTGGGAGCTCTTGCGATAATTGTTCTTATCGTCATAGTAAACAACTCCGAGCGAAGGATCCCGGTGCAGTATTCCAAGCGGGTCGTCGGCAGGAAGATGTACGGCGGCCAATCGACTCATCTTCCGATGAAGGTCAACATGTCCGGCGTCCTGCCGATAATATTCGCGCAGTCGATAGCGTCGATCCCGGCGACGATAGTCGTGTTTGTACCCAGGTGGTCCGACGGCTGGTTCATGAAACTATTTGACACGACCAGTATTCCATATATGATACTGTATTTCCTGTTGATCGTATTTTTCTCATATTTCTATTCGACGGTTCAGTTCAATCCCATTGAGATAGCGAACAACCTGAAGAAAAACGGAGGTTTCATACCCGGGTTCCGGGCCGGAAAGCCTACCAGCGAGTTTATCCAGAAGGTTTTGACCAAGATCACGCTGTTCGGCGCGCTGTATCTCGCGATCATAGCGATCACGCCGATCCTGATAAGCCACTTTTCCGAGACGGCCTCGAAATCGGGCATATCGCTGGGCGGCACGTCAATAATAATCGTTGTAAGCGTCGCGCTTGAAACGATCAAACAACTTGAATCGCAACTGCTGATGAGACATTACAAGGGCTTTCTTGAGTAAGGAGGTTGAGTATGAGACTGATACTTATCGGACCGCCGGGCGCCGGCAAGGGTACGCAAGCTGACATATTATCAAAGAAACTTGACATTCCGCAGATATCCACCGGAGATATGCTGCGCGCGGCGGTAAAGGAAGGCACGCCTGTAGGCCTGCAGGCCAAGTCGTTTATGGACGCGGGCGGGCTCGTTCCCGACGAAGTCATTATCGGGATCACGATCGAGCGCCTCGCGAAACCGGACTGCGCTAAAGGGTATATCCTTGACGGGATGCCAAGGACGTTTAAACAGGCCGAAGCCCTGGACGAGCAGGGTATAGTGATCGACGCCGCTCTCTCTATTGAAGTTTCCGACGAGGAGATCGTTGAAAGGCTCGGAGGCAGGCGCGTATGCCCGGTATGCGGCGCAACGTTCCATACAACGGCTAACCCCCCGAAGCAGGAAGGCGTTTGCGACGCGTGCGGCGCGGAACTGATCATCAGGAAGGACGACGATCCGGAGACGATCCGCAACAGGCTCCTTGCGTTTCACAATGAAACAGCTCCGCTTTTGAGTTACTACGCGAGCCGGGGCAAGCTGAAGACGGCGCAAAGCCAGGCCGAAGTCGAGGACACTACCGCCATGGTTTTCGGCGTGTTGGGCATATAGATGATAAAGCGAAAATCCGCGCGGGAAATTGACCTTATGCGCCGCGCCGGAAGGATCGCCGCAGCCGCCCGGCAGATCGCGGGTGAAATGGTGGCGGTAGGCGCGACGACATACAGCATAGATAAAAAAGTGCGCGACTTCATCGTTTCTCAGGGCGCAACGCCTGCGTTTCTAGGATACAACGGGTTTCCCGCGAATATATGCGTATCGGTCAATGAGCAGGTCATCCACGGGATACCGTCGTCCCGGAAGCTCATTTCAGGCGATATCGTCAGTATTGATATCGGCGCCGTGAAGGACGGATTTATCGGTGACTGCGCGGCGACGTTCATTGCGGGAGGCGGCAGCGCGGAAAACGAGAAACTCATTGAAGTTACGCGGGAGTGTTTCTTTGAAGCTCTGCAATTTGCGCGCGCCGGGTATAGAGTGTCCGACATCTCGGGCGCCATACAGCGGCACGCGGAGGCAAACGGATACTCGCTTGTCAGAGAGTACATCGGGCACGGCGTCGGAGCAAAAATGCACGAGTCTCCGGAGATACCGAATTATATTGAGGTTCCGAGAAAAAGAGGCGACCCGAGACTGCTGCCCGGCATGACGATAGCCGTAGAGCCGATGGTAAACGCGGGAGCGGCGGCAATAAAGATCCTGAGCGACGGATGGACCGTTGTCACAGTGGACGGGAAGAACTCAGCCCATTATGAAAACACGATACTTATCACGGACGGAGCGCCGGAGATACTGACCGTCTGCGAGGATATGCCATGAGAACTGACTCCTCGCCAGATCAAAATGAGGATAAGCCGGACAGGCGCGTTTTCGCGGGGACGGCTGCAGGGAGAGCGGACGTCGCGATTTCACTGAACGGCCGCGACAAAGGCGGAAGATTTCTGGTCGTAGGGACGGAAGACGGATATACGATGCTGGCTGACGGAAAAGGCCGCAGGATCGACAAGCCGAAACGCAAAAAGAATAAACACGTTGAGTTGGAGGGCAGAGCAGACGACTGGATCGCCGCGAAGCTTCTGGAAGGCGGGAAGGTCACTAACAATGATATCAGAAAGGCGCTGGCGCAATATGCCGCCGGCCGGGGAGCAAACTCTTCTGAAGGAGGTATGTAAATGGCGAAGGACGACATGATCGAGCTTGAAGGAATAGTAGTCGATTCGCTGCCTAACACTATGTTCCATGTCGACATAGGCAACGGGCATACGATTTTGGCGCATATCTCAGGGAAGCTGAGGATGAACTTTATTCGGATACTGCCGGGCGATAAGGTAACGGTGCAAATGTCTCCTTACGACCTGACGCGAGGCAGGATCACCTGGCGAAGCAAGTGAAACTTGCTCGCAAGTAAAACTTGCCCGCAAATATCAATGTAGAGTGTAAAGTGTAAAGTGTAGAAATAAGATTTGAGGTCAGATGCGCCGTTATTATCGGATACTCATGATGGGTTATAACCGGCGCAAAGGAGGTAATAAGACATGAAAGTTAGACCGTCGGTAAAGCCCATGTGCGAAAAATGCAAGGTCATTAAACGCAAGGGAAGGGTCATGGTGATCTGCATCAACCCGAAACACAAACAAAGACAAGGATGAAAAACGCCTGGCGGCCGGAAACCGGAGGCCAGCGGATGAGCGTTCATACAGAAAGGACTGATTAATAAAGTATGGCACGTATTGCCGGCGTAGATTTACCAAAGGATAAACGGGTAGAGATCGGACTGACCTATATTTTCGGGATAGGCAGAACGAGCGCGAACAAGATCCTCGCGGAGACGGGAATAAACCCGGATACGAGGGTAAAGAACCTGACGGAGGCGGAGGAAACGGCGCTTCGCGAGTGCATAGGTAAAAACTATGTCGTCGAGGGCGACTTGCGCCGCACCGTCGCGCTTGACATAAAACGCCTGACCGAGATCGGCAGCTACCGCGGGTTACGTCACAGACGAGGCCTCCCTGTACGCGGACAGCGAAGCAAAACGAACGCGCGCACCCGCAAGGGACCCAAGCGCACGATCGCCAATAAGAAGAAGTAAGGGAGGGAGCACAGCGCATGGCAGCAACCAAAGGTAAAAAAACCAGGACAAGGCGCCGCGAACGAAAGAATATTGAAAAAGGCGCGGTCCATATCAGGTCGTCCTTCAACAACACAATGGTGACGGTGACAGACGTGCATGGCAACGCCATCTCCTGGGCTTCAGCAGGCGGTATGGGTTTCCGCGGCAGCAGAAAATCCACTCCGTTTGCCGCGCAGACGGCGGCTGAAACGGCGGCAAAAGCCGCGATGGAACACGGACTTAAATCGGTTGAGGTTTTTGTCAAAGGTCCGGGTTCGGGCCGTGAGGCCGCGATCAGGGCGCTCCAGTCGGCAGGGCTTGAAGTCACGATGATCAAGGATGTAACGCCGATACCGCATAACGGCTGCCGCCCGCCGAAAAGGCGCAGAGTCTAGCAAGGCGCTTCGCGACTTGAGATATGAGTTATAAGTTATGAGTTAAGAACCTGGATGTGCTGTGTTCATAGCAATGATGATTAACATCTATAAGGAAGCTTACTCGATATACAGAAAAGGAGTGGTCATTAGTATATGGCAAGATATACCGACGCTGTTTGCCGTCTATGCCGCAGGGAAGGTCAGAAGCTCTTTTTGAAGGGCGACAGATGCTATACCGATAAATGCGCCGCAGACCGCAGGCCATACCCGCCGGGGCAGCATGGTCAGGGCCGCGCGAAAACATCCGAATACGGTCTCCAACTGCGTGAAAAGCAAAAGGCAAAGAGATATTACGGCATTTTAGAGAATCAGTTTCGCGGTTACTTTGAAATGGCCAGCAAGAAAAAGGGGAAAACAGGCGAGAATTTGCTTGCGCTCCTTGAGACGCGCCTTGACAACACTGTCTACAGGCTGGGTTTCGCGATGAGCCGCGCCGAAGCAAGGCAGCTTGTTTTGCACGGACACTTCCTCGTAAACGGAAGAAAAGTCAATATCCCGTCCTTCCTTGTAAAGCCCGGTATGATCATTTCGCTGAAGGAGAAAAGCCGGGGTCTTGACAAACTGAAGGCGGTCATTGAGGCGAACGCGTTCAGGGAACCTCCGAGATGGCTGGAATACGATCCCAACGCCCTGATAGCAAAAGTGACGTCTACTCCTATCAGAGAGGATATAGACTTCGATATAGAGGAGCAGCTCATAGTCGAGCTCTATTCCAAGTAATCAGGTAATAAGTTAAAACCCTCATATTATATATAGGGCGCGTTTGCATACCGGAAATGAAGGAGGGTATTTTATGGTAGAAATTGAACGGCCGCGCATTGAATGCGTAGAGTCGCCGGATGATGATTCTTACGGGAAATACATTGTAGAACCGCTTGAGCGCGGATATGGAACGACGCTGGGTAACTCACTGCGCAGGATACTTCTGTCCTCGCTTCCCGGAACGGCTGTTACGACAGTTAAGTTTACGGGGATACAACACGAATTTTCAACTATCACGGGCGTCAAGGAAGACGTCACAGAGATAATCCTGAATATAAAAAGCATAGTCGCGAGACTCCATGCGCAAAGGACAAAGACAGTCTATATTGAAGCGTCGGGAGAAGGCGAAGTCACAGCGGGCGATATAAAAGCGGACGGCGAGGTTGAGATACTCAATCCGGAACTGCATATAGCGACGCTCAGCAATGACGCTGTGCTGAACATAGAACTGACGATAGACCACGGACGCGGATATATGTCCGCTGAAAGAAACAAACTGCAGCAACCTATAATCGGCGTAATTCCGATCGATTCGATCTATACCCCGGTTCTGAAAGTCAATTACACAGTCGAAAACACGCGCGTCGGGAATGTCACCGACTTTGATAAGCTGACGATCGAAGTATGGACGGATAAGACTATAACGGCAAGGGACGCGGTTTCGCTTGGCGCGAAAATACTGTGCGACCACTTCACTCTTTTCACGGATCTCTCGGAAGTCATTGGCAGTAAGTCTACGGTTATTGAAAAACCTGAAGCGCAAAGAGACAAAGTGCTGGAAATGACTATCGAGGAGCTGGATCTGTCGGTACGCAGTTTTAACTGCCTTAAACGCGCGAACATAAACACGGTCGAGGATCTTATTTCCAAGACGGAAGACGAAATGATAAAGGTTCGGAACCTTGGCCGAAAATCGCTTGAGGAAGTCATACATAAACTCGCGATGATGGGTTTGTCCCTGATGAATGAGGAGAACTAAGGAGGATATAAACTATGCCCGGAACACGTAAGCTCGGAAAAACGACCGCTCAGCGCAGAGCTATGCTGCGCCAGATGGTCACCGACTTTCTTGATATCGGAAAAATGGAGACCACTGTGACGCGCTGTAAAGAGATCGCGCCGCTGGCTGAGAAAATGATCACGCTGGGTAAGAAGGATACGCTTGCCTCGCGACGTCAGGCGCTTGCGTACATTACGCGCGAGGACGTCGTTACGAAAGTGTTTTCGGAAACTGCGCCGGGATACTCGGAACGAAACGGAGGCTACACGCGTATTACCAGAACCGGGCCGCGCCGCGGCGACGCCGCGGAGATGGCGATCATCGAACTGGTGTGAGTAAAACGATAAGTAAAAAAATCGGCATATGGCTTCATAGCTATATGCCGATTTGCGATAGATCATATTGAGTCGAAAGGAAAACTACTTATCGCTGAGAAGGTCGGGAGCCGGCGCTCACGGAGACTTTTTATACCTCATGCGACAGCCACAGGAACGAGTACTTGTTTCGGCCGCTGTGCTTTGACAAATACAGCATCTCATCGGCGCGCTTGATATAGTCTTCAGCGTTATGGGATACGTCGACACGGCCGGTCGTTACGCCGATAGAAATGGTGACGATGCCCGTATCGGTATTTTTTTTATGCGGGACGCGGCAGCTCTGTATAGTATCGATCATTTTTACGGCGAGCAGCAGCGCGCCGTCTTTGTCCGTATTCGGCAGAACAACGGCAAATTCGTCGCCGCCGTAACGGGCAATAAAGTCGTCCGCCCTTGTTATGCACTTTGAAAGATTCTGCGCGACAGTTTTAAGGCAGCCGTCGCCCGCGCTGTGGCCGTAAGTATCATTATAGTCTTTGAAGTTGTCGATATCGATCATCATCAGGCTGAGAAGGCCGCCGGAACGGGACAGCGTTTTTATGGTGCGGTCCAGATTCTCGTCAAAAAACCGCCTGTTGAAGATGTCTGTAAGCGGGTCATAGTAGATTTTTTCACTTTCCGACTTAAGATGGACTATGTTGCTCTCCAGTATTTTTATAGTACGCAGATCGTAGATATAAATAAGCCCGATTTGCTTTCCGTTGTTTGAAACCCGCGTGAATGTGGCTTCCGCCGGAATGGACTCCCCCGCGGGAGAGCGGAATACCCATTCCATAACTATCGTTTCACCGTTAAGAGCATGTTTCATATTGTCGAGCGCCCTGTCGACAGATTTAGACCCGTCGGGCTGGTACTCCGGCAGAAGTTCGCGGAAACGATTGAGAAACTGATCCTTGTCCGCGGCGAGCATCGTAAGAACGAATTTGTTGCAGTCGACTAATTTGCAGTCGCCGTCAAACATGGCAAGACCTATCGGCGCGGCGTCAAATATGGCGCGCGTGACGTCGAACGCGTCGTTTGAAACATCCGCCGCGGCGCTGCGGCCTTCCGGCGTATCCTGTTGAGGCTCCGGTTGCATTGAGGCGTATTGCGGCATGTTGACCTCCATCTGAAACACTTATGCCACAGATTAACACTTTTCTCTGAAAAATGTCAAGTATTTTTCTTATATGTTATACTATATGTTGCGCTTGTATTTTCATAAAACCGGATGTACAATCAAATAATGGGGGGAGAAGTATGTGCGCAAGATATCTTGTTGATGATGAGACTTACGCTGATATAATCGTGAGGCTTGCCGATCCGGACGAGGCGCAGGGCGTCGTGAAGGGCGAAGTTTTTCCGACGAATATCGCGCCTGTGATTACGAGTGAAGGCGTGAAGGCGGTGAAATGGGGGTTTCCTCATTGGAAGAATTCGGGTGTGATCATCAACGCGCGCTCGGAGACGGCGGCGGAGAAGAGTATGTTTCGAAAGCCGCTCCATGAGAGGCGGTGCGTTATTGTGTCCGGCGGGTTTTATGAATGGGATAAAGCCGGCGGCGGTAAGAAGAAAGACAAGTATTTACTGAGCCGGCCGGGAGAACGTATGCTATTTATGGCCGGGATGATAAACACGTTCCGTGACGCTTCCGGCGGCGACTATAACGCTTTCGTGATCCTTACTACCGCCGCGAGCGGTTCGGTCGCGGAGATACACGACCGTATGCCTGTGATCCTCGCGCCTGACGAGACGGATCTGTGGATCGGAGACGGCGTGTTTATGGAACACGCGCTGCGCCGCCCAGGTCCCGGGCTGCTTATGAACAGAGTGTCCTGACCGCGCGGCTCACATTTAGCTGTTCAGGGGACGCAACGCGCCTAAAGGCGCGGGGATGAACTCTGATGATGCGTGAATCGTCAGGCGGAGGCCGGCAGACGCACATCCCGGGGTAGGGATAGAGCGATGGCATGCTATTTGA
>Ga0082212_10004995_pt1 | contig 18268 bp, 18 predicted proteins | sample TergutNt197P3_FD_71548 | JGI IMG/M metagenome (GOLD analysis project Ga0082212, IMG submission 71548) | Neocapritermes taracua P3 segment gut microbial communities from Petit-Saut dam, French Guiana - Nt197 P3 | ecosystem: Host-associated > Arthropoda: Insects > Digestive system > Gut ...
CCGCGGAAGTGACAAAAACATATGAATCGACCCTTGAAGTGCTCGCGACGATAATAGAGTACAGGAGCCTTGAGACGGGCGACCACATAAGAAGGACCACGCTGCTCGCCGAGGCGACGTTTGGCAAAATGCTCGGAACCGAAGCATTCGGCGCCGCATTGCTCGAGGAAAACATAAACTCGATGATAAAAGCGTCAGCCCTTCACGACATAGGGAAGATAGGCATATCGGACAGCATACTGCTCAAGCCCGGTAAACTGACCCACGACGAATTTGAGGTAATCAAATCCCACACGACCATAGGAAACGAAATCATAGACAGCATTTCATCGACCCTGCCCGACAACGACATGTACCTGAAATACGCGCAGGACATATGCCACTGCCATCACGAACGCTGGGACGGCAATGGTTATCCGCGCGGCTTGAAGGGTATGGATACGCCCATTGCGGCAAGGACGCTTTCCGTGGTGGACGTCTATGACGCGCTTGTCAGCCCGCGATGCTACAAAGGCGCCTACTCGCATGAGGAATCGCTGAAAATAATCATGGAGGGCAGCGGCACGCAGTTCGACCCGCACATCTGCGCCCTTCTCCCCTCGCTCTCCGGGGTATTCCGGGAAATCGCGGAAAGCCATAGGGACTAGCGGACAAAACATTTCGGACGCAAACGGAAACCCGCCGGCAAGGCGGGTTTTGTCATTTGAGCTTATTTGTTCCCGGGATTTATTCCCTGATCCCGTGCACCATTACGTCCACAAGGCCGACAAGATCCCCGATGTCCGGTTTGGAGAGCTGCGCGTCCGCGCCTACCTCAAGACATTTTTTCTCCATGTTTTCGTCTATCAGCGACGAGAAAATAATGACCGGGATGTTCTTCAGGACGTCGTCGGACTTAATAAGCTTCGTGAGCCTATGGCCGTCCATCTTTGGCATTTCTATATCCGTGATAAGGCAGCACACCTCCGAAATCACCCTCGCGCCGTGCTTTTCCCTAAGATCGGTAATATACTCCCATGCTTCCTCGCCATTGTTCATGATCGTAAGGTTTTGGTAGCCCGAGGTGTTAAGCGCTTCCTCAAGCATCTTCCTTAACAGTGCCGAATCCTCCGCGATGAGCAGCGGGATATCCGCCCTGTCCTCGCCCGTGTAAACCTTGACGTCGCTAAGTTGGATGCCTGTTTCCGGGCTTATGTCGTACGTTATCTTTTCGAAATCCAATATCGAAATTATCCTGTCGCTCACCTTCGCGATACCCGTGACGACGCCTTCCTGCCCACCGTATATTATGCTGTCGGGCTTTTCAATGTCCATCCATGAAATGCGGAAAATGCTCTCGACCGCATGTACGTGAAACGCGATGTTCATTCTGTTGAAATTCGTGATGATAAGGATATCCTTGCTCGGGTCCTCGGACTCCCCGAGCCCGAGATACCTCGCGAGGTCGACTATCGTATAGACCTCGTTGCGGGGCTGGAACACTCCCTCAACGCACGGGTGCGCGAGAGGCATCACCTGGACTCCCTGTATTTGCATAAGTTCGGTGATTTTTGCCACATTGATGCCATAGCTGTTCCCTGAAATCACAAATTCAAGTATCTCCAGCTCGTTTGTACCCGACTCCAAAAGAATACTGCTGTCACTAACGTTAACTGCCATACGTTCCACACCCCTCATAACATTTTTCCGAAAAGTGGCGGCCGTTCCGGCTATGCCGGACGCCGTTCGGCGGATGGATCACCCGTTGAAAATATCCGTGATTCTCACACCATAACTGTCATCGATGACCACGACCTCGCCGCGGGCTATCAGCTTGCCGTTGACGACAACCTCGACAGGGTCTCCGGCGATCTTGTCCAGCACGACTATGGTTCCCATGCTGAACTCGAGGATCTCGCTTATTTCCTTCTTTGTTTTGCCAAGTTCAACCGTGACCTGAAGCGGAATATTGTATATCAAATCCATACCACTTTGCTCCCCAACCGGACTGTTTGAATCGAACTGCTGAAACTGCATCGGATGAACGTCGACAAGGCGGCCCGGCGCGACTGCCTGAGCCGGATAGGGCGGATATGCGCCCTGCGGAGGATACTGCGGCGCACCCGCCGGATATGGCTGCGGCGGATACGGCGGCGCGCCTGCGGGATACGGCTGGGGCGGCGCGGCGGCTTCCGGCGGCGGCGCAGGGGCGGCCGGCGGAGGCGCGGGCTCCGGCGCCCGGGCCGGCGTTGGGGCCGGCTTCGGCGATTCCACGACGTCGCCCGTCGCCATACCCATACCGCTGTCCATGAACATTTTGGCGAATCCGCGGCTTACCTCGTATGGAATGAGCTGAATGAGCTCGCTTTTCAGGAGCCCCTCGATCTCCATGTCGAAGCTTACTTTTGTGACCAGCTCCTCATCTCCCAGAAGCGTCGAGACGTCATAACCCGCGTCGACCTGCGAGCTTGTCGGGGGCGAAATGTTCACCGGTTTTTGAAGTATCTTTGAAAGCGACGTCGAAGACGCGCCCATCATCTGGTTCATTATCTCGCTCATCGCGCTCAGGTGCATTTCGTTGAGCTCGATCGGCTTCTCAATCGTACCGTCCCCGCCCATCAGAATATCCGTGATGAGCGCCGCGTCCTCGATTCTCAGCACAAGCAGGTTGTTCCCTGTAATGCCTTCCACATATTCTATCGTCGCGACTACAAACGGTATCTGGTATACGGACAGAACATCGCTTGCCGCGTAGACATGCACCCTCGGCGTCGTTATGCTCACGCGCCTGTCGAGCAGCGAATACATCGTTGTCGCCACCGCTCCCATGCTTATGTTCCCAACCTCGCCGAGCACGTCGATTTCCTCGGCTGTCAGCATACCGTCCTTGTTCTCCGCGTCCACGAACGAGCTTTGGGCCGGCGCCGCATCGTCGTTGCGGGCAAACAAATCGTCAAGGTCGTTCTTTTCCTCGGCTTCAACGGAGACGCCGTTATCCGCTTCGTCCGCCTGAGTCTGCCCGGCCGAGTCATCGAGCATGGAGGCAATATCTTCAGGAGAAAGGATGTCCGCATCCTCCGAAGGGGTAACTCCGGCGGAATCGTCAAGCATAGCCGCTATGTCTTCCGGAGACATTATATCGACTGACGGCGCTTCCGCCTCATTATCATCCGTCGGACTTTCCGCGGTCAGAGCGTTGATCTCATCTTGCGAAAGATTCATTCTGATTTTCCTCCTTGATAATATCGACGATCTGCAAGGCATATCTGGAACCCATGGTTCCCATTGACGCGTGGAACTTCGGGATATGATGGACCTTGATCGTCAATGGATCCTCGACGCCGTGGTCAAGCTTGATGACGTCGCCGATATGAAGGTTCACTATATCCATCACCGTCGCCGGGGTCTGGTCAAACAACGCTATCACCGGGATCGGCGTATGGATGAGCCTTTCGGACAGCATCGCAATCCTCTCCTCGGGATTGTCGTCGTCGCGCATACCGCCTGAGAACCACATACGCGTGTTGAGCTGCTGCGCGACAGGTTCTATCGCCGTATGCGGGAAGCATATGCTCATCAGGCCGGTTTCGTCGCCCATATGCACATTCAGTATGACCACCGCTACCGGTTCGTTCGGCGCCGTTATCTGCGCAAACTGCGGGCTTGTCTCTATCCGCTCTATCTGCGCGTTCAGCTCCACGACCTTGTCCCACGCTTCGTCAAAAACGTTGATCGCCTGGTTCAGCACGCGCTCAACCAGTGCGAGTTCTATCTCCGTAAACTGCTTTGAATTCTCGCCTGACGTGCCGCCGCCGAACAGGCGGCTGATTATCATATACGCAAACTCCGGCGATACCTGGAAAAGCAGCGACCCGTACATCGGCGGCGCCGACATGACCGCAAGCACCACCGGCACCGGCAGCGAGTTGTTGAATTCGTTGTATGAGCACTCCTCGATCGAGAGAATGTCGCATTCGCACGTCACGCGCAGGATGCTCGACAGCCTGTTGGAAAAAAGCGTGCTGAACGTCTCAAAAACAACCTGAAAGGTCCTCATCTGCTCTTTTGGGAACCTGTTGGCCGTCCTGAAATCATATTCCCTTATTTTCGCTTTGGGGCCGCCCCCGCCTTCAGCGGCTTCCGCCGCCGGGGCTTCGTCGCCCTTCATGAGCGCATTTAATAGTTCGTCTATTTCCGACTGTGACAATATATCCGACAAACTATGACCCTCCCCTACGCTTCACGCACCGACTAAATGTGCCAAAAATCAACCCATGACAAAATCACTGAAACGGACGTCGACGATGTTTTCGATTTCCAGCACCTCATTCAGCTCGGCCGCCAACCTCTCGCGCAGATCCTCGTGCCTGCCCGACTTTCTTATCGAGTCCTCGTTAAGCTCCCTGAGGACGAAAATGATGGTGTCCCTGATGCTTATTATGTTCAGGTCCAGCATTTCCTCAAGACCCTCTTTGTCAAGCACGAGTACCGGGGCTGTTTTGAGAAGGCGGTCCGAATCCTTCACGTTCGTTGTAAAAACGGCGCCCGGCGAGTATTCGACGCGTACCTCTTTATCGTCGCCGCCCGAACACCCCGCAAGAAGGAACAGCGCAAGACTGCCTATTGCCAAAAATGACGCGATTCTTATTATCCTCTTCTTCATCGAAATCCTCCTCGATTACCCCGTGATCCGATTTTGCGCCTGCTTGTCATCCTTTCGGTACCGCGCGGACCACCGGCAAAGTTTCGGCGTGAAACTCGACGCGCCTGTTGCGCGCATACGCTTCGGGCGTCTCTTCATCTATTAGCGGACGTTCCGCGCCAAATCCGGCAAACATCAGCTTAGAGGGATCGAGCAACGACGTCTGCCTGAAATAGCTGCACACCTGCAGCGCCCTGTCCGCGGAAAGCTCCCAGTTGCTCGGATACTTGGATGTGTTTATCGGCCTTTTGTCGCAATGTCCCTCAATGCGCAGCGTCTCGTACAGCCCCTCCTGCTCCAACTGGATGAACAGATCGACCACCTGGTCTAGTATCGGGAGCGACTCCTGCAACAAGTCCGCCTTGGCGGTCTCAAAGAATATCATATCGTTGAAAACCATTTTGACCGAGTACTCATCCGCTATCAGCACGACCTCGGCGTCTATGTCATGGCCTTCCACGAATGCTTTCATATGCTCGTAGAGCGCGTACATTTTCGCTATTGAGACTTTTATCAGATCGATTTCTTCATCGGCCGCCGCTTCGTCGGCTTCTTCCTGCGCGGCCGTGTCGTTGTCATAGACGTTGCCCTTCGGCCCGAAATTCTCGATGGGTCTTTGTATTGCGACGTCCGGACTGAGCGGGTCGATCGACATCACGCTTATCCCCGTGAACGAGCCGACAAGCGCTTCCCACTTTGCAGCGTCAATATTTGAGAACGCGAACAGGAGCACGAAGAACGTCAGAAGGAGCGTAACAAGGTCTCCGTATGTATCCATCCAGTACGCGCCGCCGGCGTCTCCGCCGCCGCCTCTTTTCCTTCTGTCAGCCGCGCCGGCCATGTTATCACCTCCGGTGATGTAACTAATCCCTGAAGCTTGAATCCTAAATCCTAATTCCTAATTCCTAAACCTACGTCTCGCTCCTTGCTCCCGCGCCCTCTCCGGCGCCGCCGCCTTCCACGCTTGCCTGCGAGTGCGGCAGGAACGCGTTGAGTTTTTCGCGGATTATACGCGGGTTCTCGCCGTCCTGGATGGAAAGAATGCCTTCGAGCATCATCTCTTTGCGCAGGCATTCGTCGTTGCTTTGCACGGCCAGCTTCTTGGAGAACGGCGTGAACAGCAGGTTCGCCAGGACGACGCCGTAAAACGTCGTTATGAGGGCGACCGCCATACTGGGCCCCAGCGTGCTCGGGTCGTCGAGCTGCTTGAGCATGTTTATGAGCCCGATGAGCGTCCCTATCATGCCGAATGCCGGCGAGAAGCTCGACATCTGCAATAGAATAGCCTGCCCTGAGCTGTGACGTTCCCTGACAAACACCAGTTCCGTCTCCATTACGCTCTTGACAAGCTCGGGATCAGACCCGTCTATGATCAGCATTATGCCTTTCTGCATGAACGGGTCGTTCATTTCACCTATTGATTCTTCAAGCGCCAGGATTCCCTCGCGCCTTGCAATATTTGCGATCCTGACGATGTTTTCTATATCGGACTGGAAATCCACCGTCTTTTTCTTGAAGGCGCCGCTAAGCAGCTTGCCCAGGTTTTTGAGCGCATCCAGCGGATACGACACTATTGTCGCCGCTATGACGCCGCCTATGACTATGAACAACGACGGTATGTTGAAATATGAGGCTAGCTCACCATCCAGCATAATACATATGCAAATCGCGGCAAACCCGAAAACCAAGCCGATAATAGTCGTAATTTCCAGAATCGGTCACCTCCAACGCGGCTACTTTCGCGGTTTTGTACCCTAAAACTGTTTCGCGTGTATTATCCTTATTTTTTCTTCCCTGATTTTTTCAATGACGTCGATGGCGGTTTCCATCACGGCAATTTTTTTGCCCGTGTTCATCGAGAGGATAGTGTCTGGCGTCTCCTCTATGAACTCTATCATGTCCTCGTTGACGTAGAACTGATCGATCTTGTTTATGCGGGTCACAAGTATCATAATTGGCACTTCCTTTGCGCCGCATGTATTTTGCGTCCGCGGGGCGGCCAATGGCCGCCCCCTGCGAAGGCTCCTGCACATCATTATGCACTATGAGCCGCTAATGTGCAACAAAAATTTTATCTTTTTACATTTGATGCTGAACTTCTGTCATATTGCGTTGAATTTTCACCATTTCCTTGATCGTTGCTCATCATTTCAGGTCAAAAACTACCTCTTCAGGTTCACGAGCTCCTCAAGGAATGTGTCGGACACCGTGATGACCCTGGAGTTCGCCTGGAATCCCCTCTGCGTGACGATCATGTCCGTGAACTCCGTCGCGAGGTCAACGTTGCTCATCTCCAGGCCGCCCCCGAGGATCTTGCCGGCGCCGTTCGTCTGCGCGAGCGAGAATATCGCGTCGCCGGACGACGGCGTCTGGCGGTACAGGCTGTTGCCGGCTTTTTCAAGGCCGCTGAAGTTGGAGAACATCGCGACCGATATTTTTGCGATGACTGTCTTCGTGTCGTCTATGATGACCGATATCGAGCCGTCCTGACCTATCGAGAAGCCCAGAAGATCTATGAACGTATTCGGGTTCTTCGGGTTGTACCCGCCGCCGTCCGGATCGGGATCGACGCCTTCATAGTTTATCGGCACCCTGAGACGGATCCTGTCCAGAAGCATCGGATCCACCACCGTGATCGTGCGCGTAAGCGAGTTATACAGCACATTTTCTTCATGCAGCAGACCGAGCTCGTTGCTTGAAGTTTCGATCAGGACCGTGCCCGCCCAGTCGTCATCCGCGGGATCCGCATCGTTCATCCTGAGGCCCGCCGCATATCCCATCACATATAGGCCGTCCGAGTTTACCAGGTAGCCTTCGTTGTCAAGGTAGAAGTTCCCCGCCCTCGTGTATGTGTAGGTGTAACCCACGATCACCGGCTCCGCGTCCGGGTCGTCGTCTTCCGCCAGTATCGGTTTGCCCATTATGAACATACCGTCGCCCTCGATCATCGCGTCGAACGGGTTGTCCGTGCGCGCTATCGGCGCCGGAGTGTGCAGCACGTCTATTGCCGAGAGCTTGACGCCGAGGCCTATCTGCGTGGGGTTCGTACCGCCGGATATCGGCGAGTTCGCGGTGCCCGACCTAACGGCCTGGCTGAATATGTCCTGGAAAACGGTGCGGCTCGCCTTGTATCCGACCGTGTTGACATTGGAAATGTTGTTGCCTATTACGTCCATTCTGGTTTGGTGGTTCTTCAGTCCGGAAATCCCGGAATAAAGCGAACGCATCATAAAGCGTTTCCTCCCGTATTATAATTCTTTATACATATGTTGGCAATGAATTGCCGAAATGTGGGCGGTATCGCCGGTTTAGGCGACTTCGGGCGCAGGCGCTTCCCCTTCTCCGACGTCTTTGGCATCCGGTTCCTTCGCCGTCGGCGCGGTCGCCTGCCTGATGTCGTAGATGCTTCCGACCGGGACCTTCTTCGTCTCTCCCGTGCCGTCGTCGATGTATGCGACCATTGCACCGTCGTCCGCGGCCACTCCCGTTACGACGCCTTCGACCGTAACGACCACATCCTTGGTCTTGCTTTTGCCTTCTTCATCCACACCGTCGTCCATTTCGACTATTATGTCGGCTTTTACCGTCCGCCCTATGAGGCTGTTCGATATTTCAATGAGCATCTTGGGCGTTGGGATCACCGAACCGTCATACACGTCGGTTATTGTCGCCACAGGCATTGAATACTCGCCGATTTGCGCGTACGCGACGCCGCCGTCCGTGTAGATTCCGTCCACTATTCCCACGACCTCCGTCATAACGCCGTCGATATAGCCCTTTGCGGCGACCAGCTTCCCGATCATGCTGTATGACTGGTAGTTTGCCATTGACGTGAGCATGCCTACCATGTTCTGCATCTGCTCAAGCGACGAGAACTGCGCGAGCTGGGCGACGAACTCCGTGTCCTTCGTCGGCTCCAGCGGGTCCTGGTAACGGAGCTGCGCGGAAAGGAGCATGAGAAAATCGTTTTTTCCCATTTCCCCGCCAACACTACGCGGCTTTTGCTTCGCCGTTTCGTTTTGTAACGAGGTTATGATATCGCTTACCGTATTTACCGAATTTGGCATTTCTTACTCCTTCCGTCCTATGCGCGGTACTCGACCGAGCTGACGCCTGTTTCCACGTAGTATTCCATCATTTCGATCGGCGCCGCCGTCGAATAGTACGTCACATCCTCCAAAGCCGCGGTATCGTCCACGCGATGCGTCCTTTTCGGGCTTTGCGGCTGCTGCGCGTCCCCTTTCCGCGGGTCCGCGAATTCACCGTCGTATACGCCCGTGTACGCAACCTCCACTTCCACCACTTCGATTCCCTTGTTCTGAAGCGTTTCGATGAGCGCGTTGATTTGGCTGTTCACCATGCTACTGACGCTTTGGTCGTCCGCGTTGATTTTCAGGTGCAGCCCGGCCGTGTCGAGCGCCAGTTCTATTGCGACCTTACCCAGAAACTCCGGCTTGAGCTGTATCGTCATTGTGCGTACGTCGTCCAGCATATTTGTCTCGATTTGCGAAACCATCTTGTCGAACAGGCTCTCTGTGCTGACCGGCGCTTCCGCCGCCCTGCCCATCATCTGGTCCGCCCGGAACCGCTCCGGCCTAATGTCCGCCGCTACGGTTGCCGTAGTGCCGCTTGCCGGCGTTTCATCGGTTTTGGCCGGATTATCCGCGGCGCCCTCCGCCTTAATGTAATCCTTATCTTTGCGCACCCTGGTCATTGGTTTGTCATTCTCATTCTCCAAAGGGCTCAGATAGCCGTCCTCGAAAGACTCCGAGGCGTTTTTTCCCGTTTCTCCGCCCGCGTCTTGCTTTTCAGACCGTTCTGACGTCCTTATTGCCGGCATCCGTGCCGTTACCTCTCCCGTCTCGTCGACCTTCGCTTCGTCCGCGTCCGCCGCGTTCGATACGTCCTTCACTTCCGTTTTCGTATCGCCCGCAGCCGCGCTCCCCGCATAGACTTGCGCGGCCGGTTCGTCAACCGAGTCCGCCGCTTCCGTCTCGACGGCCTTTTCGTCCGTCTGTGCGGGTTTCGCCGCGTTGACCGCTTCGGCCACGTCGACCGCCTTGACCGTTTCATCCGCCTTGACCGTTTCCGTCGTATTGGCCAATACCGCCGTATTCCCGGCGACCGCGGCTTCCACGGCTTCCCTGATCTCGTTCTCGGCCTGCGCGGTCTCGAACTCCGCGTCGTTATCCTTGGGCGCGTATAACGGCGCTTCAGGCATGGCCTCGTCGGTAAGGCTTATGACGTCCGCCGCGTTGTCCATGGCCGCGTCAATATTGAGCTCGGGTTCGGTACCAGATTCCTTATCTCCCTCGAGAATAAAAACGACCTTGTTTTGATTGCCCATTATAACCCCGGCGGCGAGCGACATGGCTTCGTCGTCTATCTGCTCCGCCATTTCCTCGAATTTTCCGCGTTTTTCAGCCACAAACGGGATGGCCGGTTTATATTCCGCCATTTTTTCCGAACCGTGGAAATCCGCCCTTGCGGGTTCGGCTCCGTTTTTCGCCGCCTCCAGCATTTTGCCGAAGAGAAAGTCATCTTTTGCCGTCTGCGGTTTTGGCCTGGTGATTTCGCCGGAGTCTGTCCTGGGCGTTACCAGGAACAGCGCTTCCATGGGTATCTGCATCGTTTCACCTCCTGTATTGATTATCGGTAACTTTTCGCCGGAGATTAACAAAAATAGGCAAAAAAATAGACGGACTTTCACCGCCTATTTTTATAATATTTTACATTCTACTCGTACAGGAACACCTGCGCCAGATTCGCCGCGTAAGCCGGATCCATCGCCGCCAAAATCGAAGCCGAGCTCTTGTCCGTCATATAATAGATTATCGCCGCGACGTCTCCCAGGTCGTACATCCTCGTCAGTATCTCCGCCGCCGCTTCGGGCGTCATCGCCGCAAAGGTGGCGCTCAGCGCCATAAGGTCGTCGAGCTCCTGATCGCCCAGATCACGCCTGTAAACGGGCGTTTTTGAGATTTCCGCCGCTTTCATCTCCTGTTCGCGTACGTCAAGCGACATATCGCGCCGTTCGAGCTCCGCTTCCCTGAGGTCAAGCGAATCCTCGCGCACGTCAAGCTCCGCCTTGCGCTCGTCGGAGCTGCTTTTCTGCATCTCCTCGCGCGCGTCTATCTCCGCTTCGCGTTCGTTGAGCCCCGTTTCCCGCAGCCACTGCCTCCTTCGCACCGAAGCCGTGGACGGCTCCAGCCAGATGGCGGCGCTTACGAATGCGTCGCACGTCCAGTCGCGGACGCCCAGGAAGTTCCAGTAAATCTCCTCGAAAACAAATCCGCCGACAAGAACGATCACTATGGCGACGATGAGAAGCTTGAGAAGGAGATGGCTCTTTTTCCCTCCTCCGTCCGCATTGCCGGCATTGTCTTTCCCTTTGCGCTTTTTGTCCGCGGCATTCTCCGCCAATGCGGGAACCTCGGGCATATTGGGGGCGGCTTCCGCTCCGCCGTCCTTTTTTCTGCCCTTCTTCTGTTTTCCCGCTTTGGCGTTTGCTTCCTCAAACTTATCGTCGACCACTATGTCAGGCACCGGTTATCACCTACTCACTCACTGCTTTGAACGACACGATGTCGCCCATTTCCTTTTCTTCTTCCGTCCGCACTTCTTTCTGATAAACCAGATACTGCTCTTCACGCAGTTTCGTGTACGTCTTTAGCTCCTTCATCGTCGTTATGAGCCTCTCCTGGCATTCGCTCACATACGCCTCCGCCTCGATTATTCTTTGCCTGATTTCCTTCAATGCGTCGCGCAGGAACCTGAAATACGCGTCATGCTCGATCAGCGCCGTTGTGACGTCCTTGTTTTCACGCAGCGCCCGTTCAAGCGAGCGTTCGTTGTCGGCATATGCGTTCTCAAGCCTAAGCTCTTCCTTGAGCAGCTCGCGAAGCGCCATCCGCGCCTTCTGTAGCTCTGATTTCTGCTGCTTTTCAATGGTCTGTTTGTAGTTGAAAAGGGGCTGCAGGGAAAATTCAAATCTTTTCATAACACATATAATAAGCTGCCATAATCACCCTGCTGCCATCAGTTGCAGCATTTCCAAGGTCTCCTCGAATGAAAAGCTGTCCTTTTGGCTCTGGCGCAGAAACTCCTGGATCGCCGGGTGCAGCGCGACCGACCTGTCAATTTCAGGGTTCGCGCCCTGCTTGTAGGCCCCAATGTTAATTAGGTCTTCCGCCTCGCGATATACCGCTATCAGGTTCTTTATCACGCCGAACGCCTCCAGATGCTCGGGCGTCACAATATCCGGCATGAGGCGGCTCACGCTTCCCAGCACGTCTACGGGCGGGTAATGGTTGCTGTTCGCTATCGACCTTGAAAGCACTATATGCCCGTCCAGTATGCCCCTTACCGTGTCCGATATCGGCTCGTTCATGTCGTCGCCTTCCACAAGCACCGTGTACAAGCCGGTTATCGAGCCTTTATCCGACATTCCCGAGCGTTCGAGCAGCTTTGGCAGTATCGTATAGACAGACGGGGGATAACCCCTCGACACCGGCGGCTCGCCTGTCGCCATCCCTATTTCACGCTGCGCCATCGCGAACCTTGTGAGCGAGTCCATCAGCAGCAGCACCTTATGTCCCTGATCCCTGAAGTATTCCGCTATCGCCGTCCCGGTCAGCGCGCATTTGAGCCGCAGCAGTGCGGGCTGATCCGACGTGGCCACCACCAGCACCGATTTGCGAAGGCCTTCCTCGCCGAGATCCCTTTCGATAAAATCCTTGACCTCGCGCCCGCGCTCGCCGACTAGAATTATTACGTTGATGTCCGCAACCGCATATCTCGCTATCATGCCCAGGAGAGTGCTCTTCCCCACGCCCGAGCCCGAGAATATGCCAAGTCTCTGCCCCCTGCCCACCGTGAGCATTCCGTCTATGGATTTGACGCCAAGCGGGAGTATCTCGCTGATACGCTCCCTTGCAAGCGGATTCGGCGGCGTGTTCTCGGCCGGGTACCACGCTTCGATTTCCGGCGGCTGCAGATCGTCGAATGGGTTCCCAAGCGCGTCGAGGATCCTTCCCGCAAGATTGTTCCCGACGGGGATCTTCAGCGACTTTCCCGTGAAAACGACGTAACTGCCAAGACCGATGCCTTCGACATTCCCGTAGGGCATCAGAAGCGTCTGCCCCTCCCTGAACCCCACTATCTCCGCCTGGACGAAGCTTTCCCCGTCGAGCGTATACATCTCGCAGATGTCGCCGATCTTCGAAGCGGGACCTGTAGCCTCCACGGCGAGCCCGACTATCTTTGTGACCCTGCCCGCCCGTTCAAGCGTATCCGTCTTTTCCAGTATTCTATAATACTTGTCAAAATCCAACGAAATCATCGCGTTTCTATCCTAAGTCCATTTCTGTCATCCGTTTATGTCCGGAGGGCATTCGGAAAACTGCTTTTCCGTCGCTCTTCTTTAGTTCCGTACTACATATTGTACCGTGGCTAACCGCCTCCGGATTGGTGGAACCGCTTCGAAAAAGCAGTTTTCCGAATGCCCTCCGAACAGTTCCCAAGTCAACACTAAATGTCCGCTCGCTCAAATGCTATTTCAATGTTTCGCAGCTGCGTTTCCAACCCCGCGTTTATCGTTTCCTCGCCGGCGTCTATCACGGCGTCGCCTTCTCCGAGGGTCTGATCCTCCAACACCGTCGCCTTCACCGCGACCCCGCCGTCCAGTATGAACTCGGCGCTCCCGGACGGGAAAAACCTCTTGAACTCGTCCTGCCCTACGCGAATTATTATTTTCCTGTCTGTCCTGATTTGTTTCAGGGCATTCCTTATCAGCGATTCAAAAACGCCGCTCGCCGCATCGGACGGGTCCACCACTTTTCTGACAATCTCGACTGCCAGCCCGGCGGCGCCTTTTTCCAGCGCGATCTCCGAGCGTTCAATCTCCCTGTTTAGCTCGTCCAGAACGTTCAGCAGTTTTTCGTCGTCTTCCTTTATTTTATCGTCAAAGTCCTTCCGCCCCTCGTCCATGCCTTGGGCGAAACCCTCGTCGTAGCCCTTTGTCTTTCCGTCCGCCTTCCCCTCCGCGAACCCTTCCTCGACCGCTTGGGCGCGGGCCAGGCTTCCTTCCTCGATCGCCTTTTCCCTCGCTTCGCCAAGTATCGCCTCGGCTTCTTCGCGCGCGGCCTCGACTATCTCCTCCGCCGTCTCCTTCGCCGCGGCTTCGGCCTTGTCGATTATTTCCCGCGCTTCCGCAATAACGGCGGCGGGCGCCGTCGCGTCCGGGGCTTCCGGCGCCGGTTGGACCGATTCAGAAGATGCCTGACTTGAGTCAGGCATTTCGCCATTCGCGCCGGTCTCCCCTCCGTCCCCCCGAATCGCCGGCGTTATATCTTTTTTTACCATTACATACCGCGTGGCCGAGAGATTGACGTTCATTCTGTCAATTTTAAACAATCAAGTCATCTCCTTCACCGCGCGCTATGACGATCTCGCCTTCATCCTCAAGCTTACGCACGACGTTGACGATCCTCTGCTGCGCTTCCTCGACGTCACGCACACGCACGGGTCCCATGACTTCCATATCGTCCTTTATCATATCCTGCAGACGCTTGGATACGTTGCCGAATATCGTCTTCTGGACGTCCTCCGTCGCCATTTTGAGGGCGACCGCGAGGTCGTTGTTGTTGATGTCCCTGAGCACGCGCTGTATCGCGACGTTGCCGAGCTTTGCGATATCCTCGAATACGAAAAGCCTTTTCCTGATTTCGTCGGCCAGTTCGATGTCCATGACCTCCAGGCTTTCCAGTATGTTCTTTTCCGACGCCCTGTCGAGGGAGTTTATTATGTCCACGACGGCGTCTATGCCGCCCACGGCGATGTTGTCCGTGAACCCCATCGACGTGATCTTGCGCTCAAGAATGCGCTCGGCTTCCTTGACATACTCGAAAGCCGTGCTGCCCATGCTGGATATCCTGCTAATTATCTCCGTCTGTTTTTCGGTGGGCAGCGACGCGATTATGTCAGCCGACTGCTTTGGCTCGATGTACGACAGCACCAGGGCTATTATCTGCGGGTGTTCGTTGTGGATGACGTTGAGTATCTGGTTTGAATCCACTCTTCTTATGAAATCAAAGGGGCGGACCTGCAGCGACGACGACAGCTTCCTGATCATTTCCGCCGCCCTTTCGGGTCCCACCGCCTGCTCCAGTATCTCGCGCGCGTAATCTATGCCGCCCTCCGTGATAAACTTCTGGGCGAGGCACATTTCGTAGAATTCGTTGAGGATCTGCTCCCTGACCTCGGGCTCCACCCGCCTCGTCGTGGTAATGCTGAGGGTCATCTCGCTTATCTCGTCTTCGGACAAATACTTATACAGCTCGGCGGAGTATTCTTTACCGAGGCTTATCAGAAGTATTGCCGCTTTTTCTTTCGGGGTAAGCTCTAGTTCCGGCATATCATATCACCTGTCAACAGTTTTATCACTCTTCGTCGGCCAGCCAGTTACGGAGCAGCGACGCCACGGCGGCGGGGTCCGAATCGATGAATTTCTCGATTTGCTCCAGGCCGGGGGATTTTGCGTTCAGCAGGAGGGCTTGTTCGTCCTCATCAAGATAATCCTCGTCTTCGTCGAACTCCTCAAGATCTTCCTCGGCCAGACTGCCGTCCGCAAGGTAGTCTATGCCCCCGACGCCCGCTAGCGCAGTCGATTCAGACTCCTCCGGTTCCTTTGTGTTCTTGACGATGGATCTGACAAGGGCCATGAACGCCAGCCCAAGTATAAGTATTACCGCCCAAATGATGATTGTTTCCATGAGCTTTCTCTTCCTCAACTGATTTTCGATCGCTTCCCATTCGGCAGCGATTTCTTCTGCTGTTTTCTCACGCTCGGCGAACGGCATCCTCTGCACGGAGATGTTGGCGGGGGCGCATCCGAACGCCTTCGCGGCGAGGTCCCTCACCTGCTCGAGCATGTCGTCCGGGATGTCGCTCTCTATATAGGGGTAAATCAAATCAAACTCGTCGGTGCCTATCGCCGGGAGCTTATGCTCGTCGAGCAGTCTAAGGTATTCGCTGACGTTGAGCGATGTATACCCATCCTTCAGATAGTACACTTTGACCCCGTTGTTGATCAGTATTGAAATGCTTAGCTCCTTGATGGCGCCGCGTTCCTTCTCTATCGTCCTGATCGTCTGGTTGATTTCATAGTTGAACTCGTCAAGCGACCTGATATAGTTTTCGTCGTTGCGTATATCCTCGTATGGATACTCCGTCGCGCCCATGCCGTTGGTATCCGTCCCCGGAGGCCCCTCGACCGCGCCCACCATGCGCTGGAGCTCGTACAACTGTGAGGAACTGCGCACTATGCCGCCCATTTGACCTTCTATCGGCGGGAAGAACTCGATGGACTCCTCGGAAACGCTGTCGAAGTCAAGCACGACGTGCGCCTGGACTTTGACGTTGTGGACGCCGAAGACGGGGTTGAAGAACTCAATGCCCTGCATCTGGATCTGTTCTTCAAGGGCATTCTGCAGCACGAGGCGCGTCTGGAGCTCCGTGCCGATGTCTATTGCCCCGTCGCCTACCGTGTAGTGTTTCAGCTTGCTGTCCTGGATTGAGATGTTTTCGTAGGATATGCCCTGGATGCTGGCTTTGACGATATCCGCTATCGTCTGGGCTTCCTGGTTTGAAAAAGAGGCGCCGCTTTTCAGGGTGAACGTAACCGAACAGGTCGGCTCCCTTGCGTCGCGGGTGATCGCGAACGCGGACGTCTTGCCCATGTTGACCTTGACCAACGCCTGCGTTATTTTGTCGGACAGAAGTATCTGCGCCCTTATTTCGGACTGGCACGCGGCTTCATAGATTTTCTGCCTCAGGTCGTCCGTTACCGCAAACCCGCTGGCCATATCGAAGTAGCTGCTGTAATCGACTTCATTTGTGAAAAAACCGTCGGACGCGAGAATGATTTTAAGCTCGTTCACCCTTTTGTCGGGCACGAGCACCGTGTTCCCCTCCACTATCACGGGGACATTCATATTTTGGAGAGCCGTATATATCTCGCCCGCTTCGGCCGGGGACGATGCTGTCATCAGCGGCAGATACTGTGTGCGGTTCAGTATGACAACCATGACCACCGCGAATACTATCACGACGGCGATCAGGACGAGCAGCCTGACCCTGGCCTTTTTTGAAAGCTTATTGAAAAACTCACTGACCGACTTCAACATGCCGTTGAAAAATGATCTCATTTCCGGTCCTCCCGGTATTAAGTGTAAAGGACACCCGCCGCTTTTGCTTGTTAGAAACAGCGGCAAAGATGATACTATCACTTTTACCGCCACGATGCAACCGATTTATTTCAATATTTTCGCATTTTTCTACAATGTTTCTGTCACAAAAGTCTGGCCTTAGACAAGGGTTTGTTGAGTTTTCACCATTACCCACTCTAAAACGTTATTTTTTCAACTTTGACAACTCGAACGATATCACGGGCGCGGAGAGCGCCTGTTTATTGGTGCTCTTTGTCGCCTCGAGAAGCTCTTCCCTGAAGACCTTGACGTCCCTTGGCGCGTCCACTCCCAGCTTTATTTTGTCTCCGTCTATTCCGAGCAGGGTCACCCTGATATTTTCACCGATCAGTATCGTCTCATTCAGCTTCCTTGACAGTACCAGCATCAGCGCCACCCTCCTCCCTCGTGATCGCTTTGCTAATTTCCGGAAATACGGGCGCCCTGACATTGTAGTCGCCGCCGCCTATCAGTATCTGCTTGGCCCTGCCTGTGGCCGTATTTATGATTATCGGCGCCGCGAGGTTTGCCGTCATCTTCCGGATGTCCTCGGGTATGACCAGCACGCTGGCGACGTACAGGTCCTCGGGGCCGTTGAGGCCGAGCTCCTTTACGTCCGAATCGTCTATGTCGAATACATATTCCTCTATTACCGCGAATGTATCCAGTACAGGCAGACAAACGCCCCTGTCTTCAGTCGATTGCAGCCACATTATCGGGTAGCTGTCCTCAAACTGGAGCAGGGCGTATTCGTGATACTCCTCAAGCCCGGGAATGCCTTCTTCAAATTTTATAAGCTTTGACCCGTCGATCTCCACTTGCCCGAACCGAATCGTATTTATTAACATTCCGCTATATCCTTTTATCTATGTGCTTCCCTGTGTGCGCCGAGGCTTCCCCTTCGACTGCTATTTTGAAATATGGCTTCGTCCTGAGGAACACTTCTATTGAATAGGGTGGGTCCACCTGCACCGTCGGCATGAAATCGCCCTCGCAGTCCACGACGATTTTATGCCTGGACCAATTGACGCGCATATAGCCTTTTTCCCACTCTATTTCGGCTTTTTCCTTTGGCATCAGGCCCAGGTTCGACTGGCGTATTTTGGTGACCTTTTCCATGGCCTTGCTTCGCGCAAGCCTGGGCACCCTGTCCCCGCCCTGCCTGATGTCGCCCAGGAAGTTGCCGTCCTCGGCCGCCGTTCTCGCACCCTTTAGGGCTCCCCGCCTGCCGGAATCCTTTATGTTTTTTGCCAATTCCGCGGGCCGCTTCAATCCCGACTCCGAATTTATTTTTTTCCAGTTTACCTTGAACGACGGCGCCTTTCTCTCGATTTTCATTTCG